>Ga0102832_1000306_pt1 | contig 103858 bp, 101 predicted proteins | sample EBPBio282013_DNA_FD_88942 | JGI IMG/M metagenome (GOLD analysis project Ga0102832, IMG submission 88942) | Wastewater treatment Type I Accumulibacter community from EBPR Bioreactor in Madison, WI, USA - Reactor 2_5/28/2013_ DNA (Illumina Assembly) | ecosystem: Engineered > Bioreactor > EBPR >...
TGACATCGTTTAGGGCGTGGACTACCAGGGTATCTAATCCTGTTTGCTCCCCACGCTTTCGTGCATGAGCGTCAGTACAGGCCCAGGGGATTGCCTTCGCCATCGGTGTTCCTCCGCATATCTACGCATTTCACTGCTACACGCGGAATTCCATCCCCCTCTGCCGCACTCCAGCGATGCAGTCACAAATGCAGTTCCCAGGTTGAGCCCGGGGATTTCACCTCTGTCTTACATCACCGCCTGCGCACGCTTTACGCCCAGTAATTCCGATTAACGCTTGCACCCTACGTATTACCGCGGCTGCTGGCACGTAGTTAGCCGGTGCTTATTCTTCAGATACCGTCATCCTCCCGAGTTATTAACCCAGAAGATTTCTTCTCTGACAAAAGCAGTTTACAACCCGAAGGCCTTCTTCCTGCACGCGGCATGGCTGGATCAGGCTTGCGCCCATTGTCCAAAATTCCCCACTGCTGCCTCCCGTAGGAGTCTGGGCCGTGTCTCAGTCCCAGTGTGGCTGGTCGTCCTCTCAGACCAGCTACAGATCGTAGGCTTGGTAGGCCTTTACCCCACCAACTACCTAATCTGACATCGGCCGCTCCAATAGCGCGAGGCCTTACGGTCCCCCGCTTTCACCCGTAGGTCGTATGCGGTATTAATCCGGCTTTCGCCGGGCTATCCCCCACTACTGGGCACGTTCCGATGCATTACTCACCCGTTCGCCACTCGTCGCCAGGTTGCCCCGCGTTACCGTTCGACTTGCATGTGTAAGGCATGCCGCCAGCGTTCAATCTGAGCCAGGATCAAACTCTTCAGTTCGATCTTGAATTTGCTCAAAACGGAATTGAAGTGAACTTCACTTCAGTTTCCGTGAGCGTTTGAATGGATCTTGCGATCCTTGGCACTCGCCTTCAAACGCCCACGCTTATCGGCTGTATGTTGTTAAAGAGCTTGCCTTGTCGGCGCCGCTGTTGTTATCAGCGAAGACCGCGATTCTGACATTTTTTTTAAATCCCTGTCAACTTCGAGGTCTTTGCTTGCTTCGCGGTGCCGTTCGTTCTTTCTGTCGGCCCCGCGATCAAGCCAGCCTGTGACTATACATCGGGATTTTCCGGAGCGCAAGCGGTCCGTCAAGACAGCGACTGCGGCGCCGCCGCTGCGTTCGACAGCCACTCGCTGCACGCGGCCGCGCAGTCGTCGGCATTCAGGATGCCGGGCAACGCCGCGGCCAGCCGCCGCGTGTCGGCACGCAACACGCGCTGCTTGATCGAGGCGATGCGCGCCGGATGCATCGAAAAGCTGCGCAAGCCCATGGCCAGCAGGAGATCGGTGAACAGCGGGTCGCCCGCCATCTCGCCGCAGACCGAAACGCCACGGCCGGCGCGGTTGGCCGCCTCGATCGTGCGGGCGATGAGCTGCAGCACCGCGGGGTGCCAAGGGTCGTACAGGTGCGACACCGACTCGTCGGCGCGGTCGATGGCCAGCGCGTACTGGATCAAGTCGTTGGTGCCGATCGAGACGAACTGGAAGTGGCGCAGGAACGACTCGATGCACAGCGCCGCGGCGGGCACTTCGATCATCGCGCCCAGTTCCACCGGCCCCCAGGCCTTGCCGGCGTCGTCGAGCTGCTGGCGCGCGCGTGCCAGCGCTTCGAGCGTCAGGCGCACTTCGCTCAGGTGGGCGACCATCGGGATCAGCACGCGCACCTTGCCGTAGGCGCTGGCGCGCAGGATGGCGCGCAGTTGCTGCCTGAACATGCCGGGCTCCGACAGGCTCCAGCGAATGGCGCGCAGGCCGAGCGCCGGATTGAGCACATGCTCGTGCCGCAACTCCGAAACCGACATGCGCTCCAGCGGCTTGTCGGCGCCGATGTCCACCGTGCGGATGGTCACCGGCAGGCCCTTCATCGCCTGCACCGCGGCGCGGTAGGCCTCGAACTGTTCGTCTTCGCCGGGCAGATCGTCGCAGCGGTTCATGAACAGGAACTCGCTGCGGAAGAGGCCGACGCCGACCGCGCCCGCTTCCAGCGCCGGCCCGGCGTCCGTCGGCAATTCGATGTTGGCCAGCAACTCGATCGGCAGCCCGTCCAGCGTCACCGCCGGCGTGTGGCGCAGGCGGTGCAGCCGCGCGCGCTCGAGCTCGCTCTGGCGCTGGCGGAAGCGATATTCCTCCAGCACGATGGGCGAGGGGTTGACGACCACCACGCCGGCGTCGCCGTCGATCACGATCCAGTCGTCCTGGCGCACCAGGCGGCTGGCCTCGCGCGCGCCGACGACGGCCGGGATGTCCATGCTGCGCGCGACGATGGCGGTGTGCGAATTGGTGCCGCCCACGTCGGTGACGAAGCCGGTGAAGACGCTGCGCTTGAACTGCAGCATGTCGGCCGGCGCCATGTCGTTGGCGACCAGCACCAGCGGCTCTTCGCCGCCGAAATTGGCGCCCAGCGCCGCGCTCTGCAGGGCCTCGCCGTCGCCACCCTTGCGCGACAGCGCGCGCAGCATGCGCTCGACCACCTGCTCGACGTCGGCCTTGCGTTCGCGCAGGTAGTCGTCCTCCATCTCGTCGAACTGGCGCGCCAGCACTTCCAGCTGCGCCGACAGCGCCCACTCGGCGTTGTAGTGCCGCTCCAGCACCCATTGCTTGGTGGCGCCGCTCAAGGTGTCGTCGTTGAGCAGCATCAGGTGTACGTCGAGCAGCGCCGACAACTCGGCCGGCGCCTCAGCTGGCAGATCGGCCTGCAGCGTCGACAGCTCGGCCACCACCACGTCGCGCGCCATGCGCAGGCGGTCGATCTCACCGGCCACCTGCTCGGCCGACACGAAGTAGTGCGCCACGTCGACGCGGCTCGAAGCCACCAGCACGGCGCGACCGATCGCCACGCCGCGCGACACCGCCATGCCGAAGACCTGGATGCTCATGGCGTCACTGTAGCTCGCCCGTGCCGGCGGCAGGGTCTTGCGCGCTACTCGCCTTCGCCGAACTTGCCGTCGATCAGCGCGCGCAAGGCCTCCATCGCCGCCGCCTCGTCGCTGCCTTCGACCTCGATCTCGATCTCGGCCCCCATGCCGGCGGCCAGCATCATGACGCCCATGATGCTCTTGGCGTTGACCCGCCGTGTGTTGCGCGAGAGATGGATTTCGCTGCCGAAGCTGCCGGCCAGCTTGGTCAGCTTGGCCGAGGCGCGGGCATGCAGCCCGAGCTTATTGCTGATGAGAATGCTGGACTTGATCATGAGCGCCGGAGGCTGGGGAGGATTGGTTCTGTCGCCGCGCCGGCGCCACGTGCATCACGCCCTGCAGGGCGCCGGCCGTCGCCCGCTCGACCAGCGCGCCCAGCGCCTCCTGTCGATAGCACAGCGTGCGCCACAGCATCGGCACGTTGACGCCGGCCACCAGTCGCACGCGCACGCCGTCGGCCACGCGCTGCGCGGCGTTGCAGGGCGTGGCGCCGAACACGTCGACGAGGATCAGCGCGTCTTCGGGCGGCTCGGCCGGCAGATGGGCTCTGAGCAGCGCCTCGACCTCGTCGGCGCTCTGCTCGGGCTGGACGTCGATCGCCTGCACGCCGGCGGCGCACTCGGGAAAGGCATGCGCCGCCACGTCGCGCAATGCCGTGGCCAGCGGTGCATGGGCAAGCAGGACGATGCGGGTCATGTTGGCAACTCGTTGCCGCGATTATGGGCACGCGCCGTTCAAGCGCCGGCGCGCACCGAGCCGAAGAAGGTTTCGACCGCCGCCGGCGGCAGCCGCTCGCCCAGCGCGGTGAGCTGCACCACCAGCAGCCCGCGGGCGAACACCAGCACCTGCGCCTGCAGCGCGCGCCCGCGCGGGTCGGTGCCGCTGAACGCATAGCGCCCGGCCGCCGCGTACGGCGTGGCGCCCGGCACCGTCTGCGGCTGCAAGGCGCCGCGCGCCGCGCCGAGATTGGCATGCGCCGCCGCCGCCAGCGCATCGAGCAAGGGGCTCACCGCCGCCGGCTCGCGCGCCTGCGTGTGCGCCAGCGCCCAGCTCACGCCGTCGGCATCGCAGACCTCGAGCACCAGCAACTGCGATTGGCCGGCAATCACCACCTGGCGCTGCTGGCGCGCCGGTTTGCAAGGAAAGGCCTGCACCAGGCCCGTCTCCGGCGAGCGCCACTCGCGCCAGTTCAGCGCCGGCGCGCAACCCACGCAGATCAGGGCGATGACCACCGCCCGCGCTTTGCTGGCCCACATCGTGCGCATTATGCGAAGCGCCGGCAACGATCCCCGGAACGCGGGGAGCGCGCGCCGCCGGCGCGGCGTCACAATGGTTGACACGCCGTTCCTCCACGGGCGATTCATGAGCGCTTCCGGCAAACCCGCTGTTCCTGCTGACGCCGCATCGACGTCCACCGGCGATGCCACCGCATCGGCGGCCGAAGCCGTCGACGGCCACGCGCTGCTGGGCCAGTTGGGCAGCGAAGTGGCCAGTGCGCTGTCGGCCGCACTGGAGCGCGTCAATGCGCTGGCCACCACCGGCAAGATCGGCCGCAAGGGCCTGCGCGAACTGCGCGAATACATCGAGCTGGCGCGCCGCGTCAGCATCATGGGCCAGCAGGTCAACCGCCTGGCCTCTGGCCGCGTGCGCCAGCAGGCCGAGCGCATCGACCTCACCGCGCTGCTGCGCGATTCGCTGGCCCAGCACAAGCGGCAGATCGAGTCGCTCGGCTTCGACGTGCGGCCGCTGCTGGGCCCCGCGCAGGTGATGGCCGACCCGACGCTGATCTTCACGCTGGTGGAGGCGCTGATCGAGTGGAGCTTCGAACACGCGCGCTCGGCGATCGACTTCCGCATCGAGCTCAATGAATGGCCGGTGTTCGCGCGCCTGAGCGCGGCCTTCCGCAGCCTCAGCGACGAGCAGGTCGAGCAAAGCCTGGTCAGCTTCCCCGAGTCCACGCTGCAGTCGATGTCGTGGCGGCTGCTGCAGCAGGCCGCGCACACGATGGAGCTGCCGATCAAGCTGGAAGAAGACGGTGCCAGCGCGCGCGTGGTGATCGAGTTCCCGCGCACCGTCAACGACCCCAGCGAGACGGCGGCGCTGCGCGACCGCACCGATGCCGAACGCCAGGGCCTCAACTCCAAGCCGCTGGCCGGCAGCCACGTGCTGGTGCTGGCGGCGCGGCGCGAGACGCGATCGCTGGTGCGCGACGCCATCCGCCACATGGGCTTGATGATCGACTACGTCACCACCATCGACGAGGCGCGCGAGTTCTGCAAGGGCGGCATGCCGCACGCCATCCTGCACGAAGGCTCGCTCGGCGGCGAGCGCTTCGAGCGGCTGCGCATCGACCTGCTGCGCGAAATGCCCAAGCTGGTGTTCATCGAGTTGTCCGACGACGGCAAGGGGCTGGAGACGCGCCGCGTCGGTGACCGGCAGTTCAGCAGCCTGAGCCTGTCGTCGGTGATGGAATCACTGCCGCCGGCGCTGATGTTCGAGCTGTCGCGCCCGCGCTGAGCGCCTCAACCCGGCCCGACGCGCCGCGCCCGGCCGCCGTGCCTGCCGGGCCTGCCGCGCGGGCACGGCTCCTAGAATCGCCGCGCATGCACATTCACATCCTGGGCATCGGCGGCACGTTCATGGGAGGCCTGGCCGCCCTCGCCCACGAAGCCGGACACCGGGTGACGGGCTGCGATGCCGGCGTCTACCCGCCGATGAGCGACCAGTTGCGCGCTCTCGGCATCGAGTTGATCGAAGGCTGGTCGCCGGAGCAGATGGCGCTGGCGCCCGATGAGTACGTGGTCGGCAACGTCGTCAAGCGCGGCAACCCGCTGTTCGAAGCCGTGCTCGACGCCGGCGCGCGCTACACCAGCGGCCCGCAATGGCTGGCCGACCACGTGCTGCAAGGCCGCCACGTGCTGGCCGTGGCCGGCACGCATGGCAAGACCAGCACGACGGCGATGCTCGCCTGGATCCTCGACCAGGCCGGCCTCGCGCCCGGCTTCCTGGTCGGCGGCGTGCCGGTCAACTTCGGCGTCTCGGCGCGGCTGGGGCAGGGCAAGGCCTTCGTGATCGAGGCCGACGAATACGACACCGCGCTGTTCGACAAGCGCAGCAAGTTCGTGCACTACCGGCCGCGCACCGCCATCCTCAACAACCTCGAACTCGACCACGCCGACATCTTCCCCGACCTGGCGGCGATCGAGACCCAGTTCCACCACCTCGTGCGCACGGTGCCGGCAAGCGGCCGGCTGGTCGTCAATGCGCGCGACGAGGCTTTGCAGCGCGTGCTTCAGCGCGGCTGCTGGAGCGAGGTGCAGCGCTTCGGCGCGCGCCGCGAAGAGCCCGGCACCCTGCGCGCCCGCGGCGAGCCGCACGCCTTCGACGTGCTGCGCGGCGCGATGCGCATCGGCCGCGTCGAATGGACGTTATTGGGCGAGCACAACCAGCTCAACGCGCTGGCCGCCATCGCGGCGGCCGAGCACGTCGGCGTCGTGCCCGAGCAGGCCGCGCGCGCGCTGGCCGGCTTCAGCAACGTGCGCCGGCGGCTGGAGTTGCGCGGCGAAGTCGGCGGCGTTCGCGTCTACGACGACTTCGCGCACCACCCGACGGCGATGCGCGTCACGCTCGAAGGCCTGCGCCGCCGCATCGAGCCGCCGGCCGCCGCGGCCGCGCCGCCGCCGGCGCGCCTGCTGGCGGTGTTCGAGCCGCGCTCCAACACCATGAAGCTCGGCACGATGAAGGCGCTGCTGCCGTGGGCGCTGGAGCCTGCCGACCGCTCGTACGGCCTGCAAGGCGACTACGGCTGGAGCGCGCGCGAAGCGCTGGCGCCGCTGGGCGCAGCCGCCGTGGTCGCCGATTCGGTCGACGCGCTGGTCGACCTCGTCGTGCGCGACGCGCAGCCGGGCGACCACATCGTCTGCATGAGCAATGGCAGCTTCGGCGGCGTGCACGACAAGCTGCTGGCCGCCTTGACCGCCTTGACCCCCGTCTCCGCGCGCACCGACGGCGGCCGATGAGCGCGCCCGGCCCCAGCCACCTGCTGTACCTGCACGGCTTTCGCTCGTCGCCGCGCTCGTTCAAGGCCGTGCGCCTGCAGCAGTGGCTGCAGCAGCACCGGCCCGACGTTCACTGGTGGTGCCCGCAACTGCCGCCGTCGCCGCGCGAAGCGCTGGCGCTGGTGATGCAGCGCCTCGCCGGCTGGCCGGCCGGGCGCTTCGCCGTGCTCGGCAGTTCGCTCGGCGGCTGGTACGCCAGCTGCGTGGCCGAGGCCACCGGCTGCCCGGCCGTGCTGCTGAACCCGGCGGTGCATCCGGCGCGCGACCTGCGGCCTTTCGTCGGCGAGCTGACGGCCTACCACGACCCGAACGAGCGCTTCGAGTTCAAGGCCGCCTACCTCGACGAGTTCAGCGCGCTGCAGCCGCCGCGGTTGACGCGGCTGGAGCGTTACTTCGCCGTCATCGCCAAGGGCGACGAGCTGCTGGACTGGCGCGAGATGAGCGAGCGCGTGCAAGGCGCGCACTTGCGCCTGCTCGAAGGCAGCGACCACGGCCTGACCGACTTCGACGATCACCTTCCCGCCATCCTCAACTTCCTGCAACTGACGCCAACGCCATGAGACTCAAAGACAAGGTCGCCGTGATCACCGGTGCCGGCCAGGGCATCGGCCTGGCCACCGCCCGCAAGTTCGCCCGCGAAGGGGCGATCGTCCAGGTTTGCGACCTGCGCGCCGACGCCGTCGAGGCCGCGGTGGCGCAATGCCGCGAAGACGGCGGCCAGGCCTTCGGCCACCGCGTCGACGTGACGCGGCGCGAAGAGGTCGACGCCGTGGTGGCCGCGGTGCTGAAGGCGCACGGCCGCATCGACGTGCTGGTCAACAACGCCGGCATCACGAAAGATGCGCGGCTGCAGAAGATGAGCCTGCAGCAGTTCGACGCCGTCATCGACGTCAACCTGCGCGGCGTTTTCCACTGCGCGCAGGCGGTGGCCGACACGATGGTGGCGCAAGGCAGCGGCGTGATCCTCAACGCCAGCAGCGTGGTCGGCATCTACGGCAACTTCGGCCAGACCAACTACGCGGCGTCGAAGTTCGGCGTCATCGGCTTCACCAAGACCTGGAGCCGCGAGCTGGGCCCCAAGGGCGTGCGCGTCAACGCGGTGGCGCCGGGCTTCGTCGAGACGCCCATCCTCACCACCATCCCCGACAAGGTGCTGCAGCACATGCGCGAGCAGGTGCCGCTGCGCCGCCTGGGCCGGCCCGAGGAGATCGCCAACGTCTACGCCTTCCTGGCCAGCGACGAGGCCAGCTACATCAACGGCGCGGTGATCGAGGTATCGGGCGGCATGACGGTCTAGCTTTTCAGGGGCTGGGCGACAATCCCGCCCGTGAGCTATGCATTGTTCGATGACGCCGGCAAGTTCCTCGCCGGCCGCGTGATGTCCGAGGCCGAGGCCTCGCTGCAGATCGAGCTCGACTCGGGCAAGCGGGTCAAGGTGAAGGCGGCGCATGTGCTGCTGCGCTTCGACAAGCCCGCGCCGGCCGAGTTGCTGGCCGACGCGCAGGCGCTGGCGCAGGAGATCGACCTCGACCTCGCCTGGGAATTCGCGCCCGACGACGAGTTCGGCTTCGCCGACCTGGCGCGCGACTACTTCGACGCCAAGGCCGGCGTCGGCCACCAGGCGGCGGCGCTGCTGCGGCTGTTCGAGGCGCCGCACTACTTCCGCCGCATCGGCAAGGGCCGCTTCAAGAAGGCGCCCGAAGAGACGGTGAAGGCCGCGCTGCTGGGCATCGAGCGCAAGAAGCAGTTGGCCGCGCAGATCGAGGCCTGGGCCGGCGAGATCGCCTCTGGCCGCTGCCCGGCGCCGGTGCGCGAGCAGCTCTACCGCATCCTCTTCAGGCCCGACAAGAACGGTGCCGAGTACAAGGCCGTGGTCGAGGCGGCGCGGCGCACGCAGCGCTCGCCGCTGGACCTGCTGCAGGCCGCCGGCGCGATCGACAGCCCCTACCAGTTCCACTGGAAGCGCTTCCTGTTCGAGCAGTTCCCGCAAGGCACCGGCTTCCCGGCGCTGGCGGCGCCGGCCGTCAGGGACGAGTTGCCGCTGGCCGCCGTGCAGGCCTTCTCGATCGACGACTCGGCCACCACCGAGATCGACGACGCCTTGTCGGTGCAAGGCCTGGGCAGCGGCACGGCGGTGTTCGGCATCCACATCGCGGCACCGGCGCTGGCCATCGCCCCCGATTCGGCGCTCGACAAGCTGGCGCGCCACCGCCTGTCCACCGTCTACATGCCGGGCTGGAAGATCACCATGCTGCCCGACGACGTGGTGCAGGCCTACACGCTGACCGCCGGCCGCGACTGCCCGGCCGTCAGCCTGTACGTGACCATCGACGAGGCGACGCTGGCGATCCGCGGCAGCCAGACGCGGCTGGAGCGCGTGCCCATCGTCTCCAACCTACGGCACGACCGGCTGGACGGCCTGATCACCGAAGCCGCGCTCGGCGGCCAGGCGCCGGCCGACTACCCGCACGCCGCCGAACTGGCCTTCGCCTGGCGGCTGGCGCACAAGCTCAAGGCCGCCCGCGAACTGGTGCGCGGCAAGCCGGAAATCTTCAACCGGCCGGACTACAACTTCAAGCTGGATAACGGCGATGCCGAGCCCACCGGCAACGAGACCGTGAGCATCGGCGTGCGCCAGCGCGGCGCGCCGCTGGACCTGATCGTCGCCGAGGCGATGATCCTCGCCAACAGCACCTGGGGCGGCTGGCTGGCCGAGCTGGGCGTGCCCGGCATCTACCGCGCCCAGGCCAGCCTGTTGCCGGGCGTGAAGGTGCGCATGGGCACGCGGCCGGCGCCGCACGCCGGCATGGGCGTGGCGCAGTACACCTGGGCGACGTCGCCGTTGCGGCGTTATGTCGACCTCGTGAACCAGTGGCAGATCATCGCCTGCGCGCGCCACGGCCGCACGGCGGCGCTGGCGGCGCCGTTCAAGCCCAAGGACGCGGCGCTGTTCTCCATCATCTCGGGCTTCGACGCCGCCTACGCCGCGTACAACGACTTCCAGCACGGCATCGAGCGCTTCTGGACGCTGCGCTGGGTGCAGCAGAACGGCGTCACCGAACTGGAAGCCGCGGTGATGAAGGACGGCCTGGTGCGTGCCGAGACGCTGCCGCTGGTGTTCCGCGTGCCGGGCACCGAAAGCCTGCCGCGCGGCGCGCGCATCCGCGCCCGCGTGGCCGGCATCGACTTGCTGACGCTCGACCTGCACGCACAGTTGCTGCAGCGCATCGAGGCAGCACCGGCGGCCGATGCAGAGGCGGCGGCCGAAGACGACGATGCCGACGCCGGCAGCGGCCCGCTGACGCTGGCGATCGACGTCGGCGACGCCGCCACGGCGCCCGAAGACGCCCGTGCAGCCGATGCGGCCGATCCCGCCGCCGCGCCCGGACCTTGACGCCGTGCGCCTCGCCGCCGCCGCCGGCAAGCTGCAACTGGCGCCCGTGCAGTGGGCGCTGCTGGCTTCGCTGGCCGTGCATGGCGCGCTGCTGACGCTGCGCGCGGCGGACCCCGAGCGCTTCAACCGCGTGTTCAAGGACACGCCGCTCGAAGTCATCCTCGTCAACGCGCGTTCGACCGAACCGCCGGTCAAGGCCCAGGCCATCTCGCAAGCGCCCTTGGCCGGCGGTGGCAACGTGGAGAAGGGGCGTGCGCAGTCGCCGCTGCCGGCGCATGCCACCGCCGAGCTGGGCGACGCGCCCGAGGAAGCGCGCCGCCGCATCGAGCAATTGCAGGAGCAGCAGCAGCAACTGCTGGCCCAGGTGCGGCGCGAACTGGCGCTGCTGTCCACGCCCGACCCGCAGCGCGACGCCGGCCGCCCGCAAGACCGCGACCAGGACGAGCGCAAGCGCCAGCTGCTGCGCCTGCTGGCCGAGATCGAGAAGCGCATCAACGACGAGAACGCGCGCCCCAAGAAGCGCTACATCAGCCCGGCCACGCAGGAAGCGGTGTACGCGCTGTACTACGACGCGCTGAAGCAGCGCATCGAAGACCGCGGCACGCGCGACTTCCCCGAGTTCCAGGGCCGCAAGCTCTACGGCGAGCTGACGATGAACGTCACCGTCGACGCCGGCGGCCGCCTGGTCGACGCCGAGATCGTGCGCCCCTCGCGCTCGCACGTGCTCGACCAGCGCGCGCTGGCCATCGTGCGCGCCGCGGCGCCGTTCGGCGCCTTCTCGACGGCCATGCGCCAGCAGGCCGACCAGATCGTCGTCACCTCCCGCTTTCGTTTCACCCGCGACGACAGCCTCGAAACCACGCTGAGCGGGCGCTGAGCCATGACCGAGCCCACCCTGATGTCCTACGCCGTGATCGGCCACCCGGTGGCGCACAGCCAGTCGCCGTTCATCCACGCCGCCTTCGCGGCGCAGACCGGCGAGCCGGTGGACTACGGCCGCATCGACTGCGGGCCCGACGGCTTCGAAGCCGCGGTGCGGCGCTTCGCGGCGCAAGGCGCCGGCGGCTGCAACATCACGGTGCCGTTCAAGTTCCAGGCCGCCGACCTCGCCGCGCGCTGCAGCGAACGCGCCCGCCTGGCCGGCGCCGCCAACATCCTGAAGTTCGACGCGCAGCCCGCCGGCTGGCTGGCCGACAACACCGACGGCAGCGGCCTGCTGCGCGACATCGGCGTGCACGCCGGCTTCGACCTCGCCGGGCGGCGCGTGCTGTTGATCGGCGCCGGCGGCGCTGGCGCCGGCGTGCTGGGCCCGCTGCTGCAGGCCAAGCCGCGGCAACTGGTGGTGGTCAACCGCAGCGCCGAGCGCGCGGCGCGCCTGGTCGAGCGGCATGCGGCGCTGGCGCAGGCGCAGGGCGTCGAGTTGTCGACGGCGCCACTGGCGCGGCCCGGCAGCGGCTTCGAGCTGGTGATCAACGCCAGCGCCAGCAGCCTGCAGGCCGCCGGCGTGCCGGTGCCGGCCAGCGTGCTGGCGCCGCGCGCGCTGGCGATGGACCTGATGTACGGCCCGGCCGCGCAAGGCTTTCTCGACTGGGCCGCGGCACATGGCGCGGCGGGCCGCGACGGCCTGGGCATGCTGGTCGAGCAGGCGGCCGAGGCCTTCTTCGTCTGGCGCGGCGTGCGGCCCGACGGCGCGCCGGTGCTGCAGGCGCTGCGCCGGCGCCTGGGCGCGGCGGCATGAAGCGCCGGCTGCTGCTGGCCGTGGCGCTGTTGGCCTGGTGCCTGCTGGCGCTGCAGCTCGCCTTTCTGCTGCGCATCGCGCTGATGGCCGCGGTCGACCCGCGGTCCACCACCTTCCAGCGCAGCGAGATGCTGCGCCTGGCACTGGACCAGCGGCAGATCGCCTGGGCGCAGGTGTGGGTCGACTACGAGCAGATCTCGCCCCACCTCAAGCGCGCCGTCATCGCCAGCGAGGACGCCGGCTTCATCGAGCACGGCGGCGCCGAGTGGGAGGCGATGGAGCAGGCCTGGAGCCGCAACCAGAAGGCGCAGGCCGCGCGGCCGGGCTCGCGCGCCTCGCGGCTGCGCGGCGGCTCCACCATCACCCAGCAACTGGCCAAGAACCTGCTGCTGTCGGGCGAGCGCACGGTGCTGCGCAAGGGGCAGGAACTGCTGCTGGCCTGGATGCTGGAAGCGCTGCTCGGCAAGCGCCGCATCCTGGAGATCTACCTCAACCAGGTGGAATGGGGCGAAGGCCTGTTCGGCGCGCAGGCGGCGGCGCGCTACTACTTCCGCGTCGACGCCGCCAAGCTGTCGGCCGAGCAGGCGGCGCGGCTGGCGGTGATGCTGCCGGCGCCCAAGCGCTTCGAGCGCCAGCCGGCCTCGGGCTACCTGCTGAGCCGGGCCGCCGCCATCGTGGCGCGCATGCCGTCGGTGGACCTGCCATGATCGGCTGCATGAGTGCCACGTTGAGCCAGGAGATCGCGGTCGCTGCCGCGCAGTTCGTCGTCGAAGACGGGATGGAGTACGCCGAGGCCCGCCACAAGGCGGCGCGCAAGCTCGGCGGCCGCGCCGTCAAGCCGGGCCAGATGCCGCGCAACGACGAGATCGAAGACGAGGTGCGCGCCTACCTCGCCACCTTCCACGCCGAGCGACAGCCGCAGGAGCTGCGCGCGCTGCGCGAGCTGGCCGCGCGCTGGCTGGACCGGCTGGCCGCGCACCGCCCGCACCTGGCCGGCGCCGTGTGGCGCGGCACGGCCACGCGGCGCTCGGCGCTGCTGATCGACCTGTATTGCGACGACCCCAAGAGCGCCGAGATCGACCTCATCAACCAGGGCCTGGACTTCGACGCCGGCGGCAACGGCGACGCCGCGGCCGGCCAGGTGCCGGTGCTGACGCTGGGCGCGCGCGTGCCCGGCTGGCCCGAGCCGGTGACCGTGCACCTGTTGATGCACGACCTCGACGACCTGCGCGGCGCGCTCAAGCCCGATGCCCGCGGCCGCAGCTGGCGCGGCGACCGTGCCGCCTTGCAGCGGCTGCTGGCCGCCGAGGACGCGCCATGACGACGCGCCGCCGCACCCTGGGCTGGGCGCTGGTGGCCGCCGGCGCGGCGGCGGCCGGCGCCGGCATGTCGTGGTGGCTGTCCACCAAGGCGGTCGACCCCGAGGTCGAGGCCGAGTTGTGGAGCTTGCGCTTCGCGCGGCCCGAAGGCGGCGAGCTGGCGCTGGCTTCCTTGCGCGGCCAGGTGCTGGTGCTGAACTTCTGGGCCACCTGGTGCGCCCCCTGCATCAAGGAGATGCCCGAGTTCGAGCGCCTGCACCGGCTGCAGGGCAGCCGCGGCGTGCAGGTGGTGGGCCTGGCGGTGGACGGGCCGACGCCGGTGCGCGAGTTCCTGGCCAAGCGGCCGGTGAGCTACGCCATCGGGCTGGCCGGCTTCGAAGGCACCGATCTCAGCCGCAAGCTGGGCAACGCCGCCGGCGCGCTGCCGTTCACCGCCGTATTCGACCGCGAGGGGCGGCTGCGTCACCGCAAGCTGGGCCTCACCGCGTTCGACGAACTGTCCGCCTGGGTGAAAGACTTGTGAAAACGCGGCCCGCAGCGTTCTTCTTCGAATTTGCGCTCTGTCGCTCACAACCGCATACATTCAGCGTAAAGTTCGCCGTTCGCAAATTGCGGTGAGGCCTTTCGCGGCCGTGCCGAGCAGTAACCCATGAGCATCCTGGTCCTCAACGGCCCCAACCTCAACTTGCTGGGCACGCGCGAGCCGCAGGTCTACGGCAGCACCACGCTGCAGCAGATCGAAGCCGAACTGGTGGCGTTGGCGGCAAAAGCGGGCGTCAAGCTCGAATGCTTCCAAAGCAACCACGAGGGCGCGCTGATCGACCGCATCCACGCCACGCGGCTGGACGGCACGCGCTTCGCGATCATCAACCCCGGCGCCTTCACGCACACCAGCGTTGCCATCCGCGACGCGTTCTCCGGCGTGGCACTGCCCTTCATCGAGGTGCATCTGTCCAACGTCTACAAGCGCGAGCCGTTCCGCCATCACTCGTACCTGTCGGACATCGCGGTCGGCGTGATCTGCGGGCTGGGCGTGCACGGCTATCGCCTGGCGCTGGACTACGCGCTCGACCAGACGCGCCAGCGCGCCGGCCAGCAAAGCGCCTGATTCCGGCTGCCGACCGCCGGACACTGCCGACCGCCGTCTTTCGCTTGCCGCCGGCCCTGGCCGGCGCCTCAGAACCCAAGGAAGTCCATGGACCTGCGAAAACTCAAGACCCTGATCGACCTCGTCTCCGAGTCGAACATTTCGGAGCTGGAGATCACCGAGGCCGAGGGCAAGGTGCGCATCGTCAAGGCCGGCAACGCGCCGGTGCTGGCCGCGCCGATGGCGATGGCCGCGGCGCCGGCCGCCGCCCCCGCACTGGCCGCCGCGCCGGCGCCGGCCGCCGCCGCGCCCGCCGAAGCCCCGGCCGCGCCCAGCGGCAAGATCGTCAAGTCGCCGATGGTGGGCACCTTCTACCGCGCGCCCAACCCGGGCGCCAGCGCGTTCGTCGACATCGGCAGCGTGGTCAAGGAAGGCGATCCGGTCTGCATCATCGAGGCGATGAAGATCATGAACGAGATCGAGTCCGACATCGGCGGCACGGTGCGCCGCATCCTGTGCGAGAACGGCCAGGCGGTCGAGTTCGGCCAGCCCTTGTTCGAACTGGAATAAGGGCGGCCGCTTCGTGTTCAAGAAGATCCTCATTGCGAATCGGGGCGAAATCGCCCTGCGCATCCAGCGCGCCTGCCGCGAGATGGGCATCCAGTCGGTGGTCGTCTATTCCGAGGCCGACCGCGAAGCCAAGTACGTCAAGCTGGCCGACGAGGCGGTGTGCATCGGGCCGCCGCCTTCGGCGCAGAGCTACCTCAACATGCCGGCCATCATCTCGGCCGCCGAGGTGACCGACGCCGAAGCCATCCACCCCGGCTACGGCTTCCTGTCGGAGAACGCCGATTTCGCCGAGCGCGTGGAGCGCAGCGGCTTCGTCTTCATCGGCCCCACGCCCGACGCCATCCGCACCATGGGCGACAAGGTGGCCGCCAAGCAGGCGATGCTGAAGTCGGGCGTGCCCTGCGTGCCCGGCAGCGAAGGCGCGCTGCCCGACGACCCGAAGGAAATCATCAAGATCGCCCGCTCGATCGGCTACCCGGTGATCATCAAGGCCGCCGGCGGCGGCGGCGGCCGCGGCATGCGCGTGGTGCACACCGAGGCGCCGCTGATCAACGCGGTGCAGACCACGCGCGCCGAGGCCGGCGCGGCCTTCGGCAACCCGGCGGTCTACATGGAGAAGTTCCTGGAGAACCCGCGGCACATCGAGATCCAGGTGCTGGCCGACACCCACCGCAACGCCGTCTGGCTGGGCGAGCGCGACTGCTCGATGCAGCGCCGGCACCAGAAGATCATCGAAGAAGCGCCGGCCCCCGGCATCCCGCGCCGCACGATCGAGCGCATCGGCGACCGCTGCGCCGCCGCCTGCAAGAAGATTGGCTACCGCGGCGCCGGCACCTTCGAGTTCCTGTTCGAAGACGGCGAGTTCTATTTCATCGAAATGAACACGCGCGTGCAGGTCGAGCATCCGGTGACGGAGATGGTCACCGGCATCGACATCGTGCAGATGCAGATCCGCGTCGCCGCCGGCGAGAAGCTGCCCTTCACCCAGCGCAGCCTGCAGATGCGCGGCCACGCGATCGAGTGCCGCGTCAACGCCGAGGATCCGTACAAGTTCACGCCGTCGCCGGGCCGCATCACGGTGTGGCATCCGCCCGGCGGGCCGGGCGTGCGCGTCGACTCGCACGCCTACACCAACTACTTCGTGCCGCCGAACTACGACTCGATGATCGGCAAGATCATCGTCCACGGCGACACGCGCGAGCAGGCGCTGGCGCGCATGCGCACCGCGCTGTCGGAGACGGTGGTCGAGGGCATCCTGACCAACATCCCGCTGCACCGCGAGCTGATGGCCGACGCCCGCTTCGTCGAAGGCGGCACCAGCATCCACTACCTCGAAGGCTGGATGGCCCAGCGCCAGCGCTGATGTTCGAGCTGGTGCTGCTCGCGCCGCAGGCGCTGGTCGAGCCGGTCAGCGACGCGCTCGGCGACGAGCTGGGCGCGCTGTCGGTCTCGGTGGAAGACGCCGACGCCGATTCCGACGCCGAGCGCGCGCTGTTCGGCGAGCCCGGCATGCCGGCGCCGGCCGCCGGCTGGGCGCGCTCGTCGCTGCGCGCGCTGTTCGAAAGCCGCGAGGCGGCCGAGGCCGCCGCCACGCTGCTGCTGGCGCAAGACTGGACGCAAGGGCTGCAGGTTCGCTCGCTCGACGCGCTGCAAGACCAGGACTGGGTGCGCCTGACGCAAAGCCAGTTCGAGCCGATCGCCATCACGCCCGCGTTCTGGATCGTGCCGAGCTGGCACCAGCCGCCGGCGCAGGCGGCGCGGCTGATCCGGCTGGACCCCGGCATGGCCTTCGGCACCGGCACTCACCCCACCACGCGCATGTGCCTGCGCTGGATCGCGCAGCGCGCGGAAAGCGGCAACGCCGCATGCTTGAACCACCGCGTGCTGGACTACGGCTGCGGCTCGGGCATCCTGGCCATCGCCGCCGCGCTGCACGGCGCGCGCGAGGTCGACGCAGTCGACATCGACCCCGCGGCCGTGGCGGCGAGCGAGGCCAATGCGCGCGCCAACGGCGTCACGCTGCGCTGCGGATCGCCGTCGCTGGCGCAGGGCCGCTATGGGTTGGTGTTGGCCAACATCCTGGCCTCGCCGCTCAAGCTGCTGGCGCCGCTGCTGTGCGGCCACCTGGCGTCGGGGGCGCCGCTGGTGCTGGCCGGCATCCTGACGCGGCAAACCGAGGAACTGCAGGCGGCCTACGCGCCGTGGCTGGCGCTGCAGGTGGCCGACGAGCAGGAAGGCTGGGTGCTGCTCAGCGGCACGGCAGCGCCGCGCTGAGCGCCAAGGGTCTGCCGCATGACCTTGGCCACGCGCTGCCCCAGTTGCGGCACGGTGTTCCGCGTCGTGCAGGACCAGTTGCGCGTGTCGCAAGGCTGGGTGCGCTGCGGCCGCTGCAGCGAAGCCTTCAACGCGCAGGAGGCGATGGTCGACTCGCCGGCCGCCCCGGCCGCCGAGCCGGGCGAGCGGCACGACACCGCGGCGACGGTGATCGCGGCGCATGTGCCGGCGGCCGATGAGGTGGTGATCGCGCTGCCGCCGGCGCCGGCCTCTGCCGCGCCGCTGCCGGTATCCACGCCAGCGGCGCCGCCCGCGCCGCCGCTGATCGAGTTGCCGCCCGGCGTGGAAGTGATCGCCAGCGACGGCGCGGTGCTGGTCGACGTCGCCGCGCCGCCGGTCGCCGCCGAGGCCGATGCCGCGGCCGAGGCTTTCGACGCGGCTGAACGAGCCGAGGCCCGATGGCCGACGCCGGCGCGCGGACCCGGCGCAGTGCCGACAGCTCCGAGCGTGGTGCATCAGGCTGCCGCCACGGCCCCGACCGACATCGCGACCGCCATTGCGACGGCCATCGCGACCGACATCGCGACCGCTGCCGCGCCCGACGTCGCGCTCGCCGAGCCGCTGGAGCCCCCACCCTCCTTCGTGCTGCGCGCCGAGCGTGCCGCGCGCTGGCGGCAACCCGGCGTGCGCCTGGCTTTGTCGGCCACCGCGCTGATGGCCGCGCTGGGGCTGGCCGCGCAAGTCGTCTACGTCTTCCGCGACCGCATCGCGGCCGGCCAGCCGGCATGGCGGCCGGCGCTGCAGCAGGCCTGCGCCACGCTGGGCTGCCGCGTCGGCGACTACCGCCAGATCGACGCGCTGTCGGTCGAGAGCACGACGCTGACGCGGGCCGAAGGCGCGCCGGTGTATCGCCTGGCGGTGAGCCTGCGCAACCGCGCCGCGCTGGAAGTGGCCGCGCCGGCCATCGACCTGTCGCTCACCGACGTGCAGGGCCGGCCGATCGCGCGCCGCGTGCTGCAGATGAGCGACCTCGGCCTGCCGCTGCGCGCGCTCAAAGCCGGCAGCGAAGTGCCGATCCAGGCCTCGCTCAGCGTCGGCGACCGGCCCGTCAGCGGCTATGCGGTCGAGATCTTCTATCCCTGAGTTGTTCCATCCGTCCCTCTTGCTGGAGCCTTCATGTCGGCCTTGATCTGCGGTTCGCTCGCCTTCGACACCATCACCAACTTCCCGGGCCGCTTCTCGCAGCAGATCCTGCCCGACCAGGTGCACATCCTCAACGTGTCGTTCCTGGTGCCCACGCTGCGGCGCGAGTTCGGCGGCTGCGCCGGCAACATCGCCTACACGCTGCATGCGCTGGGCGGCCAGCCGGTCGTGCTGGCGATGCTGGGCCAGGACGGCGCCGACTACCGCGCGCGCCTGGCCGGCTGGGGCGCCGACACCTCGCTGGTGGGCGAGCAGCCGGTGGAGTACACCGCGCAGGCCATCATCATCACCGACGAAGACAACAACCAGATCACCGCCTTCCACCCCGGCGCCATGAGCCTGGCGCACGAAATGCGCGTACCGGCGCCGGGCGCGCGCAGCGACATCGCGATCGGCATCATCGCGCCCGACGGCCGCACCGCGATGGCCGAGCACGCGCAGCAGATGTTCGTGGCCGGCATCCCCTTCATCTTCGACCCCGGCCAGCAGCTGCCGCAGTTCGACGGCGCCGAACACCGCCACATGCTGGGCATGGCGCGCTGGGTGGCCGTCAACGACTACGAAGGCCGCATGCTGTGCGAGCGCACCGGCGAAACGCTGCAGGCCACCTCGCTGCGGCCCAACATCGACGGCGTGGTGGTGACGCTGGCCGAGCAGGGCTGCGACGTCTGGCAGCGCGGCGTCTGCACCCGCGTGGCCGGCGTGGCGGCCGACGCCGTGGTCGACCCCACCGGCTGCGGCGACGCCTTCCGCGCCGCGTTGCTGTACGGGCTGGAGCGCGGCTGGACGCTGCAGCGCTGCGCGGAGCTGGGCAACCGCGTCGGCGCGCTGAAGATCGCCTGCCGCGGCGGGCAGAACCACCGCATCGACCGCGCCGCGATGGGCTGCTGACCGCGCGCCCGACTAACGCGCTATTTCAGCGGCGCCCTGCGCGCGCAGCCAGTCGGCCACCTGCTGCGGCGGGCAATCCAGGTGCAGCCGCTTGCGCCGCGCCAGCTCGCCGCCGGCCAGGTGCACGCCGCGCCGCGGCAGCCCCAGCGACTTGGCCAGCCACTGCTGCAGCACCGCGTTGGCGCGGCCTTCCACCGGCGGCGCCGCCAGCCGCACGCGCAAGGCATCGCCCAGCAGCCCGGCCACCGCCGTGTGGCCGGCGTTGGGCACCACCTGCACGCGCAGTTCGCTGCCGCCTTCGATGGCGCTGAGGCAGGGCCAGCCGGCAAAAGGAGTCATCGAAAAAAAAGCCCGGCGCGAAGCCGGGCTCTGGTGTCGGGAGGCAAGGGTCCGGGAGCGTCAGGCTCCCGGACTCTCTGGCCGACTCAGGGCTTGTTGCCGGTCGGGAAGGGCCAAGCCGCAGCCGGGCTCAACGCCGTCTTCGCAGCAGGAGCAGGCGCCGCCGCAGGGGCAGAGGGCGCCGCGGGCGCCGCCTTCTTCGCTGCCTTCTTCGCGGCGGCCTTCTTGGCCGGGGCCTTTTTCGCAGCGGCCTTCTTCGCCGGGGCCTTCTTGGCCGGCGCCTTCTTGGCCGGGGCCTTCTTCGCAGCCGCCTTCTTGGCCGGTGCAGCCTTCTTCATCGGCGCCTTCTTGGCGGCCATCTTCTTGGCCGGTGCGGCCTTCTTCGCCGGCGCCTTCTTCGCGGCTGCCTTCTTGGCCGGTGCGGCCTTCTTCGCCGGCGCCTTCTTCGCGGCCGCCTTCTTGGCCGGAGCGGCCTTCTTCGCAGTTGCCATAACGATCTCCTTGATCAAGTTGCAAAGAGCATCGTGCCGACCGAGCTCGATACGGCACGACGATTCACGGCCCACCGGTCTTCCGCCAGGCTTGCGCCTTGCGGTTGCCGCGGTGCCGTGAACGGGGATGCAACCCGGCGTTGGCCCTCTGACGGGGCCCTGTTCCAGGTTGCGGATCTTGATCGCTCACACGAGGCGCTGCCGTTGCCGTTGCGCCCTTCTGCGGTGATCGGCCCGCGCATGCCCACTGCCGCCGGATGAACCGGACGGCATGAACAAGCCTTGGTCGTCACCATCATTCGAATTGCTTTCAGTCCCAGGACAGCGCGCCGCCGGTCTGGTAGTCGATCACGCGCGTCTCGAAGAAGTTGCGTTCCTTCTTCAGGTCGATCATCTCGCTCATCCAGGGGAAAGGGTTCTCCTCGTTCGGGAACAAGGCGTCCAGTCCGATCTGGGTGGCGCGGCGATTGGCGATGTAGCGCAGGTAGCCCTTGAACATCGACGCGTTGAGGCCCAGCACGCCGCGCGGCATGGTGTCTTCGGCGTAGCGGTATTCGAGCTCGACCGCGTGCTCGAACAGCGCGCGGATCTCGGCCTTGAACGCCGGCGTCCAGAGCTGCGGGTTCTCGAGCTTGATCTGGTTGATCAGGTCGATGCCGAAGTTGCAGTGCATCGACTCGTCGCGCAGGATGTACTGGTACTGCTCGGCAGCGCCGGTCATCTTGTTCTGGCGGCCCAAAGCGAGGATCTGCGTGAAGCCGACGTAGAAGAAGAGCCCTTCCATCAGGCAGGCGAAGACGATCAGGCTCTTCAGCAGCGTCTGATCGGCCTCGGGCGTGCCGGTGTGGAACGCGGGGTCCATGATCGCGTCGATGAACGGGATCAGGAACTCGTCCTTGTCGCGGATCGAGCCCACCTCGTGGTAGGCGTTGAAGATCTCGCCTTCGTCGAGGCCCAGCGACTCGACGATGTACTGGTAGGCGTGCGTGTGGATCGCTTCCTCGAACGCCTGGCGCAGCAGGAACTGCCGGCACTCGGGCGCCGTGATGTGGCGGTAGGTGCCCAGCACGATGTTGTTGGCGGCCAGCGAATCGGCGGTGACGAAGAAGCCGAGGTTGCGCTTGATGATGCGGCGCTCGTCCTCGCTCAGACCGTTGGGATCTTTCCAGGTCGCGATGTCGCGCGACATGTTGACCTCTTGCGGCATCCAGTGGTTGGCGCACGACGCGAGGTACTTCTCCCAGGCCCACTTGTACTTGAAGGGGACGAGCTGGTTGACGTCGGTGTGGCCGTTGATGATGCGCTTGTCGGCCACGTTGACGCGGCGGCGCGATTCATCGGATTCGACCTGGGCGGCCTTGGCGGCCTTGGCGACCTTCGCATCCTTGGCCACGGCGGCGGCCGGGGCCGCCGTTGCGCGCGGCGCTGCGGCGCGTGCGACGGCATCGATGGTGGCCAGACGAAGAGCGGGTTGCTGATCACGCAAGGCCGCGGCGGCCGCGCTTGCGTTGGTGGCATTCGTCGATGAAGGTTTGACGTCGTCGTCCCAGACCAGCATGTGTCTTCGTCCTATGGTGCGGAATTATCCGAGTGTTGCGTGCGAACACCAAGCACTTGTTGACAGTTGCGCGTGCGTGTTGTTGCAGCAGTGCATCGCATCGCGCCTCACTTTGACCGTTACTGGCAGGCCTCGCAGTCGGGGTCGTCGATCGAACAGAACTTGATGTCACTGGCCGGCTCGGCCGCGGTGGCCGTCATCGCGGCCGTCATCGCGGCCGCGCCTTGCATCGGCACCGCGTTCAACTTGCCCTGCGCGACCGTGGCCTTCTCGGCATAGGTGGCGCTGGTGGTGCGCAGGTAGTAGGTGGTCTTCAAGCCGCGCGTCCACGCGAGCTTGTAGGTCTCGTCGAGCTTCTTGCCCGAGGCGCCCGACATGTAGATGTTGAGCGACTGCGCCTGGTCGATCCACTTCTGCCGGCGCGCCGCGGCTTCGACGAGCCAGCTCGCATCGACCTCGAAGGCGGTGGCGTAGATGTGCTTCAGCTCCTCGGGCACGCGGTCGATGGGGCGCAGCGAGCCGTCGAAGTGCTTGAGGTCCATCACCATCACGTCGTCCCACAGCCCCAGGCGCTTGAGGTCGCGCACCAGGTACTCGTTGATGACGGTGAACTCGCCCGACAGGTTGGACTTGACCGACAGGTTGCCGAAGCTGGGCTCGATCGAGGCGTCGACGCCGATGATGTTGCTGATGGTGGCCGTCGGCGCGATGGCCACGCAGTTGCTGTTGCGCATGCCGTGCTCGGCGATGCGCGCGCGCAAGGCGTCCCAGTCCATCGACGACGTGCGGTCGATGTCGACATAGCCGCCGCGCGCCTCGGCCAGCAGGTCCAGGCTGTCCTGCGGCAGCACGCCGCGGTCCCACAGGCTGCCGCGGTAGCTGCTGTAGCGGCCGCGCTCGGCCGCCAGCTCGGTGCTGGCCCAGTAGGCGTGGTAGCACAGCGCTTCCATGCTGCGGTCGGCGAAGTCCACCGCCTCGGCGCTGGCGTAGGGCAGGCGCAGCTGGTACAGGCAGTCCTGGAAGCCCATCACGCCCAGGCCCACCGGGCGGTGGCGCAGGTTGGAGTCGCGCGCCTTCTTCACCGCGTAGTAGTTGATGTCGATGACGTTGTCGAGCATGCGCATCGCCGTCGCCACGGTCTTCTTCAGCTTGGCCTGATCGACGGCGCCGTCTTTCAGGTGCTGCGCGAGGTTGACGCTGCCCAGGTTGCACACCGCGATCTCGGTGTCGCTGGTGTTCAGCGTGATCTCGGTGCACAGGTTGGACGAGTGCACCACGCCCACGTGCTGCTGCGGGCTGCGCACGTTGCAGGCGTCCTTGAAGGTGATCCAGGGATGCCCGGTCTCGAACAGCATCGACAGCATCTTGCGCCACAGGTCCTTGGCCGGCATGCGCTTGTAGAGCTTGAGCTCGCCGCGGTCGACCTTGGCCTCGTAGGCCGTGTAGGCCTCTTCGAAGGCCTGGCCGAACTTGTCGTGCAGGTCGGGGCAGGTGGACGGCGAGAACAGCGTCCAGTCGCCGCCTTCCATCACCCGGCGCATGAACAGGTCGGGGATCCAGTTGGCGGTGTTCATGTCGTGCGTGCGCCGGCGGTCATCGCCGGTGTTCTTGCGCAGTTCCAGGAACTCTTCGATGTCGAGGTGCCAGCTTTCCAGGTAGGCGCAGACCGCGCCCTTGCGCTTGCCGCCTTGATTGACGGCGACCGCGGTGTCGTTGACCACCTTGAGGAAAGGCACCACGCCCTGGCTCTTGCCGTTGGTGCCCTTGATGTAGGAGCCGAGCGCGCGCACGCGCGTCCAGTCGTTGCCCAGGCCGCCGGCGAACTTGGAGAGCAGCGCGTTTTCTTTCAGCGCCTCGTAGATGCCGTCGAGGTCGTCGGCCACCGTCGTCAGGTAGCAGCTCGACAGCTGGCTGCGCCGCGTGCCGCTGTTGAAAAGCGTGGGCGTGCTCGACATGAAGTCGAAGCTCGACAGCACGCCGTAGAACTCGATCGCCCGCGCCTCGCGGTCGATCTCATTGAGCGCCAGGCCCATGGCCACGCGCATGAAGAAGGCCTGCGGCAGCTCGATGCGCTGCTCGTCGACGTGCAGGAAGTAGCGGTCGTACAGCGTCTGCAGGCCGAGGTAGTCGAACTGCAGGTCGCGGCCGGCGTCGAGCGCCGCGCCGAGCCGGGCCAGGTCGAACTGCAGCAGCTTGTCGTCGAGCAGCTCGGCCTCGACGCCGCGCTTGATGAACTGCGGGAAGTATTCGGCATAGCGCTCGCCCATCTGCGCCTGCGCGACTTCGGCGCCGAGGATTTCGCGGCGGATGGTGTGCAGCAGCAGCCGCGCCGTGGCGCGGCTGTAGGCCGGGTCTTTCTCGATCTGCGTGCGCGCGGCCAGGATCGCGGCCTTGTAGACCTCGTCGATCGGCACGCCGTCGTAGAGGTTGCGCCGCGTCTCGGCCAGGATGGGCGCGGCCTGCACGTCGGCGCCGAGGCCGGCGCACGCCGATTCGACCAGCGCCTTCAGCGCGCTCAGGTCGAGCGGCAGGCGCTGGCCGCGGTCGGTGACGAACAACTCGGCCGGCTTCGGCGGCACGGCGGCCACCTGCTGGCGCGCGCGCTCCTGCGAGCGGCGCTCGCGATACAGCACGTAGGCGCGCGCCACCTCGTGGTGGCCGCCGCGCATCAGGCCCAGCTCGACGTGGTCCTGCACGTCCTCGATGTGGAAGGTGCCGCCGCCCGGACGCGAGCGCAGCAGCGCGCGCACCACCGTCTCGGTCAACCGCTCGACCGTCTCGCGCACGCTGGCCGAGGCCGCGCCCTGCGTGCCGTGCACCGCGAGGAAGGCCTTCATCAAGGCCACCGCGATCTTGTTCGGCTCGAAGGCGACCACGGCGCCGTTGCGCCGGATGATCTGGTAGCCGGCATAGGCCGACGACGCCGGCGCGGCGGCGCCGGCGGCAGGATGACGGACGGGGACGGCAGCCTCGGAAGCAGACGGCAGGACGCTTTGCATCGAATCCTCTTGGTGAACGGTCAACGTGAGCAGTCAACAGGCCGGGCCTGCTGCGTGTGGCAGGCCCCGGCGATCTCTTGTTGGTTGGATGGCGCGACGGCAACGACCGGCGCCGCAGGCGCCACCAAGCATCGGTGCAACCCTCGCGGCGAAACGGGACTTCAGCGGAACTTCAACGACTGCAAGGCTTGCCGAAGTCACGAGGCTATCACGAAGCGACACTATATCTGGGGGCTTGGGGCCCCACAAGACACTACGGGTAGTGCCATCCCTGATATTCAAGCGGCCACACCCGAACGGCCTCGCCTTTCAGCAGCCGGCTCAAGCGCAGCCACTCGAAGCCGGCGCCGGGATCGTGCTTGCGGCCCGGCGCCACGTGCTCGTGGCCGACGATCTCGTCGATCGGATGGCGCGCGATCAGCACGCGCAGCAGCCGCGCCAGCGCGCGGTACTGGCGCGCCGCGAAGCGCCGGCCTTCGAGGCCTTCGATCTCGATGCCGATCGACCAGTCGTTGCACTGCTCGCGCCCGCGCCAGCTCGACACGCCGGCATGCCAGGCGCGCTGGTCGGTGGCGACGAACTGGATCAGCTCGCCGCTGCGGCGCAGGAAGAAGTGCGCCGAAACGCGCAAGCCGCGCAGCCCGTCGAAGAAGGGGTGGCGGTTGCAGTCCAGCGTGTTGGTGAACAAGGCCTGCACCGCGTCGCCGCGCAGCACACCCGGCGGCAGGCTGATCGAGTGCAGCACCACCAGCGTCGGCCGCTCGCCAACCGGCCGCGGGCCGAAGTTGGGCGAAGGCACGGCGCGCGCGCCGCGCCACCAGCCGCCTTGCCAGGCGGGACGGCCAAGCCGCCGGCGGGCATGCCCCAGCGGCCGGCGCCAGCCGCGCGGCTTCAAAACCCGTCGCCGCGTTCGGCGGCCGTCTCGCTGCCGCCGATGCCCAACCGCGCCATGCGGTAGCGCATCTGCCGCAGCGACAACCCCAGGCTCGCGCCGGCCGCGGTGCGGTTGTAGCGATGGCGTTCGAGCGCGCGTTCGAGGATCTCGCGCTCGACCTGGTCGAGGTGCGCCGCCAGGTCGCTGGGCAGCGGCGGCTGGCCCGGCGCCATGGCCGCTGACAAGGGCGGCGCGGGCGTTGATGCCGGCGCCGGCTCCGGCTCGGCGTCGTGCAGCAATTCGTCGGGCAGCGCCAGGTCTTCGCGCTCGATGCGCGCGCCGCCCGACAGCGCCAGCGCGCGGTGCAGCAGGTTCTCCAACTCGCGCACGTTGCCGGGGAAGGCGTAGCGCTGCAGCAGCGCCATCGCGCCGGCCGTCAGCTCGGGCACGGGCGTGACGCCGGCGTCGCCGGCGATGCGTTCGATCACCGCCTGGCAGATGGCGCCCAGGTCCTGCAGCCGCTCGCGCAGCGGCGGCACCGGAATCTGGATGACGTTGAGGCGGTAGAACAAGTCCTGGCGGAAGCGGCCAGCCGCCACCTCGGCCGCCAGGTCCTTGTGCGTGGCGCTGACGATGCGCACGTTGACCGGCAGCTCGGCCGTGCTGCCCACCGGGCGCACCGCACGCTCTTGAATCACGCGCAGCAGCTTGCTCTGCATCGACAGCGGCATCTCGCCGATCTCGTCGAGGAACAGCGTGCCGCCGTGCGCGGCCTGGAAGAAGCCCTGGCGGTCTTCGTTGGCGCCGGTGAAGGCGCCTTTGCGATAGCCGAAGAATTCGGCTTCGAGCAAGGCCTCGGGGATGGCGCCGCAGTTGACGGCGATGAAGTGCTGCCCCGCGCGCGGCGAGACCTCGTGGATCGCGCGCGCCACCAGTTCCTTGCCGGTGCCCGACTCGCCGTGCACCAGCACCGGCGCCATGCCGCGCGCGACGCGCTCGACCAGCGAGCGCACCTGCCGCATCGCCGACGAGTCGCCGACCAGGCGGCGCAAGGCCGCGGCCGCGGCCGGCGATGCTTCGAACGGCGCCGGCCTGGCGTGGGCGCCGCGCGCGTCGGGCGCCGCGTCGCGCTCGCGCGGCGTCGGGCCCGGCGGCTCGCCCACCGGCGCCGGCGCGCGGCCCAGCGCGGTGGCCACCACCGAACGGAACTGCCGCAGGTCGACCGGCTTGGTCAGGTAGTCGTAGGCGCCGGCCTTCAAGGCTTCCACCGCGTTCTCGGCCGAGCCGTAGGCGGTGATCACGATGCCCTTCTCGCGCCGGCCGTGCTCGTCCATGCGGCGCAGCAGGTCGAGCCCGGTGCCGTCGGGCAGGCGCATGTCGGTGATGACGACGGCGAAGCGCTGCGCCTGCAGCGCGGCCCAGGCCTCCTCCACCGTGCCGGCGCAGTCGACGTCGTAGCCTTCGCGCACCAGCGTCAGCTCGTACAGCGTGCGCAGATCGGGTTCGTCGTCGACGACCAGCAGGCGATGGTTGGCGGTGGGGTTCACGGAACGAGGCCCAGGGTGGCGTTGGCCGGGTTGAGCGCGCCGCGCTGCATCAGCACGCGGAACTCGTTGCGCAGCCGGTCGCTGCCGGGCCGCGCGCGGTACTCGATGCTGGCGCGGTAGCGCTCGCACAGCTCGCGGCAAATGTACAAGCCCAGCCCGGTGCCGCGGCTGCGCGTGGAGAAGAAGGGCTCGAACAGATGGCGCTCGACCTCGGGCGGGATCGGCGGGCTGTCGCTGGCCACCGAGAGCACCGCGGTGCCCTCGTCGCGCGCGGCCAGGCGCAGGAACACGGCGCCCGGCGCGGCGCTGGCATGGCGGCGCGCGTTGTCCAGCAGGTTGACGAGCACGCGGCGCAAGTGCTCGGGGTCGAAGCTCACGCCCAGCGGCTGGCTCGGCAACTCGACGCGCAGCCGGCTCTCGGCGCCCAGCGGCAGGTCGACCGTGCGCGCCCACTCGGCGGCGGCCGCCGCCACCTCGGCGCTGGCGTCGATCACGCGCGGCTGCGGCGGCAGGCCGGGCGCCACTTCCATCACGTCGTCGACGATGCGCTTCAAGCGCTCGACGTTGTCGGCCACCATGCGCGCCAGCCGCTGCTGCGTGGGCGCCAGCTCGTCTTCCAACAGCAAGGCGTTGGCCTGCGCGATGGCGGCCAGCGGGTTGCGGATTTCGTGCGCGACGCCGGCCGAGACGCGGCCCATCGCGGCCAGCTTCTCCTGCCGCAAGCGCGCTTCGGCGGTGCGCACGTCTTCGAGCAGCAGCACGCAAAAAGGCTCGCCGCCGCCGGCGCCGGGGTTCAGCTCGCGCCGGCGCAGGAAGCGCATGCGCACGCGCAGCGAACGGCGGTGGCCGCCCTCGAAGGTCAGCGCCACGTCGCGCCCGGCCTCGGGCCAGGTGGCGGGGTCGGCGAGCGCCGCCTCCACCGCCTGCGACAACGGCTGCCAGGCGCGCCGCGACGGCAGCCCGAACGGCGCCGGCGGCGCCAGCCCCTGCTCGGCCAGCAGTTCGCGCGCCGCCGGGTTGGCGGCGCGCACGCGCAGCCGGTGGTCGACCACCAGCACGCCGTCGACCATCTCCTCGATCACCAGGCGGTTGAGCTGCGCCTGCTGGCGCGCCAGCTCCAGGCTGCCGCGCGCGGCCAGTTCCTCGCGCGCCAGGCGGCCGGCCAGTTCGCCGGCCATCAAGGTGATCATGAAGAGGCCCAGTCCCGTCAGGCCGGCCTGCATCATCAAGGCATTGAGGTCGCCGCCTTGCTGCGTGCTGTGCCAGGCGCTGACCAGCAGCACCAGCGTCACGCCGGCGGCCGTGGCCAGTGCGCGTAACCTGCTGGTCAGCACGCCGGCCATCAGCACCGGCAGCACCAGCAGCGCCGCGAAGTTGAAGCTGGAGCCCGCCTCCAGCACGTGCAGGCCGGCGAACACCAGCAGGTCGACGCCGATCGTCGCCAGCCATTGCATGCGCCGCCGCACGCCGCTGGCCTGCGGCTGCGCCAGCGGCCAGAAGCGCGGCAGCAGCCAGAAGGTCAGCGCCTGCAGCGCATAGCCCAGGCACAGCACCAGCGAGCCCAGCGCCAGCCGCACGCCGGCCAGCGCCGCCGCCACCTGCGCCGCCACCAGCACCAGGCCGACCAGCGCGCGCGCGGCGGCGTAGGTGCGGTAGATGCGGGCCAGCGCCGAATCGGGCGCGGTGGCCACGCGCCGCGCCTCGCGGCTGAGGAAGCGGCTGTCCACCGCGCCCTCGCCGGCCGCCGGCCAGCCGGCGTCGGTCATCGCCTCGTGCAGGTCGCTGGCGCGCTCGGCGTCGAAGCCGACGGCGCCGAACCACGATTCGTCGGCCCCCGGCGGCGGCGCCGAGCGCCGGTCGGACTTGCGGCGGTCGCCGACGCGGCGGTCGCCGCCGCGGCGATCGGTGTCGCGTGGCGGCGGCGCGGCCGCGTTCATTTCGGGCCGGCGATGCGGTGGGCTTCGCCGCAGAAAGAACGCCCCGTGCTGTCGAGCAAGGCGTCGTCGCGCGGCAGGTGCACGCCGCAATGGGCGCAGCGCACCATGGCCTGCGCCTCGGGCTGGGGCGCCGAGGGCTTGCCGTCGTCGCGCCCCGGGCGCCGGCGGCGCGAAGTGAACATCAGCACGGCGATGGCGATCACCACGATGATCAGCACAAACTTCATGTCGGCACCCGCCCCAGCAACACTTCCAATACGAAACGCGCGCCGACGTAGGCCAGCAGCAGCAGCACCGCGCCGACGTAGAGCCAGCGCGTCGCGCGCCGGCCGCGCCAGCCGCGCAGCCGGCGCCCGGTGAGTAGCGCCGCGAACACCGCCCAGCCCATCAGCGAGAGCACGGTCTTGTGGTCGAGCTTCCAGCGCGTGGCACTGAAGAAGCCCAGCAGCAGCGCCGCCGACAGCACGACGAAGCCGGCCTCGACGAAGCGAAACGTCAGCCGTTCGAGCTGCAGCAAGGGCATGCCGCCGGCCGGCGCCGGGCCCTTGAGGCGCAGTCGCCGTTCGGCCGCGTCGAGCAAGGCCGCATGCACGACGGCGGCGCCGAACAAGCCGTAGGCGCCGACGCCCAGCACGTAGTGCAGCGGCGCCAGCGGGGTGGCCGCGGGCCGCGGGTCGCCGGGGAAGGCCACCGCCAGCAGCACCACCACCGCGCCCACCGGCGCCAGCCAGCCGCGCACGGTGGGCAGCGGCACGAAGCGGCTTTCGATGGCGTGCACGCCGATCACGATCCACACCGTGAGCGACAGCACCGGCGCGAAGCCCAGCCGCGCGCCGCGTTCGTTGATGCCCCAGCCGGCGATGTCGGCCACCAGCGCCAGCAGGTGCACCAGCCAGGCGGCGGGCAGCGCCCAGGCGGCCAGGCGATCGAAGCGCGCGCCGCGCAGCGAGGCCGCCGCGTACAGCACCGCCGCCAGCAACGCGGGCACGCTGTCGACCAGCGGCGTGCTGCTGGAGCCCGGCGATAAAATCATCGGCACAGTGTACTTTCGCGGCGCCGCCTCACGCGCCGTCCGGCGATGGCCTCGACCCTATCCGACCGCCTGTCAAGGCTGGTCAAGACGATGCGCGGCCAGGCCCGCATCACCGACAGCAACATCCAGGACATGCTGCGCGAAGTGCGCATGGCCTTGCTCGAAGCCGACGTCGCGCTGCCCGTGGTGCGCGACTTCATCGCCCGCGTCAAGGACAAGGCGCTGGGCCAGGAAGTGGCCGGCTCGCTCAACCCTGGCCAGGCGCTGGTGGGCATCGTCCACAAGGAGCTGGCGGCCACCATGGGCGAAGGCGTGGCCGACCTCAACCTGGCCGTGCAACCGCCGGCCGTGGTGCTGATGGCCGGCCTGCAGGGCTCGGGCAAGACCACGTCGACGGCGAAGATCGCGCGCCACCTGATCGACAAGCGCAAGAAGAAGGTGCTGACGGTCTCGGCCGACGTCTACCGGCCGGCGGCCATCGAGCAGCTGAAGACCGTCAGCGCGCAGGCCGGCGCCGAGTGGTTCCCGTCGAGCCCCGATCAAAAGCCGCGCGACATCGCTCTGGCCGCGCTGGACCATGCGCGCCGCCACTACTTCGACGTGCTGCTGGTCGACACCGCCGGCCGCCTGGGCATCGACGAAGCGCTGATGGCCGAGATCCGCGAGCTGCACGCCGCGCTGCACCCGGTGGAGACGCTGTTCGTCGTCGATGCGATGCAGGGCCAGGACGCGATCAACACCGCCAAGGCTTTCAAGGACGCGCTGCCGCTCACCGGCGTGGTGCTGACCAAGCTGGACGGCGATTCGCGCGGCGGCGCGGCGCTGTCGGTGCGGCAGATCACCGGCGCGCCGATCAAGTTCGCCGGCGTGTCGGAGAAGATCGACGGCCTGGAGGTCTTCGACGCCGAGCGCCACGCCGGCCGCGTGCTGGGCATGGGCGACATCGTCGCGCTGGTCGAAGAGGTGCAAAAGGGCGTCGACCTGAAAGAGGCGCAGAAGCTCGCCGACAAGGTCAAGAGCGGCGCCGGCTTCGACCTCAACGACTTCCTGTCGCAGATCTCGCAGATGAAGAAGATGGGCGGCCTGTCGGGGCTGATGGACAAGCTGCCCAGCCAATTGAGCGCCAAGGCCAGCGGCGCCGACATGGACCGCGCCGAGCGCGACGTGCGCCGCATGGAAGGCATCATCAACTCGATGACGGCGCTCGAACGGCGCAAGCCCGAGCTGATCAAGGCCAGCCGCAAGCGCCGCATCGCCGCCGGCGCCGGCGTGCAGGTGCAGGAAGTGAATCGCCTGCTCAACCAGTTCGAGCAGATGCAGGGCATGATGAAGAAGATGAAGGGCGGCGGCCTGATGAAGATGATGCGCCGCATGGGCGGCGCGATGGGCGGCCTGCCCGGCCTGCCGCGCTGACGCGGCCGCTGCCGCGGCGCCGAAACGGCGCCGAAGCCGCGAACTGGCCACCTTTCGCGGCCGACGAAACGATTGGATACCTTCGTGGCGGCCACGGCGTTGACCGGGCCGGGGCATCGCGCGTAGCTTGCGGGTTTTCGCGCGACTCGGCCGCTTTCCGCCCATGGACATCATCGACGCTGGTTCCTCAACTGCCCTGGTAGCTGCTGCCGCCCTGCTGCTGACCCTGTACTTCGTGCGACGGCGCGGCCGCCACGGCGCCGCGCGCGGCCTGCGCGACGCGCTGGACACGGTGCAGGACTGGCCGCCCGAAGCCGCCCGCGTGATGACGGTGCAGGAGCGCCAGGCCTACGAGTTGCTGCGCCGCGCGCTGCCCGGCTACATGGTGCTGGCGCAAGTGCCGCTGTCGCGCTTTCTGCGCGTGCCGACGCGGCATTCGTACTCCGAATGGCTGCAGCGCGTGGGCTCGCTGAGCGCCGACCTGGCGGTCTGCGACACCGGCTCGCGCGTGCTGGCGGTGATCGACGTGCGCGCCACCGACGAGACCGAGCGCAGCCGGCGCCGCCACGACCGGCTGGCGCGCGTGCTGCGCGCCGCCGGCATCCGCGTGCACGTGTGGCGCGAAGGCCACTTGCCGTCGCCGGCCGAGGTGCGCACGGCGCTGGCGCACGACCTGGTGCGCGGCAGCGGGCCGATGCAGCCGGTGGCCGTCACTTCGCGCCCGATGCCGCTGATCCCGGTGCCCGAGATGCAGGAGCTCGACGCCATGCTCGCCGAAGGCGACGCCGCCGCGATGCGCGAAGGCGAACTCGAGCCGGTGCCTTCGGGCTTCTTCGACGACCTGGAAGGCGCCGGCGCCGGCAGCGGCCGGCGCTGAGGCGCGGCCCCTTCAGTCCGAGTCAGTCCGAGTCGGTCCCCGTCAGTCGAGTAGCGCGCGCGCGAACTCGCGGGCGCTGAAGGGCTGCAGATCTTCCAGCGCCTCGCCCACGCCGATGAAGTAGACCGCCAGCGGCCGCTGGCGCTCGCTGCACCAGCGGGCAATGGCGGCCAGCACGCCGCCCTTGGCGGTGCCGTCGAGCTTGGTCACCACCAGGCCCGTCAGGCCGAGCGCGGCGTCGAAAGCCTGCACCTGGGCCAGCGCGTTCTGGCCCGTGTTGCCGTCCACCACCAGCAGCACCTCGTGCGGCGCGCCGGCCTGCGCCTTGCCGATCACGCGGTGGATCTTCTTCAACTCTTCCATCAGGTGAAGCTGGGTCGGCAGGCGGCCGGCGGTGTCGGCAATCACCACGTCGCAGCCGCGTGCGCGGCCGGCGTTGACGGCGTCGAAGGTCACCGCCGCCGGGTCGCCGCCTTCCTGGCTGACGATCTCCACGCGGTTGCGGTCGGCCCACACGGCCAATTGCTCGCGCGCCGCGGCGCGGAAGGTGTCGGCCGCGGCCAGCAGCACCTTGAGGTCGGCCGCCGCCAAGTGGCGCGTGAGCTTGCCGATGGTGGTGGTCTTGCCGGCGCCGTTGACGCCGGCGACCATGATCACGGTGGGCGTGTGCTGGCCGACGTCGAGCGTGCGCTCCAGCGGGCGCAGCAGCTCGGCGATGGCATCGGCCAGCAGGTCCTTCACCGCCGCGGCGTCGGTGGCCTTGGCTTCCTTGACGCGGCGCTTCAGGTCGTCCAGCAAATGCTGCGTGGCCGCCACGCCGGTGTCGGCCATCAGCAGCGCGGCTTCCAGTTCCTCGTACAGCGCATCGTCGATGCGCGTGCCGGTGAAGACCTGCGCGATGCTGCTGCCGGTCTTGCGCAGGCCTTGCTTGAGCCGCGCCATCCAGCCGGCGCGGGCCGGCGCTTCGGCGGCCGGCACTTCGGCAACGGCATCGATCTCGGGGGCCGCAATGGCCATCGGCGGCAGCACCGGCTCGGCGGGGGCGGCAACGGGCGCGGCGGGTGCCGCGGGGGTCTCGGGCAGCGGGACCGGCGGCGCCTCGGCAGGCGGCGGCGCCTTCTTCTTGAAGAAGCTGAACATCGTGGAACGGCCTTGAGCGCGCTGTATACTTTTCGGCTCAGGCGCTTTAGCTCAGTTGGTTAGAGCGACGGAATCATAATCCGCAGGTCCGGGGTTCAAGTCCCTGAAGCGCCACCAGTTTTCCGCCTCGGCCCGGGTTGACCCCGGGCCGATTCGTTTGGTCTCACAGCCCCTGGATCCACACCATGCTTCGCTGTGCCGCCCTGGGCCTTGCCGCCGGTCTGGCGCTGGGCGCCAACACCGCCTTCGCGCAAGTGCTGCGCGCCTTCCCGCCAAGCGCCTTGCGCGGCGAAATCACCGGCACGGCGCCGCCCGACGTGCTGCTCAACGGCAAGCCGGCGCGGCTGGCCGCCGGCGCGCGCATCCGCGGCGAGGAAAACCGTTTCGAGCTAACGAGCTTTCTTGCCGGCAAGAAGCTGGTGGTGAACTACACGATCGAGGACACCAGCGGCCAGTTGATGGAGGTCTGGGTGCTCACCGCCGTCGAGCGCGCCAACACGCCGTGGCCGGCCACCAAGGAGCAGGCCGCCGCCTGGACCTTCGACCCGGTGTCGCAGAAGTGGACGCGGCCATGAGCAGCGGCCCCACCAAGAAGGTCTTCATCCGCACCTTCGGCTGCCAGATGAACGAGTACGACTCGGACAAGATGTCCGACGTGCTGCGCGCTGCCGAAGGCTACGAGCCCACGGCCGACGTCGAGCAGGCCGACCTGATCCTCTTCAACACCTGCTCGGTGCGCGAGAAGGCGCAGGAGAAAGTGTTCAGCGACCTCGGCCGCGTCAAGCACCTCAAGAAGAAGGGCGTGCTGATCGGCGTCGGCGGCTGCGTGGCCAGCCAGGAGGGCGCGGCCATCATCGAGCGTGCGCCCTACGTCGACCTGGTGTTCGGCCCGCAGACCCTGCACCGCCTGCCGCAGATGATCGAGGCGCGCCGCGCCGAGCGCCGCGCGCAGGTGGACATCAGCTTCCCCGAGATCGAGAAGTTCGACCATCTGCCGCCGGCGCGGGTGGAAGGCGCGTCGGCCTTCGTCTCGATCATGGAAGGCTGCTCCAAGTACTGCTCGTACTGCGTGGTGCCGTATACCCGCGGCGAGGAGGTGAGCCGCCCCTTCGACGACGTGCTGACCGAGGTGGCCGGCCTCGCCGACCAGGGCGTGAAGGAAGTGACGCTGCTCGGCCAGAACGTCAACGCCTACCTGGGCGCGATGGGCAGCACGGCAGAGACCGCCGACTTCGCGCTGCTGCTGGAGTACGTGGCCGAGATCCCCGGCATCGAGCGCATCCGCTACACCACCAGCCACCCCAAGGAGTTCAGCGCGCGGCTGATCGAGGTCTACGGCCGCACGCCCAAGCTGGTGAACCACCTGCACCTGCCGGTGCAGCATGGCAGCGACCGCATCCTGATGGCGATGAAGCGCGGCTACACGGCGCTGGAATACAAAAGCACGATCCGCAAGCTGCGCGCGCTGCGGCCCGACATCAGCCTGTCCAGCGACTTCATCGTCGGCTTCCCCGGCGAGACCGACGAAGACCACGCGAAGACGATGAAGCTGATCGAAGACATCGGCTTCGACGCCTCGTTCAGCTTCGTCTTCAGCCCGCGCCCCGGCACGCCGGCGGCCAACCTGGCCGACGAGACGCCGCGCGAGGCCAAGCTGCAGCGGCTGCAAGCGCTGCAGGCGCTGCTGGAGCACAACGTCGCGCGCATCGGCCAAAGCCGCGTCGGCACGGTGCAGCGCATCCTGGTCGAAGGGCCGTCGCGCAAAAACGCGGCCGAACTGATGGGCCGCACCGAGTGCAACCGCATCGTCAACTTCGACGGCGGGCCGCTCGCGGCGCGGCTGGTCGGCCGCATGCTCGACGTGCGCATCACCGGCGCGCTGCCGCACTCGCTGCGCGGCACGCCGCTGCTGGCCGACACGGCAGCAGCGGCTGCTTGAAGCGGCTGCGGCTCGGCCCGCGGCTTCAGCGCCGCCGGAAGCCGGCCCAGCCCAGCGCCAGCGCGGCGGCCGGCACCATCAGCGCATAAGTCGCCATGCGGCCGTCGCGGCCGAAGAACAGCAGCCCGGCCAGCGTCACCGCCATCGCGGCGCCGGCCGCGGCCAGCGCCAGCCGCGGCCAGCGCACGCCGGCCAGCGCGCGCCGCCACAGCAGCTTGGCGCCGCCGGCGGCCAGCAGCCCGAACAGCCCGCTGACGGCGAACAGATTGGCCACGTGCCAGAAGAAGTCGATCGCACCCATCCATTGGCGCGGGCCGCGGCCGCCCGCTTTCTTGATGACAGTCAAGGCGGCCGGCGCCGAGGCTGGCGAGACTGCGCAGGCCCTTCGCCATGCCGGCCGGGGAGTCGCGATCCTACAATCCAGCCCCGTGTCCGTCTTCGCTCTCGGCCTGAACCACACGACCGCCCCGCTGGACCTGCGCGGGCGGTTTGCCTTTGCGCCCGAGAGCCTGCCGCCGGCCTTGCGCGGCCTGCAGGGCCGGCTGCACCTGGCCACGCCCGAGGCGGCGCTGGTCTCCACCTGCAACCGCACCGAGTTGTACGTGGCCGCCGACCGTGCGCCGCCGCAGGAGCTGGTGGCGCCCACCTTGTCGTGGCTGGCGGCCGAAGGCGGCGTCAGCGCCGAGCACTTGCGCGGCCACACCTACGTGCTGGAAAACCGCGACGCGGCACGCCACGCCTTCCGCGTGGCCTCGGGGCTGGACTCGATGGTGCTGGGCGAGCCGCAGATCCTGGGCCAGATGAAGCAGGCCGTGCGCCAGGCCGATGCCGCCGGCACGCTGGGCACCACGCTGCACCAGCTGTTCCAGCGCTCGTTCTCGGTGGCCAAGGAAGTGCGCACCGCCACCGAGATCGGCGCGCATTCCATCAGCATGGCGGCGGCCGCGGTGCGGCTGGCCGCGCAGTTGTTCGAGAAGCTGTCGGACATGCAGGTGCTGTTCGTCGGCGCCGGCGAGATGATCGAGCTGGTGGCCACGCATTTCGCCGCCAAGTCGCCGCGCGGCATGGCGGTGGCCAACCGCACGCTGGAACGCGGCGAGCGCCTGGCCGCGCGCTTCGGCGCCCAGGCACTGCGGCTGTCGGAGCTGCCGACGCGGCTGCACGAGTTCGACGCGGTGATCTCCTGCACCGCCAGCAGCCTGCCCATCATCGGCCTGGGCGCGGTGGAGCGCGCGCTCAAGCAGCGCCGCCACCGGCCCATGTTCATGGTCGACCTGGCGGTGCCGCGCGACATCGAGCCCGAGGTGAGCACGCTGGGCGACGTCTACCTCTACACCGTGGACGACCTCTCGGCGCTGGTGCAGACCGCCGGCGAGAAGCGCCAGGCCGCCGTGCAGCAGGCCGAGGCCATCATCGACGCCGGCGTGCAAAGCTTCGCCCACTGGCTGGACCAGCGCGCCGCGGTGCCGCTGATCCAGGCGCTCAACCGCCAGGCCGAAGACTGGAGCAGCGTGGCGCTTGCGCGCGCGCGCAAGCAGATCGCCAAGGGCGAGCCGGTGGACGCGGTGCTGGAAGCGCTGACCCGCGGCCTCACGCACAAGATGCTGCACGGCACGCTGGCCGAGCTGCACGCGGCCGACGGGCCCGAGCGCGCGCAGCTGGCGCAAACCGTCTCGCGCCTGTTCCTGCGCAGCAGCACCCGCACGCCCGGCGACGGCGGGCGTTAGCTTCACTCCCATTTGTTCCGCCACGGCCGGACGCGCGGCCGCAGGCGGCATCCGCCATGACCCCCTCTTTGCGAGAACAGTTCGAACGCCTGGCACTGCGGCTGGCCGAGCTCGACGCCAACCTGGCCGACCCGCAGCTCGGCGCCGACATCCAGCGCTGGCGCGCGCTGTCGCGCGAGCAGGCCGAGGCCGCGCGCGTGGTCGGCCTGTACCGCCGCCACCAGGCGCGCGAGGCCGACCTCGCCGCGGCGCGCGACATGCTGGCCGATCCGGCGCTCGACGACGCCGAGATGCAGGCCATGGCGCGCGACGAGGTGACCGGCGCCGAAGCGGACCTCGGCCGCTTGGACGGCGAGCTGCAGGCGGCGCTGATCCCGCGCGACCCCGACGACGAGCGCAACGCCTTCCTGGAGATCCGCGCCGGCACCGGCGGCGACGAGTCGGCGCTGTTCGCCGGCGACCTGGCGCGCATGTACCAGCGCTACTGCGAGCGCCAGGGCTGGCGCACCGAGGTGCTGAGCGAGAACGCCGCTGAACTGGGTGGTTACAAGGAGCTGGTGCTGCGCGTCGAAGGCGACGCCGTCTACGCGCGGCTGCGCTTCGAGTCGGGCGGCCACCGCGTGCAGCGCGTGCCGGCCACCGAGGCGCAGGGTCGCATCCACACCAGCGCCTGCACGGTGGCGGTGATGCCCGAGCCCGAGGAGGCCGAGGAGGTGCAACTCAACCCCGCCGAGCTGCGCATCGACACCTTCCGCGCCAGCGGCGCCGGCGGCCAGCACATCAACAAGACCGACAGCGCGATCCGCATCACCCACCTGCCCACCGGCATCGTCGCCGAATGCCAGGACGACCGCTCGCAGCACCGCAACAAGGCCAAGGCGATGGCCGTGCTGGCGGCGCGCATCCGCGAGAAGGAACGCAGCGAGCGCGCCGCCCGCGAAGCCGCCACGCGCAAGGCGCTGATCGGCAGCGGCGACCGCAGCGACCGCATCCGCACCTACAACTTCCCGCAGGGCCGCGTCACCGATCACCGAATCAACCTCACGCTGTACAAGCTGTCGCAGGTGATGGACGGCGACCTCGGCGACCTGGTCGACGCGCTGCAGCGCGAGCGCGCGGCGCAGCAGCTGGCGCAGCTCGAAACCGGGGCCGCCTGATGGCGGCTTCGATGGACGTCGCGGCGGCGCTGGCGCTGGCGCGCCGGCGCGGCGTCGATCGGCTGGACGCCCAAGTGCTGCTGGCGCACCACCTGGCGCAGCCGCGCACCTGGCTGATCGCGCATGACGACGCGCCGCTGCCGGCCGAGGTGCAGCAGCGCTTCACGGCCGACCTCGAAAGCCGCGCCGCCGGCGCGCCGCTGGCCTACCTGCTGGGCGAGCGCGAGTTCCACGGCCTGCGCCTGGCGGTGACGCCAGCCGTGTTGGTGCCGCGGCCCGAGACCGAGGTGCTGGTCGACTGGGCGCTGGCCTTGCTGGGCGCGCAACCGGGCGAGCAGACAGGCGAGCAGACGGACGGGCAGCCGGGCGCGCCGCGCGTGATCGACCTCGGCACCGGCAGCGGCGCCATCGCCGTCAGCGTGGCGCGGCGCTGCCCGGCGGCGCGGGTCAGCGCCACCGACATCGACGCCGGCGCGCTGGCGGTGGCGCGCGCCAACGCGCAGGCCCTGGGCTGCGCGATCGAGCTGCACCAGGGCTCGTGGTGGTCGGCGGTGGCCGGCCAGCGCTTCGAACTGGCGCTGTCCAACCCGCCCTACATCGCCGGCGACGACCCCCATCTGGCTGCGCTGCGGTACGAGCCGCGGCACGCGCTGACGCCCGGCGGCGACGGGCTCGATGCGCTGCGCATGATCGTCGCCGGCGCGCCGGCACACCTGGAGGCGGGCGGCTGGCTGCTGGTCGAGCATGGCTTCGACCAGGGCGCCGCGGTGCGTGCGCTGCTGGTCGACGCCGGCTTCGAGACGGTGCAGACGCGGCGCGACCTGGCCGGCCACGAACGCTGCAGCGGCGGCCGCTGGGGAGCGGGGCCGGCCGCAGAAAGTCACGTCACGGGTTCCAGGGGGACTGCCGGCGGGGATGCCAAACACGCCACTTGAGCGCATCATCAGCCCAACATCGGAGGCTGAGACATGGCTGCCTGGCTTCGCATTCCGCTCGCAACCCTGATCGTCGCGGCCGCGCCGGCCGCCCTGGCCGCCGACGGCCTGCTGTTGGAGCGCCAGATGATCTGGCCGCGCTGGCAGCCGCGGCTGGCCCTCTATGAAGCGCCCGACATCGCGCCGCTGCAGCGCGCCGCGCTGGTGGGCGACTACGACCTCGGCAGCCTGGGCCTGGCGCTGCCGTTTGCCAGCGGGCGCTTTCGCGCCACCAGCGGCCTGATCTTCGATCTGCGCAACAAGCCCCTCGGCTTTGCCGCGCCCGCGTGGGCCGCGCTGGGCGCCGGCGACGCCACGCCGCTGTCGGCCCCCTACATCGGCCTGGGCTACACCGGCTGGGTGCCCAAGACGGGCTTGAGCTTCAGCGCCGACCTCGGGCTGTCGGCCGACTATCCCGGCGGCGCCTGGCGCTTCGGCCGCGCGCTGTTCGGCAACCAGGGCTTCGACGCCACGCTGCGCGACCTGCGCCTGCAGCCGCGGCTGCAGCTCGGCGTGCAGTACACGTACTGACGTCGGCGGCGCGCGACACCTGCGCCGCCAGGGCGGTCTTGGGCTTTGCCGTATAAACGCGGCATTCATTCTTTGCACAGCAGTCCCACCACCATGAGCGACGCCCAACAACGCATTGACGACCTGGTCAAGAACAACCACGTCGTGCTCTTCATGAAGGGCACGGCCCAGTTTCCGATGTGCGGCTTCTCGGGCCGCGCGGTGCAGGTGCTCAAGGCCTGCGGGGTCGACGAGTTCAAGACCTTCAACGTGCTGGAGGACGAAGAGGTCCGCCAGGGCATCAAGGACTACTCGCAGTGGCCGACGATTCCGCAGCTCTATGTCGACGGCGAGTTCGTCGGCGGCTCGGACATCATGATGGAGATGTACCAGTCGGGCGAACTGCAGCAGGTGCTGGGCAACAAAGCCTGATCAGGCCCTGATCTCCCACTGCCGGCGGGCGCCGAACACCAGGTTGGGATAGTCGGCGCGGCCGCGGCTGCCGTTGTAGCGGCCCAGCGCCATGAAGAGGTCGCCGCGCTCGACGTCGAGGTAGTGGCGCAGGATCACGCAGCCGAAGCGCAGGTTGGTCTGCAGGTGGAACAGCCGGCTGGCGTCGCCGTCGCCGATGGCGCGGGTCCAGAACGGCATCACCTGCATGTAGCCGCGCGCGCCGGCCGAGCTGATGGCGTACTTGCGAAAGCCGCTTTCCACCTGGATCAGCGCCAGCACGAGCTGGGTCTCCAGCCCGGCGCGGCGGCTTTCGTACCAGACGGTTTCGAGAAACTCCACGCGCGTCTGGTGTTCCGACTTGCGGGTGCGCAGCCGCTGGCTGGCCTCGCCCAGCCAGCGCAGGTAGGTCAGGCGCTGGTCGATCTGCTCGAAGCGCGGCCGCGGCGGCGCGAGGTCGGAGACCGAAGCGGCCAGCGCCGAGCGCACGGCGTCGGCCAGCGGCTCTTCCAGCTGCGCGCCGGCGCGCGCCGGCGCCGCCGGCAGCAGGCATGCGGCGGCGCCGCCGAACAGCAAGCGCCGACGGCTGCCGGCCACGCCGTCCAAGGCCTTCATGCCTCCCATCGGGCCTGGAGGCGGGCCGCCGCCTCGGCCAGCGGCACCGCGGTGGCCGCGGCTTCGCGCCGGCCTTGCAGCTCCACCGTGCCGGCCTTCAGGCCGCGATCGGAAATCACCACGCGCCAGGGCACGCCGACCAGTTCCCAGTCGGCGAACATCGCGCCGGGGCGTTCGCCGCGGTCGTCCAGCAGCACGTCGATGCCGGCGGCCGCCAGCTGATCGTGCAGCGACTCGGCCGCGGCCTTGACCTCGGCGCTGCGGTCCATGCCGATCGGGCAGATCACCACGCTGAACGGCGCCATCGACTGCGGCCAGATGATGCCGCGCTCGTCGTGGTTCTGCTCGATGGCCGCGCCCAGCAGCCGCGTGACGCCGATGCCGTAGCAGCCCATCTCGAAGGGCTGGGGCTTGCCGTTCTCGTCGAGGAAGTGGGCCTTCATCGGCTCGCTGTACTTCTTGGTGCCGAGATAGAAGACGTGGCCGACCTCGATGCCGCGCTGGATGGCGAGCACGCCCTTGCCGTCGGGCGAGGGGTCGCCCGCCACCACGTTGCGGATGTCGGCCACGAGGTCGGGCTCGGGCAGGTCGCGGCCCCAGTTGACGCCGGTGTGGTGGAAGTCGGCCTCGTTGGCGCCGCAGACGAAATCGCTCATCAGCGCGACGGTGCGGTCGGCCACCACCTTGATGGGCTTCTTGGTGCCGATCGGCCCCAGGTAGCCGGGCTTGCAGCCGAAGTGGTCTTCGATCTCGGCGGCGGTCGCGAAGCGGTAGCCGTCCTTCAGCCCCGGCAGCTTGCCGGCCTTCACTTCGTTGAGGCTGTGGTCGCCGCGCACCAGCAGCAGCCACAGCGTGGTCTTCACCACGTCGCCGGCTTCGTTCTTCTGGTCGCTGGCCAATACCAGCGACTTCACCGTGCGCGCCAGCGGCAGGCCCAGCAACGCGGCCACGTCTTCGCAGGTGGCCTTGCCCGGCGTCGGCGTCTTCACGCGGTCTTGCGTGGGCGCGGCGCGCGCGGCCAGCAGCGGCAGCGCTTCGGCCAGCTCGATGTTGGCGGCGTAGTCGCTGTCGGGCGAGTAGACGATGGCGTCTTCGCCGGTGTCGGCGATGACCTGGAACTCGTGCGAGGCATCGCCGCCGATGGCGCCGGTGTCGGCCGCCACCGCGCGGTAGCGCAGGCCGAAGCGGTCGAAGATGCGCGTGTAGGCCTCGAACATCGCCCGGTAGCTCTTCAGCGCGGCGGCCTTGTCGCGGTCGAAGGAATAGGCGTCCTTCATCGTGAACTCGCGGCCGCGCATCACGCCGAAGCGCGGCCGGCGCTCGTCGCGGAACTTGGTCTGGATGTGATAGAAGTTGCGCGGCAGCTGCTTATAGCTGCGCAGTTCCTGGCGCGCGATGTCGGTCACCACCTCTTCGCTGGTGGGCTGGATCACGAAGTCGCGCTCGTGGCGGTCTTGCACGCGCATCAGCTCGGGGCCATAGGCCTGGAAGCGGCCCGTCTCCTGCCACAGCTCGGCCGGCTGCACCACCGGCATCAGCAGTTCCACCGCGCCGGCGCGGTTCATCTCCTCGCGGATGATGGCCTCGATCTTGCGGATCACGCGCAGGCCCATCGGCATGTAGCTGTAGATGCCGGCGCCCAGCCGTTTGATGAGGCCGGCGCGCATCATCAGTTGGTGGCTGATGATCTCGGCGTCGGCGGGGGCTTCCTTGAGCGTGGAGACGAAGGTCTGGGAGGCTTTCATGGCGCGGGGGCTGTCACACCGGCGCCGCCTGCGGCGTGATGCGGGTTTGCGAGAAACGCATGCCGCACACGGCCGGTGCAATAATGATTTCAATCACGAAAATTGGGGTTCGATTATGCTCGACAGGGACGGCTTCAGGCCCAACGTCGGCATCGTCCTGCTCAACCCGCGGAATCAGGTGTTCTGGGGCAAGCGTCTGAGAACGCACTCCTGGCAGTTTCCGCAAGGCGGCATCAAGCACGGAGAGTCGCCCGAGCAGGCCATGTTCCGCGAACTGCACGAGGAAGTCGGGCTGATGCCCGAGCACGTGGAGATCATCGGCCGCACGCGCGACTGGCTGCGCTACGAGGTGCCCGACCACTTCATCCGCAAGGACGCGCGCGGCCACTACCGTGGGCAAAAGCAGATCTGGTTTCTGCTGCGCCTGCTGGGCCGCGACAGCGACATGAACCTGCGCGCCACCGAGCACCCCGAGTTCGACGCCTGGCGCTGGAACGAATACTGGGTGCCGCTGGACGTGGTGATCGAGTTCAAGCGCGGCGTCTACGAAATGGCGTTGACTGAACTGGCACGTTACCTGCCGCGCGTGAACCACCACAACCGCTACCTGCGCTCGGGCATGCGTCACGCGCGGCACGAGGACGAGGCACCGGCCGAGCAGGCGCCGCGCAGCGCCACGAACCCGACCAACTGAAGCCGCGCGCCGGCAGGCGCGCGCATCAGACGCGTACCAGGTTGTCGCGGTGGATCATCTCCGGCTCGTTGGCGTAGCCGAGCAGCGATTCGATCTGCGCCGATGAACGGCGCGCGATGAGCCGCGCTTCCGCCGCCGAATAGTTGGCCAGCCCGCGCGCGATTTCCACGCCAGCCACGCTGCGCACCGCGATGACGTCGCCGCGCGCGAACTCGCCCTGCACCGCGGTGATGCCGATCGGCAGCAGGCTCTTGCCTTCGTCGCGCACCTTGGCCGCCGCGCCGTCGTCCACCACCACGGCGCCGCGCAGCTGCAGGTGATCGGCCATCCACTGCTTGCGCGCCGCCAGCTTGGGCGTGCGCGCCAGCAGCGCGGTGCCGATGGCCTCGCCGGCGGCCAGGCGCAACAGCACGTCGGGCTCGCGGCCCCAGGCGATCACGGTGCTCGTGCCGCTGCGGGCGGCGCGCTTGGCCGCCAGGATCTTGGTCAGCATGCCGCCGCTGCCCACCGCGCTGCCGGCGCCGCCGGCCATGCGTTCGAGCGCCGGGTCGCCGGCCGTCGCCACCGACACGAATTCGGCCGCGGGGTTCTTGCGCGGGTCGGCCGAATACAGGCCGCGCTGGTCGGTGAGGATCACGTAGGCGTCGGCGTCGACCAGGTTGGCCACCAGCGCCGCCAGCGTGTCGTTCTCGCCGAAGCGGATCTCGTCGGTCGCCACGGTGTCGTTCTCGTTGATCACCGGGATGACCTGCAGCGACAGCAGCGTGACGAGCGTGGTGCGCGCGTTCAGGTAGCGCTCGCGGTCGGCCAGGTCGGCATGCGTCAGCAGCACCTGGGCGCTGCCCACGCCGTGTTCGCGCAGCTTGGTCTCGTACATCTGCACCAGGCCCATCTGGCCGACGGCGGCCGCGGCCTGCAGCTCGTGCACTTCCTTCGGGCGCGCGCGCCAGCCCAGGCGCTTCATGCCCTCGGCGATGGCGCCGCTGGACACCATGACCAGCTCGCGCCCCTGCTGCGTCAGCGCCGCGAGCTGCCGGCACCAGTTGCCGACGGCCTCGGCGTCGACGCCGCGGCCTTCGTTGGTGACCAGGCTGGAGCCGACCTTGACGACGATGCGCTTGGCGCCGGCCAGCGGCTTATCCATGATCGCTGGGCTCCTCGGTGAAGCGGGGATCGGGGTCGCGGTCGTCGCGGTGGTGCGGCGCCACCTGCGCGTAGATGCGCTCGACCAGCGGCTTCAAGCCCTCGCGCGCCAGCGCCGAGATCTCGAACACCGGGCCCTTCCAACGGAACCGGCGCACGAATTCCTTCACGCGCGCGGCGCGCTCGTCGGCGGGCACCATGTCGAGCTTGTTCAGCACCAGCCAGCGCGGCTTGGCGTGCAGCGCGGGGTCGTACTTCTTCAGCTCGGCGACGATGGCGCGCGCCTGCGCCACCGGGTCGACGCTGTCGTCGAACGGCGCCAGGTCGACGATGTGCAGCAGCAGCCGCGTGCGCTGCAGGTGGCGCAAAAACTGGTGGCCCAGGCCCGCGCCTTCGGACGCGCCTTCGATCAGCCCCGGGATGTCGGCCACCACGAAGCTCTGCTCGGGGCCCACGCGCACCACGCCCAGGTTGGGGTGCAGCGTGGTGAAGGGGTAGTCGGCGATCTTCGGGCGCGCGTTGGAGATCGCCGCGATCAGCGTCGACTTGCCCGCGTTGGGCATGCCCAGCAGGCCGACATCGGCCAGTACGCGCAGTTCGAGCGCCAGCTTCTTCTTCTCGCCGGGCCAGCCGGGCGTCTTCTGGCGCGGCGAGCGGTTGGTGCTGGTCTTGAAGTGCAGGTTGCCGAAGCCGCCGTCGCCGCCCTTGGCGAGCAGGAACTTCTGGTCGTGCTCCAGCAGTTCGACCAGCACGTCGCCGCTGTCGGCGTCGCGCACGATGGTGCCCACCGGCATGCGCAGCACGATGTCGTCGCCGGCGGCGCCGAACTGGTCGGAGCCGCGGCCCGGCTCGCCGTTCTTCGCCTCGTGGCGGCGCGCGTAGCGGTAGTCGATCAGCGTGTTGATGTTGCGGTCGGCCTGCGCCCAGACGCTGCCGCCGCGGCCGCCGTCGCCGCCGTTGGGGCCGCCGAAGGGGATGAACTTCTCGCGCCGGAAGCTCACGCAGCCGCTGCCGCCGTCGCCGGCGGCCACGTCGATCGTCGCTTCGTCGATGAACTTCATGCAAGCCTCCTGAGGCAGGGCCAGAACGACGAAGCCCCGGCGGGCCGGGGCTTCGGGTTCGCTGGCCGGAAGGTGGGTCAGACCGGCGCCACGAACACCGTCTGGTGATTCTGCGGGCCCTTGACCTCGAACGACACGGTGCCGTCGACCAGCGCGAACAGCGTGTGGTCGCGGCCCATGCCGACGTTGGTGCCGGCGTGGAAGCGCGTGCCGCGCTGGCGCACGATGATCGAGCCGGCCGAAACGGCCTGGCCGCCGAACACCTTCACGCCCAGCATCTTCGGCTTGGAGTCACGACCGTTGCGGGTGGAGCCGCCGCCCTTTTTCTGTGCCATGGTGGAGCGCTCCTGTTAGCCGTTGACCGAGCCGATCTGCAGCTCGGTGTAGGTCTGGCGGTGGCCGCCGTGCCGTTGATAGTGCTTGCGGCGGCGCATCTTGAAGATGCGCACCTTGTCGTGCTTGCCGTGCGCCACCACCGTGGCGCTGACGCTCGCACCCGCGACCCAGGGCGTGCCGACCTTCAGCGCCGCGCCGTCTCCGACGGCGAGCACCTGGTCGATCACGATTTCCTGGCCCACGTCCGCAGCAATCTGTTCTACCTTGATCTTTTCGCCAGCGGCAACCTTGTATTGCTTGCCGCCGGTTTTTATGACCGCGTACATGTGAACCCTTTCGAGAAAGAATCGCGCCGCGGCTGAAAGATTTGTACCCCTGGGAGGGGCGGCCTGCGGCGAAAAAAGCCCGTGATGGTAGCACAGCGGGCCCGCCAAGGGCCGGCGCGCGCAGTTGCTTCCTATAATCGCCCGCCTACTGCCCGGACCCATCTTGCCGCCCGCCACCATCGACGTCAGCACCGAGCCCGCCATCGACCCGATGGCGGTCGACATGCAGCAGGTCGACGCCGTGATCCGCGAGCGCCTGGCCTCGCGGGTGGCGCTGATCAACCAGATCTCCACCTACATCGTCAGCGCCGGCGGCAAGCGCATCCGGCCGCGGCTGGTGCTGCTGTTCGCGCAGGCGCTGGGTTTCGAGGGGCCGGAGCGCTTCGAACTGGCGGCCACGGTCGAGTTCATCCACACCGCCACGCTGCTGCACGACGACGTGGTCGACGAATCATCGCTGCGCCGCGGCCGCGCCACCTCGAACGCACTGTTCGGCAATGCGGCCAGCGTGCTGGTGGGCGACTTCCTGTACTCGCGCGCCTTCCAGATGATGGTGTCGATCAGCCGCATGCGCGTGCTGGAGGTGCTGGCCGACGCCACCAACGTGATCGCCGAAGGCGAGGTGCTGCAGCTGATGAACATGCACGACCCCGACCTCTCGGTCGAGGACTACCTGCGCGTCATCCGCTACAAGACCGCCAAGCTGTTCGAGGCCAGCGCCCGCCTCGGCGCCGTGCTGGCGCAGGCCGAGCCGGCGGTGGAAGAAGCCTGCGCCACCTATGGCCGCGCGCTGGGCACGGCGTTCCAACTCGTCGACGACCTGCTCGACTACGAAGGCAGCAGCGATGCCCTGGGCAAGAACGTCGGCGACGACCTGCGCGAAGGCAAGCCCACGCTGCCGCTGCTGCTGGCGATGCAGCGCGCCACGGCCGAAGAGCGCGAGCTGATCCGTCGCGCCATCGAGCACGGCGAGGTCGAAGGCCTGCCGCGGATCATCGAGCTGGTGCGCCACACCGGCGCGCTGGACGCCACGCGCGCCGCCGCCGAGCGCGAGGCCGACGCGGCGCGTGCCGCGATCGGCGGCCTGCCCGCGTCGAAGGCGCGCGAGGCTCTGCTAGAATTATCGGTTCGGGCCGTTCATCGGTCCTCTTGAACACCGCGGGGTGTAGCTTAGCCTGGTAGAGCGCTACGTTCGGGACGTAGAGGCCGGAGGTTCGAATCCTCTCACCCCGACCAAATTTTGCAGGCCGCCCACGGGCGGCTTTGTCGTCTGGCGTGACGTTGTCGCAGCGGCAGTTGTAAGTCGATGTGCCACCGGCACGAGTCGTGCTTATGCACCGTTTACACCCGCCGACGGATCGGCGATGATCGATCGGATATGACTGCCGCTCGACGACCGAACTAGATGGCCGCGGAAACCGCGCTTGAGTCTCCGCCGAACGCCTTGTCCGGCGTCGCCCGCGTGCTGGTCAATGCCGGCCGGATCAACGGCAAGACGGCCGAAGAACTGCTGAAGTCGGCGCGCGATCGCAAGGTCAGCTTCAGTTCGGCCGTGGTGGCCGCCGGTGCGGTCTCGCCGACCGACTTGGCGCACACGCTGTCGGCGGCGCTGGCGCTGCCGCTGCTCGACCTCAACGCGGTCGACCTGCAGAAGGTTCCGAAGAACATCCTCGACCAGAAGACCGCGTCGCAGTACCAGTTGCTGGTGCTGGGCAAGCGCGGCAGCCGCCTGTTCGTGGCCACCGCCGACCCGACCGACCAGGAGGCGGCCGAGCGCGTCAAGTTCGCCACCCAGCTGAGCCCCGAGTGGGTGATCGTCGAGCACGACAAGCTGGCCAAGCTGGTCGAAAGCCAGGGCACCACCGCCACCGAGGCGCTGGAGTCGATCACCGCCACCGAGTTCGACTTCGACGTCGCCGAGGAAGAGGCCTCGCCGTCGGAGCAGGACATCGCCACCGAGGTCGAAGACGCCCCGGTCGTGCGCTTCCTGCAGAAGATGCTGGTCGACGCGATCAACATGCGCGCTTCGGACCTGCACTTCGAGCCCTACGAGTACACCTACCGCGTGCGCTTTCGCGTCGACGGCGAGCTGCGCGAGATCACCCAGCCGCCGATCGCCATCAAGGAGAAGCTGGCCTCGCGCATCAAGGTCATCTCGCGCATGGACATCGCCGAGAAGCGCGTGCCGCAGGACGGCCGCATGAAGCTGAAGTTCGGCAGCAAGGCGATCGACTTCCGCGTCAGCACGCTGCCCACGCTGTTCGGCGAGAAGGTGGTGATCCGGATCCTCGATTCGTCCAGCGCCAAGATGGGCATCGACGCGCTCGGCTACGAGAAGGTCGAGAAAGACCGGCTGATGGCCGCCATCGGCCGGCCCTACGGGATGATCCTGGTCACCGGGCCCACCGGCAGCGGCAAGACGGTGTCGCTCTACACCTGCCTGAACATCCTCAACCAGCCGGGCGTGAACATCTCGACGGTGGAAGACCCGGCGGAAATCAACCTGCCGGGCATCAACCAGTGCAACGTCAACGACCGCGCGGGGCTGACCTTCGCGGCCGCGCTGAAGTCGTTCCTGCGGCAGGACCCGGACGTCATCATGGTCGGCGAAATCCGCGACCTGGAGACCGCCGACATCGCGATCAAGGCCGCGCAGACCGGCCACCTGGTGATGTCCACGCTGCACACCAACGACGCGCCGACCACGCTGACGCGGCTGCTGAACATGGGCGTGCCGCCGTTCAACATCGCCTCCAGCGTGCTGCTGATCACGGCCCAGCGGCTGGCGCGGCGGCTGTGCGAGAACTGCAAGTCGCCCGCCGAGTACCCGCGCGAGGCGCTGCTCAAGGCCGGCTTCGCGGCGACCGATATTGACGGCAGCTGGAAGCCTTACCGTGCCGTCGGCTGCTCGGCCTGCAACAACGGCTACAAGGGCCGCGTCGGCCTGTACCAGGTGATGCCGATCACGGAAGCCATCCAGCGCATCATCCTGGCCGAGGGCACGGCGCTGGACATCGCCGGGCAGGCGCAGAAGGAAGGCGTGCGCGACCTGCGGCAATCGGGCCTGGTCAAGGTGAAGGCCGGGGTCACGACGCTCGAGGAAGTGATCACCGTCACCAACGAATAGCAACGGCCGCGCGCACGCGGCCGCCAGCGGCAGACCGGGTCAGGCCGGTCGGAGGATCCATGGCAACTGCAGCACTGGCAAGCAAGAACGCGAAGGACGCGATCTTCGAGTGGGAAGGCAAGGACCGCAACGGCAAGATCGTGCGCGGCGAATTGCGCGCCGGCGGCGAGGCGGTGGTCAGCGCCAGCCTGCGCCGCCAGGGCATCCTGGTCACCAAGGTCAAGAAGCGCCGCACCGCCGGCGGACGCTCGATCAAGCAGAAGGACATCGCCATCTTCACGCGGCAGCTCGCCACGATGATGAAGGCCGGCGTGCCGCTGCTGCAGTCGTTCGACATCGTGGCCCGCGGCAGCACCAACCCGCGGATGACCAAGCTGCTCAACGACATCCGCTCCGACGTCGAGACCGGCACCAGCCTGTCGTCGGCCTTCCGCAAGCACCCGCTGCACTTCGATTCGCTGTACTGCAACCTGGTCGAAGCCGGCGAGGCCGGCGGCATCCTGGAGGCCTTGCTCGACCGCCTGGCCATCTACCAGGAGAAGACGCTGGCGATCAAGCAGAAGATCAAGTCGGCGCTGATGTACCCGATCGCCGTGCTGGTGGTCGCCTTCGTCGTCGTCACGGTGATCATGATCTTCGTGATCCCGGCGTTCAAGGAGGTCTTCAGCTCGTTCGGCGGCGAGTTGCCGGCGCCCACGCAGTTCGTGATCGCGATGTCGGAGTTCTTCGTCAGCTACTGGTGGGCGATCTTCGGCTTCCTGTTCGGCGGGCTGTATTTCTTCTTCGAATCGTGGAAGCGCTCCGAGAAGATGCAGATGGCCATGGACCGGCTGCTGCTCAAGGTGCCGGTGTTCGGCGACCTGATCAACAAGTCGGTGATCGCGCGCTGGACGCGCACGCTGTCGACCATGTTCGCCGCCGGCGTGCCGCTGGTCGAGGCGCTCGATTCGGTGGGCGGCGCCTCGGGCAACGCGGTCTACCAGCAGGCCACCGAGCAGATCCAGAAAGACGTGTCCACCGGCTCGGCGCTCACCACCTCGATGACGCAGACCGGCGTGTTCCCGGTGATGGTGCTGCAGATGGCGGCCATCGGCGAGGAATCGGGCTCGCTCGACCACATGCTGGCCAAGGCCGCCGAGTTCTACGAGGAAGAGGTCGACGAGATGGTCAAGGGCCTGTCCAGCCTGATGGAGCCCTTCATCATCGTGATCCTGGGCGTGGTGATCGGCGGCATCGTGGTCTCGATGTACCTGCCGATCTTCAAGCTGGGCGCCGTCGTGTGATCGAGGCGCCGCCGCTCGAACTGTTCTTGTCGCCCTGGTTCCTGGCCCTCATCGGGCTGGCCATCGGCAGCTTTCTCAACGTCGTCGTCCACCGGCTGCCGACGATGATGGAGCGGCAATGGTGGGGCGACGTGGCCTCGCAGTTGCGCGACCGCGATTCGTTCCGCCGCACCTTCGCCGCCGAGGCGCCGCCGGGCCTGCAGCAGGCCGGCAGCGCCTTGCAGCGCACGCTCAACGCCCTGGGCGCCTTGAGCCTGCTGCGCCCCGGCTCGCGCTGCCCCTCGTGCCAGCACCGCATCCGCTGGCACGAGAACCTGCCCGTGCTGGGCTGGCTGCGCCTGCGCGGCCGCTGCTCGGCCTGCGGCACGCGCATCTCGCCGCGCTACCCGCTGGTCGAATTGGCCACCGGGCTGCTGTTCGGCGCGCTGGCCTGGCGCTTCGGCGCGCAGCCGGTCACGCTGCTGTACTGCGCCTTCGCCGCCGCGCTGCTGGCGCTGACGCTGATCGACTGGGACACCACCGTGCTGCCCGACGCCATCACGCTGCCGCTGCTGTGGGCCGGGCTGGTCGCCGCGGCGCTCGGCTGGCTGCCGGGCGTGCCGCTGAAGGCCGCGCTGTGGGGCGCGGTGGCGGGCTACCTGTCGCTGTGGTCGGTGTACTGGGTATTCAAGCTGGCCACCGGCAAGGAAGGCATGGGCTTCGGCGACTTCAAGCTGCTGGCCGCGCTGGGCGCCTGGCTGTCGTGGCAGGCCATCCTGCCCATCGTGCTGATGGCCTCGGTGCTGGGCGCCATCGTCGGCCTGCTGATGAAGCTGCAGGGCAGCCTGCGCGAAGGCCGCTTCGTGCCCTTCGGCCCCTTCCTGGCCGGCGGCGGCATCGTCGTGCTGCTGGTCGGCCTGCAGCCCATCCTCGAATGGATGGGTTGGGTCTAGCCGCGGCACCGCCGCCGGTGCGCGCCATCGGCCTGACCGGCGGCATCGGCAGCGGCAAGAGTTCGGTGGCCCGCGTGCTGGTCGACTGCGGCGCCACGCTGGTCGACACCGACGCCATCGCCCGCGCGCTGACGCTGCCCGGCGGCGCCGCGATGCCGGCCATCGCCGCCGCCTTCGGCGCGCAGATGGTCGGCCCCGACGGCGCGCTCGACCGCGACCGCATGCGCGCGCAGGTCTTCGCCGACCGCCAGGCCAAGGGCCGGCTGGAGGCCATCCTGCACCCGATGATCGGCACCGAGGCCGCGCGCCAGGCGGCGCAGGCCACGCAAAGCGGCAGCCGCTGCGTCGTCTACGACGTGCCGCTGCTGGCCGAGGCCAGCCGCTGGCGGCACATCGCCGGGCGCATCCTGGTCGTCGACTGCGAGCCCGAGACCCAGGTGCAGCGCGTGATGCAGCGCTCGGGCTGGACCGCCGAGGCCGTGCGCGCGGTGATCGCCCAGCAGGCCGCCCGCGAGACACGTCGCGCGTTGGCCGACGCGGTCATCCACAACGACGGCATCACGCCCGCCGAACTGGCGGGGCAGGTGCGTCGACTGTGGGCCTGGTGGGTCGGCGCGGGCGCGTGACGCGCTGACGCTGTGGAACAATCCGCCGGCAGCGACGAAAGCCCGGCCCTTGGTCCTCTACGAGTATCCGTTCAACGAAGGCATCCGCACGATGCTGCGGCTCGAACACCTGTTCGACCGGCTGGCCCAGTTGCTGCCGCGCGAGGCGCCGGTGGACCACCACTTCGCGCTGGTGACGATGTTCGAGATCATGGACGTCGCCTCGCGCGCCGACCTCAAGTCGGATCTGCTGAAGGAACTGGAGCGCCACCGCGCGCAGTTCCTCGCCTACCGCGGCAATCCGGCCATCTCCGAGGCCGCGCTCGACGAGGTGCTGGGCCGCATCGAGCAGGCCTACGCCGGCCTCAACCAGTTGCAGGGCAAGGCCGGCCAGGCGCTGGCCGGCAACGAGTGGTTGATGAGCATCCGCAGCCGCATCAGCATCCCCGGCGGCACCTGCGAGTTCGACCTGCCCGCGTACTACGCCTGGCAGCAGCACGGCCCCGAACGCCGCCGCGCCGACCTGACCGGCTGGGTAGGCACGCTGGCGCCGCTGGGCGTGGCCTTGCAGACGCTGATGAGCCTGGTGCGCGACAGCGGCGCGCCGCAGCGCATGGTGGCCGCCGGCGGCCAGTACCAGCAAAGCCTGCCGCAGCACAAGGGCTACCACCTGCTGCGCCTGCGGCTGGACGGCGCCGACGGCCTGGTGCCCGAAATCAGCGGCCACCGGCTGCTGGTGTCGGTGCGCATGATGCGCGCCGACGGCGAAGGCCGGCTGCGCCCGGCCACCGCCGACGTGCCCTTCGAACTGACCTTGTGCGCCTGAGCGCCTGAGCCCGCCATGGCGCAAAAGCCGCTGCGCGTGCCCTGCCCCACCTGCCGCCAGCCGGCGCTGTTCAGCCCGGCCAACCCCTGGCGGCCGTTCTGCAGCGAACGCTGCCGGCAGCGCGACCTGGGCGCCTGGGCCAACGAGGAATACCGCGTGGCCGAAGCCCCGCCGCAGGACGGCGACGCGGCCGACGATGGCGGCGGTGGCGGCGGCGCAACCCGCCACTGAAGCACTGGCCGCTACGCGCCGCCTTGCTGCAGCAGCTCGGCCACCAGCGCCGTGCCCTGCTCGATCAGCGGCCCGCGCGGGCGCTGCGCCGAGGTCGCCATCCACAGCGTGGCCACCAGCGGCGGCGGGCCGATCGGCCGCAGTTGAAAGGCCTCGGGCTGGCCGCTGCCGCGGATGGCGTTCTCGGCCAACACCGCGTGGCAGCCGCCTTGCAGCACGAGGTCCAGGATCGCCGGCACGCTTTCGATCTCCAGCGCCACGCGGGCGCGGCAGGCCTCGGCGGCGAGCGCGGCTTCCAGCAGCATGCGCATCGAGTGCGGCCGGCTGGGGATCACCAGTTCCAGTTCGGCCACCTCGCGCAGGCCGATCGGCCGGCCCTGGCGCGCCGCGCGGCCGCGGCGCGCCGACACCAGGTACAGCCGCTCGTCGAGCAGCGGCTGCAGGTCGATGGCCGGCGACGGCGTGACGTTGTAGACCACCGCGCAGTCGACGCGGCCGATGGCCAGCCATTCCAGCGCATAGGCCGAGAGCCCTTCCACCACGCTGAGCGCGGCGCGCGGCAGCCGTTCGCGGAAGGCGCGCACCAGCGGGCCGGTGAGCGTGCGGCTGACGCTCGGCGGCAGCGCGATCGCCAGCCGCCCGGTGGCCGCGCCGCGCTGGTCTTCCAGGTCGACGCGCGCGCGCTCCACCTGCTGCAGGATGCCGCGCGCATGCGCCAGCAGCCGCTTGCCGGCCTCGGTCAAGGTCACGCCGCGGCCGTTGCGGTCGAGCAGCGGCTGGCGCAGCTCGACCTCCAGCGATCGCACCTGGCGCGACAGCGCCGGCTGCGCCACGCGCAGCAGCGTGGCGGCGCGCGTGAAGCTGCCCATCTCGGCGACGTGAACGAAGTACTCCAGCTGTTTTAGATCCATCAGGACCGCCCGGCCGTTCCGAAGGGACTGATCGCCCCAGGACCAGAAGGGTCCCCCACTGGGGCCGGGGGCAGCGAACGAAGTGAGCGTGGGGGCACCATGCCCGGATGCTATAGCTGCTAGTGGCGTTATCGCATTGATGACGGGTGAGGCGCGGCCGACAATGCGGCGCGTTGCAGGAGACGCCCGCCATGATCATCGACATCCACGGCCACTACACCACCGCGCCGAAAGCGCTGGAAACCTGGCGCAACGCGCAGATCGCCGGCATCTCCGATCCCGCGGCCAAGCCGCGGGTCGACAGCCTGGTGATCAGCGACGACGAGATCCGCGAGACCATCGAGGGCAACCAGCTCAAGCTGATGAAGCAGCGCGGCAGCGACCTCACGATCTTCAGCCCGCGCGCCAGCTTCATGGCGCACCACATCGGCGACTTCGAGGTCAGCAGCACCTGGGCTGCCATCTGCAACGAGCTGTGCTTTCGCGTCGCGCAGCTCTTCCCCGATCACTTCATCCCCGCGGCGATGCTGCCGCAAAGCCCTGGCGTCGCGCCCGAAACGTGCATCCCCGAGCTGGTGAAGTGCGTCGAGCAATACGGCAACGTGGCGATCAACCTCAACCCCGATCCGTCGGGCGGCCACTGGACCAGCCCGCCGCTGACCGACCGCCACTGGTACCCCATCTACGAGAAGATGGTCGAGTACGACATCCCGGCGATGGTGCACGTCAGCACGAGCTGCAACGCCTGCTTCCACACCACCGGCGCGCACTACATCAACGCCGACACCACCGCGGTGATGCAGCTCATCCAGGGCGACCTGTTCAAGGACTTCCCGACGCTGAAGTTCATCGTGCCGCACGGCGGCGGTGCCGCGCCCTACCACTGGGGCCGCTATCGCGGGCTGGCACAGGAGCTTAAAAAACCGCTGCTCAAGGACCACCTGCTGAACAACGTGTTCTTCGACACCTGCGTGTATCACCAGCCGGGCATCGACCTGCTGACCCGGGTGATCCCGGTCGACAACATCCTGTTCGCCAGCGAGATGATCGGCGCCGTGCGCGGCATCGACCCCGAGACCGGCAACTACTACGACGACACCAAGCGCTACATCGAGGCCAGCACGCAGTTGAGCGCGGCGCAAAAGCACGCGATCTACGAAGGCAATGCGCGGCGGGTGTATCCGCGGCTCGACCGTGCCTTGAAGGCGCGGGGTCTCTAAGTCATTCGGCAAGGGCGGCCCGCAGGGCCGGCCCGCTCTCCATCGGAGGATCAGCATGTACGAGATGGGCGTCGTCTACCGCAACATCGAGCGCACCGACCGTGCCACCGCCGACGCGCTGGCCGCCTTCGGCAGCGCCACCGTCCACGAAGCGATGGGCCGCGTGGGCTTGCTCAAGCCCTACATGCGGCCGATCTACGCCGGCGCGCAGGTCAGCGGCACGGCCGTCACCGTGCTGCTGCACCCGGGCGACAACTGGATGATGCATGTCGTCGCCGAGCAGATCCGCGAAGGCGACATCGTCGTCGCGGCGATCACCGCCGAGTGCACCGACGGCTACTTCGGCGACCTGCTGGCCACCAGCTTCCAGGCCCGCGGCGCGCGCGCGCTGGTCATCGACGCCGGCGTGCGCGACGTGAAGACGCTGACCGAGATGCGCTTCCCCGTCTGGAGCAAGGCCATCAGCAGCAAGGGCACGATCAAGGCGACCATCGGCTCGGTCAACATCCCCGTGGTCTGCGCCGGCGCGCTGGTGCACCCGGGCGACGTGATCGTCGCCGACGACGACGGCGTGGTCTGCGTGCCGCGCGTGCTGGCCGCGCAGACGCTGCAGGCCGCCGCCGCGCGCGAGGCCAACGAAGGCGACAAGCGCGCCAAGCTGGCCAGCGGCGTGCTGGGCCTGGACATGTACAAGATGCGCGAGCCGCTGGCCAAGGCCGGCCTCAAGTACATCGACTGACGGCCATGACGATCACGCTGATCGGCTACGGCGAGGTCGGCCGCATCCTCGCCGAAGACCTGCGCCGGCAGGACCTCGCCGTCACCGCCTTCGACCTCAAGCTGCACGGCGAGGCCGGCGAGCCGCTGCGCGAGCACGCGCTGCTCAACGGCGTGACGCTGGCCGACTCGCACGCCGCCGCGGTGCGCGGCGCCGAGCTGGTGATCTCGGCCGTCACCGCCAGCCAGGCCGTACCGGTGGCCCAGGCCTGCGCGCCGGGGCTGGCCGCCGGCTGCTTCTTCCTCGACTTCAACTCGGCGTCGCCGGGCGCCAAGATCCGCGCCGCCGAACACGTGAACGCCGTCGGTGGACGTTATGTCGAAGGCGCGGTGATGACCTCGATCCCGCCCTACCGCATCAAGGTGCCGCTGCTGCTGGGCGGCCCCGACGCGGCGGCGCTGGCGCCGCGGCTCGAGGCCTACGGCTTCGCGGCGCAGGTCGCCGACGACAGGCTGGGCGTCGCCAGCGCCACCAAGATGTGCCGCAGCGTGATGATCAAGGGCCTGGAGGCGATGGTCATCGAAAGCTTCACCACCGCGCGCCACTACGGCGTGGAAGACGCGGTGATCGCCAGCCTGCGCGAGACCTTCCCCGGCATCGACTGGGAGAAGCAGGCCGCCTACTTCTTCCAGCGCGTGATCGAGCATGGCCGGCGCCGCAGCGAAGAGGTGCGCGAAGTGGCCGAGACCGTGCGCGAAGCCGGCCTCGCGCCGTGCAGCGCGGCCGGCACCGCCGAGCGCCAGGCCTGGATGGCCGACCTCGCCGACGGCGGCGTGTTCGGCCGGCGCGGCACGCCGGGCTTCGCGCGCAGCGCGGATTGGCGAACCGAAGCCGACCGCATCCTCGCCCACCTGACCCCGAAAGACCGCCGATGAGCCCGTTCGAAAAGACCCCCGGCTGGCTGGACTGGTACGCCAACCCCAGCAAGCCGCAGTTCAAGCTGCCGCCCGGCAGCGTCGATGCGCACTGCCACGTGTTCGGCCCCGGCGCCGAATTTCCTTTCGCGCCGGAGCGCAAGTACACGCCTTGCGACGCCAGCAAGGCCCAGCTGTTCGCCTTGCGCGACCACCTGGGCTTCGAGCGCAACGTGATCGTGCAGGCCACCTGCCACGGCGCCGACAACCGCGCCATGGCCGACGCCTGCCGCGCCAGCGGCGGCAAGGCGCGCGGCGTGGCCACCGTCAAGCGCACGGTGACTGACGTGGAACTGCAAGACCTGCACGCCGCCGGCGTGCGCGGCGTGCGCTTCAACTTCGTCAAGCGCCTGGTGGACTTCACGCCCAAGGACGAGCTGCTGGAGATCGCCGGCCGCATCCAGGCGCTGGGCTGGCACGTGGTGATCTACTTCGAGGCGGTCGACCTGCCCGAGCTGTGGGACTTCTTCACCGCGCTGCCGACGACGGTGGTGGTCGACCACATGGGCCGGCCCGACGTCGCCAAGCCCATCGACGGCCCCGAGTTCGCGCTGTTCCTGAAGTTCATGCGCGAGCACGACAACGTCTGGAGCAAGGTGAGCTGCCCCGAGCGCCTCAGCGTCAGCGGCCCGCCGGCGCTGAACGGCGAGCGCAACGCCTACCGCGACGTGGTGCCGTTCGCGCGCCGCGTCGTCGAGACCTTCCCCGACCGCGTGCTGTGGGGCACCGACTGGCCGCACCCCAACCTCAAGAACCACATGCCCGACGACGGGCTGCTGGTCGACTTCATCCCGCACATCGCCGTCACGGCGGAACTTCAGCGCAAGCTGCTGGTCGACAATCCCCGCCGTCTGTACTGGCCTGAAGAGTTCCGATGAAGACCTTTGCTCTCACCTCCGCCCTGTCCGTCGCCTCGGCCGCCGCGCTGCTGGCCGGCTGCGCCGCCCCCGGCCCCCGGCTGGCCGGGCCCGACATCAAGTCCGGCTGCGAATCGCTGGCCGGCACCACCATCGCGCCCGAGCGCATCGTGTGGCCGGGCCTCAGCAGCGGCACGGCGCGCGTCGACAGCGCCACCTGGATGACGGCGGCCCCGCTGGCCGTGGCCGAGCGCGGCCCCACGCCGGCGGCGACGATCACGCCGGCCACGCCGGCCTATTGCAAGCTGCTGGGCAAGATCGCGCCGGTCGACCCCAAGGCCGAGCCCATCCAGTTCCAGGTGAACCTGCCGTCGCAGTGGAACGGTCGCTCGGTGCAATACGGCGGCGGCGGCTTCAACGGCGTGCTGATCAGCGGCCTCGGCCTGCTGCCGGCGCAGCGCTACGACAGCCCGTCGCCGCTGGCCCAGGGCTACGCCACCGTGGGCACCGACTCCGGCCACCAGGCCCGGCCCGGCGAATCGCCGATGGCCTTCGCGCTGAACGACGAGATGCTCCTCAACTTTGCGCATGCGGCCTACCCCAAGGTGCGCAACGTCTCGGTGGAGCTGATGAAGCTGGCCTACGGCCGCGCGCCGCAGCACCTGTACTTCGTGGGCAGCAGCGAAGGCGGGCGCGAAGGCCTGACCATGGCGCAGCGCTACCCGCAGGCCTTCAACGGCATCTTCAGCCGCGTGCCGGTGATCAACTGGACGGGGCTGCAGTTCGCCGGCGCGCGCAACGGCCTGGCGCTGATGGACGGCGGCTGGCTCAACCCCGCCCAGGTCAAGCGGGTGCACGAGGCCACGCTGGCCGCCTGCGACGCCAAGGACGGCGTGCTCGACCGCGTGGTCGCCGACCCCGCCGGCTGCCTGAAGACCTTCGACCCCGCCGCGCTGCGCTGCACCGCCGGCCAGGCCGCCGACACCTGCCTGAACGACAAGCAGATCGAAGCGGTGCGCACGCTGCGCAGCCCGTTCAAGTTCCCGTACGAGTTGGCCAACGGCGTCACCGAGTACCCCGGCTGGGGCATCGGCGGCGAAGACACGCCGGCCTCCGGCCCCACCGGCGGCTGGCGCGCGTGGTGGACCGGCGCCTCGGCGCCGACGCTGCCGCCGGCGGCCGACAACGGCATCGCCTGGGTCTACGGCGGCGGCGCGCTGCAGTACTTCTACGCCCGCGACCCCAAGGCCGACCCGCGCCGCATCACGCCGGAAACGGCGGCCGCGCGCGTGCGCGAGGTGTCGGCGCTGATGGACTCGACGAACCCCGACCTGCGCGCCTTCCAGCAGCTCGGCCACAAGCTGATCGTGCTGGAGCACATGAGCGACTACGCGCAAAGCGGCTTTGCCGGCGTGCGCTACCTTGAGACGGTGGAGCGCAAACTGGGCCCGCGGCAGCCGGCCGAGTTCATGCGCCTGTACACGGCACCCGGCGTCGACCACGTGGGCAGCGGCGCGCCGGCGCTGGCCGACGTGCTGGACGTGCTGGTCGCCTGGACCGAGAAGGGCCAGTCGCCGCGCGAGCTGGAGGTGGTGGAGCAGGAAGCCAAGCCGCCCTTCAAGGTGCTGCGCAGCCGGCCGCTGTGCCAATGGCCGCGCTGGCCGCAGTACAACGGCGGCGACGCCGTCAGTGCCGCCAGCTTCGCCTGTTATTACTGAGGAGCCTTGCGATGGCGTTGGACAAGCCTTACCGGGACATTCCGGGCACGACGATCTTCGACGCCGAGCAGTCGCGCAAGGGCTACTGGCTCAACCAGTTCTGCATGAGCCTGATGCAGGCGGCCAACCGCGAGCGCTTCAAGGCCAACGAACGCGCCTACCTCGACGAATGGCCGATGACCGAGGAGCAGAAGGCCGCCGTGCTGGCGCGCGACCTCAACCGCTGCATCGCCGCCGGCGGCAACATCTACTTCCTGGCCAAGCTCGGCGCCACGCACGGCAAGAGCTTCCAGCAGATGGCCGGCAGCATGACCGGCATGACCGAAGAGGAGTACCGCGACATGATGATCGCCGGCGGCCGCAGCCCCGAAGGCAACCGCCGCCTGGGCGAGGATGGCAGCGCCCAGCCGCACCGCCAGCCGCAAGGCAGCAGCACGAAGATCGGTCTTTGACATGGCCCACATCACCGCATCGGTCTACACCAGCCACGTGCCGGCCATCGGCGCCGCGATGGACCTCGGCAAGACGGCGGAGCCGTACTGGCAGAAGGTGTTCTCGGGCTACGACTTCAGCCGGCAGTGGCTGCAGCGCCACCGGCCCGACGTGATCTTCCTGGTCTACAACGACCACGCCACCGCGTTCAGCCTGGAGCTGATTCCCACCTTCGCGATCGGCACCGCCGCCGAGTACGCGGTGGCCGACGAAGGCTGGGGTCCGCGCCCGGTGCCCAAGGTGATCGGCCACCCGGCGCTGGCCAGCCACATCGCGCAAAGCGTGATCCAGGACGACTTCGACCTCACCATCGTCAACCGCATGGACGTCGACCACGGCCTCACGGTGCCGCTGTCGCTGATGTGCGGGCCGCTCGACCCCGTCAAGCAGGCCTGGCCCTGCCCGGTGATCCCGTTTGCCGTCAACGTCGTGCAGTACCCGGTGCCGTCGGGCCGGCGCTGCTTCCAGCTCGGCCAGGCGATCCGCCGCGCCGTCGAGAGCTACGACGAGCCGCTGAACGTGCAGATCTGGGGCACCGGCGGCATGAGCCACCAGTTGCAGGGGCCGCGCGCCGGGCTGATCAACGCCGAGTGGGACAACCGCTTCCTCGACCGCCTGATCGCCGACCCCGCCGGCCTGGCGCAGATGCCGCACATCGACTACGTGCGCGAGGCCGGCAGCGAAGGCATCGAGCTGGTGATGTGGCTGATCGCGCGCGGCGCGATGGCCGACGTGGCCGGCTGCGGGCCCGCGCCGCGCGTGGCGCACCGCTTCTATCACGTGCCGGCGTCGAACACCGCGGTCGGCCATCTGATCCTGGAGAACCCCGCATGACCATCAACGTCGCGCTCGCCGGCGCCGGCGCCTTCGGCATCAAGCACCTCGACGGCATCAAGAACATCGCCGACGTCAAGGTCGTCTCGTTGGTCAGCCGCGAGCTGGCCAAGACGCAGGAGGTGGCCAGCCAGTACGGCATCCCCCACGTCACCACCGACCTCGCCGACAGCCTGGCCATCCAGGACGTCGACGCCGTCATCCTGTGCACGCCCACGCAGATGCATGCCGCGCAGACCCTGGCCTGCCTGCAAGCCGGCAAGCACGTGCAGGTGGAGATTCCGCTGTGCGACGTGCTGGCCGACGGCGAGGCCGTCGTCGCCGCCGCCAAGGCCAGCGGCAAGGTGGCGATGTGCGGCCACACGCGGCGCTTCAACCCTAGCCACCAGTGGCTGCACCGGCGCATCGAGAAGGGCGACTTCCACATCCAGCAGATGGACGTGCAGACCTACTTCTTCCGCCGCAGCAACATGAACGCGCTGGGCCAGCCGCGCAGCTGGACCGACCACCTGCTGTGGCACCACGCCGCGCACACGGTGGACCTGTTCGCCTACCAGGCGCAAAGCCCCATCGTGAAGGCGCACGCGATCCAGGGCCCGATCCACCCGACGCTCGGCATCGCGATGGACATGAGCATCCAGCTGAAGGCCGCCAACGGCGCCATCTGCACGCTCAGCCTGTCGTTCAACAACGACGGGCCGCTGGGCACCTTCTTCCGCTACATCGGCGACACCGGCACCTACCTCGCGCGCTACGACGACCTGTTCACCGGCAAGGACGAGAAGATCGACGTCTCCAAGGTCGACGTCTCGATGAACGGCATCGAGCTGCAGGACCGCGAGTTCTTCGCCGCCATCCGCGAAGGCCGCGAGCCCAATTCCAGCGTGGCGCAGGTGCTGCCCTGTTATCAGGTGCTGAACGCCTGCGAGGTGCAGCTCCAGGACTGAAGGCCCGCGCGCCGCGGGCCGGGCCGTTCAGGTCTCCGTCCAGCGCCGCAGCAGGTTGTGATACGTCCCCGTCAGCGTCACCAGCTCGGGTTCGTTCTCGCCCAGGCGGCGGCGCAGCGAGATCAGCGCCAGGTCCAGCTCGTGCAGCAGGCGGCGCTGCTCGGCGTCTTTCACCAGGCTTTGCATGAACAGGTAGCAGGCCAGCCGCTCGCCGCGCGTCACCGCGCTCACCTCGTGCAGCAGGCCCGAGGGGTAGACCACCAGGCTGCCGGCGGCGCCGCGGATGGCGCGCGCGCCCAGGGGCTCGCGGATGGTCAGCTCGCCGCCTTCGTATTCCCCGGGGTCCGACAGGAACAGCGTTGCCGACAGGTCGGTGCGCAGCGCCGTGCCGTCGGGCAGCCAGCGCACCGTGTTGTCGATGTGCCAGCCGTAGTTCGGATGCTCGGGCGTGTAGCGGTTGAAGTTGGGCGGCCGCAGCTTCAGCGGCAGGGCCGCCGAGAACAGCAGCCGGTTGCGGTTGAGCGCCTGCAGCACCAGCGCGCGCATCTCCGGCAGCACCTCGGCGCCTTCGGGGATCTGCAGGTTGTGCTTGACCTCGCGCGCCTGCGTGCCGGCGCTGACGCCGGTCTGCCACGGCGCCTGCTGCGCCAGGCTGCGCAGCCGCGCCAGCTCGTCGCGCGTCAGCACCTCTTCGATCACGATCATCATGGCCTTGTCTTCCTTGCGGCAGCCACTATAGGCGCAGCGCCTTCATGCATGATCGGCGCATGAACGACGACACCGCCACCGCCGCAACCACCAACACCGTGCGCCGCGCGCTCGGGCCTTTCAGCGTCGGCCCGGTCGGGCTGGGCTGCATGAACATCTGCCACGCCTACGGCCAGCCGCTGACCGAGACGGCGGCGCTGGCGCTGCTGCAGCGCGCGCTGGACCTCGGCGTCGACCACTTCGACACCGCGGCGCTGTACGGCTTCGGCGCCAGCGAGCGGCTGGTGGGCCGGGCGATCCGCGGCAGCCGCTCGCGCATCACGCTGGCCAGCAAGGGCGGCATGGCCGGCGTCACCGGCAGCGACGGCGTCACGCGCCGCGTGATCGACGGCCGCCCCGAGGCCATCCAGCGCCATTGCGAAGACAGCCTGCAGCGCCTGGGCACCGACGTCATCGACCTGTACTACCTGCACCGCTGGGACCAGGCGGTGCCGGTCGAAGACTCGGTGGGCGCGCTGGCGCGGCTGGTCGAACAGGGCAAGGTGCGCGCCATCGGCTTGTCGGAAGTGTCGGCGCCGACGCTGCGCCGCGCGCACGCGGTGCACCCCATCGCCGCGGTGCAGACCGAGTATTCGCTGTGGACGCGCAACCCCGAGATCGCCGTGCTGCAGGCCTGCCGCGACATCGGCGCCGCCTTCGTCGCCTTCAGCCCGCTGGCGCGCGCCTTCCTCACCGATACGCTGCACGACCCGGCGACGCTGGACGACAAGGACCTGCGCCGCGCGATGCCGCGCTTCCAGCCGGCGGCCTATGCCGCCAACCTGAAGCTGCTGCCGCCTTACGTGGCCATCGCGCGCGAGGCCGGCTGCAGCCCGGCGCAGCTGGCGCTGGCCTGGCTGCTGGCGCAGGGCGAGCACGTGCACGTGATTCCCGGCACCTCGAGCACCGCCCACCTCGCCGACAACCTGGGCGCCGCCGCCGTGCGGCTGACGCCCGACCAGGTGCGGCGGCTCGATGCGCTGATCAACCCGCGCACCGTGAGCGGCGTGCGCTACACGCTGGCGGCGCAGGCCGACGTCGACACCGAAGACTTCGCGCCGCGCTGACGGCGGCGAACCAGGGCCAGCCCGGCCAGACCGGCCAGCGCCAGCGTGCCGGGCTCGGGCACGGCGCCGGGCGGGTCGCCGGTGATCATGTCCTGCACGCCGGCGGCTTCCAGCACCATCACGTAGGCGCCGTCGAGCGACGCAGCGCTCGGCCGCGCGGCCAGGAAGCTGGCCAGGTACGAGGCGGTCTGCGTCTCCAGGCCGATGGCGCGGAAAGCGCCGCTGCTCAGGCTCCAGTCGCCGCTGTCGTACTTGCTTTCCCAGATGCCCAGCTGGATGGCCGCGCCCATCAGCCCGTTGGTCGGGTGCAGCCAGGCGTAGGGGTCGACCTGGGCCTTGCCCTCGCTCAGCACGGTGTTGACGGCGCCCAGGAAGTCCAGCGTACGCGCCGTCTCGGCCGTGAAGTTGACCGTGTAGTCGGCGCTCCAGCCGCCGCCCACGTGCTCGTACAGGTCGTAGCAGTACATGTACAGGTCGGCCACGTTGTCGACCAGCACCGAGGGGTCGATGCCCACCAGCGCCGACGCCGTGCCCTGGAAGCGCCCCGCCGCCACCGTGGTGGTGACGCTGCTGCCGCCGCCCTGGCCCGGGTAGGTGATGGTCACCGCGTCGTAGGTGGGCGCGGCCACGCCGGTGAACAGCGGGTTGTCGAACTGCACGTGGATCGTGGCGGCCGACGCCGCCGCACCGGCGGCCAGCAGGGCAGCCGTCGAAATAACACGGTAGATGAAATGCATGAAGGGTCTCGCGCCGCAGCCTCGACCGGGCGGGATGCCCGGCTTCTGCGCCGCAGTGTTCCAGCCGCCCCATGCCCCGCGGAACCCCTGCCCGCGGGGAGGCGGCCGCCGCCGCGCGGCCGGCGTGAAACCTGAACGCCAATGGCCGCGCGCGCCCCGGGTGGGCACCCGGGGCGCGCGGCCTGTCGAGCCGCTCGGCGGCTCAGCCGAGGTCGACCGGCACGAAGATCTGCTGCCCGTCGCGCGCGATCAGCAGCGCCACGTGGCGCGGCTTGGCCTTCAGCGCCTCGCGCACCTGCTCGACGCCCTGCACCGGCTTGCCGTTGAGGGCCAGCAGCACGTCGCCCGGCTGCACGCCGGCCTGGCGCGCCGGGCCCTTGACCTGCTCGATCAGCAAGCCGTGGTCGACGCCGGCGCGGCGCTGCTCGGCGCGCTCCAGCGGCCGCACCGACAAGCCCAGCGCCAGCCCGTCGCTGCCGCCGGCGGCCGCCGCATCGGCCGTCTTCTCGCCATCGGCGCGGCCCAGCGCCACCGGCAGCTCGCGCGCGGCCTTGTCGCGCCACACGGTCAACGTGGCGCGCTCGCCGGGCCGCGCCAGGCCGACGCGGCTGGACACGTCCCCCGCCGTCTGCACGCGCGTGCCGTCGTAGGCGGTGATCACGTCGCCGGCCTTCAGCCCCGCCTTGGCCGCGGCGCTACCGGGCAGCACGCTGGCCACCAGCGCGCCATCGGGCGCCTTCAGCCCGAACGACTCGGCCAGCGGCGCCGACAGGTCCTGCAGCGTGACGCCCAGCCGCGCGTGCTCCACCCGGCCGTGGCTGACGATCTGGTCCTTGACCTGCAGCGCCACGTCGATCGGGATCGCGAAGGCCAGGCCCTGGAAGCCGCCGCTGCGCGAATAGATCTGCGCATTGATGCCGACCACGCGGCCGCCGGCGTCGAACAGCGGGCCGCCCGAGTTGCCGGGGTTGACCGCGGCATCGGTCTGGATGAAGGGCACCACGCTGTCGCCCGGCAGCGAACGCCCCTTGGCGCTGACGATGCCTTGCGTGGCCGATTGCTCGAAGCCGAACGGCGAGCCGATGGCCAGCACCGGGTCGCCCACCTGCAACTGGCGCGCGTCGCCCAGCGTCACCGTGGGCAAGCCCTTGGCGTCGATCTTCAGCACCGCGATGTCGGTGGCGGCATCGCTGCCCAGCACCTTGGCCGCGAACTCGCGGCGGTCGCTCAGCTTGACGGTGACCTGCTTGGCCTCGCGCACCACGTGCGCGTTGGTCAGCACCAGGCCGTCGCTGCTGATGATGAAGCCCGAGCCCTGGCCGCGGAACGGCTGCGCGCCCTGCGGCGGCATCCGCAGGCCCGGCACGCCGCGGAAGAAGCGGAAGAAGGGGTCGTTCTGCAGCGCCGGGCCGTCGTCGTCACCGCCGTCGTCGTCGGCGTTGCCGGCCGCGGCCTGGTGCAGGCCCGACACGGTGACGCCCACCACCGCCGGGCCGGCGCTTTGCACGATGGCGCGGTAGTTGGGCTGAGTGCCGGGCGGCAGCGCCGGCACGGTGGCGGTCGGCATGGTGGTCGGCGCCGCGGTCGCCGCGGTCGTCGGCGCCAGGGCGATGGCGGTCGCCGGCGCCGTCGGCGTCGTCGACTTGCCGGACAGCCAGGCCGGCAGCGTCCAGGCGTCGGCGGCGGCGCTGGCGCCCAGGCCGGTCACCAGGGCAAGGGCGGCGGCAGCGGCCGCCACGGCGGTGCGGCGGCTGCGCAAGCGAGGGGTCGTGGTCATCTGAGTGCTCCTGCAATCCCGACGGAGAGCCGGGCATGGGCGGCACTCTAGACAGCGCCGATGAGCCGACGATGAGGCGAAGGTGAAGCCAGGATTAAGGCGCCGGCGGTGGTGCTGCCGGCGCTTCCGGCACGGCCGGTGGCAGCCGCAGCTCGGCGCGCAGCCCGCCCGGCGGCGACGCCAGCAGCCGCAGCGTGCCGCCGTGCTGCTGCGCGATGGCGCGCGCAATCGCCAGGCCAAGGCCGCTGCCGGGCGCCGCCGATGCCACGCCGTCGGCGCCGGCGGCGTTGGTCTCGCGGCGGTGGAAGCGGTCGAACACGCGCTCGCGCTCGGCCTCGGGCAGGCCGGGGCCGTCGTCGTCGACCTGTGCGCAGGCGCTGCCGTCGGCGGCGCGCGCCAGCGTCAGCCGCACCTGCGGGCCGCCGTGCAGCACGGCGTTGTCCAGCAGGTTGCGCAGCAGGCTGCGCAAGGCCTCGGCGTTGCCGTCGACGGGCAACGTTTCAGGTGCGTCGATGGCGAGCTGCGCGCCGCGCGCCTGCGCCAGCGGCGCCGCGTCGGCCAGCGCCTGGCGGGCCACGGCCACCAGGTCCAGCGCGGCCAACGGCAGCGCCTGGCCGGGCTCGGCGCGGGCCAGCGCCAGCAGTTGCTCGACCAGCCGCGACGCGCGCTCGACGCCGGCGCCCAGGCGTTGCAGCGCGTCGTCGCGCTGGGCGGCGTCGGCAGCGGTGCGCAGCAGGCCGAGCTGCAGCTTGAGCGCCGTCAGCGGCGTGCGCAGCTCGTGCGCGGCGTCGCCGACGAAGGCGCGCTGCGCGTCGAAGGCCGCCGCCAGCCGCGCCAGCAGCGCGTTGAAGGCCTGCACCAGCGGCAGCAGTTCGCTCGGCAGCCCGGCCAGCGGCAGCGGCTGCAGCGAATGCGGCTCGCGCGCGCCGGCAGCCGCCACCACGCGCCGCAGCGGCGCCAGCGTGGCGCCGACCAGCCACCACACCGCCAGCCCCAGCAAGGGCACGGCAACGGCGATCGGCAGCACGCTGCGCCCGGCCGCCGCGGCCGCGAACTGCCGCCGCACGGCCAGCGGCTGGCCGACCTGCACCACGCGAAACGGCGTGGCCGCGCCGTAGATGCGCCAGGCCTGCCCTTCCACCGGCACGGTGGTGAAGCCGAGCACGGCGCGCGGCGGCAAGGCGCCGGCCAGCGGCCGCGGCCGGCTGCTGTAGAGCTGCACGCCGTCGAGCGACCAGATCTGCACCACGTAGTCGAGCTCGGGGTCGGCCAGCGCGGCGCGCTCGCCCTCGGCGATGCGGCCCTGGTCGCGCAGCGACAAGGCCATCTGGCGCAGCTGGTAGTCGAACAGCGCGTCGGCCTCGGCGCGCACGCCGGCATAGGTGGCGCCGCCAACCGCCAGCGCCGCCAGCGCGGCCAGCGCCAGCAGCAGCACGAACAAGCGCAGGCGCAGCGAACGCATGATGCTAACGTTGAATCAAGGCGTCACGATCAAGGCGTCTCGGTCAACGCGTCTCGCTCAGCGCGTCTCGATCACGCCTGCTTGCGCGGGCCGACGTAGTAGCCGACGCCGCGCACCGTGTGCAGCAGGTCGTCGCCCAGCTTGCGGCGCAGCTGGTGCACGTAGACGCTGACGGCATTGCTCTCGACCTCCTCGCCCCAGCCGTACAGCCGGTCTTCGAGCTGCGCGCGCGAGAGGATGGCGCCGGGCCGCTCCATCAGCGCCTGCAGCAGCGCGAACTCGCGCGCCGACAGCAGCACCGGCCGGCCGCCGCGGCTGACCTCGCGCGTCGCCGGGTCCAGCTGCAGGTCGGCCACCTGCAGCGCGGTCTGCGCGCGCCCGGCGTGGCGGCGGCCGACGGCGCGCAGCCGCGCCAGCAGCTCGTCCAGCTCGAAGGGCTTGACGAGGTAGTCGTCGGCGCCGGCGTCCAGGCTGGCCACCTTGTCGGCCAGCGCGTCGCGCGCGGTCAGCACGATCACCGGCGTGGCGTCGCCGCGCGCGCGCAGCGACTGCAGCACCTGCACGCCGCTGCGCTGCGGCAGGCCGAGGTCCAGCAGCACGGCGTCGAAGCGCTCGCCGGCCAGCGCGGCGTCGGCGGCGCGGCCGTCGCGGACCCAGTCGGCGGCCATGCCCTGGCGGCGCAGCGCCTCGCGCAGGCTCTCGCCGATCATCGGGTCGTCTTCGACGAGCAGCACGCGCATGGGGCAGCCGCTCGGCTCAGTAGCGGCCCGACAGGCGTTCGCTGAAGCCGCGGAACATCGGCGCCAGCACGCCGCGGCCGAAGGCGCGCAGCAGCTCGAACACCGCGGCCAGCAGCGCCGCGGCAAACAGCGGCAGCACCAGCGCGGCCAGCACGCGCGGCAGCGGCGGCAGCCCGGCGGGCGCCGGCCAGAGCCCGGGCAGGCCCTTGAAGACGGCCAGCAGGCTGACGACCATCAAGGCCGCGGTGCCCAGCAGCAGCGCCGCGCGGCGGCCGGCCAAGGCATGCAGCAGCGCATACAGCGCCAGCGCGAGCAGCGCGACGCCGGCCAGGCGCAGCGGGCCCAGCGTGGCGCGCGGCAGGCCGGCCGCGGCATGCGCCGCGGCGGCGGCCGAAGCGGCCGTCGCAGCGGCGGTCGAGGCCGCCCGCGCCGCTGCCTGCGCCGCCTCGGCAGCCGCCGCCAAGGTCAGCGCGGCGTCGTGCTGCGGGGCTTCCAGCCGCAGCGCCATGCCTTGCGCGGCGCGCGCGTCGGCCAGCTCGGCCGGCTCGATCTGCAGCGGCACGCCGGTGGCACGGCGCAGCAGCCGCGCCAGATCGTCCCAGGCCGCGGCATTGCCGCCGCCGGCGCCGCTGCGGCAGAGGTAGGCGCGGTCCTGGCCGGGCGCGGCCAGCGCCATCTCGGCGTAGCGCGGCAGGCTGCAGTCGAACATCATGCCGAGGCCGGTGCCGGCCGCGGTGCGCACGCGGAAGTCGGCCAGCGCCAGCGCCTGCGGCGCGCGGTTGTGCAGCAGCAGCCACCAGACGCGGCCGCGCAGGCTGCCGTCGGGCGCCAGCAGCGTCCACAGCCCCGGCGCGGCCTCGCGCAGCCGGGCCTGGTCGGCTTCCAGCTCGGGCGGCACCGGCAGCGCCGCCGGCGGCGGCACCGCGCGCAGGTGCTGGTTGACCAGCTCGGCCCAGCGGCTGCGCAACGCGCCGTCGGCCGCCGACGGCGGCAGCGCGGCGCCTTCGGCCAGCGCCTGGCGCACGGTGGGTGCGGCGGGCGCCGCCGGCGTGCCGGCCAGCTGCAGCAGGTGGCGGCGCAGCAGCACGCGGCGCAGGGCTTCGGCCTGGTCGGTGGCGCCCAGCAACTCCAGCGCGGCGCTGTAGCGCCAGGCCGCGGGGTCGGCGCCGAGCGGCTGGTCGAACCAGGGCGCGTCGACCTGGCGCGAGGGCGGCGGTGGCGCCGGCGCGGGTGATGTCGACGCCGGTGCCGGTGCCGGTGCCGACGCCGACGCCGACGCCGGTGCCGAAGCCGGTGCCGTGGCCGCCGGTTCGGCCACCACCTCCACCGGCGTGAAGCTGACCGCCGACGCCGGCGCCGCGGCGCCGCTGGCCGCCGGCGCTGTGGCCTCCGGCGTCGTTTGCGCCGCCGCAGGACCGGCCGCCGGGCCAACGACCCCTGCGCCCATCACGATGATCGACACGATCGCGCCCAAGATTCGCCGCCGCATGCGCCGATGATGCCGCAGCGCGCAGGGGCGCTATCCTGCGCCGCACGATGACCGATTCCCTCAACCCCGGCGCCCCGCTGGACCTGGCGCGGCTGCGCGCGCTGCGCGTCAACCAGCCGGCGGTGGCGCGCCGCGTGGCGGCGCTGAACGGCAGCCGCTCGGTCAAGAAGCAGCACCAGGCGGCGTGGCTGCTGCGCGCCATCGAGTGCCTGGACCTGACCACGCTGGCCGGCGACGACACTTTCGGCCGCGTGCGCCGGCTGTGCGCCAAGGCGCGCCAGCCGCTGCGCGCCGACCTCGCCGCCGCGCTGGGCGTGGGCGACGGCGCGCTGAAGGTCGGCGCCGTCTGCGTCTACCACGAGATGGTGGCCTGCGCGGTCGACGCGCTGGCCGGCAGCGGCATTCCGGTGGCGGTGGTGTCCACCGGCTTCCCGGCCGGGCAGACGCCGATGGAGACCAAGCGGCGCGAGATCGAGCTGTCGGTGGCCGCCGGCGCGCAGGAGGTCGACATCGTGATCAGCCGCCGCCACGCGCTGCTGCACGACTGGCGGGCGCTGTACGACGAGATCAAGGCCTACCGCGCCGCCTGCGGGCCGGCGCACCTGAAGGCGATCCTCGCCACCGGCGAACTTCAAACGTTGGAGAACGTGGCCCGCGCCTCGTGGGTGGCGATGATGGCCGGCGCCGACTTCATCAAGACCAGCACCGGCAAGGAGGCGGTCAACGCGACGCTGGACGTCTCGCTGGTGATGGTGCGTGCCATCCGCGACTATGCGGCCGAGACCGGCCACGCCGTCGGCTACAAGCCGGCCGGCGGCATCGGCTCGGCGCGGCTGGCGACGCAGTACCTGGCGCTGATGAAGGAAGAGCTGGGCCTGCGCTGGCTGCAGCCGGGGCTGTTCCGCATCGGCGCCAGCAGCCTGCTGACCGACATCGAGCGCCAGCTGGAACACCACGTCATCGGCGCCTACAGCGCGTCGTACCGCCACGCCCTGCCATGAGCTCGATCACCGAAATCCTTGCGACGATGGACTACGGCCCCGCCCCGGAATCCGACGGCCCCGCCCAGGCCTGGCTGGAGCGCCACGGCCGCCGGTTCGGGCACTTCATCGGCGGCCGCTGGGTCAAGGGCGGCGGCCATTTCGAGAGCCTGAACCCCGCCACCGGCCGGCCGCTGGCGCAGATCGCGCAAGCCACGCCGGCGCTGGTGGCGCAGGCGGTGGCGGCGGCCGAAGCCGCTCAGGTCGGCTGGCAGGCCTTGGGCGACCACGGCCGCGCGCGCCACCTGTACGCGCTGGCGCGCGCGCTGCAGAAGCACGCGCGGCTGTTTGCCGTGCTGGAAACGCTGGACAACGGCAAGCCGATCCGCGAGACGCGCGACATCGACGTGCCGCTGGCCGTGCGCCACTTCTATCACCACGCCGGCTGGGCGCAGTTGCTCGGCACCGAGTTCCCGGGCCAGCGCGCGCTGGGCGTCGTGGGGCAGATCGTGCCGTGGAACTTTCCGCTGCTGATGCTGGCCTGGAAGATCGCGCCGGCGCTGGCCTGCGGCAACACGGTGGTCTTCAAGCCGGCCGAGCAGACCTCGCTGACGGCGCTGCTGTTCGCCGAAGTCTGCACCGAGGTCGGCCTGGCCCCCGGCGTGGTCAACATCGTCTGCGGCGACGGCGCGGTGGGCGAGGCCCTCGTCGCCGATCCGCGCGTCGCCAAGATCGCCTTCACCGGCAGCACCGAGGTCGGCCGCGCGATCCGCCGCGCCACCGCCGGCAGCGGCAAGAAGCTAAGCCTGGAACTGGGCGGCAAGTCGCCTTACCTCGTGTTCGCCGACGCCGACCTCGACGCCGCGGTGGAAGGCCTGGTCGACAGCATCTTCTTCAACCAGGGCCAGGTGTGCTGCGCCGGCAGCCGGCTGCTGGTGCACGAGGGCACGGCCGAGGCGTTGCTGGCCAGGCTGAAGGCGCGCATGGCGCGCATCCGCGTCGGCGACCCGCTGGACAAGAACACCGACATGGGCGCGCTGGTCAGCGTCGAGCAGCACGCCCGCGTAACGGGTTACGTGGAGCGCGCCCGCGCCGCCGGCGCGCAGGTCCACCAAGCCAGCGCCGCGGCATTGCCGGGCGTCGGTTGCTTCTTCGCGCCGACGATGGTGAGCGGCGTCGACACCGCCAGCGAGATCGTGCAGGACGAGGTCTTCGGCCCGGTGCTGACGGTGCAGACCTTCCGCACGCCGGCCGAAGCCGTGGAGCTGGCCAACAACACCCGCTACGGCCTGGCCGCCTGCGTGTGGAGCGAATCGATCGGCCTCGCCTTGGACGTTGCGCCGCGGCTGAAGGCCGGCGTGGTGTGGGTCAACACCGCCAACCAGTTCGACGCCGCCTGCGGCTTCGGCGGCTACCGCGAAAGCGGCTTCGGCCGCGAGGGCGGGCGCGAAGGGCTGCGCGAGTACCTGCGCGAATCCGTGCACCCGCGGCCCGCGACGACCGCCGCGCGCAAGGCGACCACCGCGCCGGCGCGCAAGGCCGCGGCGCTGCGCCAGGTGACGGTGGAAGCCGCCGCCGACGCCATCGACCGCACGCCCAAGCTCTACATCGGCGGCAAGCAGGTGCGGCCCGACGGCGGCTACAGCCGCGAGGTCTGGGCCGGCAGCCGGCTGCTGGGCGTGGTGCCGGAGGGCAACCGCAAGGACATCCGCAATGCCGTCGAGGCGGCGCGCGCGGCGGCCGGCTGGGAGCGCAACAGCGCCCACGGCCGCGCCCAGGTGCTGTACTACCTGGCCGAGAACCTGAGCGCACAGCGCGCCCGGCTGGTCGAACTGCTTGCGGCCGTGCAGACGCCGGCCGCCGCCGCGGCCGAACTGCAGGCCGCGGTGGAATGCCTGTTCAGCGCCGCCGCCTGGGCCGACAAGTACGAAGGCGCGGTGCACCAGCCGCCGCTGCACGGCGTGACGCTGGCGTTGCACGAGGCGGTGGGCATCGTCGGCCTGGTCGCGCCCGACGCGCAGCCGCTGCTGGGCCTCATCGCGTTGGCCGCGCCGGCGCTGGCGATGGGCTGCCGCGTCGTCGCCGTGCCCTCGTCCGCGCTGCCGCTGGTGGCCGCCGATCTGTACGCGCTGCTCGACACCTCCGACCTGCCCGGCGGCGCGTTGAACCTGGTCACCGGCAAGCCCGACGAACTGGCCGAGACGCTGGCCGCCCACGCCGAGGTCGACGCCTTCTGGTGGCCTGCCGCCAACGCCGCGCAGGCGAAACGGGCGCAAACGCTGTCGGCCGGCAACCTGAAGCGCACCTGGGTCGGCGACGCGGTCTCCGCCACCGACCTGCGGCCGGCGCTGGCGCAGGCGGTGCAAGTCAAGAACGTGTGGGTGCCGTACGGGGTTTGATCAACCCCCGGTCGCGACCGGCGCCCCCGGCCACGCGGACCACTCGCTCCAGCTTCCCGGGTACAGCGCCGCGCCGCCGAGTCCGGCCACTTCCAGCGCCAGCAGGTTGTGGCAGGCGGTGACGCCCGATCCGCACGAGCTGACCAACTCGGCCGCGGCGCGGCCGCCGGTCACGGCGTCGAACTCGGCGCGCAGCTGCGCCGGCGCCTTGAAGCGGCCGTCGGCTTCCAGGTTGTTGCGGAACAGGCGGTTGCGCGCGCCGGGGATGTGGCCGCCCACCGGATCCAGCGTCTCGTTCTCGCCGCGGAAGCGGTCGGGCGCGCGGGCATCGAGCACCAGCCGCGTCGGCCGCGGCAGGTCGGCCAGCAGCGCCTCGCGGTCGACCGTCTTCACCAGCGAGGGCTGGAGCGCGAAGCTGCCGCGCTTTGCAGGCGGCGGCGCGTTGCCGGTCTCGACCGGCAGCCCGGCCGCGCGCCAGGCGGCGAGGCCACCGTCGAGCAGCGCCACCGCGGCATGGCCGGCCCAGCGCAGCATCCACCAGGCACGCGCAGCGTACATGCCGCCGTTGCCGTCGTAGACGACGACCTGGCGGCCGGCGTCGACGCCGCGCGCCGCCAGCCGTTCGGCGAAGGCCTCGCGCGTGGGCAGCGGGTGGCGGCCGTTGCGGCCGGTCTTCGGCGCGCTCAGGTCCTCGTCGAGGTGCAGGTATTGCGCGCCGGGCACGTGGCCCGCTTCGTAGGCCGCACGGCCGGCGGCGGGGTTGGCGAGGTCGAAGCTGCAGTCGAAGATCGCCAGCGGGGCGCCGCCGCGGCGCAGCGCGTCCACTTCGGCGGCCTGGATCAGGGTGGTGTGGTTCATGGCGGACGATTGTGCGCCGCGCGCTGAGCCTGCCGCGCGCATCGCATGGCATGCTTGTCCCCCGTCAACCGCCGAGGAACCCGTCGATGGATGCTGCCGCGCTGCGCCGCATCGCCGAGCAGGCGATGCTTTCGCGGGGCCTGCGCCCGGCCTTCGAGCCGGCGGTGCTGCAGGAGGTGCAGGCGCGCGCCGCGGCCGGGCCCGACGATCTCGGCGTCGGCAGCGACGTGCGCGACCTGCGCGCGCTGCCCTGGTTCTCGATCGACAACGACGACACGCGCGACCTCGACCAGCTGAGCTGCGCGCAAGCGCTGCCCGGCGGCGCCAGCCTGCTGCGCGTGGCGGTGGCCGAGGTCGACGCGATGGTGCGCCGCGGCGGCGCGATCGACGAGCACGCGGCCGCCAACACCACCTCGGTCTACACCGCGGCCGGCGTGTTCCCGATGCTGCCCGAGCGGCTGAGCACCAACCTCACCTCGCTGCACCTCGACGAGGACCGCCTGGCCGTGGTGGTGGCGCTGCAGATCGGCGACGACGGCGCGCTGGCGGCGCCGCCTGACATCCACCGCGCCGTGGTGCGCAACCAGGCCAAGCTGGCCTACGACGGCGTGGCCGCGTGGCTGGACGGCCGCGGCCCGCTGCCGCCGGCGGCGCAAGGCTTCGAGGACCAGCTGCGCCTGCACGACGCGCTGGCCGAGCGCCTGCGCGGCTGGCGCCAGCGCCGCGGCGCGCTGAACCTGGCCACCGTCAGCGCGCGCCCGGTGTTCGACGCCGAAGGCCATCTGGTCGACCTGCTGCCCGATGGCCGCAACCGCGCCAAGGACCTGATCGCCGACCTGATGATCGCCACCAACGCGGCAACGGCGCGCTTCCTGGCGCAGCACGGCATGCCGACGCTGCGGCGCGCGCTGCCTTCGCCGCCGCATTGGGACCGGCTGGTCGCGCTGGCCGCGGCGCACGGCGGCACGCTGCCGGCCACGCCCGACGCGCCGGCGCTGGAGCGCTTTCTCGCCGCCCGCCGCGCCGCCGATCCTGATCGTTATGCCGAACTGTCGCTGGCGGTCGTCAAGCTGCTGGGCTCGGGCGACTACGTGGCCGAGCCGGCGCAAGACCCGGCCGACCCGGCCGACCCCGCCGCTCCCGCCGGCGGCCACTTCGGGCTGGCGGTGGCCGACTACGCGCATTCGACGGCGCCCAACCGGCGCTTTCCGGACCTGGTGACGCAGCGGCTGCTGAAGGCCGTGCTGGCCGGCGCACCGTCGCCCTATGCGCTGGACGCGCTGCAGGCCATCGCCGCGCACTGCACGCACCAGGAAGACATGGCCAACAAGGTCGAGCGCCAGGTGCTGAAGACGGCCGCGGCCTACCTGCTGCAGCGGCGCATCGGCGAGTGCTTCGACGGCCTGGTGACCGGTACGCCGAGCAAGGGCACGTTCGCGCGCATTGCGCGGCCGCTGGTCGAAGGCCGCATCGTGCGCGGCTTCGAAGGCCTGCAGGTCGGCGACACGCCGCGGCTGCGGCTGCTGGCGGTCGACACCGAGCAAGGGCACATCGACTTCGAGCGCTGCTGAGGCGAGGCGCCGACAGCCGGCGAAGGGCGGTGCACATGGCCCGCGCCCTGGTCCAATAGTTCACCAGGGCCGACTGCCACCGGCGCTGCATCGCGTCGTCAAGCTGATATACGTCTTTGCCGTACACTTGCGCGTGCTCACCGTCTACGAGACGCCCACGTTTGTCGCCGAAGCCGCGAAAGTCTGGTCCACCGACGAGCGGCTTGAGTTCTTCGCATGGATTGCGAACGAACCCGATGCCGGCGCTGTCATCAAGGACAGTGGAGGTTGCCGGAAGGTCAGATGGTCAAGACCGGGCACCGGCAAGCAAGGCGGCGTCCGGGTCGTCTACTTCACCCGCCTCGCAGCCGGCGAACTGTGCATGCTGTTGGTTTACCCGAAAGCTGCGCGTGACACGATTCCTGGGCACATCCTCCGCATGATCCGCAAGGAGATCGAAGATGGCATCGACTAAACGAGTCAAGAAGCCCGAGTCGAACGAGGCGCTTGGACTGAAGCTTCTTCAATCGGTTCGCGAGATGAAGGCTCGCAACTTCGCAAGAGTCACTGAGGTGGCGCCCAACGAGGTGGCGCTCGCCCGCCAAGGCACGGGCATGTCGCAGGCCGAGTTCGCAGCCGCCTTGAGCATCTCCAAGCGGACGCTGCAAGAGTGGGAGCAAGGTCGCCGCGCGCCTTCCGGAGCGGCCCAAGCGCTGATTCGCATTGCCAGCAAGTACCCGAAGGTGGTGCGCGAAGCGTTGGCGTGACGTGGGCGGCCGGATCGGCGCGATGCGCGCTCCAGTCTGGCCCTCGCCAGCGCCAACCCCTACAGTGCGGTCCGCATGAAGGACCCCAGGCCTCGCAACGATCATCGGCGGCCCCCGCTCGACATCGACGCCCTCTGGCAGCTCGACCGCCTGGCCGCCGCCAGCCTGTCGCCCGATGGGCGCCACGCCGTCTGCACGGTGACGCGCGGCGACATGGAGGCCAACCGCAGCCGCACCGCGCTGTGGCTGCTCGACGCGCAAGGCCATCGCCCGCCGCGGCAGCTGACCACGGCCGACGGGCGCCACGCGCAGCCGGCGTGGTCGCCGCGCGGCGACCGCATCGCGTTCATCGCCAGCCGCGAGCAGCAAGGCCGCAAGGACGACGAGCCGCAGCTCTACCTGATCGCGCCCGACGGCGGCGAGGCGCGGCGCGCCAGCCAGGTGGCGCTGGGCGTCGAGGCCTTCCGCTGGCGGCCCGATGGCCGCGGCGTGCTGTTCACGGCCTGGGCCTGGCCCGAGCTGACAGGCATGGCCGCGCAGGCCCGCCGCCACCAGGCCTGGTCCGCGCGCAAGGACAGCGGCTACGCCACCGAGCAGGCGCAATACCGCGAGTGGGACCACAACCACCCGCAGGACCGCGTGCGCCATTTGCTGCGACTGGACTTCGCGGACGACGGCAAGGGCCGCGTGCAGGACCTGTTCGAAGGCACGGCCTGGGAGCTGCCGCGCGGCGAGAGCACGGCCGAGAGCTTCGACATCAGCCCCGACGGCCGCCGCGTGGCCTTCGTCTGCGACCCGGCGGCCGTCAAGGTCAGTGGCAACCGCCACGTGCTGGTGGAGATGGACCTGGCGACGCGGCGCACGCGCGTGCTGGCCGACGATGCCGACTGGAGCTTCGCGCAGCCGCGCTACGCGCCCGACGGCCGCCGCCTGGCGCTGCTGGCCGCGCACCTGGGGCCCGACCCTACGGCGCCGTGGCGGCCGGCGCTGGTCACGCTGGGCGGTCGCGGCAAGCCGGCGTGGCGGCCGCTGGGCACGCGCTGGGACCACGAGACCGAGTCGCCGCTGCGCTGGACGGCCGATGGTCGCCACCTGTTGCTGACGGCCGAAGCGCAGGGCCGTTGCCTGCTGTGGCGCTGCACGGTCGATGACGATGGCGACGGCGGCAATGGCAATGGCAATGGTGATGGCGATGGCGACGGCCGCTTCGAAGTCGTCGCCGATCACGGCTGGGTGCAGGGCTTCGACCTCGCGGGCGATGCGGAACAGCCGGTGCTGCTGACCCTGGTCGACCGCGCCTCGCACCCGCCGCAGGTCTGGGTGCAGCGCGGCGCTCAAGCGCCGCGGCGCATCGAGTCGTTCAACGACCGCCGCCTCGCCGGCCACCGCCTGGGGCGGACCGAAGCGGTGACGATCGCCGGCGCGCAGGGCGACGCGGTGCAGCTGTGGCTGACCTACCCGCCGGGCTTCGACCGCCGGCGGCGCCACCCGCTGCTGCAGGTCATCCACGGCGGGCCTTTCGTCGCCGTCGGCGACACCTGGAGCTGGCGCTGGAACACCCAGGTGCTGGCCTCGCAAGGCGATGTGCTGGCGCAGGTCAACTACCACGGCAGCAGCGGCTTCGGCCATGCCTTCAAGCGCAGCATCAAGGGCCGGCTGGGCGAGTTGGAGTTCGCCGACGTCGAAGCCGCCAGCGACTGGCTGCTGCAGCAGCCCTGGGCCGATGGCCGGCGCCTGTTCGCGGCCGGCGGCAGCTACGGCGGCTTCATGACGGCGTGGCTCAACGGCCGCGCGGCGCCCGGCCGCTACCGCGCGCTGGTCTGCCATGCCGGCGTGTTCGACCGCGTGGCCACCTTCGCCGCCGACTCCTGGGCCACGCGCCGCCACGACCTCGGCGGCTGGTACTGGGACGACCTGGCGCGCGTGCTGCGGCAAAGCCCGCATGCGGCCGCCGGCCACATGGTCACGCCGACCCTCGTGAGCCACGGCGCGCTGGACTACCGCGTGCCCGACGGCAACGGCCTGGCGCTGTACAACACGCTGAAGGCGCGCGGCGTCGACGCCCGGCTGCTGTGGTTCCCCGACGAGAACCACTGGGTGCTGAAGCCGCGCAATTCGCGCCAATGGCACCGCGAAGTGCTGGCCTGGCTGGACCGCCACGGACGGCTGGCGCCGCCGGGCTGACGTTTCGTCGCCGCGGGCGACCGTTGGTCCTTTCGTGCTTGGGGCGCCGGCACGCCGCCCGTAACCTGCAGGCCTGGACATCACCCACCGCCGCCCGCCAGGAGGCCTTGCCATGAACCCGCTCCGTGCCATCACCCGCCCCGTCAGCAACCTCGCCAACGCCGTGCTGATGCCGTTCAAGGCGCTGTTCGTCGTCGGCCTGTGCGCGCTGATCAACGCCATGACCTCGCCCGGCCACTGGTGGTTCAAGTGGGTGGCGCTGGGCATGGGCATCGCCGTCATCGTGGCCTGGGCGCGCGCCGCCAAGACGCTGGTCGGCCTGGCGCTGGTGGCCGCGGTGGGCTGGTTCGTCTACCGCCGCTGGGGCGCGGCGGCGCGCGCGCGCTTCGACGACTGGGTGGCGCGCACGCAGCCGCAGCAGCACCAGTTGTTCGAGGTGCTGCGCGGCGGCGCCGCCGGCATGCGCTGAAGCGCAGGGCCGACAATCGGCGGCCATGAACGCCGCCGTGCCGCTGCAGTCCATCGTCGAGTTGCTGAGCGCGCTGGTGCGCACCCCCAGCCGCGCCAGCGAGGACGACCTGGCGCCGGTGGCCGCCGTCATCGAAGCCTGGTTCGGCGCGCGCGGCCTGCCCTTTCATCGCCTGCAGGGCGAGCAGGGCCAGGCGCTCGGCCTCTACGCCGAAGTGCGCGGCCAGCGCCCCGGCCCGTGGATCGTGCTGGACGCCACGCTCGACACCGCCGGCTTCGGCGACCCCGCGCGCTGGACGCACGCGCCCACCTCGGCGGCGCAGGTCGACGGCTGGCTGCACGGCCGCGGCAGCGCCGATTCCAAGGGCGGCGTCGCGCTGTTCGCCCACCTGCTGCAGGAGCGGGCAGCGCGCGGCGCGGCGGCGATGAGCGGCCGCTTGGGCGTGCTGTTCGATCTGGACGAGCACAGCGGCGGCTTCGGCGGCGCGCGTGCCTTCTTCGGCCGGCCGCTGGCCGCCGAGCCGCCGCCGCGGCCCGACGTGGTGGTGATCGGCTACCCGGGCGACGACGCCATCGTCACCGGCGGCCGCGGCTTCCTGCGCGCGCGGCTGCACCTCGCCGGCGTGGCGGCGCACTCCGGCGCCGCCGAGACGCGCGGCGTCAACGCCATCGAACGCGCGCTGGCGCTGGGCGGCGCGCTGGCCGCGCTGCCGTTGCCGGGGCCCGACGCCGAGTTGGGCCTGCCGCCGCAGCTCACGCTGACCGGCATCGACGGCGGCGGCCCGGCCTTCAGCGAAGTGCCCGACCATTGCGAGCTGCGGCTCGACGTGCGGCTGACCTCGGCCTTCGACGATGGCGCGGCACGCCGCGCGCTGGCCGCCGCCGTGCAGGCGCACGACGCGCAATGGCCGCAGGCCGCGCCGACGCGCATCGAGTGGATCGCCGGCTGGCCGCCCTACCGCGTGCCCGATGGCCACCCCATGGTGCAGGCGCTGCGCGCCGCCGGCGCCGACGAGCACGGCACGCCGCTGCCCACGCGCGTGGTCGGGCCGTCGAACATCGGCAACTACCTGGCCTCGCTGCAGGTGCCGGCGCTGTGCGGCTACGGGCTGCACGGTGAAGGCATCCACGCCAGCGACGAGCGCGTGGCGCTGGCCAGCATCGCGCCGGTCTACCGCATCTACCGCGGCGCGCTGCAAAGGCTGCTGGCCGGCTGAACACAAAGGCTGAGCGCACCGGCTGAGGAGCGCGCCGTGGGGCGGCCGCTATGCTCGGGCGATGGTCCTCAACGTCGTCTGGGTCGGCTTCATCCTGATCGGCTTCGTCGTCGCGCTGCTGCGGCTGGCGCAGGGCGACGTGCAGATCTTCGGCAAGGTGCTGACGGCGCTGTTCGACACCGCCAAGACCGGCTTCGACATCAGCCTGGGGCTGGTGGGCATCATGAGCCTGTGGCTGGGGCTGATGAAGGTGGGCGAGCAGGCCGGCATGATCCAGCTCTTCGCGCGCGCCGTGAACCCGCTGTTCCGCCGGCTGTTCCCGGCCATCCCGCCTGGCCACCCGGCCGGCGGCAGCATCGTGATGAACTTCAGCGCCAACATGCTGGGGCTGGACAACGCGGCCACGCCGCTGGGCCTGAAGGCCATGCGCGAGCTGCAGGAGATCAACCCGCGCAAGGACGTGGCCAGCGACCCGATGATCATGTTCCTGGTGCTCAACACCGCGGGCATCACGCTGATCCCGACCTCGGTGATCGCCATGCGCCAGAGCATCGCCGTCGAGCAGGGCCTGACCGGCTTCAACCCGGCCGACATCTTCCTGCCCACGCTGATCGGCACCTTCATCAGCTTCTGCGCCGGGCTGGTGGCCGTGGCCTGGGTGCAGCGCATCCGGCTGTGGCAGGGGCCGTTCCTGGCCTTCTTCGGCGGCTTCGCGGCGCTGCTGGCGGCGCTGTACCTGGCCTTGCGCGGGCTGCCGCCGAAGGCGATGGCCGACGCCGTGGGGCTGATCGGCAGCGGCGTGATCTTCGGCGTGATCGTGCTCTTCGTGGCCGCCGGCGCCTGGCGCCGCATCAACGTCTACGAGGCCTTCGTCGACGGCGCGAAGGAAGGCTTCGGCGTCGCGGTGACCATCATCCCCTACCTGATCGCGATCCTGGCGGCGATCTCGGTGTTCCGCAGCACCGGCTGCATGGACCTGCTGATGGCCGGCATCAGCGCCGCCGTCGCCGCGTTGGGGCTGGACACGCGCTTCGTGCCCGCGCTGCCCGTGGGGTTGATGAAAACGCTGTCGGGCAGCGGTGCGCGCGGGCTGATGATCGACGTGATGAAGACCTACGGCGTCGACAGCTTCCAGGGCCGGCTGGCGGCCATCATCCAGGGCTCGACCGAGACCACCTTCTACGTGCTGGCCGTCTACTTCGGCAGCGTCAACATCAAGCGCACCCGCTACGCGCTGGCCTGCGGGCTGTTCGCCGATTTCGTGGGCCTGGCCGGCGCCATCTTCGTGGGGTATGCCTTCTATGCCAGCTAGCACCGATACGCGGCTTTGCACAGTTTCACATCCGTCCCGCCAACCGGCGGCGGCGCGCCGGCGTTGTGCCGGCATGGAACAGCCCACCACCTCCTCGTTCAAGTCCCGCGCGCCGGGCCTGGCCGCCACCGCACTGGCGGTGCTGGCGTTGTCCGGTTGCGTCGTCGCGCCGGTGCACCACCGGCCGGCCTACGGGCCGCCGCCGGCACCGGTGGCGGCGCCGGCCGCGCCGCCGATGTACTTCTATCCGGAGCGCGGCCAGGGCCCCGAGCTGCAGGACCGCGACCGCTACGAGTGCTACCGCCTGGCGGTGCGCGACAGCGGCGTCGACCCCGGCATGACGCCGGTCAGCCGGCCCTGGTCGGCCCCGCCGCCGCCGGCCCCGCGCGACGGGGCCGAGGTGGTCGGCGGCGCCGTCACCGGCGCCGTGCTGGGCGCCGCGGTGTCCAGCCCGCGCCAGGCGGGGCCGAACGCCGTCATCGGCGCCGTCTTCGGCGCGCTGCTGGGCGCCGCTTCGCAGGAAGCGCGCGCCCAGGCCAGCGAGGCGGCGATGGCCAGGCACGAAGCGGCCATGGCGCGATCGCAAGGGCCGTTGAACAACTTCCGCCGCGCGATGGGCGCCTGCATGGCGTCGCGCGGCTACACCGTGGGATGAAGCGCACCATGAAGACCCGTGCCCTGCTGATCACCCTGCTGGCGGCCGCGGTGGCGGCGCCTTCGCTGGCGCTGGCGCAGTCCGACGACCGCGGCGGGCGCCAGGACCGGCCCGAACGGCCCGCCCGGCCCGAGCGCATGGAGCGGCCCAACGTGCCGCAGGCGCGGCCCGAAACGTCGGCGCCGCAGGCGCGGCCCGATCGCCCGACGGCGCCGCCGCCGCGCGTCGACCGCCCGACGCCGCCGCGCAACGACTTCGGCCGCGACCGCGACCGCGATCGCGACCGCTGGTACGACGGCGCGCACGGCCACAACCACTACTACCCGGCACCCGGCCGCATCGTGGCGCCGCCGCCGCGGCCGCCGGCGCCCGTCTGGTGGGGCGGCGTGGGCTACCGCTACTGGGACGGCGTCTGGGCCACGCCCGGCGCGCGCGGCTGGGTGACGGTGCGGCCGCCGATCGGCATCGTGATCCACGACCTGCCGAGCTGGCGCACCGCGCTGGTGATCGGCGGGCTCACCTACTTCTACGTCAACGGCATCTACTACCGCCCGCTGGTCGGCAGCGACGGCTACGAAGTGGTGGCCGCCCCCGTGGCCCAGCCCGACGTGGTGACGACGGCGCCGGACAAGACCTTCGTCTACCCGCGCCAGGGCCAGAGCGCGCAGCAGCAGGCCAGCGACGAGTACGAATGCCACCGCTGGGCGGTGTCGCAGTCGGGCTTCGACCCCACCGGCGCGGCCACGGGCCAAGGCAGCCTGACCGTCAGCACCGCGGCGCGCAGCGACTACCAGCGCGCCCGCGCGGCCTGCCTGGAAGGGCGCGGCTACACCGTGCGCTGAACGGCCCGTCGATCGCCACGTTCATCGCCACGTTCATCGGCACGTCGGCCGGTACGTTGGTCATCATCGTTAGCCGGCGGGGCCCTGTGTGGCCCCGCCGCGACGTTCGGGGTTTTCCTGAGCGCTGTTTCATCTGTAAGACGAGGCGGGCCACCGGGGCTGGTGGAAGAATTCGGGTCCATCCGATTTCGCCCGAACCGTCCACTGCTCATGGCCAAGCGCTCCGACAAACCGCCCATCCTGCAAGTGCTGGTGTTGCTGGTTGCTCTGGTCAGTACGGCATTGGCGCTGGCCGCGCTGTCGCCCTCGCCCTCGCGCGCGGCCGATCCGTCGCCGGCCGCGGCACCGGCTGCCACGGTCACGCCGGCGCTGCCGGCCAAGCCCTGAACGCGGCGTGAGCGCCGCCGCGCCGCCGCCGCTGCTGCTGGACGACGAGCTCGATCTGCTGGCCGATTGGGTGCCGCTGCCAGGCGCCCAAGTGATCGAACTGGGCTGCGGCGCCGCGGCGCTGGCGCGCCAACTGGTGGCGCGCTTCGCCGGCGCCCACGTCACCGCGCTGGAGGTCGACGAACGCCAGCACGCCAAGAACCTGGCAGCGCCGGCCGCGGGCATCCGCTTCGTCGCGGCGGGCGCGCAGGCCGTTCCGTTCGGCGACGGCGGCTTCGACCTGGCGCTGATGCTCAAGTCGCTGCACCACGTGCCGCGGCCGCTGATGGGCCAGGCGCTGGCCGAGGCGGCGCGCGTGCTGCGGCCCGGCGGGCACCTGTACGTGTCGGAGCCGGTCTACGCCGGCGCGCTGAACGACCTCGTCAAGCTCTACAACGAAGAGCGCGCGGTGCGCGAGGCCGCGCAGGCCGCGCTCGATGCCGCGCTGCAGACCGGCCCCTGGGAGGCCGTGCGCGAAGCCCGCTTCGAGACGCCGGTGCACTTTGCCGACTTCGCCGCGTTCGAGCAGCGCATGATGCGCCCGACCTTTGCCGACCACCGCATCGACGACGCCAAGCTGGCCGCGGTGAGCGCCGCCTTCGCGCCGCATCGGGGCCCCGACGGCGCCCATTTCACGCGGCCGATGCACGCGCGGCTGCTGCGCCGGCGCGGCGGCTGACCCAGCCTACGGCATGCGCAGATGCGCCGGCAGGATGTGGCCGGCGCTCAGCGGCGCCACCGGCACCGGGTGCGGCGGCGCCGGGTCCAGCCAGCGCAACTCCTCGATCTCGGCGCCCGGCGCCGGCGCGCCGTCGACCTGCACGCGGTAGACCTCGGCGCGCACGCGGCGGCCGGGCTCGTTGACGGCCACCGCCTCGAAGCTGCCGAGCCGCTGCGCGCCGGGCTTGCACAAGTGCACGCCCAGCTCTTCGCGCAGTTCGCGCGCCAGCGTCTGCAGCGCCGTCTCGCCGGCCTCGCGCTTGCCGCCGGGCTGGATGAAGAAGGCCGAGCCGCGCTTGCGCACCAGCAGCACGCGGCCGGCGGCATCGGTGATCACCGCGGCCACCGTCTCGAAAGGCGGTAGCTCGCTCACTTGGCGAGCAGGCCCAGGCGCTCGATCAGCACGCGCTCCTTGGCGAAGGTGTCGGTGGCCCACTGGCGGTAGTCGGCGCTGTTCTTGTACCAGGGCGACTGGTTGAGCTGGTCGAGCACCGCGCCGTGCGCCGGGTCGTCGATCGCCTTCTTGAAGGCGTCGTGCAGAGTCTTGACGACGGCCGGGTCCATGCCCTTGGGGCCGGCCAGGCCATAGGGCGAGTTGGAGACCACGCCGTAGCCCAGCTCCTTGGCGGTGGGCACGGCGGGCCAGCGCTTGGTGCGCTCGTCGCCGAAGGTCACCAGCAGCCGCATCTGGCCGGCGTCGACGAACTTGTCCCAGCCGGTGGCGTCGCTGGCGGCCATCACGTGGCCGCCCAGCAGCGCCTGCATCTGGTCGGCGTTGCCCTTGAACGGCACGTGGTTCAGCTCGACCTTGGCCGCCGTCGCCACCTCCTCCATCAACAGGTGCGGGCTGGTGCCGGTGCCGGTGGAGCCGTAGTTGATCTTGCCCGGCTCCTTGCGCGCGGCCTCCACGTAGTCCTTGAAGGTCTTGAACGGCGCGTCGCTGCGCACCACGAAGCCGAAGGTGTAGCCGGTGATGCCGATCACGAAGCTGAAGTCGTTGATCGGATGCCACAACACCTTTTGCATGTGCGGGATGCGCAGCATGCCCATCGGGTACTGCGCCAGCGTGTAGCCGTCGGGCCTGGCGTTGAGCGCCATGGTGCCGGGGCCGGTGGTGCCGCCGCCGCCGGGCTGGTTCTGCACGATGATCTGCTGGTTGAGGATCTTGCCGGCGATCTCGGCCAGCGCGCGGTGGTGGCGGTCGGTGCTGCCGCCGGCGGGCCAGGGCACGATCAGCACGATCGGCCGCGACGGGTACGCCTGGGCGCGCAAGCCCGTCGACGGCAGCGCCAGGCTGGCGCCGGCGGCCCCGAGGAGCTGGCGGCGGCGGATCGGAAAGCGCATGGCGAGGTCCTTTGCAAGAGCGGCGAAAAAAATGCGAGCCGCATGATGCGCCGCCAGCCGCCGCCGGCGCACCCGGGCCGGTCCGGAGTGACAGGGCCTGCGTTGCGCGCCGTGACGGCCGCCCGGCGGCCGGCCGTCAGGCCGTCAGGCGGTCAGGCGGTCAGGCCTTCAGGCCGCCGGCCGCGCCGTCGCCAGCGCGTGCGCGATGCGCTGCACCAGCAGCAGGCCGAGCAGCGCGCTCAAGCCCGTCGCCACCCAGGTGTACTGCCAGCCGCCGACGCGGCTGGCCAGCCAGGCCACCAGCGGCGGGCCGGCGAACTGGCCGAAGGCCGACCACTGCTGCATCCAGCCGACGGTCGACGACAGCGTGTGCTCGCCCGGCGCCAGCCGCACCACCAGCGCGAACAAGGTGCCCGGCACCAGGCCACCGACGGCCGAGAACGCCAGCACCGCCGCGTAGCGCAGCGCCGGCGGCTGGCCCCAGTCGCCGAAGGCCAGCAGCGCGGCCAAGCCCATCGTGACGAAGCCGCCGGCCAGCAGCCGCGGCGGCCGCCAGCCGCGTTGCAGCAGCCGCCCGGCGCCGACGTTGCCGATGATGTTGACGCCGGCGGCCAGCGCCGTCAGCGCACCGCCCAGCGCCGGCGCCACGCCGGCCTGCGCGTAGATGGTCGGCAGGAAGCCGACCACCGCCAGCCACTGCCCCGAGTAGCAGGCAAAGCTCAGCGCCAGCAGCCAGGGGCCGCGCGCGGCCAGCGTGTGGCGCAGCCGCTGCGTCCACGGCAGCAGCGTGGCCGGCCGCGGCCCGGCGCCGGTGGCCGGCACGCGGCGCAGCACCACCCAGGCCATCAGCGCCGACAGCGCGGCCAGCGTCCACCACCAGGCGCGCCAGCCCAGGCCCTCGATGACGAGCGGCCCCAGCAGCAGTGCGCTGGCGGTGGCCAGCGGCATGTAGGCGCCCCACACGCCCATGGCGCGCGACAGGTGCTGCGTCGGCACCAGCTGGCGCACCAGCCCCGGCGCCGGCAGCACCACCAGCAGGAAGCCGAAGCCTTCCAGCGCGCGCAGCAGCATCAGCATCGGCGCCCCGGTGGCCACGCCGCCCAAGGCGCTGGCCAGCGCCAGCAGCACCAGCCCGCTGACCAGGCTGCGCCGCAGGCCCAGCCCGTCGGCCAGCACGCCGAAGGCGACGCCGGCGCTCATGCCGGCCAGCTGAACCAGCGACAGCAGGAAGCCCGCCTGCACCAGCGACAAGCCGAGCGCCGCCTGCAGCGCCGGAATCGCCGGCGGCAGCTTGCCGATGTGCAGCGCCGCGGCCACGCCAGCGGCAATCACCAGCAGCGCGGCCCGCTCGCGGGCGGCTTCGTCGGCGGCGGCGTTCAAGGCCGCGGCGTCTGTCACGGCCGGCACCGTTGCCCGTTCAGCCCTTGCGCGGCGCCGTGGCCGCCAGCTGCCACAGCCGCGCCAGCAGGCCGAGCGACGGGTGGTCGGCCAGCAGCTTGAACTGCTCGGCGGCCTCGGCGTTGCGGCCGGCGCGCAGCAGCGCCTCGCCATACTGCAGCCGCGCCTGCGCGGGGTCGGCCAGCGGGCCGGCCAGCGCGGCCTTCATCAGCTCCAGCCCGCGCTCGGTCTGGCCGGCACTGACCAGCGCGGCGCCGGTGTTGAAGGTGCCGGCGGCTGCGCGCGCGTCGCCCACCGCCGGCGGCCGCGCGGCGGCGGCGGTCAGGGTCGCGCGGTCGTCGTTGGCGGCCTTGACCATCGCGGCGCGGAACTTCTCCTGCTCGCCGGCCTTCGGCCCCTTGCCCAGCAGGCCCTTGGCGAAGCCGGCTTCCAGCACCTTCTGCGCCTCGGCCGGCAGCCCGGCGCGGGCGGCCAGGTCGGCCAGCACGAGGTAGTCGTCGGCCTCTTCCATCAGGTCGAGCTGCAGGCGCAGGCGGTAGGCGTCGATGTCGAAGCGCGGCTGCCAGTTGGGCATGCGCTGCACGCGCGACACCAGGTCGGGCCAGTACTCGGTGCGGCCGTGCTCGCGCAGCAACTGCTCGATCAGGCGCACGTAGTTGGCGTCGTCCTTGAGCTGGCCGTAGGCCGAGGCCAGCAGCCGCAGGTCGTCGACGCCGAGCTTGCCGTCGCGCTGCGCCTGCGCTTCCAGCAGCTTGGCGGCACCGGCGTAGTCGTTCTGCAGGTAGGTGGCGCGCACCAGCACCGACTGCACGGCGGCCGACTTGCTGCCCTCGGCGATGGCCTGGCGCGCCCAGTCGGCGGCCTTGGGGTAGGCCTTGAGGTTGAAGTTGCCGCGCGCCAGCGCTTCCTTGCTGCTCAGGGTGTCGGCCGGCGGCTGGGCGTTGATGGCCAGCGCCGCTTCGAGCTGCTGCACGCCTTCGGCCGTCTGCTCCAGCTGCAGCGCGAACAGGCCGCGCAGGCGGTGCATCACCGTCAACTCGGCCGGCTGCGGCGGCGGCTGCAGCGTGGCGGCCTGCGTCTGCTCGACCTTGGCCTTGGCCTCGGCCACCTTGCCGGCGCGGAACAGGTCGACCGCCTCGTTGAGCGCCTTGCCGACCTCGGGCCGCACCGTGAAGGCCGGTGCCGACGCCGCCGAGGCCGGCGCGGCGGCGGCCGCCGGCGGCTGCTGCGCCGCGGCGGGCAGCGCCACGGCTAACAAGACAACCGCGGAGACGGCAGGCAGGGCAGGCAGCAGCTTCTTCATGATGGCGGCGGTTCCGAAAAACGGGCGCGCGATGCTACCCGAGCAGCCCGTTGAGATCGAAGCCCGCATCGGCCGCCTGGTCCGGCGTCGGCCCGCGCCCGGCGTCCAGCAGCTTGCGCGCCAGCAGGTGTTCGCGCGCCGCGTCGACGGTGTCGACGGCCAGCGGCCGGCCCGCGGCGTCGAAGTGCCACAGCGAGAACGACGGCGCGTCCAGCCGCCCGCGCAGCACCGTGCGCGCGGCGCCGCCGATCGCCAAGCCCGCCATCTGCAGCTTGCGGCCATGCTGGTCGGACCAGAACCACGGCGTGCCGCCGAAAGGCCGCGGCTGGCCCAGCAGCGCGGCGGCGGCACTCTTGCCCTGCTCGGTGGCGTTGTTGACCGATTCCAGCCGCAGCAGCGTGCCGTCGGCCAGCCGCCGCGCGGTGCAGTCGCCGGCGGCGACGATGTCCGGGTCGGCGGTGCGCGCGCAGTCGTCGACGACGATGCCGCGCTCGCAGTCCAGCCCGGCGGCGCGCGCCAGCTCGTCGTTGGCTTGCACGCCGATGCCGGCCACCACCAGGCCGGCCGGCCAGCGCTGGCCGGCGCTGCCCAGCACGGCCACGGCAAGGCCGCCCTGCTGCTCGATGGCCTGCACGCCGACGCCGAGTTGCACCTCCACGCCGTGGCCGCGGTGCAGTTCGGCGTACCAGTCCGACAGCTGCGGCACCAGCACGCGGCCCAGCAGCCGCGGCGCCATCTCCAGCACCGTGACGGCCACGCCCAGCTTGCGCGCGGTGGCCGCCACCTCCAGGCCGATGAAGCCGCCGCCGATCACCACCAGCGGCAGGCCCTGCGCGCGGCAGGCCTGCAGCCCGGCGGCGATGGCCTCGGCATCGGCGCGCGTGCGCAGCGCCAGCACGTTGGGCGCGGCGGCGCCGGGCAGCGTCAGCGGCCGCGGCCGCGCGCCGGTGGCCAGCACCAGGCCGGCGTAGGACAGGCGCTCGCCGCCGTGCAGCGCCACGGCCTTGGCGGCACGGTCGATCGCCTCGACGCGCACGCCGCGACGCAGCGCGATCTGCTTGCGCGCCAGCGCTTCGCTCGCGCGCATCGTGAGCTGCGCCGCGTCCATCTCGCCGGCCAGCCAGCCCTTGGACAGCGGCGGCCGGTGGTAGGGCTCGTGCGGCTCGTCGCTCAGCAGCGTGATGGCGTCGGGGTAGCCGCCGGCGCGCAGCGCTTCGGCCGCCTGCACGCCGGCCTGGCCGCCGCCGACGATCACGATGCCTGGGTTGGTGTCGCTCATGGCGGCGCATTCTGGCAGCGCCGGTGCTTGACGGCGGCGGGCCCTTCAGGCATTCAAGCGCGATGGCCACGCGCCCCAAGCTCAAGCTGCACCACGTGCTGGCGCTGCTGCTGGCCGCCGGGCTGGCCTACCGCTGGTGGCCGCTGCCGCCCGGCGACGACGAGCCAGGCGCCGCGGCCGACACCGCGGCCGGGCCGGCCACCGCGCCGGCATCGACCGCCGCGCTGGCCGCGCTGGCGCCGGCCGTGCAGCGCTGCCACGCGCTGTGGCTGGCCGGGCACTGGGACCAGGCGCCGCTGGCGCTGGCCTGGCAGCCGGGGCGGCTCGACTGGTACGTCGAAGAAGGCGTCGACCGCGACTCGATGCGCCACTTCCATTGCGACGGCGTATCGATGCAGCGCGGCGCTCGCTACCGCCGCGTGCTGGCCGAGCGGTTGCCGCCGCCGAGCGACGAACCGCGCTTGCTGCTGCGCGACCTCAACCTGTTCACGCACTACGCCCAGGCCGCCGCCGACGACGGCCTGCTGGCGTTGGAAGCCGCGCAGGACCCGCAGGACCCGACGCGCCGGCCGCCGATCGAACGCCGCTGGACGGCCGCCGGCGCGCGGCCCTCGGGCCCGGCAGCGGCCGACTTCGCCTTGCTGCTGCAGACCGGCCTGCCGGCGGCGGTGGCCGCGGCAGCAGCAACCACGGCGAGCGCCGCTTCAACGCTGCAGCCGCCGCCACCGCTGCAGCCGCTGCAGCCACGCGATTGGCTGCGCCGCCCGCAGGAGGCCTTCGCGCTGCTCGGCGACCACGTGCCGCCGGCGTCGAACGTGGCCGCCATCGACCTGCGCGAAAGCGCCATCACGCTGACCATCGTCGGCCCCATCCCCAACTTCGACGGCAAGCCGCCGGCGCCTTACGGCGACGCCAGCTTCGACGAATACGGCGTGCGCGACACGAGCTGGTGGTACCCGCGCGACGACGGCACCCAGCGCTGCACCGTCGGCCGCCCGCTGGACGAGGTGCGCGCGCTGTACCTGCAGCAGCCGGCGGCCGCCGACCCCGCGGTCTGGGCGGCCAGCTACGGCTGCGACGGGCGCGGCGACGAACGCGGCCGCTGGACGCTGCGGCTGCCGCGGCGGCGCTGACCCAATCAGCGCCGGCCGCAACGGCCATGGTGTAGCGTCGGCAGCCGCCTTGCCGCCGCCGCCCCACGGAGAGACCGCCATGCCGACGATCGAACAACGCCTGCAGGCCCTGGGCCTGGTCCTGCCCGCACCGCTGCAGACGCCGCCCGGCGCGGCGCTGCCCTTTCCCTGGGTGCGCGTGCTGGGCAACCGCGCGCTGATCTCCGGCCACGGGCCGACGCTGGCCGACGGCTCGCTGGCGCAACCGCTGGGCAAGGTGGGGCGCGACCTCACGCTGGAACAGGCGCAGGCCGCGGCGCGGCTGACCGGTCTGGCCATCCTCGGCAGCCTGCACCGCGCGCTCGGCAGCCTGGACCGCATTGCCGCCTGGACGCGCGTCTTCGGCATGGTCAACTCGGCGAGCGGCTTCAACCGCCAGCCGCTGGTGATCAACGGCTTCAGCGAGCTGATCGTGCAGCTCTTCGGCCCCGACGCCGGCGCCCACGCGCGCAGCGCGGTCGGCATGGCCGAGTTGCCGTTCGACATCCCGGTGGAGATCGAAGGCGAGGTCGAATTGCACCCCGCCACGGCTGCCGGCGGCTGACGCCGCGGCCCGGATCGCCCGCTCCGGGTTTTCACCAGGGGCCTTGAAGCCTGGGGATCGCCCCCTATAATTTGCCTGCTAGCACTCATCGAGCTTGAGTGCTAACGACCGCCAGGCCGCCTCGGCCTGCCGCGTTCATAGCATGTGATTGGGTGCCCACTTCTTCAGGCGCCCTTTTCCTTTGTGATTCGACAGGAGATCTTCATGAAGCTTCGTCCGTTGCACGATCGAGTGATCGTCAAGCGCCTTGAGCAGGAAACCAAGACCGCCTCGGGCATCGTGATCCCCGACAACGCCGCCGAGAAGCCCGACCAGGGCGAGGTGCTGGCCGTCGGCCCCGGCAAGCGCAACGACAAGGGCGACTTCGTGGTCCTCAACATCAAGGTCGGCGACCGCGTGCTGTTCGGCAAGTACAGCGGCCAGTCGGTCAAGGTCGACGGCGACGAACTGCTCGTGATGCGCGAAGAGGACCTCTTCGCGGTCGTCGAGAAATAAAGCCCCCAGGCTGCGCTCGCGGCTGCGCCGCGATGCTCGCCACCCCCCGAGGGGGCTCTCGCCCGACCGGGAAACCCGGATCGGGCTCGGCTCCCCGCTGATCCTCATTCACTGTTTTCGGAGATAAAACACATGGCTGCCAAAGACGTCGTCTTCGGTTCCGACGCCCGTCACCGCATGGTCGAGGGCGTGAACATCCTGGCCAACGCGGTCAAGGTCACCCTCGGCCCCAAGGGCCGCAACGTCGTGCTCGAGCGCTCGTTCGGCGCGCCTACCGTCACCAAGGACGGTGTCTCGGTCGCCAAGGAGATCGAGCTCAAGGACAAGCTGCAGAACATGGGCGCGCAAATGGTCAAGGAAGTCGCTTCCAAGACCAGCGACAACGCCGGTGACGGCACCACCACCGCCACCGTGCTGGCCCAGTCCATCGTGCGCGAAGGCATGAAGTACGTGGCCGCGGGCATGAACCCGATGGACCTGAAGCGCGGCATCGACAAGGCCGTGACGACCCTGGTCGACGAGCTGAAGAAGGCCAGCAAGCCGACCACCACCAGCAAGGAAATCGGCCAGGTCGGCGCCATCTCGGCCAACAGCGACGAGTCGATCGGCAAGATCATCGCCGACGCGATGGACAAGGTCGGCAAGGAAGGCGTGATCACCGTCGAGGACGGCAAGAGCCTGAACAACGAGCTCGACGTCGTCGAAGGCATGCAGTTCGACCGCGGCTACCTGTCGCCCTACTTCATCAACAACCCCGACAAGCAAGTCGCGGTGCTGGACAACCCGTACGTGCTGCTGCACGACAAGAAGATCAGCAACATCCGCGAGCTGCTGCCCACGCTGGAGCAGGTGGCCAAGAGCGGCCGTCCGCTGCTGATCGTCGCCGAGGAAGTGGAAGGCGAGGCGCTGGCCACGCTGGTGGTCAACACCATCCGCGGCATCCTGAAGGTCGTGGCCGTCAAGGCGCCGGGCTTCGGTGACCGCCGCAAGGCCATGCTGGAAGACATCGCCATCCTCACCGGCGGCAAGGTGATCGCCGAGGAAGTCGGCCTGACGCTGGAGAAGGTGACGCTGGCCGACCTGGGCCAGGCCAAGCGCGTCGAAGTGGCCAAGGAGAACACCACGCTGATCGACGGCGCCGGCAAGGCCGCCGACATCGAGGCGCGCGTCAAGCAGATCCGCATCCAGATCGAGGAAGCCACCAGCGACTACGACCGCGAGAAGCTGCAGGAGCGCGTGGCCAAGCTGGCCGGCGGCGTGGCCGTCATCAAGGTCGGTGCCGCCACCGAAGTCGAGATGAAGGAAAAGAAGGCCCGCGTCGAAGACGCGCTGCACGCCACCCGTGCCGCCGTTGAAGAAGGCATCGTCGCCGGCGGCGGCGTGGCCTTGCTGCGCGCGCGCTCGGCCATCGGCAACCTCAAGGGCGACAACCACGACCAGGACGCCGGCATCAAGATCGTGCTGCGCGCCGTCGAGCAGCCGCTGCGCGAGATCGTCGCCAACGCCGGCGGCGAGCCGAGCGTGGTGATCAACAAGGTGCTCGAAGGCAAGGGCAACTTCGGCTACAACGCCGCCAACGACACCTACGGCGACCTGATCGAGATGGGCATCCTGGATCCCACCAAGGTCACCCGCACCGCGCTGCAGAACGCGGCTTCCGTGGCCGGCCTGATGCTGACGACCGAAGCCATGGTCGCCGAGGCGCCCAAGGAAGAAGCCCCCGCGATGCCGGGCGGCGGCATGGGCGGCATGGGCGGCATGGGCATGGACATGTAAGTCCAAGTCCCGCACGGCAGGGCGCAAGCCCTGCGCCGCGAGACCCGGGCCCGCGTTGCGAGACGCGGGCCTTTTTCATTTCGCGGCGGCGAAACGCGGCACTCTTGCCAAACGCCGATACACGCCGAAATGCATCGTCGTGCCGCTGGACACCACGATCGCCTTGCTGGCGGCGCGCCGGCGACACACTTTGCGGCGCTTTTCCCGCGATCGCCGGCGCCGCCTGGCGGTCGATAATCCGGCAGCCTCGCACCAGCTGTCCCCGATGCCCATCACCGACGCCCTGCAACGCTTCGTCGACGACGAGTTGATGCGCGCGCCGCTGCTCGCCGAGCAGGTGATCGAGGAAGCGCTGACCGCGGTGCGCCGCGACGCCGCGGCGATGACCCCGCGCGAGCGCGTGCTGGTGGCCGACGTGCAGCGCTCGCTGCTGACGCACCGGCCGCTGGTGGTGCGCGAGTTCGTGCGCGCGCTGGCCGAACAGGTGCGGCAGGAGCTGTCCCAGGAAGAAAGCACGCGCCACGCGCCGCCGTCCACGCTGGGCGGGCTGTCGCTGGTAGACGAGGGGCAGGTCGAGGTCGACGTCGAGATCTCGCGCGTCATCGAGACCATTCGCAGCGTGGCCGAGCACGAGCTGCGCGAGGTGATGAGCTACGCCTCGGCGCTGGTCGGCGACATGGACGTGGCGCGCGACTACAACCCCTTCCGCCCCGAGCTGCTGGGCCGCGCGCTGTGGGAGGCGGCGCGCACGCTGCCGATGCCGCAGGCCTACCAGCTGGCCTTCATGCGCATGGCCTGCCAGCCGATGGCGCAACTCGTTCGCAAGGCCTACGCCGGCGCCTGCGCGCGGCTGGAGGCCGAAGGCGTCGAGCCCGCGGTCTACCGCACCATCATCGTCTTCGGCAGCCGCCGCAGCCAGAGCCAGCAGGATTCGTTCTTCGACCCGCAGGCCAACCGCGCCGAGTCGACCACGCCGCTGCCCGGCCCCGGCGGCCGGACAGCGCGCACGGCGGCCAAAGGGCACACCGGCTCGGGTTCGGGCTCGGGCTCTGGCTCGGCCCCGCCCGCGGCGCCGCCACCCGCGCCCGCCGGCCCGCGGCTGACGCTGGAACAGGTGCTGGCGCGCACCGACGAGTTGCTGCGCCGGCTGCCCGCCGACGGCGACGGCGTGCAGCGCGAGACGCTGCGCCGGCTGCAGCGCGACCAGCTGGTGGCCAGCGCCGACCCGGGCGCCGAGCGCGAGCTGATCGAACTGGTCGGCCGCCTGTTCGACGCCGTGCTGGGCGACCGCCGGCTGGAGCCCGACGTGCAGAACCTGCTGTCGCGGCTGCAGTCGCCGGCCATCCGGCTGGCGCTGCACGACCCGTCGACGCTGGACAACTACACCCACCCCTTGTGGCTGCTGATGGACCGCATGGGCTGGCAGGGCGCGCTGCACCCGCCGCCCGGCGACCCCGAGCGCACGCGCATGCTGCGTTATCTGCACGGGCTGCTGGACACCGTGGCCGACGAGCGCGGGCGCGACGCCGACGCCTGCCGCTGGGCGCGCGAGCGCGTGCTGAGCTACGAGCGCTCGCGCTTCGAGCAGCGCCGCGGCGCCGCCGAGGCCGAGCTGAACAGCCTGCAGGCGCTGGAAGACCAGGCGGTGGCCGGCGGCCCGCCGCCCACCAGCCCGGGCGCGCTGGACGTCGGCCAGCTCGACACCGTGCCCGCCGACCTGCTGGACGACCTGGTCGCCGCCGGCCCCGGCGACGAACACCCCAGCGACGGCCCGGCCTGGCTGCAAGGCCTGCGCAGCGGCGAATGGGTGCACCTGTTCATGCAAGGCGCCTGGGTCAACGCCCAGCTGCTGTGGTACGGCCGCCACCGCGAATACTGGCTGTTCGCCGACGGCGCGTCGGCCAACACCTGGGCCATCCGCCGCCGCGCGCTGGAGCGTATGCACCAGAGCCAGTTGCTCACGGCACTGGCCCCGCGCTCGCTGATCCGCGAGGCCGCGGCGCGCGTGCTGCGCAACCTGTCGGATTGACCGCGGGCGTTCGGGGCGTTCGGGGCGTTCGGGGCGTTCGTTCGGCGCGAGCGCCGCGGCGCGTCAGGCGGGCGGTAGCGCCGCGCCTTCCGCCGTCCCTTCCGCCGTTCCTTCGGCCGCCGGCTCGCTGCCGGCCAGCGGCGCGGCCTGCGCCACCCAGCCGTGGATGGCCGCCGCCGCATCGCCGACGCCGCGCCGCGACAGCGCCGAGAACAGCGCCACGCCGATGTCGGCCGCCTCGCCGGTCAGCGTGCCGCCCAGCACCTCCTGCGCCGTGCGCAGCGCGGCGTCGCACTCGCGGCGGTTGAGCTTGTCGCACTTGGTCAGCAGCACCAGCAGCCGCACCTCGCCGGTGTCGACGCGCGGCGCAATCAGCTCCAGCAGCCGGCGGTCGAGATCGGTGTAGCCCAGGCGCGAATCGACCATCTGCACCACGCCGTGCAGGTTGCGCCGCAGCACCAGGTAGTCGGCCATCACCTCCTGCCAGCGCAGCTTGGCGCTGCGCTCCACGGCGGCGTAGCCGTAGCCGGGCAGGTCGGCCAGCCACGCGTCGGCGGCGTCTTTCGGGCCCACCTCGAACAGGTTGATGTGCTGCGTGCGGCCCGGCGTGCGCGACGCGAAGGCCAGCCGCTTGTGCTGGGCCAGCGCGTTGATGGCGGTGGACTTGCCGGCATTGCTGCGGCCGACGAAGGCGATCTCGGGCCGCTCGCTCACCGGCAGCTGGTCCAGCCGGCTGGCGGTGACGAGGAAGCGCGCGCCGTGCAGCCAGGCCAGCGCGGCGCGGGCCTCGGCGCTGCCGGCATCGGCAGCGGCGCCGCGGGGCGTGGGAAGGACGCGACGGGCAGGGGTCATGGGGCATTGTAAAATTCTGCGGTTTGATCCCCCCGCGCCACATTCCAGAGGCACCTGAATGAAGCTGGCTTCCTTGTTTGCGTCCCTCGCTGCAACTCTCGCTTTCGCTGCCGGCACGGCCGCCGCCGCCGAAGAAGCCAAGGCGGCGCCCAAGGCCGACCCGGCCAAGGGCGCCACCGTCGCCGCCGTCTGCCAGGCCTGCCACACGGCCGACGGCTCGCGCGGCGCGCCGGCCAACCCCATCATCCAGGGCCAGCACCCCGAATACCTGGCCAAGCAGCTGGCCGACTTCAAGTCGGGCAAGCGCAACAACGCGGTGATGAAGGGCATGGCCACGCCGCTGTCGGACGACGACATGAAGAACGTCGCCGCCTTCTACGCCGGCAAGCAGGCCAAGCCCGGCTTCGCGAAGAACAAGGACACCGTGCTGCTGGGCGAGAAGATCTACCGCGGCGGCATCCTCGAGCGCAACATCCCGGCCTGCGCCGGCTGCCACAGCCCCGACGGCGCCGGCATCCCGTCGCAGTACCCGCGCCTGGGCGGCCAGCATGGCGACTACACCGAGGCGCAGCTCGTCGCCTTCCGCAGCGGCGCGCGCGGCAACGCGCCGACCATGGTCACCGTCGCCTCGCGCATGAACGACGTGGAGATCAAGGCCGTGTCCGACTACATCGCCGGGCTGCGCTGAGCGCTGCCATGGCGCCCTGACAGAAGGCTGGTCGCTGACCAGCCTTTTTCGTTTCGGGCATGGTGGCAAGGATCGAAGTCAGGAGAGCGCTGCATGCACGTCACCAAAGATCGCGGCTTCATCCATCGCGTGCCGTCGGAGATCACGCCGCGCGCCGCCTACGAAAGCCGGCGCGATTGGCTGCGCCACGCGGCGCTGGCCGCCGCCGGCAGCGGCCTGGCCGCCTGGGCCGGCCGCGACGCGCTGGCGCAGACGCCGGCGCCGGCCGGCGCCGCGCTGCCCGGCGCGCACAGCAGCGTGGCCGGCGCCGTCACGATGGAGAAGATCACCGCGCGCAAGGACGCCACCACCTACAACAACTTCTACGAGTTCGGCACCGACAAGTCCGACCCCGCCGGCGCCGCGCACACGCTGAAGACGCGGCCCTGGAGCGTGGCGATCGAAGGCGAGGTCAAGAAGCCGCGCAGCTTCGACATCGACGAGCTGATCAAGCTGGCGCCGATCGAAGAGCGCATCTACCGCCTGCGCTGCGTGGAAGGCTGGTCGATGGTGATCCCGTGGCAGGGCTGGTCGCTGTCCAACCTGATCAAGGCGGTGGAGCCCACCGGCAACGCCAAGTACCTGCAGTTCGTGACGCTGGCCGACCGCGCGCAGATGCCGGGCCTGCGCTCGGGCGTGCTCGACTGGCCCTACGTCGAAGGCCTGCGCCTCGATGAAGCCATGCACCCGCTGGCGCTGCTGGCCTTCGGCATGTACGGCGAGGTGTTGCCCAAGCAGAACGGCGCGCCGGTGCGCATGGTGCTGCCGTGGAAGTACGGCTTCAAGTCGGCCAAGTCGATCGTCAAGATCCGCTTCATCGCGCAGCAGCCCAAGACGAGCTGGGAAACGGCGGCCGCCAACGAGTACGGCTTTTATTCCAACGTCAACCCGCTGGTCGACCATCCGCGCTGGAGCCAGGCCACCGAGCGCCGCATCGGCGAAGACGGCCTGTTCGCCAAGCGCCGCGCGACGCTGATGTTCAACGGCTACGAGCCGCAGGTGGGCCAGCTCTACGCCGGCATGGACCTGAAGAAGTTCTACTGACCGCAGCGCCCGGGCGCCGCGCCGTGAACCGTCTGCTGCAGGCCAAGGCGGCCAAGCCGCTGGTCTTCTTGGCCTGCCTGCTGCCGCTGGCCTGGCTGCTGTGGGGCGCCGTCGCCGACCGCCTGGGCCCCAACCCGGCCGAGGCGCTGATCCGCGGCACCGGCGACTGGACGCTGCGCTTCCTGTGCCTGACGCTGGCCGTGACGCCGCTGCGCCACTGGACCGGCTGGCACGCGCTGGCGCGCTTTCGCCGCCTGCTGGGGCTCTACACCTTCTGCTACGGCGTGCTGCACTTCCTGTGCTTCGCGTGGCTGGACATGGGCTTCGACCTCGCCGCCATCGTGAAGGACATCAACAAGCGCCCTTTCATCCTGGTCGGCACCGCCGCGCTGCTGCTGATGCTGCCGCTGGCCGCCACCTCGTTCAACCGCGCGATCAAGGCGCTGGGCGCCAAGCGCTGGCAGGCGCTGCACCGCCTGGTCTACGCCGTCGCGCTGCTGGCCCTGCTGCACTTCTTCTGGATGCGCGCGGGCAAGAACGACTTCGGCGAATGGTCAATCTACGCGGCCATCGTGGCGCTGCTGCTGGGGTGGCGGGTGTGGCGGCGGTTGGGCCGGGCGCCGAGCGCAGCGCTGAAAAGGTAAGGGCCGCATGTAGCGGCCCTTCATTTGGTGCATCTTTCAGCTTGTTAGCGTCCAGAGCGCATTTCCCAATCGCTTAGCGTGCAAGGATGCTATCCAAGAACAGGGAAGCGGGCAAGAGTTGCACTCAGGACGGAACAAGACGCGACAGGGAAATGCGCTCCGGCCGGAACCAGGGAAGCACGGCACGACTAGCCAGCGCTAGAGTTCGGACTTGCCTTCCTTGGCGGCTCGCCTTAGATTCTCGTCCCTCAGGGAAGCACGCTTCGCGCATCGCTGCTGAACGATCCGTGCCGGCCAGAAGAATTGTCGGCCGACTCCGGCATTGTCTCGCGTTCAATCCAAGCGAAGAAAACGAAGCACCCAAAAAATCGGAGACAACAGTGCGCTACCGGCTGGCTCTAGATCTGGGCTCGACCTCGTTAGGCTGGGCGGTCCTGTCACTTGGCCCTGAAGGTGCGCCACGTGCCGTCGTCAAAGCCGGTGTCCGCATCTTCCCCGACGGCCGCAACCCCAAAGACGGGAGTTCACTGGCCGTCACTCGCCGCGCAGCGCGCGCGATGCGTCGTCGACGCGACAGGCTGTTGCGACGCAAGGCGCGTGTTGTCCAAGCATTGGTGGATCTAGGGTTCTTCCCATCCGAAATCGCTGGCCAGAAGGCGTTGGAAGGCCTGAATCCCTATGCACTGCGCGCGAAAGGCCTCGACAGCTCGCTAACCCCGCACGAGTTCGGCCGGGCGGTGTTCCACCTCAATCAACGCCGCGGTTTCCTCAGCAACCGCAAGACTGACAAGAAGGACAGCGACAGCGGCGCCATGAAGACCGCGATGAGCGCGATGCGCGCTGCACTGTCACCGACCGGCGCCGACGGCAAGGCACGGACCGTAGGCGAATTCTTGTTCCGGCGTTTCACGGACCCCAACAAGCAGCCGCAAGAGCGAACGGTGCGCGCCCGCTACCGGCAGGCGCGCATAGAAAAGGATGGCGGCGGTGCACGCATCGACAAGAGCTACGACCTGTATGTCGACCGCGCCATGATGCAGGCCGAATTCAACGCGCTCTGGGCAAAACAGGCTGAGTTCGATCCGGCGCGATACACGACCGAGGCCAAGCGGAAACTCGACCACCGCCTGTGGCACCAGCGTCCTCTACGGCCCGTTCGCCCAGGCCGCTGCACGCTGATTCCCGACGAGGAACGCGCGCCGCTGGCGTTGCCGAGCCAGCAGCGCTTTCGCATCCTGCAGGAAGTAAACAACCTGGCTTGGCTGGATGAAAACCTGCAGGATCGGCGCCTGAGCCTGCAGCAGCGCGATGCGCTGGTCAGCGCGCTGGAACGCGGCAACAAGTCTTTTGACGCCGCGGTCCCCAAGCTGCTGGAACTCACAGGTTCCGTGAAGTTCAACCTAGCTGATGCCAAGCGAAGCGATCTGAAGGGCAATATCACCAGCATCAGGCTGGCTAAGAAGGACTTATTTGGCGAAGCTTGGTACCGCTTCGACAGTTCTAAGCAAGACGAGATCGCGCTGCGCCTGCTGCAGGAGGAAAGCGAGATGGCGCTCGTAGCTTGGCTGCAAGCAGAAACCGGCGTCGATGAAGCCCGCGCGGAAGCCATCGCCAACACCACGTTGCCTGATGGCTACGGCAGCCTTAGCCGCAAGGCGCTGGCGCTGGTGTTGCCTGAACTGTGTGCAGGGGTGGTGTCGTTTGCCGACGCGGCCAAGGCCGCTGGTTTTCATCACAGCCGCCTAAGCGAGAACGCCGAAGTCCCCGGAAGAACCGTCGAGATCGAGCATGTCATGCCTGACACCGGCGAGATCAAGCACTTTCACGTCTTCCGTGAGCTGCCCTACTATGGAGAGTTCTTGCAACGGCACGTGGGTTTTGCCGACCCAGACGCCGGACCGGACGACCCGTTAGAGAAGCAGTTCGGGCGGATCGCCAATCCGACGGTTCATATCGCGCTGAACCAAGTACGCCAGGTGGTCAATGCGCTGATCCGGCACTATGGCCACCCGAAGGAAGTGATCATCGAAGTGGCGCGCGAACTCAAGCAAAATCAAGAACAGAGGCAAGAAGACCAAAGGCGGCAGGCCGAGCAGCAAAAGCGCAATGCCCGCCTCCGGAACAGCGCCGCGGAATTGCTCGACTGTGCGCCCGAGCAGGTTAAGCATGGCGACATCCAGCGCCTGATCCTGTGGGAAGAACTGAGCTTCGATGCTGCCAATCGGCGCTGCCCCTACAGTGGTGTGCAAATCAGTGCTCAGATGGTGCTGGGGCCCGAAGTGGAGATCGAGCACATCCTGCCGTTCTCGCAGACGCTCGATGACAGCCTGAACAACAAGACGCTGGCGGTGCGGCAGGCCAATCGAATCAAGCGCAACCGCACACCTTGGGGTGCCCACGATGATTTTGCTGCGCAAGGGTGGGACTACACAGGTATCCTGGCTCGCGCGGAGCTGATGCCGCGACACAAGCGTTACCGATTCGCGGTGGATGGCTACCAGAAGTGGCTCAAAGGTGGCGAGGACAAGGACGGCAAAGGATTCCTGGCTCGGGCGCTTAATGACACACGCTACATGTGCCGCGTCGCGCGCGAATACCTGGGCCTGATCTGTCCCCAGGACACACGAGTAATCCCTGGCCAGATGACGGCGCTGCTGCGCGCCAAGTTCGGACTCAATCATGTCCTGGGCCTGAGCGGCGAGAAGAACCGTAATGACCACCGTCATCACGCAGTGGATGCCTGCGTGGTAGCCGTTACCGACCAGGGCATGCTGCAGGCCTTCGCTAAAGCCAGTGCCGCGGCTCGCGAGCGCCAAGTTCACCGCTTGGTCGAAGAAGTGCCCTTGCCCTGGCTTACCTACCCTGACCATGTGCGTCGAGCCGTGCAGAACATCTGGGTGAGCTACAAGCCCGATCATGGGCACCAAGGGGCAATGCACAACGACACTGCGTACAGTCTGTTAGGCGAGGGGCGGGTACGTTTTCACAAGGTGATCGACGGTCGGCGCACGCGACTGGATGACAACCTGAAAGTCATCGAGTTCGCCAACCAACAGGCGAATGCCCGTCATGGAAAGTTGCCCAATGGTGAGCCTCGTCCGTACAAGGGATACAAGGGTGACAGCAACTACTGCATCGAGATCTTCCGAGGAGATGGCGGCCGCTGGGACTGGGAGGTGGTGTCCACGTTTGAGGCCTATCAGCGGGTTGCGCAGGTCGAGCGTGAACTACGTCGAACCGGCAACATGGATGTCAGGACGGTGTGCAGAAGTGCTGTGAATGCGCTCCGTGACCCGAGCCGTTCGCTAAGTGGCAAGCCGCTGATCCTCCGCCTGATGATCGGCGACTACTTGCGCGCGCAGTTCAAAGGTAAGCTGCGTCTACTGTCAGTCAAGAAGATCAAGTCCAATGGAGGCATCTTCGTGGCGGAACATCATGAAGCCAACGTACGCCAGCGCGAGGATGACAAAGATGTAAGCCTCGTCTACGGGTCTTTCTCGGCAAATTCACTGCGCAAGGCCAAGGGACGGCAGGTGACGGTATCGCCAGCTGGTGAGTTGTCCGATCCCGGCTTCAAGGACTGAATCCATGATCGGCCGCATCGTCGAGGTGGCCGACGACCGGCGGCATCTGTTTCTGCATCGCGGCTTCCTCGTGGTGCAGGATACTGACGGCGAGCGCAAGGAACTTGGTCAGATTCCGCTCGATGACATCGGCGCATTGATCGCCAATGCACACGGCATCAGCTACACCAATAATCTACTGGTGGCGTTGGCCGAGCGCGGCGCACCTTTTGTGCTGTGCTCGGCCAACCACAATGCCGTAGGCATGCTGTTGTCCATCGACGGCAACTACGAGCAGGCCCATCGCATCGAGGCGCAGATCGCTGCTTCATTGCCAGCGCAAAAGCGTCTGTGGGCTGCAATCGTGAAGAGCAAACTTGAGCAGCAGGCGGCCGCGTTGGAAGCGGCAGGCGCACCGACTGCGCCGCTGAGCGCGTTGACACGTAAGGTGCGCAGCGGTGACCCAGACAACGTGGAGGCTCAAGGCGCCCGTCGCTACTGGGGTCTGCTGTTCGGGGACGATTTCCGCCGCGACAGAAACGCCAGCGGCATCAACGCCATGCTCAACTACGGCTACACGGTGCTTCGATCCTGCATGGCCCGTTCCGTAATTGCCGCGGGGCTACATCCCAGCATCGGCTTGCATCACAGCAACGACAACAACGCAATGCGCCTCGTCGATGACCTGATGGAGCCTTTCAGACCCATGTGTGACCTTAAGGTGTGGCAACTGCGACGCGGTGGCGAGTCAGAGGTCACACCGCAGACCAAACGGGCGCTGGTGCACACACTTTACGACGACATGCAGACTGACGCTGGCGCCACACCGGTAATGGTGTGCACTCAGCGACTGGCGGTCTCACTGGCCCGGGTCTATGTGGGCGACCGGGACAAACTGGACTTACCGCTGCCGGGCATGCCACTCGCCCTGGCGACCGCACTGCAAGGCGAATAGGCGAGGAATCGCCGATGCTCTCGGGGTACCGGCTGATGTGGATGATCGTGATGTTCGACCTGCCTGTGGTCGAAAGGACAGAGCGGCGTGCGGCTACGGAGTTTAGGGCAACGCTGCAAAAGGTCAGCCGCTCGCGTCAATTAGACGTTATCAACCGATGAAGCAGCAAACCCTTGCGATGGCCGCCGACCAAGGCGAGAACTTCGAGCGATTCCGCCGCCCGACGCGGCGCGACGAGTTCCTGGCGACGATGGAGCGCGTGGTGCCTTGGGACGACCTGTGCGCGGT
>Ga0102832_1000312_pt1 | contig 102722 bp, 87 predicted proteins | sample EBPBio282013_DNA_FD_88942 | JGI IMG/M metagenome (GOLD analysis project Ga0102832, IMG submission 88942) | Wastewater treatment Type I Accumulibacter community from EBPR Bioreactor in Madison, WI, USA - Reactor 2_5/28/2013_ DNA (Illumina Assembly) | ecosystem: Engineered > Bioreactor > EBPR >...
AAGCTGCACCTGATGTGCATCTGGCTGGCCGCGATCGGGACGATGCTGTCGGCGATCTTCATCCTGGCCGCCAACTCCTGGATGCAGAACCCGGTGGGCGCGGTGTTCAACCCCGCCACCGACCGCGCCGAGATGGCCAGCCTGGGCGCCGTCCTGACCAATCCGGTGGCACTGGTCACCCTGCCGCACGTGCTGTTCGCCGCATACATGGTGGCCGGCGGCTTCGTGATGGGCATCAGCGGCTGGCACCTGTCGAAGCTGCGCACCGCCCAGCAGGCCGGTGAGCTGAGCGCCCGGCAGGTCGAGGATCTGGGCGCCCACCGCTTCGCCACCAAGTTCGGCGCCTGGGTGCTGCTGGTGGCCAGCGTCGGCATCATCGTCACCGGCGACATCCAGGGCAAGATCATGACCGAGGTGCAGCCGATGAAGATGGCCGCCGCCGAGGCGCTCTGGGTGAGCGAGGGCGGGGACGGTTCCTGCGCCGACTTCTCCATTCTGACCATCGGCAGCCTGGATGGCAGCCGCGAAGTCTGGTCGGCACCCAAGGTTCCCTGCCTGCTCTCCTTCCTGGCCACCGGTACCTGGGACGGCAAGGTCGAGGGCATCAACGACCTGCGCGACGAGTTCACCGCCGGCCGCATCCAGGACCCGGACAACCCGCTGCAGGTGAACGCCCGCCCCCGGCTGGACGCCCTGGGCGTCAACGACTGGGTGCCGAACATCCCGGTCACCTACTGGACCTTCCGGCTGATGATGGGCTTGGGCTTCCTGGGCATGGGGATCGCGGCGCTGACCCTGTTCATGCTGCGCAAAGGACGGCTGCCCAAGCAGTCCTGGTGGTGGACCGGCCTGATGCTCGCCGCCCCACTGTCACCGCTGTTCGCCAACTCCTTCGGCTGGATCTTCACCGAGATGGGGCGCCAGCCCTTCCTGGTCAACGGCGTGCTGACCACCGCGTCCGGCGTCTCACCGGGGGTGAGCGCCTTCGAGATGGGCACCACCATGGTGCTGTTCACGCTGATCTACGGAGCGCTGGCCGTGGTCGAGGTGCGGCTGCTGCTGAAGTACATCAAGCTCGGACTACCTGATGTGGTCGAGCCAGAAGTCATCACCGACGACGACGCTCCGCTGAGCTTCGCCTACTGAGGAGATCGCGATGGAATTCACCACTCTTCAGATCGTCTGGTTCTGCCTGATCGCCGTGCTCTGGACGGGCTACCTCGTCCTGGAGGGCTTCGACTACGGCGTCGCCATGCTCATCCCCTTCCTCGGCAAGACCGAGAAGGAGAAGCGGGTCATCATCAACACCATCGGCCCGGTCTGGGACGGCAACGAGGTCTGGCTGCTGACCGCCGGCGGCGCGATGTTCGCCGCCTTCCCGGCCTGGTACGCCACCCTTTTCTCCGGCCTCTACCTACCGCTGTTCCTGGTGCTGGTCGGGTTGATCGTCCGCGGCGTCGCCTTCGAGTACCGCTCCAAGCACCCCGAGATGTCGGCCAAGCGGACCTTCGATTGGATGGCGTCGATCGGTTCGTTCACGGTGTCGCTGATCTTCGGCGTCGCCTTCGCCAACTTCATCATCGGGCTGCCGGTGCTGGCGCTGCCGCCGGCCACCGCCGAGGCGCAGACCACCCTGTTCAAGCTCACCCCGTCGCCGTACCTGCTGGAACTGTTCAGCCCGTTCGGCATCCTGGGCGGCATCGTGCTGGTGGTGCTGTTCCTCTTCCACGGAGCGATCTACCTCACCCTGAAGACCCGCGGCATCGTGCAGGACCGGGCGAAGAAGTTCGCCGGCACGATCGGCCTGGCGGCCATCGTGGGCGGGGCGGTCTTCCTGGTCTGGCAGAACGCGATCGTCCACCCCACCGGTGCGATCGGCTGGGTGCTGCTGGTGCTGGCCGCGCTCGGCCTGGTAGCCGGCTGGTGGTTCGTCGGACGTGGCGGACGCCCCGGCCTGGCCTTCATCGGCACCTCGCTGGCCACCCTGTTCGTGGCGGTCGGGATCTTCCTCACCATGTTCCCCGAGCTCGGCTTCGCCAACCCCGAGGGCGCGGACAAGGTGCTGAACCTGGCCACCGCGGCCTCCCAGGATTCGACCCTGACGATCATGCTGATCGCCGCGGTGATCTTCGTCCCGATCGTGCTGGCCTACACGGCCTGGACGTACTGGGTGTTCCGCCGCCCGCTCAGCGTGGACAACATCCCCGACGAGGAGCACGCGGCGGTCGGCTAGCGTGTCAGCGGGACAGGGGACGGTTCCTTGTCCCGGGACGGAGAACCGTCCCCTGTCCTGCATGAGGAGACCCACCTGATGGCAGGTCCGATCGACCCCCGCCTGCTGCGGCGGGCGCGCGCGACCAGGATCTACCTGGCCGCCGGCGTCGCGGTCGGCAGCCTGACCGCGGTCGCCACCCTCGGTCAGGCCTGGCTGATCTCCCAGTCGGTGGCGGACATCGTCGGCACTGGCGGCCTGCGGACGTTGGCGTGGGCGGTCGGCGGGCTGGCGGCGGTGTTCGGCGCGAAAGCAGTGCTGACCTGGGCCGGCGAGTGGCTGGGACACCGGGCAGCGGCCGCGGTGAAGTCGCAGCTGCGGCGCGACCTGATGACCGCCCGGCTGGCCCGTCCGGTCGATGCGCCGGGCAGCACGGCCGGCCTGATCACCCTGGTCACGCAGGGATTGGACGCCCTGGACGGTTACTTCTCCAAGTACCTGCCGCAGCTCGCGCTGGCAGTGACCGTGCCGCTGGTGGTCGGGGTGGCGATCCTGGGCGCCGACCTCACCTCGGCGCTGATCGTGGCGCTCACGCTGCCGCTGATCCCGGTGTTCATGGCCCTGGTCGGCTGGACCACCGAGAAGCTCACCAGGCGACGCTGGGCCACCCAGACCCGGCTGGCCGGCCACTTCGCCGACCTGATCGCCGGGCTGCCGACCCTGCAGGTCTTCGGACGGGCGAAGGCCCAGGCCGAGGGCCTGCGGCGCAGCGAGACCGCCCACCGCGGCGAGACGATGCGGACGCTGCGCGTCTCCTTCCTGTCCGCGCTCGTGCTGGAGTTGCTGGCGACCCTGTCGGTGGCGGTGATCGCGGTGACGGTCGGCTTCCGTGTGCTCTACGGCGACCTCGACCTGGCCACCGCCCTGTTCGTGCTGATCCTCGCCCCCGAGGCCTACCTCCCCGTCCGCCAGGTCGGCGTCCACTACCACGATGCCGCCGACGGCATCGCCGCCGCCGACGCGGCCTTCGACCTGATCGACGCCGGTGCAGCGCTCGCCACGACGTCGCACGGGGGTGCTGATCCTCACGCCACGGATGGGCGTCGCGGAGGTTCGTCGGGCGCCGCCGTCCTCACCGTTCGCGGCCTCTCCCACACCTACCCAGGCACGCAGAGCCCGGCGCTGCTGCCCACCTCCTTCGAGGTCCACCGGGGCGAGGTGGTCGCGCTGGCCGGCGCGAGCGGCTGTGGCAAGACCACCCTGCTCAACGCGGCGATGGGCTTCCTCACCCCGACCGCCGGGAGCGTCAGCGTGGCCGGCCCGGTCGCCTGGGTGGGCCAACAGCCCGGCCTGATCCCCGGGACGGTGGCCGACAACGTCCGGCTGGGCTTCCCCGACGCCACCGACCTGGCCGTCCGCGATGCCCTCGACCTGGCCGGCGGAGCCTCGATCGCTCTCGACCACCTGGTGGGAGACGAGGCCGAAGGCGTCTCCGCCGGCGAGCGCCGGCGCATCGCCGTGGCCAGGGCGCTGTTGCGCGTCACCCTGGGTCGGGCCCGGCTGCTGGTGCTGGACGAGCCGACCGCCGGCCTGGACGCCGGCACCGAGGCCGAGCTGCTGACCACCCTGCGCCGCCTCCGGGTCGCCGCCCTGGTGGTGAGCCACCGTCCGGCCGTCCTCGCCGAGGCCGACCGGGTGATCACCCTGCTCGCCCCCCGGCCGGCCACCCCGCACGAGGCATCCACCCCCATCGCGGACGGCGAGGTGACCGCGAACCCGTCCCCAACCGCCGTCCCCAGCTCCGCGTCCGCGCGCGCCACCCCGGCAACCCACGCCGTCATCCCCGCAGCCACCACCGCCTTCCCCGCGGAGGCGGTGGTCTCCCCCGAGCCCTCCAAGGCATCGCTGCTCCGCCGGGTGTTCGCGGCCGTTCCCGGATCCAGGAAGCGACTCACCCTCGCCGGGGGGTTGGCCTTCCTGGCGACCGGGTCGTCGGTGGCGCTGATGGCGGTCTCGGCATGGCTGCTCTCGCGAGCGGCGGAGCTGCCGCCCGTCCTCTCGCTGTACGCCCCGGCCACCGCCGTGCGGGCCTTCGGCATCGGACGCGGCGCCTTCCGCTACGCCGAACGCCTCGCGGGGCACGATGTCGCGCTGCGACTGCAGTCGGCGCTGCGGCTGGAGACCTACACCACGCTGGCCCGTACCACCCTGCTCGGCCGGCGCCGGGGCGACCTGCTGACCCGGGTCATCGCCGATGTCGAGGCGATCCAGGATCTGGTGGTGCGGGTCTGGCTCCCGTTCGCCTCGGCCTCGCTGGTGCTCCTGGCGACGGCTGGCGTGCTCGGCATTCTCTCGCCGGGCGCCGCGCTCGTGTTGCTGGCCACCTCCGCGCTGGCGGGGCTGGTCGTCCCCGCCCTGGCCCGTCGCGCCTCCACCCGGGCTGACGCGGCCATGCTGCCGCTGCGCGGACAATTGGCGGAATCCGCCCACGCCATCGCCCGCACGGCACCCGATCTGATCGCCTACGGCGCAGACGGCACCTGGCTGACCCGATTCGAGACGATCGACCGGAAGCTGCGCTCGGCCGCGGAGCGTTCGGCCGTCGTCCGCGGCATCGCCGGCGGAACCCAGGTGCTGGCGGCGGGCGCGGCCGTGATCGGTGCCCTGGTGATCGGCGGCCAGCAGGTGGCCTCAGGCACGCTGGCCCCGGTGATGTTGGCCGTGCTGGTGCTGACGCCGCTCGCGCTCCACGAGGCCCTGGCCAACCTGATCGCCTCCGCCCAGACCCACACCCGGGCGCGGGCGGCTCTCGACCGGGTCAGCGAGGTTCTGGACGCCCCACCGGTCGGGGCCGGCGACCGCACCGACACCCGCGGCCACGTCGATCGCCCGTCGCTCACCCTCACCGGGCTGACCGCCGGCTGGCCGGGCAACCAACCCGTGGTGGCGGACCTCGATCTACGGGTCGCACCCGGCGAGAAGGTTGCCCTGGTGGGCCCCAGCGGCATCGGCAAGACCACCGTCGCCGCCACCGTGCTCGGGCTGATTCCACCGGTGTCCGGGGAGGTCGCCGTCGCCGGACGGGTGGGCTACCTGGCCCAGGATGCCCACATCTTCACCACCACGATCGACGAGAACGTCCGGATCGGCAACCGCGATGCCACCCCTGAGCAGGTCGCCGACGCGCTGGCCAGGGCCGGGCTCGACCTGGATCCATCCCGGATCGTCGGCGAGGCGGGCACCACCCTCTCCGGCGGCGAAGCCCGGCGCGTGGCGCTGGCCCGCATCCTGGTGGGCGACTATCAGGTGCTGGTGCTGGACGAACCCACCGAGCACCTCGACTCAGCGACCGCCACGGCGCTGGTCGACGATCTCTGGGCCACCAGCGCCGGCCGCCCGGTGCTGGTGATCACCCATGATCCTGCTCTGGTCACCCGCTGCGACCGGGTGGTCGATCTCACCACGGCGTAGGGCCTCTGGCGGAGTCGGCGGCTACCGGGCGGCGCACTGCGGGCAGGTGCCGAAGACCTCCAGTACGTGGCGCGTGATGGTGTAGCCGCTGTCCTGGGCGGTCTGGCGGATCCAATCCTCCAGCGGAGGCTGGATCTCCACGGCCCTGCCGCACGATTCGCAGACCAGATGATGGTGATGGCCGCCCGGAGCGCACACGCGGTAGAGCAGGCCACCGGCATCGGGGATGGTGTCCGCCCGGCCCTCGGCGGCGAGCGCCGCCAGCTGCCGGTAGACCGTCGCCAGCCCGACCGAAGCTCCGGCCGCCACCAGCTGCTGGTGCAGATCCTGAGCGGAGACGAAGCCGGGAGAACTCTCCAGGGCCTGCCAGACCGCCTCCTTCTGCGCGGTGCGGCGGGTTGCCGGCGCGGTGCCCACCATGGTCGCTCCCCTCAGCTACTGGTTACCGGGAATCTATATCACTTCCATAGTCATATTGCAATCTGTTTATATGTATTGCGGGCGCGGACCGCGTCCCGGAACGTCGAGCTGGCGAGCAAACAGGACATAGCCAGCTAGATCCGGCGCGAGGCGAAGAACCCCGACAGCACCCAAACCGAGCAACCCAACCCGGTCGCCCTCCGGATCACCTAATCCCCCGGCACCAGTCCCAGTCGGCGCCGGCTCTCGACCGACGGCGGTGCTCGGCCCTGGCCAGACTGCGGCCCGACCAGAGGCCCTCCCAGCCCGACTCGGCGACATGATCCGGCCTGGCCGGATGGCTCGATCGCGGCGGTGCCTCACGTCGAGGATCGGGAACCACGTGCTCCATCAGAGCACCTCCTGCTACCCTAACTGAAAATGATTCTTATTTAGAGTACTAGGGGACCTCGTGGCCCGCCAGTTCCGCCCCACCCCGATTCCGCTGATCGTCGTGACCGGCGTCCACGCTCCCTCCATGGCCGCCGTCACCGTCGGGCTGCAGTGGGATCTGCCGCGAGCAGTCGTCGTCCGTCACCACATCGACCCCGCGGCGGTCACCCTCACCCGAACCGTCAGCGACGCCGGCGGCGTGATCGAAGAGGAGGTCGTCGACCTCGATCACCTGTGCGTGGGCTGCGCCCTGCGCGAGGACATCCTGCCCACCATCGAACGACTCGCCGCCCAGCGCCGCTGGGAGTCGATCATCGTGCACCTCCCGCTGTCGGCCGAGGCGCGGCACCTGTGCCGGATGATCGCCGACAGCCGGAGACTGCGCCGGGCGGTGAAGGTGGCCACGGTGATCGCCGCGCTACGCGGCAGCAGCCTCACCGAGGACCTGCTGGGCGGCGCCGGCCTCACCGACATCGGGGCCGAGTCGGTGCCCGACGACGACCGCGGCGTCGGCGAGGTCCTCGCCGGCCAACTGGAGTACGCCGACGCCCTGATCTGCGTGGACGGCGCCGACCAGACCGCGTCCGAGCTGCTGGCCGCCCTCGCCCGGCCGGGCGCCGGGATCCACACCGGCCTCTTCGGGCCGAGCGCCGCCGAGCTGCTGACCACGGGGCACGACACCGCGCGCAGCGAGGCCTGGACCGCGACCGTCCGGCGCGAGCCACTGGCCCCGCTCACCGGCCGGCAGGTCTGGCAGCTCGACCTGGTCTCCGAGCGGCCCTTCCACCCGGAGCGCTTCATGGCGGAGATCGAGGCGATGGGCAGTGGACGGCACCGCTCCCGCGGCTGCTTCTGGCTCGCCTCCCGGCCCCACGAGGTCTGCGCCTGGGAGGGTAGCGGCGGCCACCTCACCATCGGCGTGGTCGACTGCTGGGACGACGAGAGCCCCTTCACCCGGCTCGTGATCACCGGTGACTGGAGCTCCGAACAGGTCAACCAGCTCGCGGTGCGGTTTCACCGGTGCCTGCTCACCGACGCCGAGCTAGCCGAGAGCGGCGCTCGCTGGCGGGTGGACGAGGACGGATTCGAGCCCTGGCTCGGGCCCATCGCGGCCGCATCGCTGCCGCTGATGCTGCGCACCGACACGCCCAGCCCGTAACGTCGGCAGGCCCGCTCCGAGCGTCCAGCCGCGCTCGGAGATCACGCCCGCGCCCTTCCCGTCCGCCCCACCCCGCTGGCGGCGGACACGACCATCGGTCAACAGCGGCGTACGCCGGCGCACGCCATATTGCTCCCTTGGTTGCAATTGATAATCATTTTCATTAATGTCAGAGGTGCGCTGCTCCTGCGCACTGTACGCGGGCGGGTGGACGCCGGCACACACCCGCCCGCGGTCCCCTTATGAAAGGACAGGCATGACCCTCACGAAACCGAGAACGGCGCTCGCCACGCTGGCGGCTCTGGCCGTCGCCGTGGTGACCGCACCGTTCGCCGCGACGGCGGCGCACGCCGCCGACCTGGACGAACCGATCCAGTTCACCACCGGGCATATCGATGCCTTCAACGTGGCCCTCAACGACGACAACACCATCCGGCTGAATCTCAAGGAGGACGTCACCGGCTCGCACGTGATGCGCGCGCCGGAATCGGTGGAGTTGTTCGTGAAGAAGGCGGCCCACCGGGACAACCTGCCGGCCTTCTACCTGCCGCCGGGCACCCCGACCACCATGTGGTTCCTGTCGATGACCCAGAATCCCGACCTGATCTGGCCCGGCTGGGACAGCATGGGCCTGGCCTCCGCCTACGGGATGGACGCCGGCGTCGACATCACCATCAGTTCCGTCGACGGCCCAGGCGAGGTCTTCCTGTGGGCGACGGATCCCTTCGGTGAGCCCGTCAAGCTGCTCAACGACAGTTGGAAGATCCCTGGCACCATCCACCAGACCTACCTGGCGCACGTGCACGCCAACTGGGGCTTCACCGAGCCGGGCACCTACACCCTGACCGCCCAGGCGAAGGCCACCAGCAAGAACGGCGAGCTGACCTCGACCAGCAACACCGCGACCTACACCTTCGTGGTGGAGCCGCTCGAGGAGCCGGAACCGGAGCCAGAGCCGGAACCCGAACCCGAACCGGAGCCGGGTGACACCACGCTGAGCCTCAGCGGGGTTGCCGCCCACTACCACGCCGGCGGGGTCGCCACCCTGACCGCCGTGCAGTCGCCGGCCCCGGTCTCGGACCACTTCCACTGGTTCGCGCGCGGCTCGGAGGATCTGCCGTGGGTCGTGGTGAACGGCGCCCTCACCGAGAGCTACGGCTTCGTGGTGACCAAGGACATGCAGGTCAAGGCGGTGCTCTATGACCACGATCCCCAGGTGATCGCCGAGACCGAGCCGGCCGCCATCGTGGTGGACGACCACGGCAACACCCCCGGCTTCGGCCCGGAACTGGAGGTCGCGCTGCCCGTCGAGCAGGGGGCGCTGACGATCAGCGTCTCCGACGAGGGGAAGTCGAGCACCCTGAGTGACCTGACCCTGAACGGCGCCGCGGATCGCTACGTGTCCCAGGGTTCGATCACCGGCATCACGGTGACCGACACCCGTTCGGGCGCCCCGGGCTGGACGGCCAACGGCCGGGTGCGCGGTCTGGTGACCGTGGATGGCGCCCAACTGGCGGGCAAGTACCTCGGCTGGACGCCGAAGGTCGTCTCGGCGAGCGACGGCCAGACGGTCACCGCCGGTGACGCGGTCGCGCCGGGCTTCGCCGCCGGCAACGGGATCTCGGGCTGGAACGCCCTCGGCTCGGCGCCGGCGGGCGCCGGCACGGGCACCGCGGTGCTCGGGGCCGATCTGCGGATCGAGGCTCCGACCACCACCTCGCCGGGTACCTACCGCGGCCTGGTGCTGATCACGGTCATCTGACCGATCCCATCCACCACGGGTGCCGGCCGGTTTCCTTCCGGCCGGCACCCCACTCGTCCGAGGATCCCCATGACCCACCTGCGCCGGCTGGCCGCCACCTGCCTGTTCCTGCTGTTCCTGGGCGGCGTCGTCACCCCCGCGGTCGCCGACGACACCGACCGGCTGACCTGGTCGGTGAGCCCGGCGGACGCCAGCGGCCCGGACGGACGCAGCCGCCTGGAGTACCTGGTCGAGCCCGGCACCGAGCAGCGCGACCAGGTGGTCGTCCGCAATCTCGGATCTGAGCCGATCACCGTGGAACTGGCCGCCCTGGACGCCCGGCAGACCGCCGACAACGCCTTCGAACTACTCGCCCCGGACGAGATCTCCAGCCGGGTCGGGGCCTGGCTCCGGCTCGACGTCACCGAGGTTCGCGTGCCCGCCCGCGACGAGATCGTCGTGGGGTTCAGCCTCAGCCTGCCGCCCGATGCCGAGCCCGGCGACCACGCCGGCGGCATCGTGGCGGTGAGCACCGCCGCCGCCACCGACGGCCCCGACGTGCAGTACCGGGTGGGAACCAGGGCCTACGTCCGGGTGGTCGGTCCGATCGCGGCCGCCCTGGATGCCGACCGGCTGGACGCCGGCTTCGCCGCGTCCCCCGTCCTGGTCACACCGGGAACCGTGACCGTCGACACCGGCCTTCGCAACACGGGTAACATCCGCCTGGTCCCCAGCGCCCAGCTGCGGGTGGGCTCCCTGTTCGACCTCTGGACCGCGACGCGGCCGCTGACCGAGCTGGACGAGCTGCTGCCCGGCGGCTCGCTCGCCCGCACCACCACCCTCGCCGACGTCCCCCCGCTCGGCCCACTCTGGGTCACCCTGGAGTTGCCGCGGGTGGAGTCGCTGGGCCAGGAGATCACCGCGGAGGTGGCCTTCGAGCGACGCACTGTCCTGGTCTGGGCAGCGCCCTGGGCGCTGCCCGCCGGCGCGCTGGTGCTGGTCGGCCTGAGCGTGCTGGTCTGGCGCCGTCGCCGCCTGAGCCGCGCGGGAGCCCTAGGCCCGGCTCCTGCGGGCCTGGACGAAGCTCGCGATCCCGAAGCCCAGGTAGACCAGTAGTGTCACGCAGGTGAGCGCGCTGGCGATCACGGCCCAGGGCCGCTCGGCGGTACCGGCGAACACCTCGCCCAGCCGGAGCGTGTTCGTGAGGGTCGCGATGATCCCCACCAGCGCCACGAGCATGGCCACGTGCATCGAATGCCGGCGCAGCTTCGGATTGCGGGCGATCGCCGCGGCGACCAGGAGCAAGACACCCAGCCCGCTCGGGATCAACGCGGTCAGGCTGACCGCGCCCGAGGCGATGTAGGCGATCACGCCCACCGCCACCAGTACTCCGCCGGCAATGAAGGTCAATCTCGTGACGTTGGTCAACGCCTGCCCCGCTTCCATCGGTTTCAAAGCCGTGGCGTGAAGCCCCGGCGAGTCTCAGCTCGTCTTGTGGAGTATGCCCCGTGACCGCGCGCTCCACTCGTGGGTCTCAGCCCTGGGCGCCGGCGGAACGCGGGCGGGAGCGCCAATCCACGCCGGCGTCACGGCCACTGCGAACCCAGCCCGGAGAGGAAAGCCAGCAGGATCGGCCGACATTCGGGGCATTCCCACTCCGGCGCCCACCCTCGCCGCGGCCCGCACAAACCGGGCAGATCCGGTGATCAGCGGGATGGATAGTGCACGCAGGCGGCCTGGATCGCCCGGTTTGTGCGGTGCCTACCCCTCCAGGCGGGCGTAGCGAGTGGCGGCCTCGGCGACACGGTTGTTGTAGGTCGCGTCGTCGTTGTAGGCGGCGATCGCGGCGATCCAGTTCTCGCCCACTGTCAGGTCGCTGCCCACCCCGCAGAGATGGACGGCTGCGGCCAGCGCGGCGTCGTCGATGTTCTGGACGTCGGTGACGCCGTCGAGGTTGCCGTCACGGGCGGCGGCTGCCCAGGTGGCCGGGATGAACTGCATGGGGCCGACGGCGCGATCCCAGGTGGTGTCGCCGTCCAGTTCGCCGCGGTCGGTGTCGCGGATGGCGGCGACTCCCTTCCCGTCGAGGGCGACCCCGACGATCGGTGGCGCGGCGACGCCGTCCGGGCCGATCGCGGAGCCGTCGATGCTGCCGTGCTCGGATTCGACCAGGCCGATCGCGGCCAGCGTGTTCCAGCCCAGGCCGCAGCCGGGGTGGCTTTCGCGCACCGCTATGGCGGCACCGGCGTAGGCGGCCAGCGCTCGCTCCGGGATGCGTCCGGCCTTGGCGACCCGCGTCACCCACGCCGGGTCCGCCAGCTCGGCCACGCCGCGCGCCGCCGGCACCGACGGCGACGCTTCCCTCACCGGGCTCGTGCCGACCGACGGGATCTCGTGGGCCGGCGCAGTGGACGACACGGGCATCGGTTCGGTAGCTGAGGAGAGGAGCACGCCCGCGAGGAGGCTGCCCAGCCCGCCCAGCATCAGGGCCCCGACCAGGGCGAGCCTCAGCAACTGGCTGCGCGTCGTCATGAGCGGCCTCCCGGAGATCCCCGCCTTCGGCGGTATGACAGTGGCCAGGTCGGGCGCTGAGAGGAAATGCGCTCCAGACTCCCGATTCCGGGCGAGAACAGGGCCGGATGAGCAAATCGGGTGCAATTCGTCCCAGCGCGGGCTGGCTGCGTCTGACTTCTCACGCAGGCACCCCACCGGCATGAGTCGAAGCGGCGCGGGCGGCACGCTGACGGTTGCGGGAGAACAGGCCGTGGCGCGGGCCCAGCGTCCAGGCCAGCAGGAAGGCGGCGGTGAGCACCAGCACGACCGTCCCGCCGGTGGGCAGATCCCACGACCAGGAGACGTACAGCCCGACCAGCGCCGACAGCGCGCCGATCGCGGGCGCCAGAGCCATCATCACGCCGAGCCGGTCGGTGAGCAGCCGGGCGGTGGCGGCCGGGGTGACCAGTAGGGCGAGCACCAGGATGTTCCCGATGGTCTGGACGCTGATCACCACCGCCAGCGTGACCAGGATGTAGAGCGTCAGATCGAGCCCGAACACCGGCACCCCGAGGGCGCGGGCCGATTCCCGGTCGAGGCTGATGGTGACGAACTCCTTGTGCAGGCCGAACACCACGGCCAGCACCAGCAGGCTGGTGATCCCCACCACCCAGAGGTCGGAGTCGGGGATGCCGGTGATCGAACCGAACAGGAACTGCTGCAGGCTGCCGGCATAGCCCGGGGCCGACGAGATCACCACGATGCCCAGCGCGAAGGCGGCCACGAAGAAGACGCCGATGATCGAGTCCTCCTTCAGCCGCCGGTTCTGGGAGAACACGGCCACCAGGATCGCCGTCAGCACGCCGGCGATGGTCCCGCCGAGCACCAGGTTGCCGGAGACGACGAAGGCGACCGCCAGGCCAGGAAAGACCGCGTGTGCGACCGCGTCCCCGATGAACGCCATGCCGCGCAGCACCACGAAGCTGCCGACCACGCCACACACCACCGACGACATCACCGCGACCGCCAGCGCCTTGGGCAGGAAGGCCAGGTCGGGGTTGAGCAGGTTGGCGAGAAAGTCGAGCGGACTCATCAGGCGGCCTTCAGGATGCGGAGCAGGGCCGAGTTCTCGCCGACGCCGAAGGTGTCGCTCCACACCGCGGTGTCCGCGGCCAGGACGGACGGCGCGCCGGTCGCGACCACGGTGCGATTCAGCAGCGCGATCCGGTCGCAGGTGTAGAGCGCGCTGGCCAGGTCGTGGGTGGCCATCAGCACCGCGCGTCCCTCCCGCGCGAGGTCGGTAAAGAGTTCCGACAGCAACTCCTGGGCGGGCATGTCGAGGCCGGTGAACGGCTCGTCCAGCAACAGGACGGCCGGGCGCAGCGCGAGCGCCCGGGCCACCAGTACCCGCTGCCGCTGGCCGCCGGAGAGCTGGCCGATCGGGCGCTTGGCGAGGTGGGTCATCCGCACCCGGTCGAGGGCGTCGGCGACCGCCAGCCAGTGCCGCTCGCGAGGGTGGCGGAGCAGCCCGAGTTGCCGGGTGAGGCCGGTCATCACGGTGTCCGCCATCGAGATCGGGAACTCCCAGGCGAACTCGTGCCGTTGGGGCACGTAGCCGATCGGAGTGCGGCCGGGACGGGCGGGCCTCCCCTCGACCGTCACCTCACCGCCCACCGCGCGCTGGACGCCCAGGATGGTGCGCAGCAGGGTGGTCTTGCCGGCGCCGTTGGGCCCGATCAGCCCGACCAGTTCACCGTGGTCGATGGTCAGATTGGCGTGCTCCAGCACCGGCCTCCCGCCGAGCTCGACGAAGACCTCCCGCACCTCCAGCGCAGCTGAGGCGGCGGCGGTCGGCGACGAGGCTTCGACAAGTTCCGCCACCGTTCCGAGCTCAGCCATCGTCTCTCCCCTCGTCCGCGCCGTCCTTGACGCGGGCGTCCAGTACCTGCGCCCGGGCGCGGTTGCCGCGTACCAGCACCAGGACGAACCCGGCCACCAGCGGATCCTGATCGGGCCCGGCCTCGGGCGCGACTGGCGAGACAACCGGGGCGGAGGCCTCCGGCATGGGCTCCCCCTCCCAGACCGCGGCCAGCGCCTCCTCAGTGGAGGTCGCGGTGCCGACGGCGAACCGGAGCAGCTGGGTGTCGCCGGCGGTGCCGCCGGCGACCAGGTCGGCCTCGGCGGTGAGCCGCATCAGGTAGACCCCGGGCGCGGTGAACACCCAGTTGGCGTGGGTGTGGGTGTTGACGTCCACCCAGATCGGCTGGCTGCCCTCGACCCGCGAATCCCACAGCAGTTGCGGCTCGCCGAAGCTGCCGGACTGCAGGTAGACCGTCACCTCACCCGGCCCCTGGACGCCGCTCAGCGAGAGCGTGACACCGCGGTCGATGGCCACCATCACGTCGGGATCCTGGGTGTTCCAGCCCAGCCAGACCACCTCGGGGTTCTGGGTCTGCGGCACCACCCAGACCTCGCTGCCGGGCGCGGCGCCGAGGAACTCGTAGGCGGGGTCGTCCGGGATGACGAGCTTGGACTGGTCCCGTACGTGCATCACGGTCTGGTCCGGGTAGCGCCACACGCTGGTCGCGTCGGCGGAGGCCTTGGCCGCGTCGTCGTGGACCAGCAGCGTCCACCGTCCGTCGTCGAACTTCGGGCCCATGTCGACGTGGCCCGCGTCCAGCACCTTGGCACCGGTGACGATCTCCTGGCCGGCGGAGACCGACTGCTGCAGGTTGGGGTCCTCCGGCGGTTCGGTCTCGGCGTGAGCGGGGACGGAAAGCAGGCTCAGGCCCAGCGCGGCCACCGCGATCCAGCCGGCGCGGCGGAGGGTTCGGATCTCTCTCATCAGGCGTCTCTCGTTGTCATTTCGGGGTTCGGGTGCCCAGGCAGTCGCGCAGCGAGTCGGCGTTGAAGCGCATCAACTGGGCGTAGCTGGTGACTTGGGAGTCGAAGGTGTCGCCGTAGATCGGGCAGACCGCGACCCCCTGCTCGGCGGCCACCTCAGTGAGGGTGGAGGAGCGGGCTGCCAGGTTGGGCTCCAGGAAGACCGCCGGGAGCCGCAGGCTGCGCAGGGTCTCGGTGAGCTTGCGGCGATCGGCCAGGGACGGCTCGGCGGCCGGGTTGGGCGTCACGAAGCCGGCGACCTGGAGGTGGTAGGCCTTGGCCAGGTAGCCGAAGGCGTCGTGGGTGGTGACCAGGTAGCGGTTGCCCGGCGGGATCGCGGCCAGGGTGTCGCGGACGTAGTCGTCGAGCACCTCGAGTTCGGTCAGGTAGGCACTGGTGTTCCGGCGGTACTCGGCCGCTCCGGCCGGGTCGGCGGCCACCAGGGTGTCGCGGATCAGCTGGACGTAGGCCATCGCGTTGCGCACGTTCTGCCACAGGTGCGGGTCGAGCTCGCCGTGGACGTGCTTGCCGAGCACCGCCTGGGCGAGCTGGTACACCTGGGTCCCCGGCTTGCCGAGGAAGCCGAACTGGCGTCCGGCCGGCACCTCGTCCAGCGACTTGGCCGGGACGTCGATCACCACCTGGTCGGGACGCAGCGCCTGCTGGCTGTGCGCGCCGCCGCCCTCGGGGTCGTAGCGCACCTCGAGCGAGCGGGTGTCCAGGTTCGCGGTCAGGTCGGCGTGGCCCCGGTCGAGCACCACCGCGTCCGGGACGCCGGCCTCGGCGGGGTTCACGCCGACCGCGAAGGTGAAGGTGGCCTCTCCCAGCGGGACCGGACGGGAGGTGTCGTCCGCCTGCAGCCGGGCGCGCATGGCGAGCGTGTAGACGCCTGGGGCACTGAACGCCCAGGAGAGGTGGGTGTGGGCGTCGGCGGGGATACTCATGGTGTCGTCCCGGTAGCCGGTGGCGGCGTCGAACCCGTCGGAAGAGTCGAAGTAGACATCGGTGTCGCCGAAGGTGCCGGTGAGGTAGGCGTAGACGTTGCCCGGCCCGGTGGCGTCCACCACCGACAGCAGCACCTCGGAGGTCCGGGTGGCACCGTGAGCGCGTCCGTCGCCGTGGGCCCGCAGGCCCAGCCAGATGGTGTCGAGGTTGACGTTCTCGACCAGCGGGATGAGCTCGGCGGCGTACTTCACCGATTCCTCCACCAGCGAGACGCTGACCGCCTCGTCGCGCAGGTTGGCGTCCAGGGTCTTGATGACGTTGTGTTCCTCCAGCAGCGCGTAGTTGCTGAAGGCGACGTCGGCGTACACCACGTTGCGGGCGTCCCGCAGCGTCGGCTCGTAGGTGTGCGGGTCGGCGGAATCCGGGATCAGCGACACCACGGACACCCGCTCACCGCCCACCTGCTGCGCCAGGTCGCGCAGCAGCCCGGTGGTGGTGACCACCTGAGGCCGCTCGCTCTGGGCGACCAGGGCGGGCTTCGCCGCACATCCGGAGAGCAGCAGTCCGCCGGCCAGGGCGGCTGCCACCAGACGCCCCCCGGAGGAGCGCGGCCCGGGGACGGCTCGACCGCTCCCCCGGGCGTCGGCGCTCCGTCCCCCGCTCACGCGCTGCCCTGGCGTCGTCCCAGCCACAGGCCGCCGGTTCCGGCCGCGCCGGCCAGCAGCAGACCGCCCAGTACGGAGAGCAGCATCGGCACCGAACTCGTCCGGGGCTCCCCTCCCTCGGCAGCCGGATCGTCCGCGGTCACCGGACGAGGTCCGCGCCCACCCGGTTGCCCGGGCTGGCCTCGGACGGGCGCCTGATCGGCGTTCTCGGCCGCTTCGGCCTCGGCCTGCTCGGCCGATTTCAGTTCCGTCGCCGCGTCCGTCGTCGCATCGGTGCCGGAGGCCTTCGCCTGGGACACCGTGCCGCAGCCCGAGCCGGAGCCTGCGGAGGCCGGGTCGACATCGCCCACGGCGATGGTCAGGGTCTCGGTATCCGAGGAGCGCTTGCCGTTGGCGAGGGTGACGGTCTGCGTCATCTTCAGGCGATAGACGCCCTGCTTGCTGAACGCCCAGTTGGCGTGGGCGTGAACTCCCAGCGGGATCTGGTAGCTCGACCCGGCACCCTTCAGCACCATGGTGGAGACCCCGCCGAAGGAGCCGGAGAGGTAGACCTTGACCGAACTCGGCCCGCGCACCGAGTCGAGGCGCCAGGTCACCGCGCCCTTGGCGTTGCCGGCATTGAGCAACTCGGTGTTCCAGCCCAGCCAGATCAGATCCCGAACCTGGGTCTGGGGCACCTGCCAGATCTTCGCCCCCGCCTTGCCGATCCGGCCGTAGCCGGACGGCAGGGTGACCTGGGCCGAGGGCTTCAACCAGAGGATGACCCCGGAGGGTTCCCGGTACACCTTCTTGCCGCCGGTGTCGTCGCCGATCAGCGACTGCAGCCTGCCGCCCACGATCCGCGAGGCGTAGTCGATGTGGCCGGCCGAGAGGATCGTCGCGCCGGAGACGCACTTCCGGTTGGCGGCCTTACTGGCCTGCTTGGTGGGCTTCGGGTCCGGGGTCGGGGTGGCTGTGGCGGTGGGCGACGGGTCGGGGGCTGGCGTCGTGCTGGGTTTCCCGGGAGCAGGCTCGGCACAGCGGGACGGATCGACCTTGCGGACCTCGACGTCACCGACCGCCATCGCCAGGGTGAAGTCATCGCTCACCCGCGTGCCGCCGGCCAGGGTCGTGGCGCGGGTGAACGCCAGGCAGTAGGTGCCCTCGGCGCTGAACGCCCAGGAGCCATGGACGTGCACCCGCCTGTCGATCGGCATCGTGTCGGGCAGGCCGTCCCGGGTGTTGAAGTGCACCTGCGGCACGCCGAAGCCACCGCTGGTGAAGAGGGCGAACTCGCCGGGGCCGTCGACCCCCGTCAGGGTCCAGTCGAAGGTGGTCCGGGTGGCGTCGGTGGCGATCTCCTCGGTCGACCAGCCCGGCCACAACAGCGCTGCGTCCTGGGTCTCGGGGAGCAGCCAGCTGGCGGCACCGGGCTTTCCGAGGAAGCGATAGGCGTCGTCGGCCGGGATGCTGACCCGTGAGTTCGGCAGCACCTGCAGCACGGTCTGCTCCGGCTCCCGCCAGACCGGGACGGAGGATTCGGTGGTGTCCTTCACCCTGGTGACCAGCTTCTTCCCGGACAGCAGGGAGGCGACATCCACATGCCCCAGATTGAGGATGGCGGCGCCGGATTCGGTGCGCGTCCCGTTCGCCACCTTCCAGCGCGGTCCGCTCGAGGAGGGAGTCGGGCTGGGTCTCGGGGTGGGCGTGGCGGTAGGCCTCGGGGTTGGCTTCGGGGTGGCGGTCGGAGCCGAGGTGGGAGTTGGCTTCGGCCTCGGGCTCGGGGTCGTCGTGGGAGTGGGAGTGGGGGACGGTGCCGTCGTCGCGCCGATCGCGATGCCCGCGGCCGGCACCGTCCGGGAGGCGGTACTGATCGCGGCCGTCACGCGGGCGCTGACCGTGCGTCCGTCGTCGGCCTGCGTGGTGGTGTAGCTGCGCCCGGTGGCTCCCGCGATGGGCTGCCCGTCCCGCAGCCACTGCTGGCTCACCTGGTGGGGCATGGGATGCCAGTCGCCGGGAGCCAGCGTCAGCGTGCTCGCCACCGTGGCGTCCCCGCTGATGGTGGGAGTGCTGGTCGCGGTGGGGGCGGCGCCGGCGATCGGGGCGATCCGCACGTGATAGACGGCGGTGTCGCCGGTCAGGAGGTCGCCGCCGGTCGTGGTCGCCGTCGGGGTCACCGAGAGGTAGTAGTCGCCCGGCCGGGTGAACGCCCAGGCGGTGTGGACGTGGGCATTGCGGCTGATCGGGATCACGTCGGGGGCCGGATCGACGGTATCGACGTACCGGTTGGTCACCGTGCCGAAACCCCCGGTCATCCAGCTGAACACCTCTCCCGGGCCGGTCACCTCCACGGCCAACCGGACGGCGTCGGCGGAGTTGGGCAGCTGGGTCTCGGACGGGAGCGTACCCAGCAGACGTTCGGTGCTCCACCCCGGCCACGGCAGTTCTGGATCCTGGCTCAGCGGTAGGTGGTAGATGGTGTCGCCGGGGTTGCCGAGGAAGCCATAGCCCGGGGCGGCCGGCACCTGCAGCGTCGAGCCGCCGGTGTCGACCCAGATCGTGACATCGGCCGGGCTTCGGTATTGCGAACCGGCGGAGTACAGGTTGGTGTCGTCCTTCACGCTCAGCCTGAGCCCGCCGTTCCAGGTGACCTCGAACAGATCGATGTGGCCCTTGGTGAGCACTCGCGAACGCACACCGCTGCCCACCTCGCCCACCACCGCTCGGGCCAGGCTCCGGCGCGTCTTCGTCGAATCCGGCGTCGGCAGCTCGGAGGGGTCGGCCTCCGGACCGGGCAGCGAGGGCGCTTCGGACGGCTCGGCGGACGGCGTCTCCACGCTCACGGTGGGCTCCGCCGGTGCGCTCGGCTCAGGGGCCGGCGACTCGGTTGAGCTCGCGTCGTGCCCTGTCTGGTCGCCTTCCGCCGGCTCCGGCGTCGGCCCATGCGGATCCGATGTCGCCTCGGGTGCCGGCGCCGCGCTAGGGCTCGGAGCCGGTTCAGCGGTCGCTTCCGGTTCGGGGCTCGGCGAGGTCGCCTCGCTCACAACCGGGCTGGGCACCGGCTCCTCCGCCGACGCGATCAGCGGCGCACCCACGGGGCCGAGGAGCAGGCCCGCGGCGAGCAGGATCGACAGGACTCGGAGCCGGAGCATGATCGCCTTCCTTTTTGATAACCATTCTCATTATTTATGTTACCCCGGCCGCGGGCGGGTGTCACATCGGCCACAGCCAGCCGGGTTCCGCGCCCCGAAACCCCGCCGACTCGGCCCCTCCGCCCACGCCACCCCCGGCTCGCGACCCCCAACCCGTGGCCGGCCTTCGCCTCCGAGCCGGCGCAGCTCACGGCAACCGGCCCGAACCTCGGTGGCGTCGCGAGGCACAGCGGCGTGGGTCGCGCGCAGCGAAGATCTCGAGCGCCACCACATCCGTCGCCCCGCGTCCAGGAAGTGGGGGCTGGGTGACGAATCCCAGGAATGATGATAACAATACTCATTAGATATCAGGACAGGAGCACACCATGAACCGATCCCAACTCGTTGAAGCGGTAGCCTCGGCGTCCGGCCTCCGCACCTACGATGCCGATCAGGCACTGGCCGCCGCCCTCGAGGCGATCGCCGCCGCCGTCGCCCGTGGCGAGAGCGTCACCCTGGCCGGCTTCGGAACCTTCGAGCGACGCTCGCGCGCAGCGCGTACCGGCCGCAACCCGCGGACCGGGGCGTCCATGGAGATCCCCGCCAGCCTGGCCCCCGCCTTCAAGCCGGCCGCGGGCTTCCGTCAGCGCGTCGCCGAAGCCTGACCCGGACGGCCGACCGGAGCCGACGGCGTCATTCGACCTGGCACCGGACGGTCACCCAGGCCTTTCGGACGTGGGGTCGCGCCCACTCGCGCGACGCGACCCCGGAGCGGGCCGCCGACGAACCGGGCGCCCGCCGCGGACCCCGCGCGACGCGATCCCGACAACCCTCGTCCGGGGCTCGCCACACCCCCCACCACCCTCGCGAACCTGCGATCCCGGCGCCAGCCCCGATCGAGAGGGGGCGGTCGGGCAGCAAGGCCCGCTCCCGAACGGATCGACCCGACGCAGATCAAGCCAAGGGACGGCCCTGAGAAGGCTCGATCCAGAACGGTCCGCCTCAGCACAGCCCAGCCCCAGGACGGCTCACCTCGGGCCAGGCCGATCCAACCGGCCCACCAGGGACAGCTCGCCCCCGGGTCAAGAGAATCCGGCCCAACCATTGTTGCGAATGATTCTCAATCTCTATATTCTCGGACAATGCACAAGCGCTGCCAGGTTCTCGGCACCACCACCGGATTCGGGAACAATGTCTCCCACTCGCACCGCCGCACCCGCCGGCGCTGGAATCCCAACCTTCAGCGCAAGCGCTACTGGGCGCCCTCGTTGGGCAGGTACGTGACCCTCACGGTGTCCACCCGCGGCATCCACACCATCGACCGGCTCGGCATCGATGCGGTGGTGCGGCGCCTCCAGGCGCGTGGGGAGCAGTTCTAGTGGCCACCAAACGCACCGAACTGCGGCCCGTGATCAAGCTTCGCTCCACCGCCGGCACGGGCTACACCTACGTCACCCGCAAGAACCGGCGCAACGATCCGGAGCGGATGGTGCTGCGGAAGTACGACCCGATCGTCCGCCGTCACGTCGAATTCAAGGAGGCCCGCTGATGGCCAAGAAGAGCAACGTCGCCAAGGACGCGAAGCGACGCCAGATCGTCGCCCGATACGCGGCCGTGCACGCGGAGCTGAAGCGCCGCTCGGTCGACCCCCGGCTGTCGGCGGAGGAACGCGAGGCCGCCATGGCCGCGCTGCACCGGCTGCCCCGCGACGCGAGCCCGGTGCGGCTGCGCAACCGGGATGCGGTGGACGGCCGTCCGCGGGCCTTCGTCCGTCAATTCGGGCTCTCCCGGATCCGGTTGCGGGAGCTGGCCCACCGCGGCGAACTGCCCGGCATCGTGAAGTCGAGTTGGTGACGCGATGAAGCAGGGCATCCACCCCGAGTACCGGCCGGTGGTCTTCCGCGATCGCTCGGCCGACCTGGCCTTCCTGACCCGTTCGACCGCCACCTCCACGCGCACCGTCGAGTGGACCGACGGCCGGACCTACCCGGTGATCGACGTCGAGATCTCCGCCGCCAGCCACCCGTTCTGGACCGGCACCTCCCGGGTGGTCGACACCGCGGGCCAGGTCGAGAAGTTCCGCCGGCGCTACTCCCGCACCGACAAGGAGAAGGAGTGAGCGCGGCCTGATCGAGCCGTAGCTCGCCCATCCCACCAGCCCGCCCACTTGACCATCGAGGGCTGGCCCTCGACCGGGTTGGTCCGGCATGTCGGCGAGGTCGGGTCAGGCGGCGCTCGCCAGCCAGGTGACCAGGCCGGCTATCGCAATCGCGATTCCGGTCGCGATCGCGGCCAGCAGCACGGGTCGTCCACCGGTGCGGCGGACGACCTGCCAGTGCACGGAGGTGCCGAGGGCGAACATCGCCGCGGCCAGCAGCCAGCTCTGTACCACCTGTGCCACCGCCAGCACCTGATCGGGCACCACCCCGAGACTCCGGATCGCCACCATCGCGGCGAAGCCGGCCACGAACAGCGGGACGAGCGGCGGCAAGGTCCGGCCCTCGCCGGCGGCCGCGCCCCGCTGCTGCCAGGAGATCACCACCAGCACCGGGGCCAGCAGCAGCACCCGCGCGAGCTTGACGACCACCGCGGAGCTCAGCGCGGCCGGGCCGATGATCCCGGCTGCCGCGACCACCTGCGCGACTTCGTGGGTGGCACCGCCGACCCAGATGCCGGCCAGGTGCTGGTCGAGTCCGAGGGCTCCGGTCAGCGCGGGCATCACCGCGATCATCGCGGTTCCGAAGAGGACGACGAGGGCGACCGCCGCCGCGGTCTCCTCCGGCCTGCGTCGGGGCAGGACGCCCTCCACGCCGGCCACCGCGGCCGCCCCGCAGATCGAGAAGCCGCTGGCGATCAGCAGGCTCTGATCCTGCCCGACGCCCAGCAACCGGCCGGCGCCGAGCGTCCCCGCCATGGTGAGGCCGACGATCGCCACCACGCCGACGACCACCGGCCAGCCCAGTGCGAGCACCTCACCGATCCCCAGTTGCAGCCCGAGCAGCACCACGCCGAGCCGCAGCAGCCGGCGCGAGGCCACCGCGAGGCCCGGGGCGAGCACCCCCGGCAGACCGCCGCGCAGGCTGGCCAGATTCGCCAGCACGGCGCCGAGCAGGATCGCGCTCAGCAGCGGGCTGACAGTGGGTGCGAGTTGCCTGATCCCCATCGCCGCCGCAGCGCAGCCGACCGCCAGCAGCAGGCCGGGCCAGGTCGCGGGCCGGGCAGCAGCAGTGGGGGCGGAATCGGTCGTCCTGGCATCGGTCACGATCGTCCAGCCTAACCAGCGCTGCCGTCGGTGTGGATGTGCATCCGGATGCCATCGTCGTTGAAGATGCTCAGCACCTGAGCCGGCCGGGAGCCCACCGCGGACATGCTGTGCGGCGTCCGGGTGTCGAACTCGGCCGCCTCACCGCGGGTCAGCACCAGGTCGCGCTCGCCCAGCCGCAGCCGGAGCTTGCCGGTGAGCACGTAGATCCACTCGTAGCCCTCGTGCACACGGAGTTCGGGCGGGCGCCGCACCGGTGGGTAGGTGATCTTGTAGGTGTGGATCGGCGCTCCCTCGGGCGCCAGCGGCTGGATCAGCAGCTCGTCCCGGCGGATCACGGGACGCCGAACCCTGGGGTCGGGCGATTCCGGACGCACCAGGTCGTCCAGCCGAATGCCCAGCAGCCGGGTGATCGGCACCAGCAACTCCAGGCTGGCCTGCCGTTTGCCGGACTCCAGCCGCGAGAGCGTGCTGGCCGAGATCCGGGCCCGGGCGGCCAGGTCGTCGAGGGTCCAGCCGCGCTCCTGCCGCGCCGCCCGCAGCCGCGGGCCGATCCGTTCCAACTCCTCCATGTCCCCTCCCGCCATCCTTCGCCCCCGCAAGGGCCCCAGCTTGCCAATTCCGCAAGCCAGCTTGCCATTCACTCCATCATGGCACTGAGGTGTTCCCATGCACGAACAATGGGATGTGGTGGTGGCCGGCGGCGGCGCGGCCGGGTTGTCGGCGGCGCTCATGCTGGGACGCGCCCGCCGCCGGGTACTGGTGGTGGACGCGGGAAGCCCACGCAACAGGTTCGCCGCGCACATGCATGGCGTCCTGGGCAACGAGGGGACGGACCCCACCGAGCTGCTGCGTCGCGGCCGCCAGGAGGCCGCCGGCTACGGAGTCGAGTTCGCCGAGGACACCATCGTCCGGGCCGAGGACGTGCCGGACGGGCTGCTCGTCACCCTGGCCGGCGGCGGCACCGCCCGCGCCCAGGCCCTCGTCGCGGCCACCGGCATCACCGATGAGCTCCCAGCCGTCCCCGGGCTGGCCGAACGCTGGGGCACCGGGGTGTTGCACTGCCCCTACTGCCACGGCTGGGAGGTCCGCGACCAGCGGCTCGGCGTGCTCGCCACCTCGCCGATGAGGCTTCACCAGGCCGAGCTGGTGCGGCAATGGAGCGACCGGGTGGTTCTCTTCACCGCCGGCCTGGGCGAGCTCACGCCCGAGGCCGCTCTCCGGCTGCGCTCGCGCGGGGTCGTCCTCGTCACGTCCCCCGTCACCGAGGTGCTGGGCGAGGCGGGCCGGCTCACCGGCGTCCGTACCGCCGACGGCGCCACCGTCGAACTCGACGCGATCTTCACAGCCGGCACCCCGCGTCCCCACGACGGCTTCCTCGACTCCCTCCACCTGGAGCGCAAGGACACCCCCTGGGGAAGCTTCATCGCAGTCGACGCGACTGGACGCACCAGTCACCCGCGGGTCTGGGGAGCGGGCAACGTCGTCGACCCGGGCGCCAACGTGCCGGTCTCGATCGGAGCGGCCTCGATGGCCGGCGCGATGGCGAACGCCGCCCTGGTCGCCGAGGAGTTCGACCAGGCCGTCGCCGGCGGCGGGTGGCCCGAGATCGCCACCCCGGAGTTCTGGGAGGAGCGCTACGCCACCGCCGACCAGGTCTGGTCGGGGCGGGTGAACCAGGTGCTGGCCGAGGTCGCCGCCGAGCTCGAGCCGGGCACCGCCCTCGACCTGGGCTGCGGCGAGGGCGGGGACGTGATCTGGCTCGCGAGCCATGGCTGGCAGGCCACCGGCGTCGACGTCTCGGCGACCGCCGCCGCCCGCGGCAGCGAGGCGGCCCGCGCGGCCGGGCTGGCCGATCGCGCGCACTTCCTCGCCGCTGACGCCGCCACCTTCGACACCTCGCAGCTCTACGACCTGGTGACGGCGAGCTTCCTGCACTCCTCGGCAACCGCCACCCGCTCGGAAATCCTGCGACGCGCGGCCGGCTGGGTCGCGCCGGGCGGACATCTGCTGATCCTCACCCATGCCGCCCCACCGCCGTGGGTGCACGCCCACTCCCACCGCTTCCTGGCGGCGGCCGAGGAGGCGGCCGCCCTGGGCCTCGACTCCGACCTCTGGGAGGTGAGGGTCGCCGAGGAGCGGACGCGGGAGGTCACCTCGCCGGATGGCGAGCCCGCAACCCTTGAGGACGGCGTCGTCCTGCTACGGCGGACTGACTGATCCCACCCCCGCCCGCCCGACTCCCGGCTGCCCCACCCGCAGAAACCGGGCAATCTGGCCGCCCTGCCTGGATAGTCCACTCAGAGGCCCGGAATCACCCGGTTTGTGCGCGGGAGATCGGGGGACGGGACGAGAGGGACATCGATCCATAGACATATCGCAATGTGTTTATATGTGTGGTTGACTGCTCGCATGGATACCGAACCGGGGCTGGTCGAGGCCGCGCAACTCTTCCGCGTGCTCGGCAGCGAATCCCGGCTCCAGATCCTGCTTCTGCTCGGCTCCGGTTCCCGTACGGTCGGCGCCCTGGTGGAGGCCACCGAGATGTCCCAACCGCTGGTTTCCCAGCACCTGCGAACGCTGCGGCAGAGCGGGCTGGTCACCGCCGTCCGCAGCGGCAAGGAGGTGGCGTACCGGCTGGCCGACCAGCATGTCAGCCACGTCATCTCCGACGCGCTCGTCCATGTCAATGAATCAGCGGCACCGGATCCCGGGGCCGCACCCTGAAGGGAACTCCCATGACCGACCCCCACGCCGAGCACACCCCGGCCGAGCACACCCACGGCGACGGCTGCGGCCACGAGGCGGTTCAGCACGGCGATCACGTCGACTACCTGCACGACGGCCACCGGCATGCCGTGCACACCGACCGCTACGACGAGCACTAGAAGTCACCGCCTCGCCGGCTGAGTCTGCCGAAACCCGAACCGCCGGGCAGTCCCGGTCGGCGAGCTGACCACCGGACTCAGTCGGCAACCAAGGGGCGACGTACGCCCGAGTACGCCTTGCACGAGCCGGACCATTTCGTCCTGCGGACGGCTTTGACACCTCCGTCCGATGAGTATGAGAATGATTACCATGACATTTTCTGCTCGTCCTGCTGCCTTCCTGGTGGGCGCCGCCTTCGCTCTGACCTCACTGGCGGCCTGTTCCACCCCAGCCGGGACTCCCACCTCGCCGGGGGCCAGCACCCCGGGCGCCGCCCAGACCGAGCAACTCTCGGTGGCGGTGGCCTTCTACCCCTTCCAGTTCGTCGCCGAGCGCGTGGGCGGGGACCTGGTCACGGTCGAGAACCTGACCGCCCCGGGCGCCGAACCCCACGATCTCGAACTGGCGCCACAGCAGGTGGCCCTGCTCTCCTCAGCCGATCTGGTCGTCTTCCAGGAGGGCTTCCAGCCCGCCGTCGACGCCGCGCTGGCCCAGGCCAACGCACAGCGGACGGTGGACGCCGCCTCCTTCCTGAAGCTCATCCCGGCCACGGTCGACGACGGCCACGGTCACGGGGAGGAAGCCGGCCATGACGAGGACGGCGATCACGACGAAGAGGCCCACGAGGACGAGCACGAGGAGGGCGGGCTCGACCCCCACACCTGGCTCGACCCGACCAACCTGGCCACGGTCGCCGAGCACGTCCGCGATGCCCTGATCGACGCCCGCCCCGAGGCGGCCGAGACCCTGAAGGTCAACACCGACCTCCTGCTCAACGACCTCGGAGTCCTGGACGGCGAGTTCAAGGCCGGCCTGGCCAACTGCCAGATCCACGCCTTCATCACCTCGCACGCCGCCTTCGGCTACCTCGCCCACCGCTACGACCTGGAGCAGGTCGGCATCCGCGGCGTCGAGCCGGACGTGGAGCCGACCGCCGCGCGGATCGCCGAAGTGCACGAGATCGCCAAGGCCGAGGGCGTGACCACGATCTTCTTCGAGACCCTGGTCTCCCCGGTGGTGTCGGAATCGATCGCCGGAGACCTGGGGCTGAAGACCGACGTGCTGGATCCGCTGGAGGGACTGACCCCGGAATCCCGCGGAAACGACTACCTTGAGGTGATGCGCTCCAACCTGGCTTCCCTGCGGACAGCCAACCAGTGCGGCTGACCTCTGAGCAGGCACCGGGGCCGGCGGCGATCTCTGCCGCCGGCCTCGGCGTGCTGCTGGGCGGCGTCCCGATCGTCCGCGACGTCGACCTGGCGATCACCCAGGGCGAGGCGGTCGCCATCCTGGGCAACAACGGCTCCGGCAAGACCACCCTGATGCGTGCCCTGCTCGGCCTCGTCCCGCATCGCGGCGAGGTCGAGCTCTTCGGCACCCGGCTGGAGGACTTCCGGGATTGGAACAAGCTCGGCTACGTGCCCCAGCGCAGCGGCATCCTGGTGCAGCAGGCCACCGCCCGCGAGGTGGTCGCCAGCGGGCGCCTGGGCCATCGCCGCGCGTTCTGGCCCGAATCCGCCGCCGACAAGCAGGCGATCGCCGACGCCCTGGCCGCGGTCGACCTGACCGAGCGGGCCCGGCACCGGTTCGTCCGGCTCTCCGGCGGTCAGCAGCAACGCGTCCTGATCGCCCGGGCACTGGCCTCGGGCGCCCAGCTGATGCTCTGGGACGAACCGCTGGCCGGGGTCGACCACGTCACCCAGCAACTGCTCGCCGATGTCGCCCGCCGGCTCATCGCCGACGGCGTCACGGTCGTGATGGTGCTGCACGAACTCGGTCCCTTCGCCGAGGTGATCGACCGCACCATCTTCGTGCAGGACGGACGGGTGGTGCCGCACACCCCCGATCCCTCCCACCACCACGGGGGCCACGAGATCAGCGAGTTGGCCGCCAACCGTCCCCGTCCCCACCAGACCGGGCTGGAGGCGCTGTGATGGACTGGCTCGCCCTGGAATTCATGCAACGAGCGCTGCTGGCCGCCGTCATCACCGGCGTCACCGCGCCGGCCATCGGCACCTACATCGTGCAGCGCCGGCTCAGCCTGCTCGGCGACGGCCTGGGCCACCTGGCGGTGGCCGGCGTAGGCCTGGCGATGCTGACCGGAGCCGCTCCACTGCCGCTGGCGATCGCGGTCTGCGTGATCGGCGCGGTGGGCATCGAGTTGCTGCGCGAATCCGGCCGTGCCCATGGCGACGTCGGGCTGGCGATCATCTTCTACGGCGGCCTGGCCGGCGGCCTGCTGCTGGCCGCCTTCGCCGGTCAGGGCGCGGGAGCGCTAGCCGGCTACCTGTTCGGCTCCCTGCTCACGGTGGGCGCCGCCGACCTCTGGGCGATCGCCGTGCTGGGAGCGGTCGTGCTGCTGGTCGCCATCGGGCTGATGCCCCAGCTCTTCGCGGTCTCGGCGGACGAGCCCTTCGCCCGCACCATCGGGCTGCCCACCCGGTGGCTGAACATCCTCGTGGTGGCGCTGGCCGCGATCACCGTCACCGTCTCGATGCGCACCGTCGGCCTGTTGCTGGTGAGCGCGCTGATGGTGGTTCCGGTGGCGACCGGAACCCAGCTGGCCACCGGCTTCCGGGCCGGGCTGTTCGTCTCCATGGGGCTGGGCGCGACGGCAGCGGTCTCCGGGACGATCGGCTCGTACTACCTCAACACCGCTCCCGGCGCGCTGATCGTGGTGATCGCGATCCTGCTGTTCGCCGCCAGTTGGCCGGTCTCCCGCCTGCTGCAGGGACGCCCGGACCGCCCGATCGAGGTGGGATCGCCGGACGACGAGCCACTCCCCGAGCAGGTCACCGAAGACCACCCGCACGTCCACGGCCCCGGCTGCGAGCACGTGGCCGTCGAGCATGCCGGTCACATCGACTACGTCCACGACGGGCACCGCCACGCGGCCCATGGCGACCACTACGACGAGCACTGATGACGCCAGGGGCGCGGGAGGATCTGCGCTCTGGATGCCCGAATTCCGCCGACCTGGCCCGATTTTGGGCAAGTTCGGTGCGAATCCTCCCGCCGGTCTGCCGGCGGGTGCCCCCTCCGACCGAGTGGCGTTCGCCAGCCGCCAGTGCCGTGCCAGCTAAACTGCCACCAGCTTCCCCGACCCAGGCAGGATCATGCAGTCGACCGCGTCGCGCCCGTCGGGGTTGACCGCGCCCGCGCCCGGTCGCCGGGGCCCGATGCTGATCCGGGTAGGGGTGATCCTGGCGCTCGCAGCCGTGATGCTCGGGCTGCGGCTGGTCGCCGACCCGGCCTGGACCGCCTGGCTGCCGGACGCCGGACGCGACTTCGTCACCCTGTCGGTCAGCGTCTTCGTCGAGTCGCTGCCCTTCGTCTTCCTGGGGATCGCGATCTCTATCCTGGTGCAGGTCTGGGTGCCCGATCGGGTCTGGCAGCGCTACCTGCCGCGCAATCCCTTCCTCCGCAGAATCGCGCTCTCCGTGCTGGGGGTGCTGTTCCCGGTCTGCGAGTGCGGCAACGTGCCGCTGGCCCGCGGCCTGATGATGCGCGGACTGGGGGTCGGGGACGCGCTCACCTTCCTGCTGGCCGCGCCCATCCTCAACCCGGTGACGATCATCACCACCTATCAGGCCTTCGGCTGGGAGGACGGCATCCTGGTCGCCCGGATCGGCGGCGCCTTCGTGATCGCCAACCTGCTGGGCTGGCTGTTCAGCCGCCACCCCGATCCGTCCTCGCTGCTCACCGCCGGCTTCGAGGCCCGCTGCCACGCCGAACCGGGCGTTCCCCAGACCCGCACCATCCGTTCGGCACGGCTGTTCGCCGAGGAGACCACCGTCATGCTGCCCGCACTGGTGGCCGGCTCGATGATCGCCGGTGCCATCCAGGTCGGCATCCCGCGCTCCGTCCTGGTCGAACTGGGCAGCAACCCGCTGCTGTCGGTGCTGGTGCTGATGGCACTGGCCTTCGTCGTCTCGGTCTGCTCGAACGTGGACGCCTTCTTCATCCTGTCCTTCTCGGCCACCTTCATGCCGGGCGGAATCGTGGCCTTCCTGGTCTTCGGCGCGATGATCGACATCAAGATGCTCGCGCTGCTTCGCACCACCTTCACCACCCGCGCGCTCGCGCTGATCGCCACTCTGGTCGCGCTCTGCGTCCTCGTGCTCGGAATGGGGTTGAACCTTGTCCTCTGAACGACATCCCCAGCACGCGGACGCCTCCGGCCAGCCCATCCGACGCTCCCCCTGGCCCTCGACCGGCCTGCTGCTGGCGCTGACCGGCAGCATCGCCACGCTCTGGCTGGCCGCCACCGGCCAGCTCGGCCTCTACATCCACCCGCGTTACTTCACCTTCACCGCGATCCTGGTCGGGCTCGGCCTGGTCGCCACCATCGCGGCCCATGCGATCGCCGAGCCCGGCGACGACCACGACCACCCGGCGCCGACCGGCTGGCGCGGCCGGCTGCAGGGCAGCGGCGGGGTGCTGGCCGCGCTCGCGCTGGTGGTCGGGCTGCTGGTACTGCCACCGGCCACCCTCACCACCACGACCGTCGAGCAGCGTGACCTGAACTCCTCGATCGAGGCCGATGCGCAGCTGGTCGGCGCCGATCCGGCCACCTTCCAGCTGCGCGACTGGGCGGCGCTGCTCTCCCACCCCGCCACAGCGGTCACCTACGCCGGTCAGCAGATCACCCTCTCCGGGTTCGTCACCCCGGCCCCCGACGGCAACCCTGACGTGTTCTATCTGGCGCGGTTCGTGGTGACCTGCTGCACCGTGGACGCCCAACCGGTCGGCATCCCGGTCACGTCGCCGGCGTGGGCCGACAGCCACCCGGTGGACGGCTGGCTGGAGGTCACCGGGACGCTGGTCACCTCCGAGGCGAGCACCACCGGCGGCGTGGTGTTGAAGCCGTCCTCGATCGATTCCATCGAACGGCCGGCGCAGCCCTATGACTACTGATTCCAGCGCCCGCGGCTTCTGGACGCTCGCGTTCGGTCTGGCCGGAGCGCTCGCCCTCGTCGCGGGCATCCTCGGCGTGATGGGGGCGCGGCGCGGGCCCGATCTCGTCGACGCGACACTGGCCGTCGAGCGGGCGGTGGCGGCCGGCGGCCAGCAACTGGTGCTGCGCGGACGGCAACCACTGGACGCCGTGACCGCCGACCAGGTGTCGATCACCCCCGCGGCCGACTTCACCGTCGAATCCCGCGATGCCCAGGTGATCGTCCGGCTCACCCGCCCGTTGGCCTACGCGACCGACTACACCGTCACCGTCACCGGCCTCCGCAGCCGGCATACCGGCATCCACGCCGACTGGACCTACTCGTTCACGACGCCCGGCTACGCCGTCTATTCGCTGCTGAGCCGCGGGCCATGGGCCTTCGGCGCCGACGACCGGGTGGTGCGCACCGAGCCGGGCGGCGATCCCGTGACCGTCCTGGCCACCCCCGGTATCGAGGCCTACACCGTCGTCGCCGACATGGTGGTGGCGATCGCCCGCGAGGGCGATCTGGAATCCAGGCTGGTCGTCTCCGCCGGCCCGGATTCCGAACTCGCCACCCTGGCGACCCCCGCCGGCGCCGCGGTCGGCCTGCTCGGCGGCTCGCCCGAGCAGGGCCTGGTGGGCTACACGGTGACCGGCGAGGACGCCGAGGGCGAGCGGTTCTACGACAACACCCTGTTCCTGCAGGACATGACCGACCTGGCGCAGGATCCCCGCGAGATCGCGGCGGCTGACGGCGGCGAACTGCGGGTGACCGACTGGGCGTTCATTCCCGGCACGCGGTCGCTGGTGCTGCAGGACGATTCCGGACAGGTCTTCCTGACCGGGGTCGACCCGGGCTCGACGCTGGCGCCGCTCGGCAGCCACGACCGGCTGCTCGGCTTCCTCCCGGGCACCACCACCCTGGTCGTGCTGAGCGGGGCGGACGAGTCGATGCTCGACCTCGGTTCCGGCAAGACGACGGCGCTGCCGTCGCCGGGAGACGCCGGCGACACCGATGTCCTGGCCGGCAACCGCACCATGATCACCCCGGCCGAGTGGGTGCAGCAGTTCGACGATGTCAGCTACGCCGACGACGTGGCGCGCATCACGTCGCGGCTGGAACACACCCGGGACGGCACCACCTCGACCGTCGCGACCGTCTCCCCCGAGCTCGGCAGGCTGCTCGAGAGCGGGGTGTCGAGCAACGGCCAGTACGCCTGGACGGAGATTCTCGACGTCTCAGCCCCGGTGGACGATCTGACCTCCGGCGCCACCGACCACTCGGTGACCGCGGTGATCGACCTGGGCACCGGCGAATCGCTCTTCGCCGTTCCCGGCGGCCACCCGCTCTGGGTGGCGGAATAGCCGCCGGCGAACCGGCCGGCTAGGCCGGGATCTCGATCTGCTCCACCGCGGTGCGGTTGCCGGCCGCATCCATTCCGTAGATGCAGTACGTCGCCGGCAACTCGTCGGCCATCAGGGTGAGCGGAACCATGAAGAACTCCTGGAACGCGGAGGTGTCCTCGCAGTCGACCTGGCCCTGCGGCCCCCACGTGAAGCGGACGGAGGTCAGCTCGGGCGGATCGAGGAACGGCCGCACCATCACTGCCCCGTCGAGACGTTCAACCTCCGCACCGGCCGGCTGCAGCGGCGGCGTCCGATCGACGGCGAAGTGCACGCCCGCGGCGGCTGCGTAGGCATCGCCGCGCACCGCGCACAGCAGGTAGTGGCCCTCGGTGACGGGTAGATCGACCGACAACGTGAGGCCGATCGAGGAATCCCAGGGGTGCTCCCCAGCTTCCGGTAGCGACTGGGGCTCTGAGCCCGCGTAGGTCTCCGGCGCCTGGCAGGCGGTGCCGTCCCCGAGCGGGACGAGGGCGGTGCGCACCGTGCCCGCCTCGCGGCCGACCAGCCGCACCTGCGGCATGCGACCGGCGCTGTCGGGTTCGTCGCCGCCGCGGAACCAGCCGCCGCCCTCCTCCGCCCAGACATCGGAGACCGGCAGCGGGCACTCCCCACCGGTCGCGAACACCCCGGTTGCCGTATCGAAGCACCGGCCGATGCCCGCCACCGATTGGGCGTAGGCGGTGTCAGGGACCATCGTGACCTCATCGGGGGTCACCTGGCACGGCCGGTTGATCCAGCAGTCCCCGCCCGCGGCAGGGTCGATCCCCGACGAGGTGGTGTTGATCATGCCGACGATCTGCACCGGGCCGGAGTCGTCGACCTCGAACAGCGGTGAGCCGCTCGAGCCCTGGATGATGCCCGGGCAGTCGTTGCTCCAGGCGCCTTGCCAGAGCCAGCCGAACTCCAGGAGGGAGTGCTGGGCACCGAGTGAGCAGCGACCCTCTCGCAGCACCCAGTCGTCCTCATCGAGATTCTGCACCGGCACACCGATGTTCACCACCTGCGCTCCTTCAGCGGGCTCGGCGGCGGCGATCCGCACCGCGCGCACCCCCTGTGCCTGGAGTTCGCCGAGCGTCGGGGCGAGCCGCACGATGGCGGTGTCGGTATGCCGCATCGTCGAGTAGGCGAGTTGCACCACCTCGGCGGAATAGGTGTTGTCGAGGTTGCCGGCCGCGCGGAAGAACTGTGCTTCGCCCCACCACTCCTCATCGAGCGTCGTCACCTGCCTGGAACGGCCGACATCGCCGACGCAGTGCCCGTTCGTCAGGACGTACGCGGGGCCGGAAGGCACCCCGGTGTCGATCAGGGTTCCGGTGCAGTTGGAGCCGGCCACCAGCATCGCGACGCCGCCGAAGGCGGCCAGCTCGTCCAGCCCCAGCGGCGTGGCCGGATCGGGCAGAGTACCCGCCGGAGGGGTGGGATCGGGCGGAGGCGTCGTGTCGTACGGCGGAGTCACCGCGCACCCTGCCAGCAGCGCACCCAGGCTGAGCCCGGCCAGCCAGACCTTCGTGTTCATGAACCCTCCTTTGGGTGGAACGACCGGGAAGCTCAGCCGCCGGGCTGACGCTGCAGCAGGGGCGGGACGAGGACACCGCCGGCCGTCGGGTCGTCCACCCCGAAGCCGGCCAGCAGCACCGCCACGACCTGCTCGGTGGTGCCGCGGTGCGGCGACCAGGGATCGACGAAGTCGTGCCACCACCCGAGGTCGCCGTCGACGGTCGCCTCGCCGTAGTAGTCGGCATGACCGGCGAAGATGCTGGTGGCGAAGCTGCGAGCGGCATCGCGGCGGATGGCGAAATCCCCAGGGTTGGAGACCAGCACCACCCGGGTCAGCTGATGCCGCGCCTCGACGGTGGCGTCGAACATCGCTTCGGAGAGGTGCAGGTAGGGCATCAGGCCGGGCACCGGGAAGCCCGGGTAGGCGTGCGGACTGTGGCCGAGGTTCTCCTTCACCCGCGGATCCCACCAGTAGTAGAACCCGGGCACGATCCGGGGGAACTTCACCAGCATCCGCACCACGGGCATCGGGACGCCCTTCGGCGCCACCAGCGGCGCCAGCAGGATGGCCCGCTGCACCTCGCCCCGCGTGGCGGCCGCCCAGGCTGCCAGCACCCCGCCGGCGGACAGGCCGACGACCCACACCGGGTCGCCGAAGCCGGCGGCGATGTCGACGCAGGTGTCGACATGGTCGATGAGATCCTGCGTGGTGAGTTCGGCCAGCGATCGGTTGAGCACATCGGTGAAGCCCTGGTAGGGCTGCCGGGGCACCAGGACGCGGTAGCCCTGCTCCGCGAGGGCGCCCGCCACCGCCACGAACTGGCTCGGCGCGTTGGTGAAGCCGTGCCAGGCGACGATCGTGGCCAGCGCCTCGCCGGACGGCTCGAACAGCCGGGTGCGGGTGGCCTCGCCCACCCGCGCGTCGTCGGTCGCGCAGAGTTCCTCGAACCGCGCCAGCGCCGCCGCGCGATCGGCGGCCGGCCGCGGCCGCGTCTGGGGCGGCGGGGAGATCGGCAGCCAACGCCGGAACCCGCGGTAGGACGGCTGCGACATGGCATCCCCCGATCGACTCGATCCGCCCTCCAGGGCGCAGCCGCAGTCTATCGAGCCCGGCCCGCGGTGCTTCGTGAGGCGCGCAATTCCCCCCTTGTTAGGGGCATCGGATCCCCACGGCCACCTCGAACGGGGCGGGCGGAAAGCGAGCCGTCGTGCACCGGTGCACACGGATTACGCACCTGACGTGTTACATAAATCACCTTGTCAGCGCCCGGATAGAAGTTTCCCCAACTGCCAGCGCGAACCCCCTTGCCGCACTACATTGACAGGGAAAATCTGCCGCGAAGTAGGGGTTCACCATGGCTCGTGACATCACCCAGCTGCCCGATCTCGCCGCCGGGGGCGGCCGGGTCGCGCCCGTGCGTTCCCGGATGCCGGTGTACGTCGATCTGCTGCCACCCTGCAACAACGCCTGCCCGGCGGGGGAAAACATCCAGGAGTGGCTGCGGCTGGTGAAGGCCGGCCAGGACGAGGCCGCCTGGCGCGAGCTGGTGCGGAACAACCCCTTCCCCGCCATCCACGGCCGGGTCTGCTACCACCCCTGCGAGACCGCCTGCAACCGCATCGAGCTGGACGGCTCGGTGTCCATCCATTCCGTCGAGCGCTACCTGGGCGACCTGGCGATCGAGCAGGGCTGGAGCTTCATCAAGCCGCGGTTCTCGTCCGGGCGCAGGGTGCTGGTGGTCGGCGCCGGCCCCTCCGGGCTCTCCGCCGCCTACCACCTGGCCATGGCCGGCCACGAGGTGGAGATCCGGGACGCCTCGCCGCTGCCCGGCGGCATGATGCGCTACGGCATCCCCGAGTACCGGCTTCCCCGCGACATCCTGGACGCCGAGGTGCAGCGGCTGGTCGACCTGGGCATCCGGATCGTCACCGACTACCGGGTGAAGGATCTGCTGGCCGACCAGGCCGAGGGCGGCTTCGACGCCTGCTTCGTGGCTATCGGCGCGCACCTCTCCCGCCGGGTCGACATCCCGGGGCAGGACGCCGGCCGGATCGTGGACGCGGTCAGCTTCCTGCGCGGCGTCGCCAGCGGCGAGCGTCCGATCATCGGCCGCAAGGTCGCGATCTACGGCGGCGGTAACACCGCGATGGACGCCGCCCGGGTGGCCCGCCGGCTGGGCGCCGAGGAATCGATCGTGATCTACCGGCGCACCGAGGAGCAGATGCCGGCGCACGAGGAGGAGAAGGAGGGCGCGGTCCGCGAGGGCGTCACGATGAACTGGCTGCGCACGATCTCCAGCGTCGACCAGGAGGATCTGACCGTCGAGATCATGGAACTCGATGAGAACGGACGCGCGGTCGGCACCGGCCGGTTCGAGAAGCTGCAGGCCGACACCGTCATCCTGGCGCTCGGCCAGGAGACCGACTCCGACTTCCTGCGCCGGATCCCCGGCATGAGCTTCGACCACGACGTGCTCAAGGTCGACCCGCGCACCCTGATGACCGGCGTCGCGGGCATCTTCGCCGGGGGCGACGCCGTCCCCAGCGAACGGACGGTCACCGTCGGCGTCGGCCACGGCAAGCGGGCCGCCCGGCAGATCGACGCCTGGCTGGCCGGACGCGAGGCCCCCGCTCGGCCCAAGCACGACCTGGCCGATTTCGACAAGCTGCACCTGTGGTACTTCGGCGACGCCCGCCGCTCCTCCCAGCCCGAGCTCGAGCCGGAGCAGCGGATCACGGACTTCGACGAGATCGTGGGTGGCCTGAGCGACGACCAGGCGCACATCGAGGCAGCCCGCTGCCTCTCCTGCGGCAACTGCTTCGAGTGCGACGGCTGCCTCGGCGCCTGCCCCGAGGACGCGGTGATCAAGCTCGGCACGGGCTTCCGCTACCGGTTCGACTACGACAAGTGCACCGGCTGCGCGACCTGCTACGAGCAGTGCCCCGTCCACGCCATCGAGATGATCGAGGAGAAGTGACCATGCGAACGATCATCGACGGGAACGAGGCCGCCGCCTCGGCCGCCTACCGGCTCAACGAGCTGTGCAGCATCTACCCGATCACGCCCAGCTCGACCATGGCGGAGCTGGCGGACGAATGGTCGGCCCAGGGTCGGCCGAACGTCTACGGCATGATCCCTACAGTTGTAGAGATGCAGTCCGAGGGCGGCGCGGCCGGGGCGCTGCACGGCGCCCTGCAGGGTGGCGCGCTGTCGACCACCTTCACCGCCAGCCAGGGTCTGCTGCTGATGATCCCGAACATGTACAAGATCGCTGGGGAGCTCACCTCGACGGTCTTCCATGTCGCGGCCCGCTCGCTGGCGGCGCAGGGGCTGTCGATCTACGGCGATCACCAGGACGTGATGGCGGTGCGGCAGACCGGCTTCGCGCTGCTCTGCTCGGCATCCCCGCAGGAGGCCCACGACCTGGCCGCGATCTCCCAGCTCGCCACCCTGACCAGCCGCATCCCCTTCGTCCACTTCTTCGACGGCTTCCGCACCTCCCATGAGGTGAACGTGGTCGACCTGCTCAGCGACGACCAGCTGCGCGACCTGGTGCCGGAGGAGTTGATCCGCGCCCACCGCCGCCGGGCGCTGTCGCCGGAGCACCCCTACATCCGCGGCACCGCGCAGAACCCGGACACCTACTTCCAGTCGCGCGAGACGGTCAACCCGTTCTACGCGGCCGTCCCGGGCCTGGTCACCGAGGCGATGGAGAAGTTCGCCGAACTCACCGGGCGCAGGTACGAGCTGGTCGAGTACCACGGCGACCCCGAGGCCGAGCGAGTCGTCGTGGTGATGGGCTCCGGCGCCCAGACCGTGGTGAAGACCGTCGACTACCTGAACGCCCAGGGCGCGAAGGTCGGAGTCGTGCAGCTGCGGCTCTACCGTCCCTTCCCGGTCGAGCAGATCCTGGCCGCCATCCCCGCCACCGCGCGGGTCGTGGCCGTGCTGGATCGGACCAAGGAGCCCGGCTCCGGCGGCGAGCCGCTCTTCCTGGATGTCACCGCGGCCCTCGGCGAGGCCGCAGCCACCGGACGGCGGGCCATGCCGCTGGTGGTCGGCGGGCGCTACGGACTGTCGTCCAAGGAGTTCACCCCCGGCATGGTCGCCGGCATCTTCGACGAGCTGGCGCTGCCGCAGCCCCGTCCCCGCTTCACCATCGGGATCAACGACGACGTCACCCACACCTCGTTGCCCTATGACCCGACCCTCGACATCGAGGATCCGGCCACCGTCTCGGCTGTCTTCTACGGCCTGGGCTCGGACGGCACCGTCGGCGCCAACAAGAACACCATCAAGATCATCGGCGAGGTGCCCGGCACCTACGCCCAGGGCTACTTCGTCTACGACTCCAAGAAGTCGGGCTCGCGGACGGTCTCGCACCTGCGCTTCGGCCCCAAGCCGATCGAGGCGCCCTACCTGATCAACTCCGCCAGCTTCATCGCCTGCCACGCCTGGTCGGTGCTGGAGCGGGTGGACGTGCTGGAGTTCGCCCGGCCGGGGACGGTGCTGCTGATCAACACCCCCTACCCGATCGACGAGGTCTTCGCCCGGCTGCCCGAGCCGATGCAGGCGAAGATCATCGACCTGGGCATCGAGTTGTGGGCGATCGACGCCAACCTGGTGGCCCGCAAGGCCGGGATGGGCCGGCGCACCAATACCGTGCTGCAGACCTGCTTCTTCGCGATCAGCAAGGTGCTGCCGGCCGAGCAGGCGATCAAGCAGGTGAAGAAGGCGATCCGCAAGACCTACGCCCGCAAGGGCGCCGACGTGGTGGCCAAGAACGAGGCCGCCGTGGACGCCTCGCTGGCCGACCTGCACCGCATCGAGGTGCCCGCGGCACCGGTCGGCGATCAGCCGATGATCCCGCCGGTGATCGGCGCGGCGTCGCAGTTCGTCTCGACGGTGACCGCGTCCATGCTGGCCGGCACCGGCGACCAGCTGCCGGTCTCGGCGCTGCCGGTGGACGGCACCTACCCCTCCGGCACCACGAAGTACGAGAAGCGGAACATCTCCGACATCATCGCCGAGTGGGATCCGGAGGCCTGCATCCAGTGCGGCAACTGCGCCTTCGTGTGCCCGCACGCGGTGCTGCGCGCCAAGTACTACGCCGGCTCGGCCCTGGACGGGGCTCCCGAATGCTTCCAGTCCGCGCCACTCAACGCGGCCGGCTTCCCCGGTTCGCGCTACACCCTGCAGGTCTACGCCGAGGACTGCACCGGCTGCGGCCTGTGCGTGGAGGCCTGCCCGGTGAAGCCGATCGGTGGCGGCAACCGGCGGGCGATCAACCTCGCGCCCGTCCTGGAACGCACCAAGGAGAAGGAGAACGTCGCCTTCTTCGAGACGATCCCGGTCAACCGGCGCTCTCGGGTCGACTTCGCCAACGTCCGCGGCACCCAGTTCCTGGAGCCGCTGTTCGAGTTCTCCGGGGCCTGCTCGGGCTGCGGCGAGACGCCCTACCTGAAGCTGCTCACCCAACTCTTCGGCGGCCGGGCGACGGTGGCGAACGCCACCGGCTGCTCGTCCATCTACGGCGGCAACCTGCCGACCACACCCTGGTCGTCCAACAAGTACGGACGCGGGCCGGCCTGGTCGAACTCGTTGTTCGAGGACAATGCCGAGTTCGGGCTGGGGCTGCGGCTGGCCGCCGACCTGCATACCGAGACGGCCCGGCGGCGGCTCGCGGAGTTGCGTCCGGAGCTGGGCGACGCGACCGTGGACGCGATCCTGGGCGCCCCCCAGCAGTACGAGTCGGAGCTCTCCCAGCAGCGCGCCCGGGTGGACGCCCTCAAGGCGCTGCTGGACACCATGGGCGGCGGCCCGAGGGTGGACGATCTGCGCTCGGTCGCCGATCACCTGCTGCGCCGTTCGGTGTGGATCGTGGGCGGCGACGGCTGGGCCTACGACATCGGCTCCGCCGGCGTCGACCATGTGCTGGCGTCCGGTCGCGATGTGAACATCCTGGTGATGGACACCGAGGTGTACTCCAACACCGGCGGCCAGGCGTCCAAGTCGACACCGCTGGGCGCGGTGGCGAAGTTCGCCTCCGGCGGCAAGATGACCGGCAAGAAGGATGTCGCCATGCAGGCGGTCTCCTACGGCAACGTCTACGTCGCCCGGGTGGCGATGGGCGCCGATCCACAGCAGACCCTGAAGGCCTTCCGCGAGGCCGAGGCCTACGACGGGCCGTCGCTGATCCTGGCCTACAGCCACTGCATCGCGCACGGCATCGACATGCGCAAGGGGCTCGACCAGCAGTACCGCGCGGTGGCCTCCGGGCACTGGCCGCTGATGCGCTACAACCCGGTGCTGCGGATGTCCGGACGCAACCCCTTCCTGCTCGACTCCCCGCGTCCGAGGATCCCGCTGAAGGAGTACCACGACAAGGAACTGCGGTTCCGGATGCTGGCCAACAGCGACCCGGAGGCCGCCGAGCGGTTCCTGGAGTTCGGTCAGGACGCCGTCAACCGCCGCTGGGCCGAGTACGAGGAGATGGCGACCCGCGGTGCGGAGCGGTTCGCCGCCGATGCCACCAGGAGCGACCGATGAACCTGCGCACCACCTACCTCGGCCTGCCGCTGCGCAACCCGCTGGTGGCCTCGGCCGGCCCGCTCTCGCAGACCGTCGACGGAGTGAAGGGACTGGCCGACGGCGGCGTCGGCGCGGTCGTCCTCTACTCGCTCTTCGAGGAACAGGTGCGCGCCCAGCTGGAACAGGCCGAGCGCGACGCCCTGCTGGAGGAGGAGCACGCGGATCTGTTCGCCGAGGCCACCTCGTACTTCCCGTCGGTGTCGGCCGAGCCGGTCGAGACCGTCGCGGTGAAGTACCTGTCGCTGGTCGAGAAGGCCTCCCGCGCGATCGACGTGCCGCTGATCGCCTCCCTGAACGGCTCCTCGCTCGGCTCCTGGGTGCAGTTCGCCAGGCAGCTTGAGGAAGCGGGCGCGGCCGCGCTCGAGCTCAACATCTACTTCATGCCCGGCGACACCAGCCTGGCCGGGCCGGACGTCGAGCAGCGCCATATCGACATCGTCGCCGCGGTGAAGCAGAACATCTCCATCCCGGTGGCGGTGAAGCTGGCGCCCTACTTCTCCTCCTTCGGCAGCTTCGCGCTGCGGCTGGTGGAGGCCGGCGCCGACGGCGTCGTGCTGTTCAACCGGTTCCTGCAGCCGGACGTGGACGTCGAGCGGGTCGAGGTGGTTCCCGGCGTCGAGCTGTCGAACCCGTCGGAGGCCCGGCTGCCGCGCACCTGGATCGCCGCGCTGCGGCACCGGCTGCCGGTCTCGATCGCCGCCACCTCAGGGGTGGAGACCGCCGACGACGTGGTGGCCTACCTGCTGGCCGGTGCCGACGTGGTGATGACCACCTCGGCTCTGGTGCGGCATGGCCGCGACTACTCCCGCGTCCTGCTGGACGGGCTGGACACCTGGCTGACCCGCAAGGGCTTCGCTTCGGTGGATTCCGCGCGCGGGTTGCTGGCCGTCCCGGCCGACGCCGATGCCGCCGGCTACCAGCGCGCCGGCTACGTCACCGCCCTGGAGAAGGCCAAGTCCCGCTACGGCTCCCTGGTCGGCTGAGGCTCGGCTACGCCGTGGCCGTCGGCACGGGTCGTCCTTACGGGTGATGCCGTGCGGCGTCGGCCGCACTAGGGTGAGAGGCGCACACCAGCGCAGGAGGACGGCCATCAACAGCGACGACCACGAGCACGGCTCGACGCCTCTGGAGGAGGCGGAGCTTCCCGAGGCACCGGCCGACAGCATCGAACCGGCGTTCAAGCCGCTCACCATCGCCGAGTTCACCGACAACTACGGCCCTGGGCACTCCGGCCTGCTGTACGCCGTCCAGTTCGTGGAGGAGCAGGTACTGGCGGCCGGCTACCGGCTGCTGGTGGTGGCCCCGGTGGCGGACGGCCCGAACCCCTATGCCGGGCACGACCGGCGACGTGAGATCCGGTTGCCCTCGGTGCCGCTGCCGGGCAATCCGGTGCGGATCTCGATGGGCCAGGACTTCGACTACCGGCTGGCGCAGCTGGTGGCCAACCCGCCGGACGTCATCCACGTCCACGGCCTGGGCGGGATCGGGCTGCTGGGGATGTGGGTGGCGCAGCGCGCCAACCGTCCGCTGATCATCACCTGGCACACCGACTTCGAGGCCTACGCCGATCACTACTGGCACCTGGTGCCGCTGCTGAACGCGGCCTACAAGGTCTACACCCTGCACATGGAGGGGGTGACCTGGAAGAAGCTGCGCAAGGCGATCCGGTTCCAGCGTCCGCGCCGCGGCCGGGCGCAGATCGAGCTGCTGCAGGTTGCCGCCGGCATGCTGACCGACGCCGATCTGGTGACCACCCCGTCGGACAAGACCGCCAAGCGGGTGCTGGAGATCGCCCCGTCCGCGCGCGTCCGGGTGGTGCCCAATGGCACCGACGCGCTGCCGGACCTTCCCCCGGTTCCGAAGGGCCGCGGGCCGCGGCTGCTCTACGTCGGGCGGATCGCGGTCGAGAAGGGCATCGACCTGATGCTCGATGCCTTCGAGTTGGTGCGTGACCACATCCCCAATGCCGAGTTGATGCTGGTGGGCGACTGGCGGACCACGCAGCCGAGCCTGCGCCGGCAGTTGAAGCACGCCGCCCGACACGGGGGTGTGAAGCTGGTCGGCCAGATCCCGCGCGACAAGCTGGGCGCCTACTACGCCTCGGGCGATGTGTTCCTCTTCACCTCGACCACCGACACCCAGGCGCTGGTGCTGCACGAGGCCGCGCACGCCGGGCTGCCCTTCGTCTCGGTCGACCACGAACTACGGCTGGTGATGGAGCCGGGCGTGAACGCGCTGTTCTCCCGCCCGAACGCGGTCGCGCTGGCCGGCACGATCATCGAGATGCTGCGCGCCCTGGAAGATCCGGAGTTCAAGGAACGCGCCGCCGCCCGCAGCCGGGAGCTGGCCGCCCGCTACACGATCGCCAACCAGTCCCGCGAGTTCGTGAGCATCTACGAACAGATCGCCACCGGCGAGAAGGTGCCCGCCACCGACGGCATCGAGCCCGACTTCGCCCGTCCGTTCTTCGGCAACCGCAAGGTCACCGCCACCTTCGAGCACCCCACCGCACCGGAGGAGTGACTCTCAGGCGGCCGGCCGGAAGCCCCGTAGCCGCAGGCTGTTCAGCACGACGAAGACCGACGAGAAGGCCATCGCTGCGCCCGCGATCATCGGGTTGAGGTAGCCCAGCGCGGCCAGCGGAATCGCGGCGACGTTGTAGGCGAAGGCCCAGAACAGGTTCCCCTTGATGGTGCCCAGGGTGGCGCGCGAGAGGCGCACCGCGTCCGCCGCCACCCGCAGGTCGCCGCGCATCAGGGTGAGGTCGGCGGCCTCGATCGCCGCGTCGGTGCCGGTGCCGAGCGCGATCCCCAGGTCGGCCTGGGCCAGCGCGGCGGCGTCGTTCACGCCGTCGCCGACCATGGCGACCGTCCTGCCCTCGCCCTGCAACTGCCGGATGGTGGCGACCTTGTCGGCCGGCAGCACCTCGGCGATCACCTGGTCGATGCCGACCGTGGCCGCCACCGACTCGGCCGCGGCGCGGTTGTCACCGGTGAGCAGCACCGGGGTGAGCCCGAGCATGCGGAACCGGGCGACCGCCTCCGCCGAGCCGTCCTTCACCGTGTCGGCGACCTCGATGGTGCCGCGCAGCTGCCCGTCCCAGGCCACCGCGACCGTCGTGCTGGCCGGGCCCTGGGAGGAATTGCCCTCAAGATCGCCCGAGGCGGCGGAATTCGGCCCGTTCGGCGCGTCTACGGTGCGATTCGTCCCATCGACCCAGGACAACCGCCCCACCCGGACCTCGCGGCCCTCGACCACGGCGAGCACGCCGCGGCCGGGCTCGTTGGTGAGCGATTCCAGGACTGCGGTGGAGGCGGCGTGCTCGGCGATCGCCCGGGCGATCGGGTGTTCGGAGCCGGATTCGGCGGCACCCGCGTAGCGCAGCAGTTCGGCCTCGGTGGTGCCGGGTTCCGGACCGACGCCGACCACTGCCATCACGCCGGTGGTCACCGTGCCGGTCTTGTCCAGCACGATGGTGTCGACCGTGCGGGCCCGCTCCAGCGCGTCCGCACCCTTGATCACGATGCCGAGCTGGGCACCGCGGCCGGTGCCGGCCAGCAACGCGGTGGGAGTGGCGAGACCCAGGGCACAGGGGCAGGCGATGATCAACACGGCCACCCCGGCCGAGGCTGCGAAGGAGAGCCCAGCGCCGGCCAGCAGCCAGCCGAAGAATACGACCACGGAGAGCACCAGGACGATCGGGACGAACACTCCGGTGATCCGGTCGGCCAGCCACTGCACCCGCGCCTTGGAGGTCTGGGCCTCCTCGACCAGCCGGGCGATGTGGGCCAGCTGGGTGTCGGCGCCGACCCGCGTGGCGCGCACCACCAGGCGACCGTTGGTGTTGAGCGTCGCACCGGTCACCTGATCGCCGGGCGCGACGTCGACCGGCACGGACTCGCCGGTCACCAGCGAGGTGTCGACCGCCGAGTATCCGCTGATCACCTCGCCGTCGGTGGGGATCTTCTCCCCGGGTCGGACGACGAACTCGTCGCCGACCTGCAGCTGGCCGATGGGAATCTGCAGCTCCGTGCCGTCGACCACGATGGTGGCCTCGGTGGCGGCGAGGTTCAGCAGCGAGCGGATGGCCTCGCCGGCGGTGTGCTTGGCGCGGGCCTCGAACCAGCGGCCGAGCAGCAGGAAGAAGATGATCCCGACCACGGCCTCCAGGTAGATGGAGGCCGCGCCGTGACCGCGTTCCAGCCGGAACTCGAACGGATGGGTGTAGCCGATCATCCCGGCGTGGCCGAAGAAGAGGGCGTACAGGCTCCAGCCGAAGGCGGCGGTGGTGCCGAGGCTGATCAGGGTGTCCATGGTGGTGGCGTGGTGCCTGGCGTTCACCCACGCGGAGCGATGGAACGGCCAGCCGGCCCAGGCATAGACCGGGATGGTCAGCGCGAGCGAGACCCACTGCCAGCCGGGGAACTGCCACGGCGTGACCATCGACAACACGATCACCGGGATGGCCAGCGCTCCCGCCACGATCACCCGGTTGCGCAACTCGGCGGCGTGGTCGACCGGTTCGGCGTCGGGCTGCGGCAGGGCCGCGCCGTAGCCGGTGTTCTCCACCACGTCGATCAGGTCGTCGATGGTGATGGCCGCCGGGTGCAGCACGCGCGCCTTCTCGGTGGCGTAGTTGACGCTGGCCTGCACCCCGTCGAGCCGGTTGAGCTTCTTCTCGATCCGAGCGGCGCAGGAGGCACAGGTCATCCCCGAGATGTCGAACTCGACGGACTCTCGTTGCTGGGTGGTCACGGTGGTCTCTTCCTACTTCTGTTCCTGGGCAAGCCGGGCTCCGATGGAGGCTCTGCTGAACGTCGCGAGTGGGTCGGCGGTCTGTCGTTTCCGGCGGGAAGCTCAGGTTTCGGCCTCCGCCGGATGATGAATACGTGAGGTGATGCTGGACGACGGGCGTGCGGAGCGACGGTCGTTCTCGGTGGCTCCCGCCGCCCGGACAGGTCGACCCGGCGTCTCGCGTCCAGCCTCAGCCCGACGTCGGACCACGTCCCCGCGAAGGCGGGGATCGTGGTCTCGGGTCAGGCGACGCTGTACTGGTCGCCGGCCTCGTAGACCGCCTCGACGATGCGATCGAAGTCGACCGGGGCCTCGCTGTGAACGGTCAGCGCGCCGGCCAGGTCGAGATCGACGCCGGTGACGCCCGGGATCGCCGAGATCTCCTCCTTGATGGCGCCGACGCAGTGGCCGCAGGTGATGCCGGTCACGGTGTAGTTGGTGTCGCTCATTGTCTCTCCTTGATTGTTCAGTACGTGGTCGTTCAGGACCGGACGAGCCGGGCGATGGCCGCCGAGGCCTCGGTGAGTTTGGTCTGGGCCACGTCGCCGCCTTCGGCAACCGCCTGGGCGACGCAGTGGTTCAGGTGTTCGTCGAGCAGCACCAGGGCGAAGGACTCCAGGGCCTTCGTCATGGCCGAGACCTGCGTGAGGATGTCGATGCAGTAGACGTCCTCGTTCACCATCCGCTGCAGGCCGCGGGCCTGTCCCTCGATGCGCTTGAGCCGCCGCAGATGGTCGTCCTTGTGGTGGGTGTAGCCATGGTGGGCACCCTCACCGTGCGCCTGGTGTGCATCGTGTGACATGTGTTCCTCCGGTTGCTGGAGCGTTGCCATCAACATACCCCCCTAGGGTATGAAACACAAGTGGAGGCCTGTGGACAGAGTGTGCATAACTTCCCGAACCGACGCGCCATTACCCCTGCCCGAGAGGGTTGTCAAGCCGGCCCACGACCATCCCGCGCGGACCGGCAGGGAACTTTTGTCCACACCCTGGGCACGCCGTCCTCGCTTGTCAAAGATGGTTTCTTCGCGAGGGGGTGGCGAAATTCACAACTCTGTCCCCAGGTTGCGCACAGAAGCCTGAGGCAGGCGTCGTCGGTTATCCCCAGACAACCCACAGCGGCTGTGCATCCAAGCATTGAGTGGAGCGGAGTCGGAGGTCTACCGTGGCATCCGCGGATCCCATCAGCCCTCGCACAGAACTGTCAGTTGGGCGGTCTAGCGTGTCGACCAGCGTAGGGAACCGGGTTCGGGAGGTTGCAGTGTCGTTGGCAGAGGTGATGCCGTACGAGAGCGACGCGCCCGAATACGGCGGCACCGATCGGACGCCGCCCCAGGACGTCCAGGCCGAGCAGAGCGTGCTGGGAGCGATGCTGCTGAGCAAGGACGCGATCGGCGATGTCGCCGAGATCGTCCGGGGGCACGACTTCTATCGTCCGGCCCACGAGCAGATCTTCTCCGCGATCGTCGACCTGTACGGGCGCGGCGAGCCCGCCGACGCGATCACCGTCGCCGACGAGCTCACCAAGCGCGGCGAGTTGGGCCGGATCGGCGGCCACATCTACCTGCACGACCTGCTCTCCACGGTCTCGATCGCCTCGAACGCCGCCTACTACGCCGAGATCGTGCGCGAGAAGGCGATCCTGCGCCGGCTGGTCGAGGCCTCGATGCGGATCGCGCAGCTGGGCTACTCCGGCCAGGGCGACGTCTCCGGCATCGTGGACGCCGCCCAGCAGGCGATCTACGCCGTCGCAGAGGGCAAGACCGGTGAGGATTACGAGCCGCTGTCGGCGCTGATGGAGTCGACTCTCGACGAGATCGAGGCGCTCTCGGCCCACGGCATCATGGCCGGCGTCCCCACCGGCTTCATCGAACTGGACGAGCTGACCAACGGCCTGCATTCCGGGCAGATGGTGATCATCGCCGCCCGTCCGGGCGTGGGCAAGTCGACCCTGGGGCTCGACATCGCGCGGGCGGCGTCCATCCAGCACGGGTTGTGCTCGGCCTTCTTCAGCCTGGAGATGACCAAGACCGAGATCGTGATGCGGCTGCTCTCGGCCGAGGCGCAGGTGCCACTGAACGACATCCGCAAGGGCCGGATGAGCGACGAGAACTGGAGCCGGATCGCCCGCAAGACCGCCGAGGTCGCCGAGGCGCCGCTGTTCATCGACGACTCCCCCAACCTCACCATGATGGAGATCCGGGCCAAGGCCCGCCGGCTCAAACAGCGCCATGACCTCAAGCTGGTGATCGTCGACTACCTGCAGCTGATGACCTCGGGCAAGCGGGTGGAGAGCCGGCAGCTGGAGGTGTCGGAATTCTCCCGCCAGATGAAGCTGCTCGCCAAGGAGCTCGAGGTGCCGGTGGTCGCGCTGTCGCAGCTCAACCGTGGCCCCGAACAGCGCACCGACAAGAAGCCGATGCTCTCCGACCTGCGCGAATCCGGCTCGCTGGAGCAGGACGCCGACATGGTGATCCTGCTGCACCGCGAGGACATGTACAACAACGCCTCCGAGCGCGCCGGCGAGGCCGACCTGATCGTCGCCAAGCACCGCAACGGCCAGACCCGCCCGGTCACCGTCGCCTTCCAGGGCCACTACTCACGCTTCGTGGACATGCAGCACTGAGCCGTCACCAGGTCGCCCAGTTCGCGGCCTCCTCGACCAGGGACGGGTGGCCCGCCACGTGGGCGATCTCCTCCAGGACCAGGTAGATGTCCTCGCGCTCCTCGGTTTCGATGATTCCGCCCGCCAGGGAATCGGCCTCGTTCAGCCAGGACACCAGCGCCTTCAGCGCCGCCCGGGCAGCGGCCTTGCGCGGCTTCGGGCCCAGTTCCGCCAGCTCGCGGCAGGTCTGCAGGACGCGGGCGGCAGCGGCGTCCCGGAACTCCGCGGGCGGGAAGGGGGGTGACTGATCCCAACGCTCGAACGGCGTCTCGGAGAGCAGTTGCCGCCAGGTGAGCCCCCTCAGCCGGGTCTCGTAGCGGTGCTGAGCAGCGATCCGCTCCTGCTCGAGGCGCCGCCGATCGAGCTCGTACTCCCGCAGGTACGCCTCGCGGTCATGCTTCCAACGCCACTCGTGCTCGACGTCGATGCCCACCTTCTCTGAGCTGGAGAACGGCAGTCCGAAGGGGCTGTCGCCGAGGTACCTCGCGCCCAGCTTCCGCTGCTCATCGGTCAGCGGCCCCTCGCCCAGCAGCGTGAGCTCAACCAGCGTCGGCTCGTCCTTCACATCGCAGCCCACGCTGGCGACCCGGTTGCCACCGGCGAACCGGTTGCTGCGCAACAGGGGACGCCTGTGAGCTTCGGCCAGCGTCGGCATCGAGTCCCACACTCCGTCGAGGGCCGCCAGCGCCACGACGTGCCGGTTGCGAGCGAGCACGACGAAGGCGCCATACCTGCCGGTCTCGGGTGGTGAATCCGGGAAGGCAGGCGAGGTCCGAAAGCCGAAGATCGAGCCTGGTTCGACGCTGAGGGTGGTCATCCCGCGAGCCTAGATGATCGGGCGTTGCGGGTGAGCGACCCCTGGTGTCGTTCGAAGGGAGGCTCGGAGGGTCGCGGGGCTTTGCGACGGACGCGCGGCGCGGGGATCCGCGCGATCGTCGCACCGGGCGATGGCCCCCTCAGGCGCCAGCCCTCCGGGCAGCTTCAGTCGAGCGCGCGGACGGCAGCCTCGATGAGCGACCAGAAGCGCTCGACATCGAGGTCGAGCGCGACCGTGGCGTTCTTCGGCCGCTTCGTGATGTTGAGCAGGTCGACGCACGTCGCCCCACGGGTCTCGGTGCCCTTGAGTTCGACGTCCATACGGGTCTCCACCGTGGTGGCGACAGCTGGGTCGATCACCATCGCCACCGTGATCGGGTCGTGGAGCGGGCCGTCGGGCATCCCCTCGAAGGTGTTGTAGGTCGAGCAGAAGAACTCGAGGAGTTCGTAGCCGAAGGAGCCGGTGCGGTTGCCGGCCGCGCGGACGCGGGCGCGCACCTGCGGCGTGATGAGCGCCTGGTGCGAGATGTTGAGGCCGACCATCGTGAAGGCCACGCCCGAATCGAGCACCACCTGGATCGACTCCGGATCGGTCCACGCGTTGAACTCCGCGTACGCCGAGACATTGCCGCGGCCGGTCGAGCCGCCCATCCACACGACCCGGTCGATCTTGGCGAGCACTTCGGGGTGGCGCTGAACCACATGGGCGATATTGGTCAGCGGGCCGGTGGCGATCACCACGACCGGACGATCCGACTCGGTGAGCACGTCCCGGATGAGCTGAACGGCGTCCCGCTCGTCGAGCGGCACGGTGGGCTCGGGCAACTCCGGGCCGCCGAGCGCGTTCGCGCCGTGAATCCACTCGGCGGGCTCCAGCTCCTGGGCAAGGGGCTCGGCGGCGCCGCGCGCGATCGGCACGCCATGGATTCCGGCGACCGTGCAGGCGATCCTCGCGTTGAGGGTGGTGTGCTCGATGCGTCCGTTGCCGGCGACGGAGGTGATCGCCCGGAGGTCGATCTCCGGGTTGGCAGCTGCGAGCCAGATGGCGAAGACGTCGTCGTGTCCGGGATCGCAGTCGATGATGACGGGTGTTGGCATGATCGCTCCTTTGCGTTGTGCGTAAAGAGTGTGTAAACGTTTCCGCACTCGTTGACACTATACCTGCCACTAGGGTGAGGGCAAGAGATTGGAGAGCGCCGGATGAAGCCGACCGTCACGCTGACCGAAGTCGCGGCGAAGGCCGGCGTCTCGATCGCCACGGCTTCGCGCGCGCTCTCCGGGAAACCGCGGGTCTCGCGGGAGATGATCGAACGCGTCCGGACCGTCGCAGCCGAACTGGGCTACCGCGTCGACCCGATTGCCCGCGCCCTGCGTGAGGGATCGAGCCGGCTCGTCGGGATGATCGTTCCCGGCCTCGACATCCCCTACTTCGCCCAGCTGGTCGCCGCGCTCGAGGAGGAGCTGAACCGCGCCGGCTTCGAACTGCTGCTGGCCGACTCCCACGGCTTCATCGAGGAGGAGGTCCGCCGCCTCCGCGTATTCGGCGACCGCCGCGTCGACGGCATCATCATCGTCCCCGCGGATCGCACGGCGTCGATCCAGTCCCTCGCGAACATACCGGCCGGGTTTCCCACCGTGGAGGTCGATCGCGCGACCGACCGACCGGTCGCCGATTTCGTCGGAGTCGACAACACCCGGGGCATGGAACTGCTCTTCGAACACCTCTCGGAGCGCCAGGTCGCCAGCGTCGCCTTCGCCGGCGCGGACGATGCGTCGACGAACGGCGTCGAGCGCTGGGAGTGCTTCAATCGACTGGCGGGACGGCACGGCATGGAGGTGAGCGCGACCTACCGCGGGGACTTCAGCACCCAGAGTGGCGCCGCCGCCGCCGAACACCTCCTGCAGACCGGCCCATTGCCGGACGCCATCGTCTGCGGTTCGGATCAGATCGCCGTGGGGCTCATCTCAAGGCTCCACAAACACGGCTACGGCGTCCCGGGCGACGTTCTCGTGACGGGGTTCGACGGCGGCGAACTCGCCGACATCTTCCTCCCCACCCTGACGACCGTGCTGCAGCCGATCTCCTCCATCGCGGCCGATGCCGTGAGCCTCCTGGTCAGCCGGATGGAGGGTGGCACCGGAACCATTCGTCGCAGCCTGCTGGCTCCCACGCTTCAACTGGGCGAGTCGACTGGGACGATCTCCTAGCACCCCTGGCGGGCTGAGCCCCGCCGATGCCGGAGTCCGCCGGGATGACGAGGGCCTCGGCTCCGGCCACCCCGGCGAGGCGCCCTGCTCAGGAGCCGGAACCCACCATCGGACGACCGGTCTCGACCAGCGTCTTGAGGCTCGCCAACGTCCACGGCCAGCCGCCTGCGCCCTGCACGGGCTCACCGCCGCCGGCAACCTCGTCCGCCAGGGACGGGAAGGCCGTCAGATCGTGGGTCAGCACGACCCGGGTGAGCGGGCCGTCGTATTCGGTCAGCTCCCAGGTGAGGACGGTCGGCGGCGCGTCCGGGTACCAGGCGGGTTGCCAGGTCAGCTCCAGGCGCCGGCCCACCTCGACCGAGACGACGGTGCCACTGATGGCCACGTCCCCCATTCCCATCGCCTTCATGGCGTCCGTGGTGCCATTGCGGTACGCGCCGCCGGGGGTCAGGTCGTACTCGGTGTCGCCGCCGTAGCCCCACTGGTTGGTGTACTCCGACGTAGTGATCGCGTCCCACACCTTGCTGGCCGGGGCCTCGATGTAGACGGTATAGACCTGAATCAGGTTGTCGCTCATGGGTTGTTCTCCTCGAGTTGGGCCTTCAGATCGAGCAGCGCGCCGGCAATCGTGGCGCGCTCGGTGTACTTGCCGATCCATCGCCGATGGATCTGTTGGATGGGCACGGGGTTGAGGTGGTGCAGCCGCTCCCGGCCCCGCTTGCGGCTCGTGACGAGACGGGCGGCCTCCAGCAGCCGCAGGTGTTTCGCGACGCCGAACCGGGTCATCTCGACATGCTCGTTGACCACCGCCTCGAGCTCTCCGAGCGAGCGGCCGTCCCGCTCGAAGAGGGCATCCAGCAGCAGTCTCCGGATGGGATCGGCCAGCGCCTTGAACACCAGGTCGCTGTCGTCCACGCTTCGACATTAAGTGACTATTTGGTCACATGTCAAGAGGTTTCATCATGGCTCCCAGGGGGCATGATGAGGGGATGAGTGATGTGAAACTAACGCCCGAACAGGTGGCAGCGGCCGGCCTGGACGGCTGGCGGCAGGTCGACGACACTCTGCGCGCCCGCTTCGCCACCGGCGACTTCGCCACCGGCCTGGAGTTCGTCAACCAGATAGGCGCCGCCGCCGAAACGCGGCAGCACCACCCCGACCTCACGCTGACCTACCCCGAGGTGGCGGTCTCGCTGAGCAGCCACGATGTCGGCGGGCTCACCAGCCGCGACATCGAACTGGCCCGCGAGATCTCGGCGATCGCCGCCGCGTCGCAGCTCGACCACGGCGCCTTCGCGGACGGAGACGGCGCGCTGGGAGGGTGACATGCCGATCGGCTACCTCCTCACCGTCCTCCTCGTCGCGGCAGCGACCGCGTCCGCCCTCTGGCCCCGGCCCACGAACGGCCCGCACGCCACGCCGAGCTTCGCTCTCGGCACCCTCGCGAACGAGATCCCGTTCATGCTCGCCTGGTACCTGCTCTTCTCGACGTGGGTGGCATGGGACACCGGCGATCTGGCGACCCCGGCGAGTTGGGTCGTGGCGGGCCTGGCCGCCCTCGCGCTGGCCGGGCTCACCTGGATCGCCTGGCAGTCGCGCCGGTCGTGGGACGTCCTGGAAGCCGCACTCGACGCCGCCCTGGGCGCCGATCGCCCTCGGGCGAGCCGCCCGCCGCACCGGCTGCGGTCGGCCTGGTCTCTCGTCGCGCCGTTCCGGCTGCCCAACCCGCGCATCCAGCGGACGCGCAACGTCAGCTATGGCCCGTCCGAGCGCTGGAACCGGCTGGACGTCTACCGCCGGCGCGACGTGGTCTCCGGACCGACCTTCGTCTACCTCCACCCCGGCGGCTTCCACAGCGGCTCCAAGAACCGGCAGTCGAAGCTGTTGCTCGAGACCCTGGCCGGCCACGGCTGGGTGTGCGTGAGCGCCGACTACCACCTGCGCACCGACTATCCCGCCATCCTGATCGATGCCAAGCGAGTGCTCGCCTGGGTGTGCACCGAGGGCGCGGCCCACGGTGCGGACGCCGGCACCCTGGTGGTGGCGGGCGGCTCCGCCGGCGCCCATCTCGCGGTCATCTGCGGATTGTCGGCGAACCAGCCGGAACTCCAGCCGGGCTTCGAGACGGTCGACACCTCCGTCGCGGCGGTGATCGGGCTCTACGGCTACTACGGACGGGTCTTCGGCCAGCATCCGTCCGCCCCGGAGGACTACTCGGGTTCGTCGCCGCCCCCGCTGCTGGTCGTCCACGGCGAGAAGGACCCGATGGCCGCGGCCGGCCAGGCCCGGGAGTTCGCCGAGACCATGCGCGCCGGTGGCGGATCGCCGGTCGCCTATGCCGAGTTCCCGGCCGCCGGGCACAACTTCGACCTGTTCGCCTCGCTGCGGCACACGGCGGTGACCACCGCCGTCCTGGAGTTCACGACCTGGCTCACCGCCCGGCGAACCACCTAGCCGGCGACCTCACCCGGCTGCCACTGAGCCAGGATCTCCTCGCTGTCGAGCACGCGGCCGAAGCCCCGCCGCATGGTCTGCAGGGTTGCGTCGTGCGCCCACGGATTGTCGCTCGCGCACAGGTCGGAGCACATCAGGACGTGATAGCCGCGGTCGAAGCCGGCCCGGGCGGTGGCCTCGCAGCAGAAGTTGGTCAGCGTGCCCGTGATGACCAGCGTGTCCTTGCGCAGACCGCGCAGGAGGTAGTCCAGGTCGGTCTGCCAGAACGCGTCGTAGGTGTGCTTGGTGCCCAGCAGGATGTCGCCTTCGCGCCACAACTCGGGAACGATCTCCAGCCCCTCCGTGCCGGCCGCGAGATTCCCCTCCGCGATCGCCGTGGTCATCTTGAGCCCGTCGTTGGGCGACGGGTCGAGATAGACCGCCGAGGTGAAGATCACCGGCATTCCCAGCCGGCGGGCGGATTCGGCGAATCCGTCCAGCCGGGGGAGGATCCGCTCGGCCTGCGGAATCCACTGCGGGCTACGACGGCGGACGAACCCCACCTGCATGTCGATCACCAGCAGCGCCGAACTCGTCGGATCGAGGTCGAAGACGTGCGGCCGGGGAGTGTGGTAGTCCGCCACGGCGGCCAGGATCACCTCCGCCTCGGACAAACCCTCCGCGGAATAGAGGTCGGCGTCAGTGAGCCCGTAGACCTGCTTGTAGAAGTCGAGCGTCCGTCGCTGGTCGTCGTTCATGGGGGCCATTCTCGGGCCGCTACCGGTAGAGCGCCAGGGTCTCGGTCAGCAGATCGAAGAAGCCGTCGACATCCATGTCCACCGCGACCTCGGCGTTGGGCGCAGCGCCGACGGTCACGGCCTCCTCGCCGTACAGGCCCTTGCCCTCGGTTCCGACGTAGCGGTAGTCGCACACCGTCATGCCACGGGTGTGCGTGCCGTTGAGCTCGATCTGGACGTTCATCTCCTGCATCGTGAAGAGCTCGGGCTTGATGAAGATCGCCACCGCCAGCGGATCGTGGATCGATGCCCCCTCCAAGCCGAACACATTGTGCAGCGACGCCCGGTAGAACTCGACCAGGTCGGCGACGGTCCTGGCGAACGGGGTGCCGATCTCACGGATCCGGTCCAGGCGCGCCACGGTCGCGGAGGCCATCCGGGTGACGTTCAGCCCGAACACCTTGATCGGCACACCGCTGCGGAACACCACGTCGGCCGCCTCCGGATCGACGTAGATGTTGAACTCGGCCGCGGCGGTGGAGTTCCCGTAGGTGAGCGAACCGCCCATCAGCGAGATCCCGGCGATGCGTTCGGTGAGCGTCGGATCCTTGATCAGCGCGGCCGCGATGTTCGTCAGCGGACCGGTCGGAATCAGCCACAGGTCGTCGTAGGCGTGGCTGGCCTCGATGATGAAGTCGACCGCGTGCAGCGGCGACAGCTCGACCGTCGGATCCGGCAGGTCCACTCCGTCCAGGCCGCTGACGCCGTGGATCTCCGGCGCGTACCGCGGCTCGTTCACCAGCGGACGGGGCAGGCCCTTGGCGATCGGGATGTGGGTGAGCCCGGCGAGTTCGACGCACTTGCGAGCGTTGACGGTGGTCTTCTCCAGGGACTGGTTTCCCCCCACGGTCGTGATCCCGACCACGTCGAGGTGCTTGGCGGCCAGGAAGATGGTGAGCATGTCGTCATGGCCCGGATCTCCGTCGAGGAGGACGTGCATGGTGATCCTTTCGTTGCAGGCATTCGTATGCCTGTGGTGGAGCATACGAATGCCTGTGGCCTAAGGTCAAGGCCATGGACATCCCGCCCCGCCGGCCGACCGGAGCCGACGTCGCGCGCCTGGCCGGTGTGAACCAGGCCTCGGTATCGCGGGTGTTCGCCGGGAAGGCCGCCGGACGAGTGTCGCCGGAGATCGAGGAGCGGATCCGCCAGGCGGCCGACCGGCTCGGCTATCACCCGCACGTCTCGGCGAGATCGCTGCGCTCCGGCAGGACCAACGCGCTGGGGCTGGTGGTCACCGACTTCGAGAATCCGTTCTTCGGCGCGCTCAGCCGCGGCGCCCAGCGGGAGGCGCTGGCCCGCGGCCGATCGATCGTGCTGATGGAGGCCGACTACGACGGCGAGCGGTTCCTGCCCTACCAGGCGCTGGAATCCGGCCTGGTGGACGGGTTGCTGCTGTTCGGCATCGAGCCGCCGCCCCGGACGGGGGCGGCCACCGGGCAGGTGACCCTGATCGAATCGGAGCAGGAGGGCTACGGCAGCGCGGTCTTCGACAACGCGCTCGGCATGAGCAGGGCGGTTGACCACCTGGCCGGCCTGGGCCACCGGCGGATCGGCTACCTGGGGGCCACCATCGACCGATGGGCGTTCCGGCGGCGGCGCACCGACTGGCTCGACGCGATGGCACGCCTCCCGGGCTCCGCGCCGGTGGAGGCCGCTGCGCCGCTCGACCTGACGGTGGCAGCGGCGGCCACGCGCCGGCTGCTCAGCGACGCCCAGCCACCGACCGCCCTGATCTGCGCCGACGATCTGCTCGCCGCCGGCGCCTACCGGGCCGCCGCCGAACTGGGGGTGACGATTCCGCTGGACCTGTCGGTGATGAGCTTCGGCGGCACCATCGTCGGCGATGCCCTCTGGCCGCGCCTCACCAGCGTGGTCGCATCGGGCTCCAGCCTGGGAGCGGCAGCGGTGGCCGTCCATCTCGCCGACGATTCGCAGGCTCCCACCCACACCGCGCTCGACGTCGTCCTGACGATACGCAACTCCACCGGAACCCTCCGGCGACCGGCATCCTGAGCCTCGTCCGCCCGCGTGGCACCCCGACCCACCCGAGCGGGACGGCAGCCCGTCCAGACCGCGGAGCCCGCCGCCGACCGGCGCATATTCCCGGCAGCAGCGCCGCGCGAGGCTTATTTAAGAAAGCCACATTCATTGTTATTGAGTCCGGTATGCGATACCCGATTCTGCTTGCCCTGAGGATCCATCCTTGCTAGTCACGAGGCTGCGGTGACCGCCCATTCGCGATTTTCGATCGACATTTAGTGCGTAAATACCAGGTAATTAGGTAGGCCTAAGAATGCTTGTTCGCCCGGAAATGAAGAGCTATGGTGAATCGCGTTGAAGGTTTCTCACCGGAGGTTCGCATCATGAGCACGACGTCGATCGTCAAGTCCTGCACCACCACTGCCTGCTCATTCAATGACGGCGGCTGCACCGCTCTCGCCATCACCGTCGGCGGTTCCGGCGCGAAGGCGACCTGCACCACGTTCATCGCTCTCGACGCCCGCGCGGGCCTTTCCTCGCCCAGCGGACAGGTGGGCGCCTGCAAGCGGCTGGAATGCGTGCACAACACCGACCTGCTGTGCACCGCGGCCGAGATCGCTGTGGCCGGCGACGCGGCCGAGTGCCTGACCTACGAAGCTCGCTGAGCCGTAGCTGCTGATTCGAGGAGTTGGCGGAGCCCATCCGCCAACTCCTCGATGCTGTCCGCTGGTTGATCGAAGGTCAGCACGGTGACGGTGGTGAAGCCGGCCTCGGCCTCCATCAGCGTCAGACCGGTGCGATCGATGTCCACGAAGAACACCTGTCGCTGGGTGTGGGGGCAGCCTCCGGCGCCCTCGGAGAGCGTCAGAGCGGACTCCCAGCCCCCGGACGCCGCGTCGAACAGTTCGTCCAACTCGGTGGCGGTGAGCCGTCCGACCAGGTCACGGGCGGCCCACTCCTGATCGGCCGTCGGAAAGCCGCCGGCCCTCGCTGTACCCGGATCGACCAGTTCCGCGAAGGCGAAGGGGGTCACGCCGGAGCAGTCGTGCAGCAGCACCCGCTCCGTCCGGACGATTCCCAGGCGGCCGTTCGGCGCCGACGCCAGCTCGACCATCCGCGGGTGGAGCCCCGCCTCGGCTAGATAGTGGGCGCGCGTCTCGTCCGGCAGCCATTCCAGGACGCCTAGCAGGTGGACGGCGCAGGAGGTGATCCGCACCGACCACTCGGGTGCTTCCTTGATCACCTCGAGACGGACCCGGAGCGGCGTGTGCTCCCAGGTGGTGGCGGGAATCTCGTCATCGGCCAGGCAGGCGACCAGGAGTTCGCCCGAACGACTCAGCCCGTGAACGAGCGCGGCCGCCTCGACGACCGGGGCAAGGTCATAGGCGAGCAGAGCTGCCCGGCCGGCTCCTCCGAGCAGGCGACGCGCCAGCGACACCGGCCGCGCGGACACCGCGGTGCCGGCCGCAACCCCGAGCTGTGCAGGTTCCACAAGCCCTCCGTCCCGTAAATAGACAAGGTGAGCCTAACCTAAATCCCGGCACGATGTGAGCTCCGTCCCTGAACGTGGACAACTCCTCCGTCGGACACCCGTGGGTTGGTGATATCCGGCAGCGCGGCGGACGCCCTGACGGAGCCGTCGTCGCCCTGCCAGACTGGGCTGACCAGATCGGAGGTACGGATGACCGGAACCCTGCCTCGCCGGGGGCTGCTGCCCGGCCTTCCGACGGCGGCGAAGCCGCCCCGTCCCACGATCATTCCGCGGGCGGAGTGGGCCCAGGGGCTGCCCCCGAAGAAGAAGCCCAAGCCGGAGACCCCGCGGTTCCTGCTCGTGCACCACAGCGCCGGCGCCAACAATGTGACCTCCAGGGCCAAGGTGATCAAGACCCTGCGCGGCTATTACCGGATGCACACCACGACCAAGAAGTGGCCCGACCTCGCCTACAACTTCGTGATCGACGCCAAGGGACGGATCTGGGAAGGGCGGGCCGGATCGCTGGACGGGCCGGTGCGTGGCGACGCCACCGGAGGCAACCAGGGTTTCGACCAGAAGATCTGCCTGCTGGGCAACTTCCAGAAGCGGCAGCCCACCAAGGCTGCGCGCGCCTCGCTGGTCAAGCTGCTGGCGTGGCTGGCCGTCGAATACGACATCGACGTGACCAAGGGCAGGTCGATCACCTTCACCTCCCGTGGCTCGAACCGCTGGAAGAAGGGCAGGAAGGTGAAGACCTACCCGATCGGTGGACATCGGGACATGTCGCTGACCGCCTGCCCTGGGGATCGGTTCTATCCACGGATCCGCAAGAAGGTGCTGCCCGACGTACGCGCCCGGGTGAAGAAGTACGCCGCCCGGCAATTGGCCGCGGCGGATGCGGCCGTGTCCCGTCCCGCGATCCGGCTCGCCACCCTGCCGGGTGGCCTGGCCGGGATGCTCGGTGCCCTCGGTTGGGTGATCGCACGCCGGAACCTGCTCGCGGCGGAGTCGGCGCCTTCCGATCACGCCGCGGCTGATCCTCTCCGTCCGTCAAACCACGCTTGACCTTGACGCAGCGTTAAGGTTTCAGACTGTGCTGGTGAACTCGAAGACCACCCTGCCGCTCTACCTGACCGCCACTGCCACCTCGCTGTTCGGCAACGCCTCGATCGCGATCGTGCTGCCCTGGCTGGTCTTGGAGCGCACAGGCGATCCGGCGCTGGCCGGCATCGTGGCGGCGGTCAGCGCGGTGCCCGCCGCGCTCGCCGCCTTCGCCGGCGGTCACCTGATCGACAAGGTGGGACGCCGCCGGATGTCGGTCCTGGCCGACATCGGCTCGGCGCTGTCGGTGGCCGGGCTGGCACTCGTGGATGCCGCGGTCGGCCTCGACGTGTTCTGGTTCATCGCGCTCGGCGTGCTCGGTGCGCTGTTCGACGTCCCGGGCATGACCGCCCGCGAGACCCTGCTGGCCAATGTCTCGGCGACCTCCGGGGTACCGCTGGACAGGATCGCCTCGCTACGCGGGATGCTGTTCGGCCTCTCCTTCCTGGCCGGCCCGGCGCTGGCCGGCTGGCTGCTCACCGTGCTGCCGTCGATCAGCGTGGTATGGATCACCGCCGCCTGCTCGGCGCTCGCCGCCCTCGCCATCGCGGTGATGCCGCTGGCGGCGTCCACCCCGGAGCCGCACGAGGACACCTCACCGCTGGCCGGCCTGAACCTGATCCGGCGCAGCCGTCCGTTGCTGTCGCTGCTGGTCATCAGCCTGGCCTCCGTGATTCTGGTCGGGCCGCTGCTGAGCGTCGTGCTGCCCGCCCACTTCACCGCGCTGGCCGCCCCCGGGTTGCTTGGGCTGACCCTGTCGGCCTACGCGGTGGGCACCATGGTCGGTTCGGCGGTCTACGGCTGGCTCTTCGCGGGACGGCGGTGGGCCGCCTGGGTGACCGCCAACCTGCTCTATGCGGCCTCGGGAGTACTGATCGCCACCCTGGACGGCTTCTGGCTGGTCGCCGCGGGCATGGTCGCGGCCGGTCTCGGCTCGGGTCTGCTGCAGCCGATCACCACCGTGGTGCTGACCGAGCAGGTGCCGGATGCGCTGCGCGGCCGGGTGTTCGGCACCTACTCCGCGCTCCAGATGGTGGCGACGCCGGTCGGCCTCGGCCTGATGGCGGCGGTGCTGGCCGGGGCCGACCTGCGGGCGGGCGCCTGGGTGCTGGCCGCTGGCTGGCTGCTGACCTCGGCCTACGCCCTGATCGCCCCCGGGCTGAGGGAGTACATCGGTTCCCGGGAGGACAGCGATGCTGAGCATCGGCCGGCTGGCTGAGTACGTCGGCGTCACGCCGCGGGCGATCCGGCACTACCACGCCCTCGGCCTGCTGCCCGAGCCGGAGCGCACCGCGTCCGGCTATCGCAGCTACGGCGCGCAGGACGTCATCGACCTGCAGCGCATCAAGGTGCTCACCGACGCCGGTGTCCCGCTCGCCCGGGTGCGGGAGTTGAGGGACGCCGACCCGCCGGCCCTGAGCGCGGCAGTGGCAGAACTGGACGCCGAACTGGCCGCGCGCATCAAGGCGCTGCGGGAGACCCGGCGGTCGCTCGCCGCTCTGGCCGAAGGGGGCGAACCGTTCCTGGTTCCGGAACTGGCGGCGATGCAGCAGAAGATGCGGGCGCTCGGGGCGTCCGAACGAACCCTGGCCGCCGACCGGGACGGCTGGATCCTGGTTCAGGTGCTCTACCCCGACCTGATCGGAGTCTGGGTTCAGGCGCAGGGCGCCATGCTGGACGACCCGGAGTACCGCGAGCTCTACCTGCTGACTGACCAGGCCTTCGACTGGCCGGTGGGTGACCCCCGAATCGAGGAACTCGCCCAGCGCACCGCCACCTGGGTGATCGATGCCTACGCCGACCACCACCCGCCCGAGGTCCGGGAGTGGGATCTGGACGCCACGGCCTACCGCATGGTGGTCACCTACCGCCACGACTCCTCCCCGGGTTGGCAGCAGTTGATGGAACGCGTCCAGGAACTGGTGCTCGCCGCCGGCATCGACACCTCCGCCCACTACCCGGCCAGCCACACCCACCGAGAGACTCCCACCCTCTGAGCCCGGTCTCTCCCACTCCCTGAGCCCGGTCTCCCACTCCTGAGCCCGGTCTCTCCCACTCCTGAGCCCGGTCTCTCCCACTCCTGAGCTCGGTGTCTTCCACTCCCTGAATCCGGTCCTTGCACTTCCTGAATCCGGCCTCTTCGAGCCCAGTTCATTCCCATCTGAGGCCCAGCCCCGCAGAAACCGGGCAAATCCGTCGGGGTGGCTGGATATGACACCCAGAGGGCCTGGATCACCCGGTTTCTGCGGGCAAGTGGACGGCCGGCCCTCGCCGCTCGCGGCCAGCACCGCTGAGTCCGATCCCAAGCCCGGTCTGCCCAAGCCCCACTCCCCGAGTCCGGCTGACTCGGAGCCTGGCTCTGTTACACCGCAGAAACCGGGCAAATCCGGCGAGGCGAGTGGATATATCCGGCAGAGGGGCTGAATTGCCCGGCTTCTGCGGGGACGAGCGGCGGGTGGGCTCACCGGCGTGGGTCGGGGTCCGGTACCCGAGCGGCGGGGCTCACTCGATGAGGGTCAAGAGGCCGGGGCAAGAGGTGGACGGCGGTGGTCGGCTCGGTCGAGGAGGCCAGCGCGCGCTCCTCGGTGAGTTGGCCGTCCGCGGTGAGGCAGGCTCGTGCTGGCGCTGGTGTTCGGCCCAGGAGGGAGGCGCCCCAAGGCGGACCCGTTCTCCCGTGCCACGATCTTCGTCCCCAACCGGGTTCGGAGCCGCGACTAAGCTCACAGGGTGACGCCGCCGCGGCGACACCTGGAGGCAAGATGACCACGCTGAGCGACTTCGAGGCGAACCGGATCACCGGCGAGGCACAACCGCTGGCCGACTACCTGGGCAAGGTGGTGCTCGTGGTGAACACCGCCTCCAAGTGCGGCTTCACCCCACAGTACGAAGGGCTGGAGAAGCTCTACCACGATCTGCGCGAAGCGGGCCTGGTGGTGCTCGGCTTCCCCTGCGACCAGTTCGCCCACCAGGAATTCGACGACAACGCCGAGATCGCCGAGTTCTGCCGCCTGAACTACGGGGTCAGCTTCCCGATGTTCGCCAAGATCGACGTCAACGGGAACACCGCGCACCCGCTCTACACCTGGCTGCGCACCGAGCGGGGCGGCATTCTCGGCGACGCCATCAAGTGGAACTTCACCAAGTTCCTGCTCAACCGGCAGGGCGAGGTCGTGCGCCGTTACGCCCCGACCGTGCCCCCGTCCGACATCGAGGCGGACATCCGCGCCCTGCTGTAGCGAGGCTCCCGCTCAGTGCAGCGAGGAATCCGGATCGGTCAGTTCCCAGCGACGGAACCGGACGGTGAGGCCGGCGCGGGTGGGAGCGCACAGGTAGGGGCCTGCCGCCAGGGCGAGCTGCGGATCGAGGGGGAAGAGCCGGACCATCCGGAACGGCTCGTCGTCCACCCGGGCGCGGACCGTGACCGCGTCCCCGCTGCGGCTGGCGCGGACGGTTGCCCGCCGTCCGGCCCACTCCGGCACCGGGCCGGACGACCAGTCCGAGCGCCCGTCGGTGACCACGGCGCCCAGGTTGAGTACCCCGTCGACGTACTCGATTCCGGCCTTGGTCCAGCACTCGGAGGAGACCCGGAGGAACAGCCCGGCCTGATCGAACTGCTCGCTCATGGTGACGTCGAACTCCACCTCGACGGCGGTGCCGGCCGGCAGTGGGGCCAGCAGCGCGTGCTCGTCGTCGTGGACGAACCCGTAGGAGGTGACGCGCCAGGCGTCCGAACCCTCCGCCGCGGTCACGACGAGATCGTCGCCGTCCGCCGTCACACCGACCGGAGGGGTCGTCCAACGCCCCTCGTTCCAGTCCACTCGCTGCGTCATGGCGTCACCTTACGGCCTCGCCGGCGGAAGCCGGGACGGCTCGTCGGGCCTCAGCCGGCGAACCACGCGTCCAGCGTCTCGATGATCGCCGGACGAAGCTCCGCCGGGGTGATCACGCGGTCGACCGAGCCCACCCGGACGGCGCGGTGGATGTCGTGGACGCCGTCGAACTCCCCGGCGACCTCCGAGATCTTCTCGGCCCGGACGGCCGCGCGGGTCTCGGCCAGTTCCAGTTGCAGGGCGGCCTTCGCCTCGGCGCGGGCGACCCGCAGCCGTGCTTCGAGAGCCGAGACCCGGGGGTCGGCGGCCGTCCGCTTGGCGACATCGCCGGCGAAGACCACCGCCGCCGCGGGGGCCCCGCCGATCACCGAGGCGAAGGAGCCCTCGATCGCCAGCACGGTCATGTTCTCGTTGAGCTGCTTGCTGAACACCACGAACGCCCCGCCGTGGTAGCGGCTGATCACCACGAAGACGATGGGCCCGAGGAAGTTGACGATCGCCCGCCCGATCTCGGCGCCGTATTCCAGTTGCAGCTTGCGCATGGACTCCGGCGAGCCGTCGAAGCCCGACAGGTTGGCCAGCACCACCAACGGGCGGTTGCCGGAGGCGGCGTTGATCGCCCGGGCGGCCTTCTTGCTCGACTTCGGGAACAGGGTGCCGGCGGTGTAGGTGTCCGGCCCGTCGGTGGGCGGGAAGCCGACCCGTCCCACCGGGTGCGACTCGATGCCCAGCACGGCCACCGACCGTCCGCCGATCCGGGCGTCGATCACCACCGCCGTGTCGGCGTCCGCCATGCCCGCCCAGCGTTCGGTGCGCGGGTGATCGGCGTCGCAGACCGCGGCGATCACGGTGCGGATGTCGAAGGCCTTCTTGCGATCCGGGTTGTGCTCGGGTGAGAAGATCTGGCCGACCGTGGCGAACTCGCCCTCGTGCGGATACTCCGAGACATCCCGGTCGGACGGGTCGGACGTCGCGGCTCGGCGGGGCCCTGCCTCACCCGGGGCGACCCAGGTGCTCTCGTAGTGGCCCATCAGGACGCGGAAGGCGCCCGCCAGATCCGGCGCCCAGTACTGCGCCTGCCCGTTCGGGCCCATCACGCGGTCGTAGCCGCCGATGCCGAAGTTGTCCTCGGCCGACACGCCGCCGGAGAAGTCCAGCGACTGCTTGCCGGTGAGCACCATCGCCGAATCCGGGGTCATCACCAGGATGCCCTTGGTGTGCATCAGCATGGTCGCCTCGGCGTTCCAGTACGGCTGGGCGCCGACGTTGATGCCGGCCACCACGATGTTGATCTCGCCACCGGCCTGGGTGAACTCGACGATCCGGCGCAGCGCGGCACCGACCCAGTCCATGTTCTCGGTGCCGGAATCCATCGAGATTCGGGCGCCCGAGCTGAGCGTGTACCACTCCACCGGGACGCCGAGTTCGTCGGCCAGGTCGAGGGCGGCAATGATCCGGCGGCACTCCGGCTCGGCCACCGCGCCCAGCCCGCGGGTCGGGTCGCCGGAGAGCACGATCCGGGTGATCCCGTCCGGGTAGAGCGGGGTGCGGGTGGTCACCTTGGCGCAGATGATGCCGGCCTTGTTCCGGCCCGCCGGGCGATCCACCGGTACCAGCCGGTCGGGTTCGCCCGCAGCGGCCTCGGCCAGGTCGAGTTCGATCAGCTTCCCGCCTGGCCCGGCCAGGGTCTCGGAGAGCTCGTAGGGGTAGACCAGCCCGCGGCGCCTGGCCCGCAGCACCTTGGCGGCGTAGTCGTCCAGGGGCCGCAGCGGCTCGTCGGGCGGCGGCTCGACGGACGCGGTGACACCCTTGCCCGGCTTGGAATGGAAGCGGATCGCCAACCGGGTGGGCGGCCGGCCGTCGTGGACGAAGGTGCCTTCGGCCAGCACCTCCTCGATGCCGGTGCCGTCCGAGAGCGGGGTGAGCTTGCTCTGCAGGGCCATAACGTCGCGCAGGTCGATGTCGATGTCGGGCCAGACGTAGACCCAGACGTGGTTCATGTCGAGCCGGCTGCCCTCCGCGCCACGGGCGGCGCGGGTGCGCCGGATCGCCTCCAGGCAGTTCTCCACCGCGCGCTCGGCGTGCGGCAGCCCGATCAACCGCCCGTTCTCGTCGCGCACCGCGGCCAGCTGGTTGACCTCGGCCATCGCCACCAGCCGCCGGTCGGCCGGGTTGGACTTCGCCACGCACTCGAACAGCAGGACGCCGCGGGGCGCGGGCAGCCGGGTGGCGTCGAACTCACGCAGCCGCCACAGGTTGAGCCGGCGAAAGACCATCGGGTGGACGCCACGAATCCGTTCGTCCTCGACCAGCCTTCCGTCGGGGTCGGGACGGAAGGTGACGTAGTCGACATTGCCGGCCGAACAGGCGGCGATCACGATCCGCCGCACGCCGTCCAACGGCCAGCCGGCCAGCTGCGGCTGCAGCGCCGCCGCCAATTGGGCGTGGTCAATCGGGGCGTGTGATCCGTCGGTTGCGCCGACGGCGGGCCAGGCCACGTACACCTCGACCACCGCTTCGAGCCCCGCCGCACCCTGGGACACCGGGGACGGTTCCTGCTGTCCCAACCCCTCGTCGTCCTGGGACACTAGGAACCGTCCCCGGTGTCCCAGCTTGTCAGGGTTGGGATTTTGGGCCAGGCCGACACCGGCCAGCTGCCGGGCGACGACGGTGGCCACGGGGCCGTCAGGCGCCAGCTCGTCCGCGTTGGCGATGGTGGTGATGGTGTGGGCGGGGCGATCGTCCAGCACGTAGTCGGCGACCACCACCGAGCGGCCATCGACGGTCAGCGCCTGCAGGCCGGAGAGCTCCCGATCGCCGTAGTGCTTGCGGGTCAGCACCTCGAGCAGCGGCTCGTGGGCGGCGATGCCCTGGTTCAGCCGGTCGGCCAGCGTGAGCACCAGCCGCTCCGGAATGGCCGACAGCGCGGCGATCCGTGCAGCGTAGTCGGGGGCCTCTGGATGAGCGGCCAGATCGGCCACCTCGCCGGCGACGGCGGCCAGCACCTGTTCGCGTTCGGCATCCACCTGCGGCTGATCGAACCAGCGGAACCGGACGGAACGCGCCACATCGCTGACGGCCGGGAAGCGGCGCTGCGTGGAGCGCACCAGCCGCTCCAACTGGGCACGGGCCGGACCTGCCAGCTCCGCCTCCGGAGCCGGCTGCCCGATCCACCGGTCGAGGATCGCCAGCACCACCTGGACATCGGCGGCCACCCGCTGCTGGGCCAGGAAGATCCGGAAGACAGCCTCCTCCAGCGCCGGCGTCCGGTCGAGTTCGGTGACGCCGTAGTGGGCCAGCGCCCGCTCCAGCCGCTGCACGAACTGGTCGGGCAGGCCGGCGCGGGCGGAGTCAAGGCTGCGCAGGTAGCCGTGGAAGTGCTCGCGGTCGGAGTGGATCCGCAGCTCGGTGTTGTCCTGCTCGCCGGCCGGCCGGTTCCGGCTCAGTTCGGCCAGGTCGGCGTAGAGCGCGAACAGCGCGATCTCGCCGGCGAGGACGTCGATGCCCTCGGCGCGTGCCTCGTCGCGGGCGGCCAGGTAGGCGGCGAGGGTGTCTGCCGCCGCATCGGTGTCGTAGCCCATCAGGTGCGCGGAGAGTTCGGCGAGCAGCCGCGAGAGCCGGGCCCGCAGCGAAGCATCGGTGCCTGCCGGCGGAAGCTCGACCTCGCCGGCGGCGGCCTCGGCCTCCTCCTCGCCCTCGCCCAGCGGCTCCAGCCGCACCAGCGGCGCCTGGCTCTCCACCTGGCTGCCGGCCATCACGTGCAGTTCCCGCACCCGGGCCGCGAAGGGGGCGACGATCGCCGTCTCCATCTTCATCGACTCCAGGACGACCACGGGCGCGCCCGCGGCGACCTCCTCTCCGACGGCGGCCGGGGTGGCCACCACCAGCGCGGGGGCCGGTGAACGCAGCACGCCGCCCTCGTCCCGGGAGACCCGGTGGGTGATCCCGTTCACCTCGATCAGGTGCACCGGGCCGTGGGTGTCGGTGACGATCCGGAACCGCTGCGCGCCGATCCGCAGCCGGCCGTGGGCCTCGTCCAGCCGTTCCAACCGGACGTCGGCGGCAGCCTCCCCGATCCGTACCCGGTAGTGACCCGGCCCGGAGCGGAAGACCACCACCCGATGGGCGACCCCCCGCAGCTTCAGATCGACTGCCATGCCCTCGGCGTGCTGGGCCTGCGGACGTCCGCCGCGGGCGGTCTCCAGCAGGTGGGCGATCTCGCGCTGCTCGGCCTCCTGGTAGGCCTCGATGGCGGCGGCCACCAGGGCGACCGGCCAGTACCGGTCGGCGATCAGGCCACCTTCGGCGCGCACCCGGTCGATCCAGCCGGTATCGGCCGAGCCGTCGATCACCTCGGGACGGTTGAGCAACTCCAGCACGAAGCTCTTGTTGGTGGTGCCGCCGTCGATGATCACGGTGGTCTCGGCCATCGCCCGGCGGAGCCGGCCGAGCGCCTCGTCCCGAGTGCGTCCCGAGGCGATGATCTTGGCGATCATGGAGTCGAAGTCGGCGGGGATGGCATCACCCTCGGCCACGCCGGTGTCCACGCGGATACCCGGGCCGACCGGCAGATCCAGCCGGGTGATGCGTCCCGGGGCGGGGGCGAAGTCGCGGTCGGGGTCCTCGGCGTTCAGCCGGGCCTCGACGGCATGCCCCTGTTCGACCGGACGATCGGTCAGCCGACCACCTGCGGCGACGTGCAACTGGGCCTTGACCAGGTCGAAGTCGTTGGTGACCTCGGTGATCGGGTGCTCGACCTGCAGCCGGGTGTTGACCTCCAGGAAGGCGAAGAAGCGATCGCCCGGATGGTAGAGGAACTCGACGGTCCCGGCGCCGCGGTAGTCCACCGCCAGCGCCAGCCGCTCGGCGGCGGCCTTGAGTTCGGCGGTCTGCTCGGCGTCCAGCAGCGGGGACGCGGATTCTTCGATCACCTTCTGGTTGCGGCGCTGCACCGAGCAGTCCCGGACGCCGAGCGCCCAGGCCGTCCCCTGGCCGTCGGCGATCACCTGCACCTCCACGTGGCGGGCGCCGGTGACCAGCTTCTCCAGGAAGACCACGCCGGAGCCGAAGGCCCGCTCGGCCTCCTCCCGGGTGCGCTGGTAGGCGTCGGTCAGATCCTCCGGAGCATCCACCCGCCTGATGCCGCGTCCACCACCGCCGGCGGTGGCCTTGAGCATCAGCGGATAGCCGATCCGGTCGGCGGCGGCCAGCGCCTCGTCCAGGCTGTCGACCGGGCCGCGACTCCAAGGCGCCACCGGGACCCCGACTTCCTCGGCGATCAGCTTGGAGCCGATCTTGTCGCCCAGCTTGCGCATCGCATCGCCCGAGGGGCCGATGAAGGTGATGCCGAGCGATTCGACCAGGTCGGCGAAACCGGCGTCCTCGGCAACGAAGCCCCAACCCACCCAGACCGCGTCCGCCTTGGCCTCCTGCAGCACCCGGGCGAGCAGCTCGTGGTTGAGATAGGGACGCTCGGCGGCCGGGCCGAGCGGGTAGGCCTCGTCGGCCTCGCGGACGAACATCGCGGTGCGCTCGGCGTCGGTGTAGAGCGCGATCGTGGTGATCGGTGGCTCGGTGGGCCGCTCGGCGTTCAGATCGCGCACGGCGTGAATGAGCCGCATCGCCGCCTCACCACGATTGACGATCGCGATGCGCTGGAACACGGGGCCTCCCAGGGGCAGGGTCGGGACACCCCCTCGCCGGGGGCCTTGTGGCAATCTGCCATGTCCGCTGTCGGTTGTTCAGCGTGTCACGGCCAACGTTGCCCGGCCATCCTTGTCGAATCCTCACAATTGCGCCAGCCCCAGCATCTCGGCGATCAGCACCTGGCAGAGGCCAGCGGAGGCGGGACGTGAAGGTGGTTCCTACCCGCGCCGGGTCGCCAGCAGCCGCCGGTGGAAGAGCGGCTCACCGGTGAGCTCGGGATGGAAGGCGACGCCGGTGACGGCACCCTGCCGCACCGCCACGATTCCCTGCCCGCGTCTGGCCAGCACCTCCACCTGGGGGCCGGCGGCCTCCACCCGCGGCGCCCGGATGAACGCCACCCGCGCCGGGCCGAGCGTGGTGGCCAGGTCGACCTCGGCCGAATCGAGCTGGGGCCCGAAAGCGTTCCGCCGGACCGCCACATCCAGCACGCCCAGCGAACGCTGACCGGGGGCCGCGTCGAGCACCTCGCGGGCCAGCAGAACCAGCCCCGCGCAGGTTCCCAGCGTCGGCACCCCGTCCGCGATCGCCCGCCGCAGCGGCTCGAAGGTGCCGAAGCTGCGCAACAGCCGATCGATGGTGGAGGATTCACCGCCGGGCAGCACCAGCGCATCCACCCGCGGGCCGTCCGCCCCTTCCAGATCAGCGGGCACCCGCACCAGCACCGTCCGCGCCCCCAACTCCTGGAGCAGCCGGACGTGCTCCTGAACCCCGCCCTGCAGCGCGAGCACCCCGACCGTCGGCGAACCCCGGCCGCCGGGCAACTCAACCCCGTCGCCCTGACCCGGGAGCGCGGCCCTCCGCTGCGGTCGCCCGCCGGAGCGGCCCCGGATCAGGTCCGCGACCTTCGTAAAGCCGAGGGCGTCGGACGCGACAGCGCCAACGCCGGAGGTGACCGGAGTGGGGTTCACCAGCCGCGCTCGGCCAGGCGGTGGGGCGCGGGGAGGTCGGCCACGCTGATGCCGACCATCGCCTCGCCGAGGCCTCGGGAAGCCTCGGCGATCGCGGCCGGGTCGGAAAACAGGGCGGTGGCCTTCACGATCGCCGCCGCCCGCCGGGTCGGGTCGCCCGACTTGAAGATGCCGGAGCCGACGAAGACGCCGTCCGCGCCCAGCTGCATCATCAGCGCCGCGTCGGCCGGCGTGGCCACCCCGCCGGCGGTGAACAGCACCACCGGCAGCGTCCCGCTCTCGGCCACCTCCCGCACCAGGTCGTAGGGAGCCTGGAGTTCCTTGGCGGCGACGTACAGCTCGTCCGGGCTGGATGCGTAGGTGGCCTTGAGCACCGCTATCTCGTGCCGGATGGTGCGGATGTGCTTGGTGGCCTCGGAGACGTCTCCGGTGCCGGCCTCGCCCTTGGAGCGGATCATCGCCGCACCCTCCGCGATCCGCCGCAATGCCTCGCCGAGGTTGGTGGCGCCGCACACGAAGGGAACGGTGAAGGCATGTTTGTCGATGTGATGGGCGTAGTCGGCCGGGGAAAGCACTTCCGACTCGTCGATGTAGTCGACCTTCAGATGCTGCAGCACCTGCGCCTCGACGAAGTGCCCGATCCGGGCCTTGGCCATCACCGGGATCGACACCGCCTCGATGATCTCCGCGATCAGGTCGGGGTCGCTCATCCGGGCCACCCCGCCCTGGGCACGGATGTCGGCCGGGACGCGCTCCAGCGCCATCACCGCCACCGCGCCGGCGTCCTCGGCGATCCGCGCCTGGTCGGGCGTCACCACGTCCATGATCACGCCGCCCTTGAGCATCTCGGCCAGCCCGCGCTTCACCAGCGGCGATCCCGTTGTCACTGTAAGTGTCATGGGGTCCATGGTCGGACGATTACCGGACCAGTACCAGAGCCAGAACTAACCATCTTCTGGAGTACCGGTATTCTGTGCGCATGCGATCCACTCCCGAGATCACGCTGCCCCTGCAGCTGGACCGGGGCGCGGCCGGGCCGCTTTCCGCCCAACTCGCCGACCACCTGCGGGCACTGATCGCCGACGGAGTCGTGGCTCCCGGCGAGGCGGTGCCCGCGAGCCGGGCGCTGGCGGCCCATCTCGGCATCTCACGGGGATCGGTGGTGGTCGCCTACGACCAGTTGCTGGCGGAGGGGTACCTCAGCGCGGTGGCCGGGCGCTCCACCGTGGTGAACCCGCAACTGCGCCGCGTGCACCCGCGGCAGCGGCCCCCCAGCGCTCCCCAGCCGGCGGCGGCCGGGCCTGGGCTCGATCTGCGTCCGGGTCGGCCGTGGGTCTCGGAGGTGGCCGGTTCAGCGTGGCGCTCGGCCTGGCGCCGGGCTTCGGCCGAACCGGTCGACGTGGCCGTTCCGGCCCTGGGGCTGGACGCCCTGCGCACCGCGTGGGCCGATCACCTGCGACGGATGCGGGCGGTCGTCCGCGACCCAGGGCAGCTGGCGGTCACCGCCGGCGGCCGGGAGGGTCTGGCCACCCTCCTGCTCACGCTCGGCGGCCGGAGGCCGCTGCGGGTCGGCGTCGAGGAGCCCGGCTATCCGTCGCTGCGCCGCGTACCCGCCCGGTTCGGCGCCCAGGTCGTCCCGCTCCCGGTGGACCGGCACGGTCTGCGGGTGGCCGACCTGCCCGTCGGCGCGGAGGCGCCGGATCTGCTGGTGATCACTCCCAGCCACCAGTATCCGCTCGGCGGTTCCCTGCCCGTCGACCGGCGCCAGGCGCTGCTGGAATGGGCGCGCCGGCACCGCGTCGTGGTGGTCGAGGACGACTACGACTCCGAGTTGCGCTACACCTCCCAGCCGCTGCCGGCGCTGGCCGCCCTCGACGATCCGGCCGATGGCCGGGTGGTGATGCTCGGCACGCTGTCGAAGACGCTCGCCCCCGCTCTCGCGATCGGCTACCTGGCCCTGCCGCAGTGGCTGGTGGCCGGTATCGCCGAGACCCGGCGCGATCTGGGCCAGCCGGTGGGGCTGGTGCCGCAGCGGGCGGTGGCTCACTACCTGGAGAGCGGCGCGCTCCGACTGCACACCCAGCGGATGCGGAACCGGTACCGGCGCCGCCGCGCCCAGGTGCTCTCCGCCCTCTCCGGCGTGGACGGCCTGCGGGTCTACCCGATGGACGGCGGCCTGCACGCCGTGGTCGAGACCGCCCGGCCCGAGGCAGCGGTGGTGGCCACGCTGCGGGCGGCAGGCGTCGAGGTCAGTCCGCTCTCGCAGTACTGGACCGGCACCGGCACTCGACCGGGCATCGTCTTCGGCTTCGGCGCGGTGGACGACGAGGAGCTCGCTCGTGGCCTGGCAGCCATCGCCGCCGCCGCGCGCTGAGCCCGGATCTGATCCGCTCAGTTCCGACGTAAAGGATCACTTATCCGGCCGCGGCGGAACCCTCCCCGCCCCTAGCGTCGGGATCGCAACGGACGAGTCCGACGACCCTTTGCGAGGAGCCCGACAAGACCAGGGAGGCCATCGCTCCGGAGAGCGGGCACCGCGACGAGTCTCCGAACCGTTCGGTGGAACCGGTCGAGCGTCCGGGGTGAGGGGGGAAGCCTGCTTGGTGGCCGGGCAAGGGGGGTGACCCGGCCGCCAGACGGGCCGATCGCGGGGGCTCGCAAACCCCGACCTGCCTGATGCACGGGCCCGCCACCCGTCCGCGCCGTTCCGGCCGCGGGCGGGGCTGGAAGGAAGTAGGTTCCAGCCATGACACCAGCTGTCGTAGGCCACCGGGTGGCCGCCCGGATTCGCCAGTTCCTCATCGACGAGACCCTCGACTTCCGGGCCAGATTGTTCAGCGTCGCGGCGGTCATCGGCGTCGTCGTCGCGCTGATCACCGCCCTGGAGAGCGCGTTGAACCAGATGGGCTGGCAGCAGGTCGGGCTCAATCTCGGCACCGCGGCGGCCTCGCTCGCCCTGCTCTGGTTCGTCCGGACCACCGGGCGGTACCGGCTGGCCTATCTGCTCACGGTGATCGGCCTGTTCCTGGTGATCTTCCCCACGCTCTTCTTCACCGGCGGCGGGTACCTCAGCGGCATGCCCGCCTTCTTCGTCTTCGCCCTGGTCTTCTCGGCCTTCATGCTGGACGGGCTGACCCTCTGGATCCTGGTGACGCTGGAGGCGGCGCTCTATGCCGCCTGCTGCGTGATCGCCTATCTCCACCCCGGCACGGTCACGCCAATCAGCACCCCGGTCGCGCAGATGGCCGATGTGATCTACGCCGTCACTGTCTCCGGGGTGGCGCTGGCCATCGCGCTCCACCTGCTGTTGCGCGTCCACGAACGCAACCGGGAACTCCTGGCCGAACGGAACGCCCAACTCCAGCAGGTGGACCGTGCCAAGTCGGAGTTCCTGGCGATCGTCGCCCACGAACTCAACACCCCGCTGGCCACCATCCGGGCGTACACGGAGGAGGCGGGACGCCAGCAGCCGGGCGGGACCGCCGCGACCCGCGACCTCGACGTGATCGGCGCGGAGGCCGACCGGCTCGCGCGGCTGGTGGGTCAGCTGCTGGACGTCAGCCGGATCGACGAGGGACGGCTCGCGCTCGAGCTGCGCGAGGAGAACCTCGGCGCGATCGTCCAGCAGACCCTGCGCGCGTACCAGCCGCTGTGCGCCCGCAGCGGCAACGCCCTGGAACTGGCCCGCGGCAGCGCCAGCCCGGCGGTGATCGCCGACCGCGAGCGGGTGGCCCAGGTGCTGATCAACCTGCTGGCCAATGCCGCGCGTCACACCAGCGACGGCACCATCACCGTGGCGGTGCGGGAGATGACCGGTGTCGCCGAGCTGTCGGTCAGCGACACCGGCGAGGGCATCCCGGCCGACCTGCTGGCCCAGCTGCTCGACCAGGCGGCGCCGCGCCCCGCGGGCAGCCTGCGTTCGGCTCGCGAGGCCGGCCTCGGGCTGGGGCTGATGATCTCGGGCCACATCGTCCGCGCCCACGGCGGTGAGCTCACCGTGACCTCGCAGCCGGGCGTCGGCACGACGGTGCGGTGTACCTTCCCACTGGCCCGGGCCGGCCTGCCGGTCTAGTGCCCGAGGCCGATCGTCGGGGAGCCGGGCCGTTCCCGGCCCGAGCTAGCGGCGCTCGCTGGGCGTGAACCGCACCTGCTGGAAGACGTAGCGGCGATCCCGGGTCAGGGCGAGCTCGAAGGCGCTGGTGGCATCCAGCCGGAGCTTGCGGCGCAGGTTCGAGATGTGCTGCCGCACGGTATTGGTCGGCAGGCCGGACTGGTCGTCCCACACCGCGGCCAGCAACTCGTCCTGGGTCATCCCCTGGCCGGCATTGGACGCGAGATAGCCCAGGAGCTGCATCTCCTTCTTCGACAGCTCGATCTCCTCGCCCTCGAGGGTGACCTTGCCGGTGACGAAGTCGAGGAAGAGCGGCGGCAGTTCGATCCGCATCGCGCGGGGCGCCCCGCCGCGCCGCAACTGGGCGTTGATCCGGGCGGTCAGGACGTCCAGGCTGAACGGCTTGGTGAGGTAGTCGTCCCCGCCGGCAGCCAGCCCGCGCACCACGGCCTGATCCTGGCCGAGCGCGGTGACATAGATGATCGGGGCGGTGGTGATGCGGCGCAGTTCGACACACAGGTCGTAGCCGGAGCCGTCGGGCAGCAGGATGTCGAGCAGCACGACATCGGGTTGATGTTCCCAGGCGGCGGCGCGCGCGGCCTGGACGGTCGCCGTCTGCAGCACCGCGAAGCCCTGCTGGACGAGATGCCGTGAGACCGCGCCCGCCAACGTGGGCTCGTCCTCGACGACGAGCACGATCGGCGCACGTCCCTCGCACCGCGCCATCACACCTCCGTCCCCCACGGCCAAGCCTACGAGAGGCAGACCGGGGCCCGCTCGCGATCCGCGTGAGAAGCCCGGTCCGACGCGCGCGCCGATCTGGCATACCGTTGGGGTGTGGCCGGTGAGCAGATACCCGAACCCAGCGAGCACGAGTACGAGGACGCACTGGAGCCCACCCACCTGATCCGGCGCTCGGACGTGGTGCTGAAGGCCGGCATCCTGATGCTCGGCGCCGGTACCAGCGGGCTGCGGGTACGCGAGCTGATGCAGCAGGTGGCCAGCACGGTCGGCATCCAGCGGCTGCACGCCGACATCAGCTTCACCTCGATCGTGCTGTCGGTCCGGCGCCGCAACACCTTCCGCACCCAGGTCGCCGAGATCCCCAACCCCGGAGTGAACGCGCACCGGATCGCCATGCTGCAGGATCTGGGCAACTCCCTGCCCGAGCGCACCACCGTGGCCGAGGTCGACGCCAGGCTGCGGGAGATCGAACAGACTCCCCGGCTCTACCCGCAGTGGGTGCTGGTGATCCTGGTCGCGCTGGCCTGCGCCTCGGTCAGCGTCCTGGGCAACGGCGGCTGGCGCGAGGTGGCGGCGGTGCTCCCCGCCTCCGGCCTGGCGTACTGGCTCCACCGGCGGATGGGCGCCTGGCAGCTGAACCACCTGGCCACCGTGCTGATCTCGGCGGCCGTGGCCTCCGGGCTGTACGTCAGCTTCGCCGCCCTGCTCACGCTCGCGCTGGGCTCCCCCAGCCCGCGGACGGCGGCCGGCTTCATCAGCGCCTGCATCTTCCTCATCCCCGGCTTCCCCCTGGTCACAGCCGGGCTGGACCTGACGCGGATCGATCTGCAGGCCGGCGTCCCGCGCCTCACCTACGCGGCGATGGTCGTGCTCGCGATCACCATCGGGGTGTGGGTGGTGGCCTCGCTGGCCGGGCTCTCCCCCGACCCGGTGCCACCCCTCGCGGGGCACCCGGTCGTGCTGTGGATCGCCACCGCGCTGGCCGGCTTCTTCGCCGTCTTCGGCTGGGCGGCGATGTTCAACAGCCCGCCGACGACGGCCGTGGCCTCGGGCGCGATCGCCGCGCTGGGGGCGGTGGCGCGGGCGCTGATGCTGCAGGCGGAGGTGCGTCCGCACGTGGCGGCCTTCGTTGCCTGTTTCGGCATGGGCCTGGCCTGCGCCCTGGTCGCGCGCTGGTTCGGGATGACGAAGATCATCATGACCGTACCGGTGGTGCTGGTGACGATCCCGGGCTCGTCCGCGTTGCGCACCCTGATCTACTTCGACCAGGCGGACGTCCTGAGCGCCCTGGAGGTGGGCGTCTCCACCGTGCTGGTGGTGGTCGCCATGATCGCCGGCCTGTCCGGAGCGCGGATGCTGACCGACCCGGAGTGGGCCTTCACCCGTCCCGAACCGCCCACCCTTGCCCTGGCCAGGATGCGCCGGCTGCTCGCCTTCCGCCGCCCGGCCTCACACCCGGCGGGGGACGAACCCGACGACCGGGAATGACGGCGGACGTCCACCCGGACCGTTCAGCGCCGATCAGCCCGGTCGGCTGACGCGGAACAGCTCACAGGTGACGTCGTAGTAGCGATCGGTCGAGCCCAGGTGAGCCATCCCCAGACGCCGGCACACCGCTCGCGATGCGGTGTTCTCGGGGTAGGTCACCGCGAACACCTCGTCGAGCCCACCCTCCCAGGCATGGGCGAGCAACCCGCGAGCGGCCTCGGTCGCGTACCCCTTCCCCCACGCGTCCGGATGCAGATGCCAGCCGATCTCGGTGTCGCCGGAGACACCCGCGTCGCCGCTGAGCGGCAGCAGCTTCAGCAGCGCCGAACCGATCGGAGTGGCCGCATCCCGCGGCACGATCGCCCAGACCCCGTGCAACGGCCCCGGGATCGCCGCCCACCTCGCCAGGCTCGCCTCGGCCTGGGCGAACGCGGTCATCGCCGCGGGCGTCCGCCCGAGATAGCGCGCCACCTCCCACCGCGAGTAGATGTCGAACACCGCGGCCACATCCTCCGAGCGCCACGGACGCAGCACCAGCCGCTCAGTCTCCAGCACCGGCTGCGTCATGAGTCCGCCTCGCCTGGTTCGCCATCCACGATCCGCTGCGCCCGGCCGGTGGCATCAGCGCGCCATTCGTCGGCCAGCAGCGCCCAGGCCATGCCGTCCACCCAGCGTCCACTGCGGTGCAGCGACTCGGCGCGGTAGCGGCCCTCCAGCCGCATGCCGACCTTCTGCATCACCTTCCAGGAGGCGGTGTTGTCGGCGAAGCAGTAGGCGGCCACCCGCCGGACGCGCAGGCCGTCGAAGGCGATGGCGAGCAGTTCGGCGGCCAGTTCGGTACCGAGCCCCCGGCCCTGGACGGACGGATCCAGCACCCAGCCGAGTTCGCACTGCTGGCGGTGCGCCTGCGCTGCGACCTCGTCCTGCGCCCAGCCATCCTCCAGATGCAGCTTGGCGGAGCCGACGATCCGTCCGTCCAGCACAGCGACCACGGTCTCATCCAGCCGCGACTCGAAGCGCGCCACGAAGGCGGCCTGATCGCCGGCTGCCCGCGACAGCCATTCGGTCACCGCGGGCAGCCGGTGCCAGCGCCACACCTCGGGAGCGTCCTGCGCACGGGCCGGACGCAACTCGAGCCGAGCCGTCCGCCGCGGCCAGTCGAGATCGTTGAGCGTCCTCACCCGGCCATCGTTTCGCAGCCTCCGGAGCCTGACAAACCGGCCGTACCATGGGGCCCACTCGACCCCGCTCGCCGCCGGCTGCGTCGATCACGCCCACACCGACCGGATGCTGCAGCACGTCTGCGATCCGGCCGCGGTGATCGCCGAGGTCGCCCGGGTACTCCGGCCGGGCGGACGCTTCGTCGCCGCGGAACCCGACTGGGACACGCTGATCATCAGCGGCGACCCCGATGCCTCCCACGCCTTCCGGCGATTCGTCATCGAGCAGGCGGTACGCAACGCCTACGTCGGCCGGGAACTACCCGGCCTGCTGACCGGAACCGGGTTCGAGGTCATCGACGTCCTGCCGGTGACAGCGGTGTTCCGCGAGGTGACCGCCGCCGATCAGGTGCTGGGCCTCGCGCGAGTCACCGAGCGAGCGAGCCCCGCCGGCTACCTCGCCGCCGGGCCGGGGCGGGCCTGGCTCGACCGCCACGCCGAGGGCGAGTTCTTCGCCTCGATGACGCTGTTCATCGTCGTCGCCGCGCACCCGGGACACCACGACCGCCGGACGGCTGCGACGGGGACGACCTGAATCACCGACCGGGAATCGGCCAACGGTAGGCTGCGGCGATCCAGCTGGTTCCCCGACGCATACTGGAAGCACCGACCCAGAGGAGGCGACGATGGCCCGTGTAGCGCAGGTGATCCGGTTCGCGGTCATCGCCGTCCTGGCCGCCGGCTGCGGTACGACAGGAGGCACCATGACACCCACTCCCCCGCCGGCGTCCACCCCGGCCGGCTGGCCGTCGGGACGTCCCCCGCTGCAGACAACCTCGCCGTTGCCCTCCGGCAGCCCGGCGGAGATCTCACCGCAGCGCTGGCAGGCCATCGAGGACTATCTGGCCGAGCACCAGGTGACCGGTACGCCCGAACTGGAATCGGCCAATGCCGTCACCTGGCCCGATTCGTCGTTGGGTTGCCCCTCCCCCGGAGTGAGCTACACCCAGGCCCTGGTGGACGGGCTGCGCGTCATCGTCACGGTGGACGGCGAACGCTACGACTTCCGGTTCGGCACCGGAACCGAGCTGAAGCTCTGCCGGGGAAGCCGGTAGTCGACGAACGCGAAGGCGCCGCCGGGAACGACCCCGGCGGCGCCTCGCATTCGTGCTACTTCCCGGCGATCAGCAGGGCCTCCTCAGCGCCGGACTTGTTGTCGATGGCCACGGCCATCAGGCCGAGCGGCTTCTGCTCGGCCCACTGGGCGGGGTCGATCGCCGCGGTCACCACGGTGGCCTTGGTCTTCTTGCCCGCCACCGGAACGGTGACGTACTGCCCGTCCTCGATCGCCTTGGCCCAGGGGTTGTAGACCGCCGAGCCCGAGAAGGTGTCGCTGCCGTCGCCTTCCAGCGAGTAGCTGCTCACCGTGTACGAGAACGCACCGGTCTCCGCCGACAGCCCCAGGTCACTGGCCCAGACCGGCAGCAACAGCGTGCTGCTGTCGGTCGGCGCGGACGCGAGGAAGCCGGAGGCGAACAGATCGCCGGTGGCCAGATCGGCCACGAACACCTCGGCCAGGCCGTCGAAGGATCCCGTGCGGACGGCGCCGGAATCGTGGCTGAACACGATCCAGTCGGGGGCACCGTCTCCGTCGGCGTCGATCTCGACGTCGAACTCGCTGGTGACGGCGTTCGACCACCGGGTGTAGTTGTTCACCGCGAACACCAGCAGTTGGTCGTCGCCATCGGCGAAGGACGAGACACCCGCCGCGCGGAGGTCGAACCCGCTGCCCGGGGTGAGCTTCGGCACGTCCTTACCGTCCTTCAGGCCCCAGGTGTAGAAGTCCACCGGCGCCGCCAGCGCACCACCGGAGTTGACCAGCTTGATGGTCGCCGAAGTCGCCGGCTGCGGCTTCGGGGGCTTGGTCGGGGTGGGAGTCGGGCTCGGCTTGGGGCCCTTCGTCGGCTCAGGCTTCGGATGCCCCTTGCCATCGGTCGTCTGGGACGGAGTGGTCGGCAGGCCGGCCTTCGGCGAGGCGGTGGCCTTCGACGGCTGGGCGGCCGTCTGCGCCACCTTCTGGGTCAGCGGGAAGCTGCCCTTGTTGAGATCGGTCACCTTCGCCCGGGCCCGCGGGATGAGCAGGTACGGCACCCGCAGCACCTCCTTGCCCGAGGTCAGCACGACATTGCCGGAGACCTGGTTCAGCGCGAACTGGTCGTCGCCGATGGACGAGCCGAGCTTGCGGGCTTCGGCCGCCAGGCCCACCAGGACCTTGACGGTCTTGCCCGGCTTGACCGTGACCGACCTCTTGCTGAGGACGACCTTCGCCGGCCGCGACTCGGGATTCGCCGCCGTGGACAGCTTGTAGGTGACGCTCTTGGAGCCCTTGTTGTGGATCGTCAGCGTCTTCGCACCGGCGAAGGCCCGGCTCGGCTCGGCGAAGCCGAAGCTCAGCGAGGACTCGCGGAACCAGCCGCTGGTGGTGCGGTACGGATCGCCGCCCACCACGACCTGGGTGCTGACCGCCTGCGCGGCGTCCACGAGACCCACGCCGCCCCGCACCAACTGCTGCCCGGCGACCTTGCCCGGGTCAGCGGTGGTGACCAGCGCGGCCGCGATCTCGGAGGCGTTCCACTTCGGATGCGCCTGGACGGCCAGCGCCGCCACACCGGCGACATGCGGAGCCGCCATCGAGGTGCCCGAGATGGTCGCGCCCTCGGTTCCGGTGCCCACGCCGGTGGAGACGATGGAGACTCCCGGAGCGGCGACGTTCGGGCTGATCTCGGAGTCGCCGTTACGGGGGCCGCCGGAGCTGAACGAGCCGTAGCCGGTGAAGTCCGGGTTGGCCAGCGACGTGGCCGCCAGCGAGACCGTGCCACCCGCGGCGGCCAGCACCGCGTCGCGGTCGGTCGACCTGACCCCCAGGAACGGGATGGTCACCACGTACGGCGTGCCGTCGTCGGGGTTGCTGGTGATGTCTCCCTCGAAGGGGGGATAGCCCGGATCGGTGTTGAGCTGCAGCACCGCTGCGGCCCCCGCCTGCTGGCCGAAGATGGCCTTGGCCACCCGGGCGCATTCGCCGCGGCTGACCACGGCCAGCTGGTTCCCGCCCGCGACGATGCCGGAATCGGCGAACTGCTGGGCCGAGCAGCCCAGGCCCACGCCGTCGGCGGCATCCCGCACCACGACCACCTCGAGCGGGGCGGAGGGGAGAGCCTCGTTGTTGGCCAGGATCGCGGTCACGGCGGTGCCGTCGCCGAAGCTCAGCTTGGCGCCGGGGAAGGTCTCGGTGGAATCCACCGCGGCCACCGCCACCACGCCATCGCCGGCACCCGGTGCGCCGGTGATGTAGGGAGCGCTTCCCTCGTTGCCCGCGGAGGCGACGACCACGACACCGGCACCCACGGCGTTGGACGCGGCCACCGCATCCGGCTCGCCGACCCGGCCGAAGCTGGAGCCCAGCGACATGTTGATCACGTCCATGTCGTTGGCCACCGCCCAGTCGATCGCCTCGGTGGTGACGTCGGTGCTGCCGCCGCAGCCGAAGACGCGCAGCGCGTACAGGTCGACCTGCGGCGCCACGCCCGGGCCGACCCGGAAGGCCTTCGACGCGGTCTTGGCGTCGTACGGCCCGCGGTAGGTGGTGCCGTCCGCCAGCACGCCGTTGCCGCCCGCGGTCCCGGCGACGTGGGAGCCGTGGCCGTTGCAGTCCAGCGGGTTGGGATCGGGGTGTGGCACCGGCTGGTAGGTGTCGCTGTCGGGATCGGCGTCGTAGTCGTCACCGACGAAATCCCAACCGCCCTTCACGCGCGGTGCCTTCGGGCCGAACAGCGTCGGATCGGCCGGGCTGGCCTCGGCGGCGTGCGCCTGCTCGAACGCCTCGACCGTGCCCGGGCCGCCGAAGTTGGCATGGGTGTAGTCGACGCCGGTATCGATGACCGCCACCTTGACGCCCTTGCCGGTGTAGCCGGTGGACTTCCAGACCTGCGGCACGCCGAGGTAGGGCACCGACACGGCATTGTCGAGGGTGTGCAGCGGTGCCCGGTGGATCGCCACCACCTCGGGAAGCGCGGCGACCGCGTCCAATTGCGAGGCCTTCAGCTGAACCCGCATGCCGTTGTAGGCCGACTGCATGTTCGACTGGACCTTGCCGCCCTTGCCGGTGATGGTCTTGGCCACCTTGTCCTGCTTCTTGCGCAGGTTGTCGCGGACGGCCTTGCGCTCGCTGTTGGAGAGCTTGCGGCCCTTGTCGGCCTCCACCACGGCGACGGGGTCGCCGACCACCTCGACGATCACCTGGACCTTGGTGTCCTTGGCGAGACTGCGGGGACGGATGGCGGAGTCGATCTTGCCCGAGCTAGCAGCCGGCTCGAAGAGATCAAGGGACTCTTTGGGGGCCGCGAGGGCCGTTGCCGGGAAGGCCAGGGCGAGCACGCTCGTGGCGATGAGGACTTTGCGATACAAGGCGATGCACCTTTCGGGGACGGGACATGCGCTTCCGTCGCACGATGGGAGGGTGTACGACTTTCAGGCAGGCTAGGCCCGGTCGCATCCGGGGTCAACGGTTTCGGCGGATTGGACGGCCGAGTCTGAAGCACCACCCTCGACTGTCGCTCCCCGCGCGAAGGCGACGCGAGGCCGTCACCCCAAGGTGCTGCGCGGGCCGGCGGTTTGGGCCAGAGTGGGGCCATGGGAACCGCGGAACCGGCCTGGCTGTCCTTTCTCGGGGGTGCCGGCACAGTCACCGGCTCGAAGTACCTGCTGACCGTCGGCGAGCGTCGGATCCTGATCGACAGCGGACTGTTCCAGGGTGAGAAGCAGTTGCGGGAGCAGAACTGGGCGGAGTTCGGCATCCCGCCCGGGTCGATCAGCGACGTCCTGCTCACCCACGCGCACATGGATCACGTCGGCTACCTGCCGCGCCTGGTGCGCGGCGGCTTCGCAGGACGGGTCTGGGCGACGGCTCCGAGCATCCGGCTGGCCGAGATCGTGCTGCGGGATTCGGCCTTCCTCAACGAGCGGGATGCGGAGCACGCGGCCAAGCGCGGTTACTCGAAGCACCATCCGCCCCTGCCGCTGTACACCACGGCGGACGTCGAGGCGACGCTGCCGCTGTTCCGCGCAGTCGGCTACCACGAGCCGCTCGATCTCGGCGACGGCATCGTGGCCCGCTACTACCCCGCGGGGCACATCCTGGGCTCGGCCAGCATCCACGTCACGACGCCCTCTACGAACGTAGTGTTCTCCGGTGACGTCGGACGCCACACCCACCCGGTGCTGCGTCCGCGGGAGGTGCCGCCGGGCGCCGTGACGGTCCTGATCGAGTCGACCTACGGCGATCGCGAGCACCCCGATCCGGAGATCGCCCACGAACCCTTCGCCGACCTGATCCGGCGGACCGTCCGCCGGGGCGGCTCGGTGCTCGTACCCGCCTTCGCCGTCGATCGCACCGAGATCCTGCTCAAGACGCTCTCCGAGATGCAGGCCGAAGGACGCATCCCGCAACTGCCGGTCTTCGTGAACTCCCCGATGGCGCTCGCCGCGCTCGCGGTCTATCGCGACCCGGCCTACCGCGACGAACTGCGGCCCGACCTCGACCCGGCGCACTTCATCGATCTCCCGGCGCTGCGCGAGATCCGCTCGACCGAGGAGTCGGTGCGGCTGAACCACCCCCGGCACCCGTGCATCGTCATCGCCGCCTCGGGGATGGCCACCGGCGGCCGCGTGCTGCACCATCTCAAGCACATGCTGCCGGATCACCGGCACTCCGTGGTGCTGGTCGGCTACCAGGGCGAGGGCACCCGCGGCCGCTCCCTGGTCGACGGCGCCACCCAGCTGAAGATGTTCGGCCGGTACGTTCCGGTGCGCGCGGAGGTGCTGCAGGACGACGAGTTCTCCGTCCACGGCGACCGTTCCGACCTGCTCGACTGGCTCGCCGAGCTCAGCCCCGGGCCGCGGACCGTCTACACCGTCCACGGCACCCCGGAGGTGAGCCGCGCCTTCGGAGCCCACATCACCGAACGGATCGGCGTGCCGGCCCTCGTCCCCACCCTGGGCGAAACCGTTCGGCTCGACTGAGCCGGATCGACGTCCATCGCCGACGAACTCGGACTTGCGGAGGCCCGCCGCGTGAGTGAAACTACAAGTGGCGAGCCGTTTGACTCAGAGATCCAGCGGGACGCCGATGAAGAGCCTGCTGATGGGGGGCATCAGGCGCGCTCGACCGAATGGAACCCCCATGGCCACCCCCCACCCCCTGACTCGCTTCGTCGCCACAGCGACGGTCGTGGGCTTGATCGCCTGCGGCTCGGCGACCGTTGGAGCGCCCACGACCACCGTCCCGGCACCGGTCACCCATTCCGCCGTCGCCCTGGCCACCGCCAAGAAGAAGGACGCCTTCGAGAAGGACGTGCTCGCGCTGATCAACAAGGCCCGCAGCAGCAAGCGGAAGTGCGGCAGCAAGACCTACGCCAAGGCAAAGCCGCTGAAGTGGAACGCCAAGCTCGCGCTCGCCGCCGAACGGCACAGCACCGACATGTCCAAGCGCGACTACTTCAACCACACCAGCAAGAGCGGGAAGTCGCCCGGTAGCCGTATCAAGGCGACCGGCTACAAGTACAAGGCGATGGGCGAGACGCTCGCGGCGGGCTACTCGACCCCCAAGGCAGTGGTGAAGGCCTGGCTCAAGAGCCCCGGCCACTGCAAGATCCTGATGAGCAAGTCGTTCACCCAGGTTGGCGTGGGCCACTACCTGGGCGGCGGAACCTATCGCCACTACATCACGGCCGACTTCGCCAAGCCGAAGAAGAAGTAGCGACACAGCAGAGCCCGCCGGGGAACCGAGGTTCCACGGCGGGCTCTGTTACGGGTGCCGCCCCGGGTAGAAGCACCGCCCGAAGGCGGCGCCACCACCCGCGGGCAGGGCGGCAACCGGGTCAGGAAACGGCGCGCTCGGCGCTGTTCGCGGTGGCCGGCTCCACCGAACCGGCCATTCGAAGACCCCAACCGAGCAGGATCGACAACGCACCGACGCCGATGGCGAACAGTGCCACGCCGAAGGCGATCACCGAGGTGAACAGCGAGGCGCGCAGGAAGGAGCCGTTCATGGCGGTCGCCCGCAGCGGATCTTCCTTGTCGAGTTCGGCGTAGGTCTTGCCGTCGGTCGCCGCCAGCGCGTGCTGGTTGATGATGTCGGCCTGGACGAAGGCGGTGAACGGATCCGAGACGGTAGCCCCGGCGAAGGCCGGCGCATCGCCCGACACCGTGATCCGCTCGGCGGCGAGCTTGCTGCTCACCATGCCCCAGGTGGTGATGCCGGCGACGATGAAGACCGCGCCGAGGATCATCGCGATCAGCCCGATCAGCCGCACCTTCGAGCCATTGGCAGTCGCAGTAGCCACTACTTACTCCTTTGCTTGCGCACGATTGCCGGTTGCCACAACTGCCAGGGCCACCGCCCCCTGTCGTGCGTCCCAGGATGCGGCTGTCAAGCTCCTTGCGATCCGCAAACTTAGGCAATCCAAGCCTTAGCTGTCCACGCAGGGAGGAAAACTACGTATTTCCTCATCCCATGATGATCCGGTAATACCCGCCTGGCGATATGGTCGAACCGAATGCGATTCGTGGCCCTGCTGCGAAGGCGCTGAGGATGGCCAGGTGACAAGGTGGTTTGCGGGCGCTTCCGGCGTAGAATGGGTACTTCGTGAAAGCCGCCTGCGGTAGACGTATTCATGCTATAAGCGCTGCTCTGGGAATAGGACGACGCGTGCCGGGCTTGTACCGCTCGGCAGTGTCGGCGCCATCGCCGCGGCCAGTTCTCGACCCATGACGAGGAACCCATGAACCACCCCGATACCGGCACTCCCGTCCTGCCGGTCGCCGAGTCGACCCGGCCCCACGCTGAGCGCCTGCCGCGCCACACCGTCCGGCTGCTCGGCGTGCTGATGGTGGGCGCCTTCGTCGTCATCCTGAACGAGACCGCGATGAACGTGGCGCTGGCCACGATCATGGCCGACCTGCGCGTCACCGAGCGCACCGCGCAGTGGCTCACCACCGGCTTCATGCTGACCATGGCGGTGGTCATCCCGACCACCGGCTGGCTGCTGCGCCGGTTCTCCACCCGCGCCGCCTTCACCCTGGCGATGAGCATGTTCGCGCTCGGCACCGCGATCTGCGCGCTGGCCTTCGCCTTCCCGCTGCTGCTCGGCGGCCGGATCGTCCAGGCGATCGGGACGGCGATCATGATGCCGCTGCTGATGACCACCACCATCGAGGTGGTCCCGCCCAGGATGCGCGGCCGGGTGATGGGCCTGACCAGCATGGTGATCTCGGTCGCCCCGGCCATCGGTCCCACGCTCTCCGGCGCCATCCTGCATTTCCTGCCGTGGCGCTTCGTCTTCGTCGTCGTGCTGCCGATCGCCCTGGTGATCCTCGGGCTGGGCCTACGCTTCGTCTACAACCTGGAGGCGCCGGGCCGGCTCCGGCTGGACGGGTGGAGCGTGCCGCTCGCCGCGCTGGGCTTCGGCGGCCTGGTCTACGGGCTCAGCCTGGTGGGCAACCCCGAGGTGCCGGGCTGGGAACTCACGACCGTCCTGGCGATCGGGGCGGTGGCACTGCTCGGCTTCGGCTGGCGGCAGGTGCGGCTGCAGCGCACCGACGACGCCCTGCTCGACCTGCGCACATTCACCGTTCCGGCCTTCACCACCGCCGTCGTGGTGATGGCGATCGTGATGGCGGTGCTGTTCGGTTCGGTCATCGCCCTGCCGCTGCTGATGCAGCAGGCCCTGCACCTGGATCCGCTCACCGTCGGGCTGATGCTGCTGCCCGGCGGGATCCTGATGGGCGCGCTGGCACCGTTGGTCGGCCGGCTCTACGACCGGGTGGGGCCGCGCTGGCTGGTGATCCCCGGCGGCCTCGTCGTCGTGGGCGCCTTCGCGATCTTCGCGACCGTCGCGCCCACCACGCCGTGGTGGCACCTGCTGATCGCGCATCTGCTGATGAGCCTGGGGCTCGCGCTCATGTTCACCCCGCTGTTCACCACCGCGCTGGGCTCACTGCCCCACCACCTGCGCGGCTACGGCTCGGCGACGGTCGGCACCACGCAACAGGTGGCCGGCGCAGCGGGAACCGCGCTGTTCGTCACCATCATGTCGACCATCTCGGCCACCGCCGGTGGCACACCCGAGGAGGCCCTCGCCGCCGGCGCCCGCGGTGCCTACCTGGTGGTCGGGGTGCTGTGGCTGGCCGCGATCGCCGCGGCCGCCTTCCTCACCAAACCGGACGACGCCGAGGAGATCCACGGCGCCCACTGAGCGCGTAAGGTGACCGGGTGCCCACACCCGAGTTCATCCTGCGGCTCCGCGAGAAGGTGGGGGTCGCGCCGCTCTGGCTGTCTGGGGCAATGGCCGTGGTGCTCCGCGGCGACGAGGTCCTGCTGGTACGGCGTTCGGACACCGACGAGTGGACGCCGGTCAGCGGCATCGTCGACCCGGGCGAGGATGCCCACGTCACCGCCGTCCGGGAGGTCGCCGAGGAGACCGGCGTGACCGCCGAGGTGGAACGGCTCGCCTGGCTGACGGTCACCGAGCTGATCACTTACGGCAACGGCGACCAGGCCCACTACCTCGACCATGTCTTCCGGTGCCGCTGGCTCGCCGGCGAGCCCGCGCCGGGCGACGACGAGGCCACCGAGGCCGCCTTCTTCCCCCTGGGCGCGCTGCCCGAGCTGGCGCCCCGATACGCCGACGCGATCGCGGTGGCCTGCCGCGAGGAACCCGCGACCTGGCTGGGCCCGCTGCGTTAGGAGCAACCATGGAGATCGCCCTGCTGATCAGCATCGCCGGCATCGTGCTGCTCGTGGCGATCACCGCCCTCGCCCCACGGGTCGGCGTCGCGGCACCGCTGCTGCTGGTGCTGCTGGGCATCGCGATCAGCTTCATCCCGGCCATGCCGCCGATCGAGATCGAGCCGGAATGGATCCTCGGTGGGCTGCTGCCACCGCTGCTGTTCTCGGCGGCGGTCAGCATCCCGTCCATGGAATTCCGGCGCGATCTGCGGCTGATCTCCGCCTTCTCGGTGGTGCTGGTGATCGTCTCGGCGCTGGTGGTGGGGGTGCTGCTCACCTGGCTGATCCCGGGGCTGCCGCTGGCCCTCGGGGTGGCGGTGGGCGCCATCGTCAGCCCCACCGACGCGGTGGCCACGTCCATCGTGAAGAAGGCCGGTGTCTCCACCCGGCTCACCACCGTGCTCGAGGGTGAGAGCCTGCTCAACGACGCCACCGCGCTGGTGCTGCTGCGCTCCGCGATCGCCGCGGTCGGCGCGGCGGTCTCGATCTGGCAGGTCGGGCTCGACTTCCTGTACGCGGTCGCCGTCGCGCTCGGCGTCGGCTGGCTGGTCGGACGGCTGACCAGCGCGGTGATGTCCCGGCTGCGCCAGACGAGTTCGATCGTCGCGCTGTCGCTGGTCGTCCCGTTCGCCGCCCACCTGCCCACCGAGCATCTGGGCGGCTCCGGGCTGGTCGCGGCGGTGACCGCGGGGCTGGTGATCGGCGGCCGCTCGCCCCGCGTCCTGGGACCGGAGAGCCGGCTGGCCTGGACGGCGGCATGGAAGACCGTCGAGCTGATTCTGGAGAGCGCGATCTTCCTCCTGATGGGGCTGGAACTGGCCGCGCTGGTCGAGGACGTCCGCCACACCCACGACAGCGTGTGGGTGGCGGTCGGGCTGGGGGCCGTGGCGGCGACCGCCGTGCTGGCGGTGCGAGCCGGGTTCGTGGCCTGGTCGCTGTGGCTCCTGGCCCGTCGCGAGCGCCGCGCGGCGGCCGGCCGGGAGCGCCTCGAACAGCTGCAGGAGCGGCTGGACCAGGTCAGCGACGTGGCACCGGCACAGCGGGTGAACCGGATGCGGACGATGCTGAACCGCCGGCTGGCCGACATCGACTACCTGGCCGCCGAGCGGTTCGGCAAGCGCGAAGGCGTGATGCTGGTGTGGGCCGGCATGCGCGGGGCGGTCACCCTGGCCGCCGCGCAGACCCTGCCGCGGGGCACCGAACACCGTTCGCTGCTGGTGCTGATCGCCTTCGTGGTGGCGGCAGGCACCCTGGTGATCCAGGGCGCCACCCTCTCCCGGCTGGCCGCGCGGCTCGACCTGACCGGGCAGACCGGCGTCGATCCGGCGCAGCGGGCCGCGCTGCGGGCCGATCTCAACCGTGCCGCGCTGGCTCGGCTGGACGAGCTGACCCGCGCCGACGGCTCGTCCTACTCGGAGGCGACCCTGGCGGCGGTTCGCCAACTGCTCACCAAGCTGGCGGCGGGTGGTCCGCCGGATCCGGCGGCAGCCACCCGTCACGCCGACGTGATCGCGCTGCGACTCACCGTACTGGACGCACAACGCGCGGCCCTGCTGGAGTTGCGCGATCTGGGCAGCTACCCGTCCGGGCTGCTGGACGACATGCTGACCCAGCTGGACGCCGACCAACTCGGCCTGCAGCTGCGGCAGCCCGACTGAGGACCACCGGGGCCCGGAAGCTGCGGTCAGGCTCCCTGGGCGAACTCCTGGATGGCCAGCACCGCGGCGCCGCGGCACCAGTCCAGCCCGCCGCCGGACATCATGGTCAGCGGAACGTCGTGGGCACGCGGGTCCCGGTCGGCGTGGAACCCCTCCTGGACCGCCGCCTCGGCTACCACGGCCAACCGGGAGCCCTCCCCGCCGATCACGATGAGTTGCGGCACCGTCAGGTTCGCCACCGCCGCCAGCAGGCGCCCCAGGCCGCGCCCCGCGTCGGTCACGACCCGGCGGGCGGCGGGGTCGTCGGCCTGGGCCGCGTCCAGCGCCTCGTCGAAGGTGACCGTCCGTCCAAGGGCGCTGGAGACCTCGCCGGCGATGCCGGTGTCGGTGAGCAGGGCATGCGCGCAGCCGCGATGACCGGCCGGGCACAGCGGCCCCAGCGGATCCAGCGGCCAGTGACCGACCAGGCCGATCCCGGAATCCTCGTTGACCACGGTCCGTCCGTGCACCACCAGCCCGTAGCCGACGCCCGCGCCCAGCGTCACCACGGCGAACCGGTCGACCCCGCTCGCCGTCCCGAACCAGTTCTCGCACTCGGTGACGGCAACCAGGTCGTTGTCCACGATCGTCCGAACGCCGGTCGCCTGCTGAACCAGCGGCCCGAGCGGCACCTGCTCCCAGCCCAGGAAGGGCGCGCTGAGCACGACCCCGCCCGATCCGACGAGACCGCCCACGCCGATGCCGAGCATCGTGGGCTCATAGCCCAGGTCGACGAAGCTCCGCACGAGCTCCCCGATCCGGTCGACCACCCGGTCGGGACGGGCGGAGTCGAGCGCGATGCCGGCCTCCGCCACCACGCTCGCGCGCAGATCGGTGACCACGCCGGCCACGCCGGTGGCGGTCAGCTTCATCCCGATGAAGTGCCGGGAATCCGCCCGGACGTCGAGCAGCCTGGAGGGCCGCCCGGCACCGGGCTGCGCCCGTTCCCCCACCTCCACCAGCAATCCGCTCTCGATGAGCGGAGCGGCCAGCCGGGTCAGCGAGCCCGGGGAGAGTCCGAGGCGCCGGGCGATGTCACTGCGGGCCAGCGGGCCGTGGCGCAGCACCTCGAGGGCGACCGCCTGCGCGGTGCCGCGCTCGGGAACCCACACGGATCCCTCGGCCTGCATACTGACTCCTTCGGCATGCCAACCGGAACGATTAGTTCCGGGCGACACCAAACATAGTGCAATCAACTCGACCAGATCACCTATTGACCCCTTGATTATTTTTGTTGTAGAACTAATTCCCTCAGCAGGGCTCACTCGCGAACTCTGCGATCACGGACTGGAGACACGCGATGAAGCGCTATATCCGAGGGACGGCCGCGGCGCTGGCCACGGCTGCCCTGGCGGTCACCGGATGCTCCGCTGGGGGTTCCCCGACCACGGGCTCCCCGGCCGGACCGGGATCGATGGCTCCCGCCGAGCCGATCACGCTCACCTTCTGGGGCTCCTACGGCAACGGCGGCAACTCCGCCCAGCAGGAGATCCTGGACAACACCCTGATCCCCGCCTTCGAGGCAAGCCATGCGGGGGTGACGGTGGAGTACGTCGACGTTCCCTACGACGATCTGCTCCAGAAGCTGACCACCAGCGCAGCGGCCGAGGAGCTCCCCGACCTGGTGCGGGCCGATCTGGGCTGGGTGCCCCGGTTCGCCGACCTGGGCGTCCTGGTGCCGCTCTCCGACGTCATGCCCGACTTCCAACAGCTCGCCGACGCGACCTTCCCCGGCGTGCTCGCCACCAACTACTTCGAGGGCAAGTACTACGGCCTTCCGCTCGACACCAACACCCGCGTCCTGATCTCCAACCCGGACGTGCTGGCGAAGGCCGGGCTGGATGCGCCGCCGGCCACCTTCGACGAGTTCGTCGCCCTGGGCAACGCGCTGAAGGGCTCCGACGTCAGCCTGTTCGCCGACGGCGGGCTGGGCGCCTGGAACCTCATGCCGTGGATCTGGTCGGGCGGCGGCGACATCACCGACGCAGAACTGACCACCTCCTCGGGCGTGCTCGACAGCGACGCCAATGTGGCCACCCTCCAGATGCTGGTCGACCTGTACACCGCCGGCCAGATCTCCTCCGGCATCATCGGCAACGAGGGCGCGGTCTCCACCAGCGAGGGTCTGCCGAACGGCAACTACGCGACCATCCTCGACGGCCCCTGGATGAGCGGCATCTGGGGTGACCAGTTCCCCGACTTCGAGCCGGTGTACTCCCCCGTCCCGGCCGGGCCCGGCGGCTCGGTGAGCGTCGTGGGCGGTGAGGACATCGTGCTGACCGCGTCGTCGAAGCATCAGGAGGCGGCGCTGGAGTTCATCCGGTTCACTCAGTCGGAGGAGTTCCAGCTGGCGCTGGTGCCCACCGGTCAGCTCACCGTCATCCAGGCGCTCGGCGACAAGCAGGTCGAGCTCGTGCCCGGCCTGAAGGTGTTCACCGAGCAGCTGGGCACCGCCAAGAACCGGCTCGCCATCACCCAGGGCTCTGAGGTCGACGGCATCCTCAACGAGGAGCTCACCCCCGCCTTCGAGGGCACGATCGGCGTCCGCGAGGCGCTCACCAAGGCGGCGGCGCGCATCGACGAGTTGCTCGTGGGCTGATGCGCAACCATCCACCGAGTCCGGAGTTCCGGGAGCCGGCCCCCGCGGTCGCCTCCCGGGCCTCCGGCCGAGCCTGGATCCGTCGCGGGAGCGCGACCCCCCATCTCTTCCTGCTTCCCGGGTTCGCGCTCTTCGCCCTGGCCATCCTCTACCCCATCGCGCAGGCCTTCCGGATGAGCTTCTACGACTGGAAGATCGTCGGCTCGGCCACCAGCGAGTTCCTGGGGCTGGAGAACTACCTCCGCGCGCTGGGCGACGACAAGTTCTGGGTCGCCTTCGGCAACACCGCCTTCTACGCGGTGGCGACGATCGTCCCGCAGATCGTGCTCGGCCTGGCCGTGGCCCTGCTGCTGCACGGCCGGGCGCCGGCCCGTCCGCTGTTCCGGGTGCTCTACTACCTGCCGGTCGTGACCAGCTGGGTTGTCGTCTCCCTCGTCTTCCGGTTCCTGTTCGCCGACCAGGGGCTGATCAACTACCTGCTCGGCGAGGTCGCGCACGTCACCGACGGCCAGACCTCCTGGCTCGCCGACCGCTGGACGGGCATGATCGCGATCAGCGCGCTCGGGATCTGGAAGGGCGTCGGCTGGTCGATGATGATCTTCCTCGCCGCCCTGCAGGGAGTTCCGGCAGCCCTGATGGAGGCCGCGATGATCGACGGAGCAGGCCCGTGGCAGCGCTTCCGGGCCGTCACCCTGCCGGCGATCCGGGCGGCCCTGGGGTTCGTGACGATCATGCTGGTGATCGGCGGGTTCAACGTCTTCATCTCGGTCTACCTGATGACCGCGGGCGGCCCGGCCGGCCGCACCGAGGTGCTGCTGACCTACATGTACAACCAGGCATTCGGGAACCTCGACTTCGGGTACGGCTCGGCGATCGCGGTGATCGTCACGCTGATCGTGCTCGCCCTGTCGCTGATCCAGCTCCGCATGTTCCGCAATCCCGACGGGGGGTACGTCGAGTGAACCGTCCGGCTCCCTGGCCACTGACCAGCCTGCGGCTGCTGGTGCTGGTGGCGGGCGCGCTCGTCATGGTGACGCCCTTCCTCTACCTGCTCTCGATCTCGTTCACCGAGCAGAGCTACGTGCTGACGATGCCGCCGCAGCTCATTCCGGATCCACCCACCCTGGCCAACTACACCAAGGCGCTCACCGTTCAGGATGTACCGCGCTACTTCGCCAACTCCCTCTACGTGGCCTGTGTCTCGACCCTGCTGGCACTGGTGCTGAGCTCGATGATGGCCTACGCCTTCGCCCGCTTCCGGTTCCCCGGCCGGGAGCTGCTCTTCCGGGTACTGCTGGTCGGTCTGATGATCCCGGCGGTCATGCTGCTCATTCCCCAGTTCATCCTCACCAAGTACCTCGGGCTGCTGGACAGCCACCTGGGTCTGATCGTCTTCTACGTCGCCGGCTCGCTGGCCATCAACACCTTCCTGCTGCGCGGCTTCTTCGAATCCATTCCCGCCGAACTCGACGAGGCCATGCAGATGGACGGCGGCAACGCCTGGACGCGGTACTGGCGGCTCGCGATCCCGCTGGCCCGGCCCGGGCTGGCCACCGCGACGATCTTCACCTTCTTCTCGGCCTGGGACGAGTTCGCCTGGGCGCTGACCATCCTGAACAGCCCCGAGCTGCGGACGCTGCCGATCGCGATCCGGCTGTTCGCCGGCTCGGGCAACAACGCCGTCCAGTGGGGGCTGGTGTTCGCCGCCTCCGCGATCGCCGTGGTGCCGGTGATCATCGTCTTCCTGGTCTTCCAGCGACACTTCGTACAGGGTCTGACAGCAGGGGCGGTGAAGGGATGACGGCCGAGATACTTCCCGAACTGGCGGTGGTTCCGTCGGGCAGCCCGGTGCGGATCGAGCTGCGCGGGCTGGACGCGGGGACGCTCACGGTGCGCCACCTGGGGCACCCGGTCGCCACCCACGAGCTCTCGGGGCCCGGCCTGGTGTCGCTCGGCGTGCTGCCGCCCGGCGGCTACGGCGTCGAACTCGTCCAGGGCGAGCGGCGCTGGCGCACCGCCGTGGATGTCCAGCATTCGCCGTGGGATCGGCTGCGCTACGGCTTCGTCGCGAGCTACCCGCCCGATCGCGATCCGGCTCCGGTCGCCGAGCAGGTCCGGCGGCTCCACCTCACCGGAGTCCAGTTCTACGACTGGGCCTACCGCCACGCCGCGCTGCTCGGCGGCGGCGAGCAGTACTCCGATCCGCTCGGCCAGCCCATCTCGCTGGCGACGGTCGCCGGCCTGGCGCGAGCGGTGCAGCGGGCCGGTTCGAGCGCGCTGGGCTATGCCGCGGTCTACGCGGTGGGCAACGAGGAGTGGCCGCGGTGGGCCCATGCCGCCCTGGTGCAGCCGGACGGCACTCCCTACAGCCTGGCCGACTTCCTTCAGTTGGTGGATCCGGCGGCACCGGACTGGCTCGACCACTTCACCGCGGAACTCGCGGCGGCCACCGAGCAGGTCGGCTTCGACGGCTTCCACCTCGACCAGTACGGCTACCCGAAGTGGGCGACCCGTCCCGACGGGCAGGTGGTGGACGTCGCGACCTCCTTCGACACCCTGATCCGGGCGACCCGGGAGCGGCTCCCGCAGGCCCGGCTGGTGTTCAACCAGGTCAACGACTTCCCCACCGTCCGGCTCGCGGACGCACCCCAGGACGCGGTGTACATCGAGCCGTGGGAACCCCAGACCACCCTCGGCGCGCTGGCCGCCACCGCGACCCGGGCACGGACTGTCGCGTCCGGGCGTCCGGTGGTGATGGCGGCCTACCAGCACGTCTACGACAGCGTCCCGGACGAGGTCGGCGACCGCTCGGCCGCCCTCACCATGGCGACCCTGTTCTCCCACGGCGCCACCCAGCTGCTGGCGGGCGAGGCCGGCCGGATCCTCGTCGACCCGTACTACGTCCGCAATCACCCGGCCGGGCCCTCGACGCTCGCCCTGCTGAAGCGCTGGTACGACTTCCTGGTCGAGCACGACGAGCTGCTCATGCCCTCCGCAGTCACCGACGTGACCGCCGCGTTCGCCGGCGGCTACAACGACGACTGCGAGGTCGCCTACCCGACGGCGCCGGTCACCGGCGAGGCGATCGCAGGCGGCGTCTGGCGGCGGATCGTCGAGTTGCCGGACCGGCTGGTCGTCCATCTCATCAACCTGACCGGTCAGCCCGACACAAGCTGGGACGCGCCGCGGGAACCGTTCGCGGACGTGGTGGGCGGCCAGCTGCGGGTGCGCCGGGTCGGCGGCCTCCTGCCCCGGATCGCGGTGGCCGATCCCGACGGCGCCGGCTACCTGCGGCCGGTACCGGTGACGGCGGCGGGCAACCACGCCCTGGCGGCGCTGCCGCCGCTGCACACCTGGCAGATCGTCTCCGTCGAACTCCGAGAGGACACCCCCAGATGACCCGGACGGTTGCGGCCGGCCGCGCACTCCAGGCGCCCGCCTGGTGGCGCGATGCCGTGGTGTACCAGATCTATCCCCGCAGCTTCGCCGACTCCGACGGGGACGGCATCGGCGATCTGCAGGGCATCATCGCGCACCTCGACCACCTGGTGACCCTCGGCGTCGACGTGGTGTGGCTCTCGCCGATCTATGCCTCCCCGCAGGCCGACAACGGCTACGACATCAGCGACTACCGCGCGATCGACCCGGTGTTCGGCAGCCTGGACGACTTCGACGAACTCGTCGAGGCGATGCACGCGCGCGGGCTCCGGCTGGTGATGGACCTGGTCGTCAACCACACCTCCGACGAACACCCGTGGTTCGTCGAGTCGGCGTCCGGGCCCGACAGCGCCAAGCGGGACTGGTACTGGTGGCGTCCGGCCCGTCCGGGGACGCAACCCGGCAGCCCGGGTGCCGAACCCAACAACTGGGGCGCTGTCTTCTCCGGCCCGGCCTGGACCTTCGACCCGGCCTCCGGGGAGTACTACCTGCACCTGTTCGCGGGCAAGCAGCCGGACCTCAACTGGGAGAACCCCGCCGTCCGGCACGCTATCCACGACATCATGCGCTGGTGGCTGGACCGGGGGGTCGACGGCTTCCGGATGGACGTGATCAACTACATCTCCAAGGTTCCCGAACTGCCCGATGCCCCGTCCCGGCCGGGGGAGATGCTCGCCGACGGCCAGGCGTTCTACAACTGCGGCCCCCGGCTCCACGAGTACCTGCAGGAGATGCACCGCGAGGTGTTCGCGGACCGCCCCGAGCACGTCCTGACCATCGGCGAGATGCCCGGCGTCGACCTGGCCAACGCCCTGCTGGCCACCGATCCCGCCCGTCGGGAGCTGGACATGGTCTTCCAGTTCGAGCACGTCAGTCTCGACCACGGCACCGGTGGCAAGTGGCAGCGCCGCCGCCTGGAACCCGACGATCTCGCCGCCACCTTCGAGCGCTGGCAGCACGGCCTGGCCGGCCGGGGGTGGAACAGCCTCTACTGGAACAACCACGACCAGCCCCGGGTGGTGAGCCGGTTCGGCAACGACGGGCAGTACTGGCGGGAATCGGCGACCGCGCTGGCGGCCGTCCTGCACCTGCAACAGGGCACCCCCTTCATCTATCAGGGGGAGGAGCTCGGCATGACGAACCTGCCCTTCCGCGAGGTCGGGCAACTGCGGGACATCGAGAGCGTCAACCACTACGCGACCGCGCTGGCGGCGGGCGTCGACGAAGCGACGGCCTTCGAACAGGTGCGATGGGCCGGACGGGACAACGCCCGGACCCCGTTCCAGTGGGACGCCGGCCCCCGGGCCGGGTTCTCCACCGGGCGCCCCTGGATCGACGTCAACCCGAACCACGGCTGGCTGAACGCCGCCGCCCAGGTCGGGGTCGGCGGCTCGGTCTTCGAGTTCTACCGGCAGCTGATCGCCCTGCGGCACAGCGATCCGGTGATCGTGGATGGTGACTTCGAGCGCCTTCCCGGCACCGCGCCCGGCGTCCTCGCCTATCGCAGGGTGCTCGGCGACCAGCAGCTCACCGTGATCGCCAACCTCTCCGACTCGCCGTGCCGGCCCGGGACGGACATCCCGCAGGGCTCGCTGCTGCTGCGGAACGTGACCGGCCTGCTCACGGACACGCTCGCCCCCTGGGAGCTGCGGGTGTTCCGCAGCTGACCGCGCTCGGCCGGCGCGGAGTAAAGTGGATGCCACGGCGATGGGGCTCGCCGCCAACCGCGCCAGCTGACGGTCCCTACCAAAATGAGAGGTGGGGATATGTTCGCTGTCATCACCGGACCACAGGTCCGTCGTCCCGATGAGTCCGTCGCATCGCCGAGCCTGCTCGACCCGGCGGGTCAACTGGCCTATCGCACGTCCGGTCCACCGCCTGGCTTCGACGATCTCCAGCTGGCCTGCGCACTGTCCGGCGCCGGCGAGTTCCAGCGCGCGGTCTGGTACGCACCGCCGTCCGAACCCGGAACGGTGGCCTACCGGCAGGCAGTGGTGGCCGAGTTGCGCCGCCCCGAGTTCCGCGGCCTCGCCCGGAGGCTGACGACGGCCGTCGCCGGAGCCCGTCGATCGATCGAGAACTACCGCAAGGCGCACTATCAGTGGCCCGCCGAGATCCAGCTGGCGGACGCCATCGCCCGGTTCACCGGCGCGATCGCCGAGGCTGCCCGAGGGCTGGACGAGCTGCGCCCGGCCTCGGCGGGGTTGCGCGGGCTGGCCGGCTACCTGTCCGAACAGGTTGCGAGCGCGGGCTTCCAGGAGCTGGCCCGGAACACCGTCCTGGATCGGATCCGTGGCTGTTCGATGGAGCTGGGCATCCACAACGGCACCGTGTGGGTCGCACCCGACACCGGCCGGCCCGGCTGGGGCGAGCAGATCACGGCGACCTTCGCCCGGTTCTACGAGCCGGGCGAGCAGCCGGAGGCCACCTGGGTCCGGCCCGAGCGTTCGCTCAATCACGTGGAGGCGCAGGCCGTCGAGCTGGTCGCGACGAGCTTCCCGGAGCTGTTCGCCGAGCTGCATCGATTCGTCGGCAGCCGGAGGAACTTCCTGCCGGCAGCCCTGCAGCGGCTCGCCCAGGAGTTGCGGTTCTACCTCGACTTCCTGCACCTGATGGACGAGCTGAGCGCCCGCGGGGTGGCATGGTGCCTGCCGCGCAGCACGCCGGACGGGGCGGTGCGCGTGCGCGGGATGGTCGATCTCGCGCTGGCCGTCCGATCCGACTCGCCGCCGATTGCCAACGACCTGCTGCTGACCGCGGACGAGCGGGTGGTCTTCGTCACCGGGCCGAACCAGGGCGGCAAGACCACCTTCGCCCGCGGGTTCGGACAGTTGTGCTACCTGGCCGGGCTGGGGCTTCCCGTCCCCGCGCAGTCGGCCTCCCTGCCCTGGACGATGCCGGTGCTCACCCACTTCCCGGCACCCGATGCCCCCGACCGCGGCGGGTTGGCCGACGAGCTCGCTCGGCTGCACGAGGCGCTCACCGCGGCCGGCCCCCACGCGCTGCTGATCTTCAACGAGCTGTTCTCCGCCACCTCGGCCGCCGATGCCCTCCTGCTCTCCGCCAAGGTGGTGGAGCAGCTCCGGATGCTGGGTTGCCGGGTGATCTGGGTGACCTTCCTGGAGGAACTGGTGCTCGGCACCGAACCGTCGGTGAGCCTGGTGGGCCAGGTCGAGCCGGAGGATCCCACCCGCCCCACCTTCCGGTTCCGTCCCCAGCCGCCCGGGGGACGCTCCCACGCGGTGGCGCTCGCCGCCCGGCACGGGCTCTCCGGTGCCGATCTCGCGGAGCGACTGCGATGAGAGTCCACCTGCTCTTCCCCGACCGCGACGCCGTGCGCGACCAGCCGCCGGCGCCGGGCGCCGATGATCTGGTCGCCGACCTCGACCTGGAGCCGGTGCTGACGGTCATGTTGCCCGACCGGCATCTCGAGCAGCTGTGTCCGTCCGTGCTGCTGAACCCGCTGACCGATCCCGGCCAGATCCGGTGGCGGCAGCAGATCCTGGCCGATGTGCTGGCCGATCCTTCCGGAATGCAGCGGCTGTTCGAGCTGGCCGGGCGGGCGCTGGAAAGCCAGCGCGGCGCCTGGCTGTGGTCGGGGCGCACCGCCGACTCGGCGCTGGCCCGGGCCGTCCACGGGCTGGGCGCGCTCCTGCCGTTCCTGACCGAATTGGCGGCCCTGGCCGGCGAGCAGCTGGCGGTCGTCCACGCTCCCGGGCTGCGGCAGCTCCACCGGCGGTTGGTCGACGATCTCGATCCCGACTATCTGCACCGGATCCGAAGCCTGCTGGGTCAGCTCGCCTTCCCTGCCGGGCTGACCACCCGAGCCACGATCGGGACGAACGGCCTGCTCGGCGACTTCGAGGTGCTGCCGCCACCCGCCGGCCGGCGACCGTGGTGGGCGCTACTGGGGTTCAACCCGCGCGGCCGGCTGCAGTTCACCCTGGGCGAACGAGACGAATCCGGAGCCCGCGCGCTCGGCGCATTGCACGCCGACGTGCTGCACGAGATCGCCGCCGTGGCGGCGCAGGCCAACGAGCACGTGCTGGGCTTCTTCCGGCAACTGCGCTGGGAGACCGGCTTCTACGTCGGCTGCCGTCAGCTCCACGACCGGCTGCGGTCCGCCGGAGTGGGGGTCTGCTGGCCCGGCGCCCTCGTCCCGCGCACCGGGGCGGAACGGCTGGGCGCGGAGGTGGAGACGGATGGGCTGGTGCCGCTGAACCTGGCGGTTCGCTCCGGGCGGGTGCCGGTCGGCAACGACCTGGCCGGAACGATCCCGTTGCTGGTGATCACCGGCGCCAACCAGGGCGGCAAGACCACCTTCCTGCGCAGCCTGGGTCTCGCGCAGCTGCTGCTGCAGGCCGGCATGTTCGTGCCCGCCGCGCACTTCCGGGCGAGCCTGGCCGGCGCCGTCCACACCCACTTCCGGCGGGGCGAGGACGACGACCTGCGCAGCGGCAAGCTGGACGAGGAGCTGACCCGGATGAGCGCGATCGTCGATCGCGTCCGGCCCGGCGACCTGGTGCTGATGAACGAGTCGTTCGCCGCCACCGACGAGGTCGAGGGCTCCTGGATCGCCGCCGACATCATCGACGCCCTGCTCGCCCACGGTGTCCGGGTGCTGCTGGTGACCCACTTCCACGCCCTCGCCCGGCACTACGAGGGCCGTCCAGGCACCTGCTTCCTGCGTGCCGAAAGGCTCCCGGACGGCTCTCGCAGCCACCGGCTGGTGCCCGGCGTGCCGCAACCCACCAGCCATGGCATGGACCTGTTCGACCGGCTCTTCGTCCGGAGCTGACCCCCGCCCTGCAACCCATCGGGCCGATGACCGATGATTCGACCAGCCCGACTGCGTTCCGCCGCCGCGGTGGCGCTATCCTCCCGTCAGCACAATCGAGGAGGATCCGTGTCCGAAGAGACGCCCAAGCCCAAGAAGTCGACCAAGGCCGCCAAGGCAGCGCCGGTCTTCACTCCGACGCCGGAGGCGAAGGCCCAGTCGACCCAGAAGCGGATCATCGCGCTGGTGCTGTGGGGAGTGGCCATCGCGCTGGAGGCCGTCGCCATCTTCTGGCTGCTGCGTCCCCCCTTCGACGAACTGGCCGCGAACCACGGCTTCCCGCAATGGCGCTGGTGGACGCTGCTGGGCTTCATCGCGGTCATCGGCGTGCTGTCGGTGATCGGCTCCCAGCTCTGGAAGCAGGCCAACCGGCTCGACCCGGCCTCCAGCAAGGAGCCGTTCCGGTTCTTCGTGCAGAACCAGCTGGGCGCGATCATCGCGCTGGTCGCCTTCCTGCCGCTGATCATCCTGATCTTCCTCAACAAGGACATGGATTCCAAGCAGAAGGGCATCGCCGGCGGCGTCGGCATCGCGGTGGCGCTGGCCGCCGTCCTGCTGGGGGTCGACTTCAAGCCGCTCTCCCAGGAGCAGGCCGCGGTCGAATCGCAGGTGGTCACGCAGCTGGTCGGCCAGGATCTGGTCTGGTGGAGCGCCGGCGGTGGCGTCATGCACCTGTGCGAGGGCGTCTCCGACCTGAAGAACGTGACCACGCAGATCAGCAGCGGCACCACGGCCGAGGCTTTCGCGGCGGGCAAGACCGGCATCACGCTGGAGATCCAGCAGGAGCTCAAGCAGTGCGGCCTGCCCACCCCGGAGAACCTCGACGACATCGTGACCTGGGTGCGCCAGGCCCGCGGCGTCGCCTGAGCCTCACCGGCCCGCTGCCCATCCTTCCCGGTCGGGTCGGCGCCCGTCCGGTCGGGTGACGGTCATCGCGCAGGTGGCGTAGGCATCGCTGCGCTGTTTAGGGCGAGCCCTCCGCCATTTCCCGGATTAGCCATACCTGGGCATTTGCTGCGGAGGCATCCAAATAGCGGCGCGACCCACTTGTGTCATGCGCAGAGCGTGGCATGATGGGTTTCAACACGGCGGAGGGGCTCGCCACAAGCGCGATGAATATCGCCAACGGTCCCTGGCAACCATCTGGTTGGCAACCGCCGTGTTTGTTGTGCGGTGGCTGCCCCGATCGGGGACAGGCCCCTCGGTCGGCCGGATGGCCGCCCCTCCCAAGGCGGGCGGGGCGAGGGTTGACCGAGGAGGAGCAATGCAGTGCTTCGATTGTGCGGTTCAGTTGAACCGCGAGACCGCGGCGAACGCCATGTGCCGGGTGTGTGGAGCCGGGCTCTGCCTGGACCACGCCTACCCGGCCTACGCTCAAGAGGAAGTCCACTCGCTGGGTAGCCCGGCGACCCGGCGGCTGCCCGGGCGACGGATGTACTGCCGGGAGTGCGTGCCCTCCTACCTGGGGGATGTCGCGACGGCCCAGCGGGGCCGGATCTCCGCAGCGGTCTGAGGTACGTAGGCGGGGCCGGACCGCCGGCCCTGCCTACTTATTCCCGAAATCGGGTGCCGAGGTGAATCTGCGATTCGGGTTTCCGAAATCGCGGGCGAATCGGCGAACTCGCTATTTTCTTCCGGAATCAGAAGGAGAAAGTGATGGTTGATATCTATCTATGCCGCCACGGCCGCACACCGCTCAATGTGGCGGGACGATTACGTGGCCGACTCGATCCGGAACTGGATCTGGTCGGCGTCGCCGAGGCCCGTGACCTTGCCCGCCACCTCGGCGGGCTGGGCATCACGCGAGTGATCGCGAGTCCACTGAAGCGGGCCGTCCAGACCGCCACGCCGATCGCGGAGTCCGCCGGGGTGCGGCTGGAGACCGACGCCCGGCTGCTCGACCGCGACTACGGCGAGTTCGACGGAACCTCGCAGGAGGAGGTGATCGCCCGGTACGGCTCGCTCGAGGCCGCGCCAGGGGTCGAGCCGGCGGAGGCCGTGATCGAGCGGGCTCGGTCCGCGTTGGAGGCCCTGGTGTCGGAGCCTGGCCCGATCGTGGTGGTCAGCCACGACGCGGTGCTCCGGCTGGTGCTCGACGCCCTCGCGCCCATCCCGATCGACGGCGGGCACCTGCCCCCGCGCACCGGATCGTGGAGCCTGTTGCGGAACGATGCGGTGGGCTGGCAACTGGTGGTCGTCAACCGCAAGGACGATCCCTTCGAGACCGCGCTGGCGCGCTGAGGGCGCTGCCGTGTCCGTCCCTCCGGCCGAGTTCGTCGACGCGACGCTGGCCGAGTTGGCCGGGATCGCCCGGCGTCATCGCCTCGCCGGCCTGGAGGAGCGCTGCCTGACGGCGGTGCGGCAGGCGCGCGACGGCGACCACGTGGTGGCGGTGCTCGGTCAGTTCAAGGCCGGTAAGTCGTCCCTGCTCAACTGGCTGCTGGGCGAGGACGTGCTGCCGGTCCAGGCGATTCCCACGACCGCGGTAGTGACCCGCGTCCGCTACGACGACCGGCTGACGGCGCGAGTGAAGCGACGGGGCCACGAGCCCGCTGCCGCGCCGCTCGGAGAACTCGGCGAGTGGATCACCCAGGCCGGCAATCCGGACAACCGCCGCGATGTGGAATGGGTCGAGGTCCGATCTCCCGCGCTGGCCGATCTGCCCGGTCTCACCCTGGTGGACACCCCGGGCACCCAGAGCAGCTGGGAGGCGAACACAGCCACCAGCCTGGGCTGGCTCCCGAACGCGGGGGCCGCGCTGGTCGCGGTCAGGGCAAACGGATCCTTGGTGGCGGCGTGAACCGACAGCGGCGCCCACGCCAGGACGAGAAGGAGGATGGAAAGTGCCTTGTTCTGCATGGTGGAACTCCGTCTGATGGAAGGTTGAAAAGCGAATGGCCCATCCGGGGCCCCGCATCGTCGAATCGCAGATCCGCCGCGAACTGACCGCATGCACCCGTCACCCCGGCGACGGGAACTGGCCACGCAGCCTAAGGTGATATCGCCTGCCCTGTCAACGACAGACTTCGTACGTCGCGCATCGTGATGAATCACGCAACGCGCGGCTCAGCTGCCGTCCCCTCGCACCGAGCGACCGCGCTCGATTTCGCGCAACGCCTGCTGCTCGGCCGCGCGACGCGCCTCGCGCTCGCGCACGGTCAGGCATTCCTTGCCGCGGCGGTGGCTGCCGGTCCGCATGACGAATTCGCAGACGAGGCGGTCGCCGTCGCGACGGGCAAGGATCGCGTTGATTTCCTCCTGGGCGTTGAGCACCTGCAGGCGGTCGCCTTCGCTCAAGGCCTGGCCGCTGCCGCGTGCGTCGAATATGGCCTCGATGCGCAGGAGCAAGGCCTCGATGCGACCCCGCTCGGCGTCGTTCGCCGTGGCATGGCGTCCGTCGGGGGCGAGCGAGGCGCGCACTCGGCCGGCCTGGTCGCGGAAGTCGGCCGGTGTCTCGACCGTGACCTCGAAATCCAGGCGGTCGAGCTCCTGTCCGGCGAGCGGCAGCGATGCGCCGAGCAAGGCCAGCGCGAGCAGGCGCGACAGGAAGGCATTCGGCACGATCAGGCACCGCGTTGCAGGGCCGTCGACGATACGCCATCCACCGCGCGCAGACACTCAGGGCACGCCGACAACCGCCACGGCGTCGTCGGCGAGGACGCTCACCGGCACGGCGAGCAGGCCGTTGCGACAGGGTCCACCCACGCAGGCGCCGGTGTCGACGGCGAAGGTCGCGCCGTGCGCCGCGCAGGTGATGCGGCCGTCCTTGACGAGGAATCGCCCGGGTACGTAGTCGAGAGCGCGACCCGCATGTGGACACTCGTTGTGATAGGCAAACACGCGCCGGCCTGCCCGCAGCACGATCAGTTCGAACCCGCCCGTTGCCGAGTCGACCGGCACGGCGATCGCCCCGCCGTCCGGAACGTCGTCGAGG
>Ga0102832_1000317_pt1 | contig 101167 bp, 106 predicted proteins | sample EBPBio282013_DNA_FD_88942 | JGI IMG/M metagenome (GOLD analysis project Ga0102832, IMG submission 88942) | Wastewater treatment Type I Accumulibacter community from EBPR Bioreactor in Madison, WI, USA - Reactor 2_5/28/2013_ DNA (Illumina Assembly) | ecosystem: Engineered > Bioreactor > EBPR >...
TGAGCGCGAGGTACAGAGCCTGACGCCCGATGAACGCCAGCGCATCCGCCAGGCCCGATCAAGACCGCTGCTGGATGACTTGCACCGGTGGATGCTGATCACGCGCCAGAAGATCACGGACGGCTCGGCCACGGCCAAAGCGCTGGACTACAGCCTCAAGCGCTGGGTGGCGCTGACGCGGTTCGTGGATGACGCTCGCCTTCCTGCAGACAACAACTGGATCGAGAACCAGATCAGGCCAATTGCCATCGGCCGCTCGAACTGGCTGTTTGCTGGCTCGCTGCGGGCGGGAAGGCGGGCGGCCGCCGTCATGAGCCTGATCCGCTCGGCGAAACTGAACGGGCACGATCCGTACGCCTATCTCAAGGATGTGCTGGCACGGCTGCCAACGCAGCGCGCCAGCCAGATCGACGAGTTGCTGCCCCACCGCTGGAAGGCCAGCTGACGCATCCACAATGTGCGCCATGGAACACATTGAAGCGTTGATTGCCGATGGAGGGGAGATCACCGTGGGTGCCCGATGGCCGCACAAGTGCGTTGCTACTGCTGCCGATCAAAGCAACACCTTGGCAATGCTGGTGCGCCGCGACGGTGAAACGCTGCCGGCGCTGCTCCGGCGCCTGGATCAGGCTATCGCCAAAGTCTATGACGACGACGGCTTCACGGACGAGGTGAATTCAGCGAGAACTTGATCCGGCTGCACCGGTCAAGATGGGATGGCCGGACGCATACCGCTGAAGCCACCGCGATTTCCTGAGCCAGTCAGAAGTAGAGGTTGGGGAATTGTTTCGCACGGTACTCAACCGGCGGGACCCGGCCCAATGATTCATGGGGCCGATGGTGGTTGTAGCGATGCAACCAGTCCTGCGTCATGTCCCTGACCGCCTGCAGTGACTCGAACACGTAGCAGTCCAGCACCTCGGTTCGATAGGCCTTGTTGAATCGCTCCACATCGGTGTTCTGCGTCGGCTTGCCAGGCTGGATGTGGTTCAGGGCAATGGTGGCGGCGAGCTGATCAATGCGCTAATCGGCGGATTTATCTCGCAACAGGAGGCGGCGTGAGCTTCGTGCCAACCCAAAGTTAAAACTCGCTGTTGCCGGCAGGGGGTAAATCGCATTAATATGTCCAATATTTTAGACATTAAAAAGCCCGAATCCGCTATGAACCTTGTTGACATCGGCGACGCCGTCCGCCTACGGCGCGTTGAGCTAGGCCTGTCCCAAGCGCAACTGGCTCACCTGAGCGGCCTTTCTCGCCAAACCCTGGTTGGCCTGGAAAACGGCGCGCTCAACGATTTAGGCGTCAACCGCGTGGGCCAGTTGATGGCGGTGCTGGGCTTGGACAGCCCCAAGCCCGATACGGACACCCGCAGCAAGAAGCGAGGCCTGTGGATGGCCGCCAAGACGGCCAGCGTCAGCTACAAGCGTGAACTGGCGCCCGAAGCGCTGGAGAAAGTCCTGGCGAGTGGCGATGTGCCGCCTTCATTCGCGCCGCACCTGATACATCTGCTCGACGAAGCGCCTGTGCCCGTTGTCGTGATGGCTGTGGAGGAGGCTGCGTCGCGCGCGCACCTGCCGCCGCGGCAGGTCTGGCGCAACGTGGCGAAGTTGGCCGAGTCCTTGTCCGTGCACAGGCGGGCGCTGTGGGCATGACGGTCAGGTCGCTACCTGCCGGGCCTTGGGAGAAGCTATTCCCGCGGGCGCTGACGCTGATTGACGAGATCAGCCGGTACGGCGGAATCAAGGATCCGTTCTGGACCCTGGGCGGGGGGACTGTACTGATGTTCCGCCACCACCATCGGTTGAGCAAGGACATCGACATCTTTGTGCCCGATCCGCAGTACCTCGGCTTTGTCACCCCCCGGTTGAGCGACACGGCTGCTGATCTGACGTAGGACTACACCGAGCAGCCGGGCGCTTTCGTCAAGTTGCAGTTCGACGAAGGTGAGGTTGATTTCGTGGCGGCGCCCAACCTGCTGGCTGACGCGTGGGAAATCTGGGACGTTGGCGGCCGCTCCGTCAAGGTGGAAACGGCCGCCGAAATCATCGCCAAGAAGATGTACCACCGGGGCGACCGCGCCACGGCGCGCGATCTGTTCGACTTTGCGCTCGTGATCGAGCGCGAGCCTGGGCAACTTTTGACGGCAAAGCCCTTTCTGCTGCGTCACCGCGACGCTTTTCTGTCGCAAATCGCGCAGCCACATGCTGGATTGCGAATCACGTTCGATGCCATTGCCACGCTGGACTACGCTCCGGGCTTTGATCGTTGCGTGGCCGTGGTTGGCGAATTCTTGAGCGACCTGCAGCTGGTCGAGCGATTGACTTCAAATCACTTTTTCTCATCAATCACAATTCTGAAATATCGCTTTTTCCGGTAACCGTTCCTGCCCAAAATCTGCGGCAAGCAACGTTACCGTTTCATGTCACAAACCCAATCCCCTTCGGGCTTCACGCTCAATCCCCCGCCGGCCCTGGCCCCGGCCGACCTGGTCACCGCCTTCACCGACGTCGTCACCCCCCACATCAGCGACAACCTGGACCGCCTGCCGGGCATCACCGGCCTGCAGCGTTACCATGCGGGCCGCAAGCTCGTGGGCACGGCCTTTACCGTCAAGGTGCGTCCGGGCGACAACCTGCTGATCTACAAGGCGCTCATGCAGCTGCAGCCCGGCCACGTGTTGGTGGTGGACGGCGGGGGCGAGCTGGTCAATGCGCTGATTGGTGAGCTGATCCTTCAATACGCGCAGCAGCGCGGCTGCGTGGGCTTTGTCATCGATGGCGCCATTCGCGACAGCGCCGCGTTTTACAAGGCTGACTTTCCCTGCTACGCCCGGGGCGTGTCGCACCGCGGCCCGTACAAGACCGGGCCGGGCTCGCTCAACGTGCCGGTGTCCATCGCGGGCCAGGTGGTGCAGCCGGGCGATCTGGTGGTGGGCGACGAGGATGGCGTCGTGACTTTCCCGGTCGCGCAGGCGCCCGCCCTGCTGGACGCCGCGCGGCGCAGCGCCACCAAGGAGGCCGCGGTCATGGCCGAGATCGCCACCGGCCGCGTGGACCAGAGCTGGCTCACGGCCACGCTGGCGCCGTTTGGTTTGCTGTGAGCGAAGGGGCCTGAAAGTATGAACATGAACGCCACCACCCCCGGCACGTTGCTTGCCTACCGCCTGGACGCCGTCAAGCCGTCGCCCAGCATGGCCGCCAAGATGCGCGTGGACGCGCTGCGCGCGGCTGGCCGCCGCATTGTGGACTTCACCATCGGCGAGCCCGACTTTCCCACGCCGCCGCACATCGTGGCCGCAGGCATCGCTGCGCTGAACGCCGGGCTCACGCGCTACACGCCGTCGGCCGGCATTCCCGTGCTGCGCCAGGCCATCGCGGCCAAGCTGTTGCGTGAAAACGGGCTGACCTATGCCATCGACGACATCGTCGTGGGCTGCGGCGCCAAGCACATCATCTACAACGCGCTCGCCGCCACGCTCAATGACGGCGACGAGGTCATCATCCCGGCGCCATTCTGGGTGTCGTACCCCGACATGGTTGCGCTGCAGGGCGGTGTGCCTGTCGTGGTTCCGTGCCCGGCGGCCGATGGCTTCAAGCTCACGCCCGCCGCGCTGGAGCGTGCCATCACCCCGCGCACGCGCTGGCTGGTTCTCAATTCGCCCAACAACCCCACGGGCGCGGTCTATTCCGCCGACGAACTGCGTGCCCTGGGCGCCGTGCTGGAGCGGCACCCCCACGTCTGGCTCATGACGGACGAGATCTACGAACATTTCGTCTATGGTGACGCGCGCCACGCGTCACCCATCGCGGTCACGCCGTCGCTGCAGTCGCGCGCGCTGCTGGTCAATGGCATGTCCAAGGCCTATGCCATGACGGGCTGGCGCCTGGGCTATGGCGCGGGGCCGCGCGCACTGGTCAAGGCAATCGTGTTGCTGCTGACGCAGAGCACGTCATGCGCCGTGGGCATGAGCCAGGCCGCCGCCGCCGTGGCGCTGGACGGCCCGCAGGACTGCGTGAAGGAAGCCGCCGCGCTGTTCGCGGCGCGCTGCGACCGCATGGTGGCGCTGCTGAACGCCATTCCCGGCATCCACTGCCCGCGCCCCGACGGCGCGTTCTATGTGTTCCCGAATGTGGACGGCCTGTTAGGCAGGTCAACCGAATCGGGCAAGACCCTGTCCAGCGACCTGGATGTGATGATGTTCCTGCTGGACGAGGCCGGAGTGGCTACGATTGACGGCAGTTCCTATGGAATGCAGGGACACCTTCGCATGTCGTTCGCCACGTCCATCGAAGAAATCGAGGCCGGTTGCGCGGCCATCGCCCAGGCCGTCGCACGGCTGCGCCCGTCTTCGGGTTCCCCCGTTTCCCTCAACCCCTCCCACCAGCCTTCCAACAAGGATCAAGCCCATGCGTAAGCTCTCTCTCACGGCGCTCGCCGCCGCCGCCCTGTTCTGTGCCCACGCGCAGGCCGACCAACTCGCCGACATCAAGCAGCGTGGCACCCTGGTGTGTGGCACGCTGGGCACGGCCGAGCCGTTCAGCTTCCCCAACCCGCAGACGCGTGAGATCCAGGGTTACGACGTGGACTTCTGCGCCGCCATCGCCAAGAGCCTGGGCGTCAAGCTGGAGGTCAAGTCGATCTCGGTGCCTGCGCGCATTCCCGAACTGACGCAGGCCCGCGTGGACATCGTCGCCGCCAACCTGGGCTACACGCCCGAGCGCGCCGAGCAGATCACCTTCAGCGACGGCTACTACGCCACCGGCACCAAGGTCGCCACGCGCCGCGCCGACAAGTTCAAGACGCCGACCGACCTGGCCGGCAAGCGCGTTGCCGCGGGCAAGGGCTCTACGTCCGAAGCCGCCACGCGCCGGGTCATTCCCAATGTGGAAGTCGTGACCTTCCAGGACACGCCCGCCGTGTACCTGGCGCTGCAGCAGGGCAAGGTGGACGGTGCGTCCGTGTCCGAACTGGTGCTGGTCAAGTGGAAGCGCGAATCCGAAGCCACCACGCCGCTGGAGATCCTGGAGCCCGCGCTCATGACCGAGACCTGGGGCATCGGCATGCGCAAGAACGAAGCCGCCATGATCAAGCACGTCAACGGCGTGCTCCAGCAACTGGAAAAGTCCGGCGAAGCCGCGAAGATTTTCGACAAGTGGCTGGGCACCCCGTACCAGATGAAGCGCGACTTCAAGATCCTGCCGATCAAGGGCTGATTCTTTTGCGCTGATCGCACCAGGCCATGAACCCGCTCGATTTCTCCGTCCTCTGGCGCGGCGACTACCCCGCGCTGATCGCGCGGGGCATGGTCACCCTGCTTGAACTCACGGCCGCGTCGTGGGTTCTGGCCATGGCGCTGGGCACGCTGCTCGCGTTCATCCGCATGAGCCGCAGCCGCATCGCGCGGGCCTTCGTGGCCACGTATGTGGAATACCACCAGAACGTGCCCATGCTGGTGCAGATCTTCCTGTGGTATTTCGGCATCCCCACGCTGCTGCCGCAGGACTGGCAGATGTGGGTCAACCGCAATGGCGGCGAGTTCATCTTCGCGTTCATTGCCATCGGCCTGGCCATGGCGGCGTATGTGTCCGAGGCGCTGCGCGGTGGCATCCGCGCCGTGCCCGCAACCCAGCTTGAGGCCGCGCGCGCCCTGGGCCTGAACTTCCTGCAGAGCTTTCGCCTGGTGGTGCTGCCGCAGGCCGCGCGCATCGCGCTGCCCGCGCTGGTCAGCCACACGGTGCTGCTGCTCAAGAACACCAGCCTGGCCATGGCCATCGGCGTGGTGGAGCTGACCTACGCCACGCGTGAAATCGAGAGCCAGTCCTTCCGGACGATCGAGGTGTACCTGTTCTCGACCGTCGTTTACCTGGCGCTGACGCTGCTCATCATGTGGGGCGGCAGCCGGGCCGAGGCGCGCCTGCGCCTGCCCACGCGCTGAAAGGAGCAAGGCCATGCAGGACATCCTTGCCATCCTCCGCGACTACGGCATGCTGCTGCTGGTGGGGCAATACCCCCATGGGCCCGTGGGCGGCCTGGTCATCACGCTGGCGCTGTCCATCCTGGGCGTGGCGCTGGCCTTCCCGCTGGGCGTGCTGATGGCGCTGGCGCGCATCAGCCCGTACGCGGTGGTGCGCCTGCCGGCCATCGCGGTCATTGCCGTGGTGCGCGGCGTGCCGCTCATCATGTTCATCTTCTGGGTGTATTTCTTCCTGCCGGTGCTGACCGGGCGGCCCATCAGCGGATTCACGACGCTGCTGGTCACGCTGGTGATCTACGAGGCCGCGTACCTGGCCGAGATCGTGCGCGCCGGCATCGAAGGCCTGCCCAAAGGCCAGATGGAAGGCGCCCGCGCTGTCGGCCTGACCTACATGCAGGCCATGCGGCTGGTGATCCTGCCGCAGGCGCTGTACAACATGGTGCCCGCCATGCTGGGCCAGTTCGTGTCCACCGTGAAGGAAACGTCGCTGGGCTATGTCATCAGCGTCAACGAACTGACCTTTGCCGCCAACCAGATCAACAGCATCCTGCTGACCAAGCCGTTCGGGGTGTACCTGATCCTGGCGCTGACCTATTTCGCCGTGTGCTTCACGCTGACGCAGCTGGCCCGCATGCTGGAGCGGCGCATCGCCCGCCGTCGCGCCGGCGCACGCCCATCCACCCCGGCCGCTTCGCCCGCCGCCACCGTCCCCGCAAGCCAGAACGCATGACCTCCACGTCCGACATGATCGCCTTCGACGCCGTCAACAAGTGGTACGGCGACTACCACGCCCTGAACGGCATCACGGCCGGCGTCGCCCGCGGCGAGGTCGTGGTCGTCTGCGGCCCTTCGGGCTCGGGCAAGTCCACGCTGATCCGCACCGTCAACCGGCTCGAAGAGATCCAGCAGGGCCGCATCCTGTTCGACGGGCAGGACGTTCACGCCAAGTCGCTGGACGTGAACCGCTTTCGCAGCCACGTGGGCTTCGTGTTCCAGAGCTTCAACCTGTTCCCGCACCTGTCGGCGGCCGAGAACATCATGCTCGCGCCCATGAACGTGCAAAAGCGTTCCCGCGCCCAGGCGCGCGAGCGTGCGCAGGAGCTGCTGGCGCGCGTGGGCCTGGCGGGCAAGGCCGATGCATTCCCCGGCCAGCTGTCGGGCGGCCAGCAGCAGCGGGTGGCGATCGCCCGCGCGCTGGCCATGGACCCGCCGGCCATGCTGTTCGACGAGCCCACCAGCGCGCTGGACCCCGAGATGGTGGGCGAGGTGCTGCAGGTCATGAAATCGCTCGCGCGCGACGGCATGACCATGATGTGCGTCACGCACGAGATGGGCTTTGCACGCGAAGTGGCCGACCGCGTGTGGTTCATGGACCAGGGCCGCATCGTCGAGACCGGCACGCCGCAGGCGTTCTTCTCGGCGCCCGAAAGCGAGCGCGCCCGCAAGTTCCTGTCGGACCTGCGCTCGCACTGAAATCCTCTGGCCGGCTCAGCCCGGCTTCTTGCGTCGCGGGGTCGTCGCCCGGGCCGGCGTCTTGCGCTTGATCTGGTAGGCCGTGTCGAAGTTGCACGCCTGCCGGGCCACCTGCACGATGGATGCCAGCAGTTCGCTTTGCTGGTCGCGCCGGATCGTCGCCGCGTAGGTGGCCAGCGGCAGGGCGGGGCGGATGTCCAGCACTTGCAGCAGGCCGTCATCCACCAGCGGACGCACCGAAGCGAGCGGCAGGTAGCTCACGCCGTAGCCCGACACCGTCAGGCCCAGCAGCGCGACCAGGCTGTTGCTGACCATGACCTCGGACGCCTTGAGCCCGTGCGTCTGGAACCAGTCGCTGTACAGCACGCCCGTGCCCGACTGCGGGCCCTGGGTCAGCACGCGCTGCTCCTGCAGCGCCTGCACGCGCAGCGTCCTGTCGGCGTTCGGTACCAGGCCGGGCTTGCACATCCATTGCATCTTGAGCTTGCCCACGGGCGTGGTCTTGAAGCGCTCGTCGCGGAACCCGTCGGCCGCGATCATCACGTCCAGCTCGCTGGCCAGCAGCTTGTCGCGCAGCGCCACCGCCGTTTCTACCTCGGGGTTGATGACGACGTGGGGATGCGCGTCGTGGATCATCTCGATGAAGCGCGGCAGCCAGGTCATGGCCGTCACTTCGGTCACGCCGATGCGGATGAGCCGCGGCGCCGGCGTGCCGCCGGGGTCCCGCATCAGCGCTTCGGCCTGCGCCAGCATGGTTTGGGCCGTGGCGAACACCTGTTCGCCGCGCCCGGTCAGCCGGGCCGACCTCAGCGTGCGGTCAAACAGCGGCGTGCCCAGTTGCCCTTCGAGTTCCTGCACCCGCTTGGAGACGGCGGACTGGGTGGTGTGCAGCTTGTATGCCGCGGGCGCGAAGCCGTTGAGCTTCACGACCCAGTAAAGCGCTTCGAGTTGTTTGAGTGTGACCATGCCGGCGGTTTTACCATTCCCTGGGGGAATGGATTTTCACGCAGGACAATGAATTTGCGGCGCTGCGCGGGCCTATTTGCCGATCTTCAGCATCCCGGTGGCCAGCGCCGTGCCCAGCACGATGACCGCGCCGCACAGCAGCATCCACAGCGTGATGGCCTCGCCCAGCACGATCGCGCCATACAGCACCGCAAACACCGGGATCAGGAAGGTGACGGCCAGCGCCCTGGCCGGGCCCGCATTGGCGATCAGGCGGAAGTACAGGATGTAGGCAATGCCCGTGCACAGCACGGCCAGCCCCACCACGGCGCCCCAGGCGCGCAGGCCCGGCGTGCCGGCGGGCCACAGCCACAGCGTGGGCACCAGCAGGCCCAGCGTGGCGCCCAGCTGGCTGCCGGTGGCCAGCGCCATGGGGTTGACGCCGGTGAGGTAACGCTTGGTGTAGCTGGCGCCGATGCCGTAGAACAGCGTGGCCACCAGGCAGGCCACCACGGCCCAGCCCGTGCCGCCGGGCTTGAAGCTGGCCTTGTCCCAGGCCAGCAGTGCGACGCCCGCGAAGCCGATCACCAGGCCCAGCAGGCGCGACGCGCCGGGGCGGTCCTTGAGCCAGACCCACGCCACCAGCGCGCCAAACATCGGCACGGTGGCATTCAGGATGGACGTCATGCCGGTGCTCAGCGACAGCACCGCCCAGGCCAGCAGCGCAAACGGTATGGCGGAGTTGAGCAGGCCCACGAACAGGATGGGTACCAGGCGGGCGCGCAGCGCGGGCCAGTGGCCTTTGTAAAGCAGGATGGGCAGCAGGAACAGCGCCGCGATGCCCACGCGCAGGCCGGCGGTCGGCAGTGCGCCGAATTCATTGGCGGCCAGCCGCATGAACAGGAATGACGCGCCCCACAGCGCCGACAGCGTGAGGAAGTCCGACAGGGCCTGGCGGCGCAGCACGTCGGGGCGGGCGGTGGGGTGGCTGGTGGGGGTGGCTGGCATGGTTTGAGTGTGGGGGCAAATCAGGGCCGGCCGCCGCCGGGCGGTGCGCGCGGCCCATGCTTTTTTTCACCGGCTTTGATGCGCATCCGCGATCAATGCGCCTTCCAGCGTGAGCAGGGCCGTCTTGCGCGCCAGGCCGCCGGCGTAGCCCGTGAGCGAGCCGTCCGATCCCAGCACGCGGTGGCAGGGCACCACCACGCTCAGCGGGTTGCGCCCCACGGCGGCGCCCACGGCGCGCACGGCGGCGGGCCGGCCCACTTCACGGCTCAGGTGGCCATAGCTGACGGTGCGCCCGCTCGGTATGGCCAGCAGTGCGCGCCACACCGATTGCTGGAACGGCGTGCCGCCCTGCAGGTCCAGCGGCACATCAAACGTGGTGCGCCTGCCGGCGAAGTAGTCAGACAGCTGTGCCACAGCCTGCACCAGCACCGGGTGCGCGGGCGTGGGCGGCCAGCCGGCGTGGTCAGGCAGGTGGCGCTGCCCGGCAAACCACACGCCGGCCAGCCCGCGCTCGGTGGCGGCCACGATCATCGGGCCCAGCGGGCTGTCGTAGCGGGTCTGAACGATGGAGGCGTCGTATTTCATGGCTTTTCCTGGGGTGTATTGGTGGGCGCCGGGGCGGACCAGGCGCGGATCACGGCGTAGCTGCGCCAGGGCTTCCAGGCCTGTGATGCTTCTTCTGCGGCGCGCGCGGGGTGTTTGACCGCGCGCACGCCCAGGGCGCCTTGCAGCGCCACGTCGCCGGCGGGGAAGGCGTCGGGCCAGCGCAGCGCGCGCATGGCGATGTATTGCGCCGTCCAGTCTCCAATGCCGGGCAGTTCCTTCAGCGCGGTGATGGTGGCATGCACGTCGGCGCCGCCGTGCAGCGCCACGCGGTGTTCGGCCACCGCGCGGGCAATGCCCACGATGGCGGCCTGGCGCTGCCGGACGATGCCCAGCTGGCCCAGGGCATCCCCCTCAGCCTGCGCCAGCACGGCCGGCGCGGGGAACAGGCGCGTGAGCTGCGCAAACGGTGTTTCGACGGGTTCGCCAAACCGGTCCACCAGACGCTGGGCCAGCGTGCGCGCCGCGGCCACGGTGATCTGCTGGCCCAGCACCGCGCGCACGGCCAGCTCGTAACCGTCCAGCGTGCCCGGCACGCGCAGGCCGTCGCCGTGCGGGAAGGCGCCATGCAGCACGGTGTTGATGGCGCCCGGGTCGGCGTCCAGGTCCAGCGCGGCGCGAAGGCGGCGGATCACCTGCGGCAGCACCTCGCGCAATGAATCGCTCACGCGCAGCGTGACCTGGTTGCGGCCAACGTCGAATTCAGCCACCAGCCAGCCCGTGTGCGTCCTGGCGCCTGCGTCCACGCGCAGCGTGCGGCCCAGCGCGGGCGCGGCGTCCATGGGGGCCACGAATTCAATGCCACCGATTTGCCGCGTGCGAAAGAAGCCCAGCATGGCCTGCACGTCATAGGGCGGGCGGTAGCCCAGGCGCACCGCGGTCCCGCCGGCGCCGGCGGGCTTGCGGTCGGTGCCCGCGCGGCGCAGCTGCGTGGGGTTCAGACCGTAGTGCGCCAGGAAGGCGGCATTGAAGCGCCGCACGCTGGCATAGCCGCTGATCAGCGCCACCTGGGTCACGGGCAGGTCGGTGTCGGCCAGCAGCTGCTTGGCCGTCAGCAGGCGGCGCGTTTGCAGGTATTGCACGGGCGACACGCCCAGCTGCGCTTCAAAGATGCGGCGCACATGCCGGTCGCTCACGCCCAGCCGGGCAGCCAGGCGCTCCACCGTGGGCGCTTCGCCACCCCAGGCATCGGGTTCGTCCAGCAGCCGCGCCGCCTGGCGGGCCAGGATGGCGCTGGCGTCCTGGATGGACCAGCCCAGCGCCTGCGGGGCCAGCTCGGGCCGGCAGCGCAGGCAAGGGCGAAAGCCCGCGCTTTCGGCCTGGGCCGCGTGGCCGAAGAAGCGGCAGTTCTCGCGCCGCGGCGTGCGCACCTTGCACACCGGGCGGCAATAGATGCCGGTGGAGGTGACGCCGGTGAAGAAGCTGCCGTCAAAGCGGGCATCGCGCGCCTTCAGCGCCAGGTAACAGGCGTCGGGTTGCAGGTGCGTGGTGTCGGCGGGCATGGGGTCATGATACGCAGCGCGGGCCCTGAAACCAGCCGTTTCCGGACATGTGCCCGACAGGGGCGGGGCCTACAATCGCGCGTTCACTTCACTTGCCCGAAAGACCTCGTTTCATGCAGCTGTCCCCCTCGATCTTCAAGGCGTATGACATCCGCGGCGTCGTGCCCACCACCCTGACCGAAGAGGTTGCGTACGCCCTGGGCCGCGCCTTTGGCGCGGTGGCCCTGCGCGAGGGCGAGGCCACCGTGGCTGTGGGCCGCGACGGCCGCCTGAGCGGCCCCGGCCTGAGCGCTGCGCTGGTGCGCGGGCTGACCGCCGCGGGCGTGGACGTGATCGACATCGGCCCGGCCACCACGCCCATGCTGTACTTTGCGGCCAGCACGCTGTGCGCGAGCGGCATCCAGGTGACCGGCAGCCACAACCCCAAGGATTACAACGGCTTCAAGATGGTGATGGGCGGGCGCGCCATCCATGGTGAAGAGATCCAGGCACTGCGCCGCCTGATGGAATCGAGCGGCTACGGCCCCGCGCCCGCGCGCCATGGCACGGTGCGCCTGGTGAATGTGCTGGCCCCGTACCGCGACCGCATCGCGGGCGACGTCAGGCTGGCGCGGCCCATGAAGATCGTTATCGATTCCGGCAACGGCATTGCCGGTGCGTCCGCGCCCGGCATCTTCCGCGCTCTGGGCTGCGAAGTGACCGAGCTGTTCAGCGACGTGGACGGCAACTTTCCCAACCACCATCCCGACCCGAGCAAGCCCGAGAACCTGCGCGACCTGATCCGCGCGCTGAAGGACGGCGACGCCGAGCTGGGCCTGGCCTTTGACGGCGACGGCGACCGCCTGGGCATCGTCACCCGTGACGGCCAGAACATCTACCCCGACCGGCAGATGATGCTGTTTGCGCAGGACGTGCTTTCGCGCGTGCCGGGCGCGGAGATCCTGTTTGACGTGAAGTGCTCGCAGCGCCTCGCGCCGGCCATCCGCGCGGCGGGCGGCAAGCCGCTGATGTTCAAGACCGGGCATTCGCTGATCAAGGCCAAGATGAAGGAAAACGGCTCGCCGCTGGGTGGCGAGATGAGCGGTCACATCTTCTTCAAGGAGCGCTGGTTCGGCTTTGATGACGGCACCTATGCCGGCGCGCGGCTGCTGGAGATCTTGTCCCGGCACGCCGACCCGAGCGCGGTGCTCAATGGCCTGCCCACCAGCTTCTCTACCCCTGAGCTGAATGTGAAATGTGCCGAGGGCGAGCCCCACGGCATCGTGGCGCAGCTGGTGGCGAACGCGAAGTTTGCGGCGCCCGCCGAGGTGTCCACCATCGACGGGCTGCGGGTGGACTGGCCCGACGGCTTTGGCCTGATCCGCGCATCCAACACCACGCCGGTGCTGGTGCTGCGGTTCGAGGGCCACACCCAGGCCGCGCTGGACCGCATCCAGGCCGACATGCTGGCGCTGCTGCGTGGCGTCAAGCCCGATGCCGCGTTTGAAGAGGCCGCGCATTGAACATCCTCATCGTCAAGCTGTCCTCGCTTGGCGATGTGGTGCATGCCATGCCGGCGGTGCAGGACATCCGCGCCGCGCTGCCCCAGGCGCGGATTGACTGGGTTGTGGAGCGTGGCTTTGCACCGCTGGCCGCGCGCTGCCAGGGCGTGCACCGCGTGGTGCCGTGCGAGCTGCGGCGCTGGCGCAAGGCGCCCTTTGCGCCGGCCACGCGCGCGGCCTGGCAGGCCTTCAGGGCAGACCTGCAATCGCAGGCGTATGACGCGGTCATCGACCTGCAGGGCCTGAGCAAGTCGGCGCTGGTGGCGTGGCTTGCGCCGCTGGCGCCCGGCGGCAGGCGGTATGCGCTGGCCAACCAGACCGAAGGCTCCAGCTACGAGCGGCCCACGCGCTGGGTGGCCGATGTGGCGGTGGCCGTGCCGCCGCACATCCATGCGGTGCAACGCTCGCGCGTGCTGTGCGCGCAGGCGCTGGGCTATGCCGTGCCCGCTGCCTTGCACTTCGGCCTGGCCGCGCAGGGTGATGGCGATAGCGATGGGGTGGGCGCTGGCCGCTGCGTGGCCCTGGTGCATGGCACCTCGCGCGACGACAAGCTCTGGCCTGAAGACCACTGGCTGGCTTTGGGCCGCCGGCTGATCGCGCAGGGCTGCACGCTGGGCCTGCCGCACGGCAGCGACGCCGAGCAGGCCCGCAGCGAGCGCATGGCCCGCGCGCTCGGGCCCCAGGCGCAGGTCTGGCCCCGGCTGGACCTGGGCGCGCTGGCCGACCGGCTGGCCACCTGCGCGGGCGTGGTCGGCGTGGACAGCGGCTTGAGCCACATTGCCGTGGCGCTGGATCTGCCGCATGTGCAGATCTACAACTTTGACACCGCATGGCGCACCGGGCCGGTGGATGCCCTGCGCCAGCGCAGCGTGTTTGCCCGGCCCGCGCCCGGGGTGGATGCCGTCTGGCAGGCCTGGCAGCAGGTATCGGCGGCATGATCCGTGCCTTCTATTCAGTGCTGATGTGGCTGGCCCAGCCGTTCCTGCGCGCCAAGCTGGCGCGGCGTGGCCAGGCCGAGCCGGGCTACCTGGAGGCGGTTGATGAGCGTTTTGGCCGCTACACCGGTGCCGCGCCGCCCGGCATGCTGTGGCTGCATGCGGTGTCGCTGGGTGAAACGCGCGCCGCGGGCGTGCTGCTGGCTGCGCTGCGCGCGCGCGAGCCTGGCTTGCGCGTGCTGCTGACCCACGGCACGGCCACCGGCCGCGCCGAAGGCCGGCGCCTGCTGCGCGAGGGCGACCTGCAGGCCTGGCAACCCTGGGATACGCCGGGCGCGGTGCGCCGCTTTCTGGACCACTTTCGTCCGCGCGCGGGCGTGCTCATGGAAACCGAAGTCTGGCCCAACCTGGTGGCGCAATGCCGGGCGCGCGGCATCCCGCTGGCGTTGGCCAATGCAAGGCTGAGCGACAAATCCTTGCAGCAGTCGCTGGCGCTGTCGCCGCTGTCCATGCCCGCCTACGCGGCGCTCACGGCGGTGTGGGCGCAGACCGCGGCGGATGCGAAGCGCCTGCGCCAGGCCGGCGCGCAGGTGCAGGATGTGTTGGGCAACCTCAAGTTCGACGCCACGCCCGATGAGGCGCAGCTGGCAAAGGGCCGCGCCTGGCGTGCGGCCACGGGCCGTCCGGTGGTGATGTTTGCCAGCTCGCGCGAAGGCGAAGAGGCCGCGCTGCTGGCTGCCATCCGCGCGCACGCGGATGCCGCGGGCGTGCAGTGGCTGATCGTGCCGCGCCACCCGCAGCGCTTTGACGAGGTGGCCGCGCTGGTGCAGGCGGAGGGCTTCAGCTTGTCGCGGCGCAGCGTCTGGCGCGACGCACCCGCGCCGGCGGACGTCTGGCTGGGTGATTCACTGGGCGAGATGGCGCTGTACTACGGCTTGAGCGACCTGGCGTTGCTGGGCGGCAGCTTTGCACCGCTGGGTGGGCAGAACCTGATCGAGGCCGCGGCCTGCGGCTGCCCGGTGGTGATGGGGCCACACACCTTCAATTTTGCGGATGCGGCCGATCTGGCCGCGCAAGCGGGCGCGGCCTTGCGTGTGGCGGATGAAGCGCAGGCCGTCGCGGCGGCGCTGGGGCTGGCCGCGCACGGCGCCCGGCACGGCGCCGCGGTGCAGGCCGCACAAGGCTTTGCCGCGGCGCACCGGGGGGCGGCGGACAAGACGGCGCAGGCCGTCCTGGCGCTGGCAGGGGAAGTCAGGCGCTGAGGCGGGCCAGCCAGCCGGCTGCGGGGGTGATTTCAATCGCGCCGCGCTGTTCGGGCTGCGCCAGTGCCCGTACCACCTGCACGGCGGGCAATCCCGCGAATTCACCAGCAAACCGCTGCAGCGCCCGGTGCGGGGTGTTGTCCGCCCATTTGCATTCGATCAGCCCGCTCAGGCCGTTGGCGTCGCTCAGCGCAAAGTCCACTTCGGCGCCGTCCTTGGTGCGCAGGTAGTGCAGGTCGCATTGGCGGCCAAAGGCATCCTGCTGCCATTGCACGTGCTTGAGCAGGTGGCAGGCCACCAGGTTTTCAAACCGCACGCCGTCGTCGCCGCGCACCAGGCCGGTGTCAAAAAAATACACCTTGGGCTGCTGCAGGACGGCACGCGCAATGTTGCGATGCCAGGGCTGCACCGTGAACACGATGAACAGCGCCTGCAGGATGTCCAGGTAGCGCTTGAGGGTGGGTGGCGACACCGCCAGGTCGCGCGCCATGGACGCCAGCGACAGCGGCGAGCCCACGCGTTCGCGCAGCAGGTCCACGAACAGCCTGAGCGCAGTGACTTCATGGATGCGCGAGAACTCCACGACGTCTTCACGCACCAGGCCGTCCAGGTACTGGTGGCGCCAGCGGTCGGCTTGCACTGCATCCGGGTCCAGCATGGGCTCGGGGAAGCCACCGCGTTCCAGCAGCCGCGCCAGTGCTTCGTCGGGCGTGGGCGGGTGTCCGCCATGCAGCTCGGCGGGCCCATGCGCGCACCACTCGCGCACGCTCAACGGGTGCAGCCGCAGCGCAAAGTAGCGGCCCGCCAGCGAGTCGCCGCCCTGACGGAAGGTTTCCATGCGGGCGCTGCCCGTCACCAGCAATTGCTGCCGCGCTGGCTTGCCGTCGATCACACCTTTGAGCCAGGTTTTCCATGACGGCATCTTGTGGATTTCGTCCAGCACCAGCAGGCTGGTGTGGGGCAGCCAGCTTTGCCGCTCGATCACCGCGCGATCGGCGGCCACGTCGTAATTCAGGTACTGCGCGTCGCGCCCCTGCATGAGCAGGCGGCTCAACGACGTTTTGCCGACCTGGCGCGGGCCGGTCAGGAAGACGGTTTTCCTGGCAAGGTCGGCCGCGGCGCGGCCATCCAGATAGCGCTGCATGCGACTATTTTAATGCAGGCTTTCAAAAAGTCGCGACTTTCTGAAAATTGACTTTCAAAAAGTCGCAATTCGACGCTATTTCGTCAGCACGCCATTGATCTGCTGCAGGTCTTCGGCCTTGAGCGTGCCGTTGGCCTGGCGCAGCCTCAGGTTGCCCAGCAGCACGTTGTAGCGCGCTTGTGCCAGGTCGCGCTTGGTCTGGAACAGCTGGCTCTGGCTGTTCAGCACGTCGATGTTGATACGCACGCCCACCTGGTAGCCCAGCTTGTTGGCGTCCAGCGCCAGCTGGCTGGACTGCTCGGACGCTTCCAGCGCCTTGACCTGGCCCAGGCCCGACACCACGCCGAAGAAGGCGCTGCGCGTGGCCTGCGCTACCGAGCGGCGTGCCGCTTCCAGGTCGGACTGCGCCTTTTCTTCCAGCGACAGGGTTTCCCTGATGCGGTTTTGCGTGGCAAAGCCGGCAAACAGCGGCAGGTTGAACGACACGCCCACCGTGGTGTTGTTGGTGCGGGTCTGCACGCCGGTGATGTTGTTGGGCGCGCGGGCAATGCCGTAGCTGGCCGTCAGGTCCAGCGTGGGCTTGTGGCCGGCCTTGGCCTTGTCGGTCTCCAGGCGGGCGATGTCCAGCGCGGTCCTGAACTGCTGTACTGTGGGGCTGGCATCCTCGGCCTGTTGCACCCACAGGTTCACGTCGTCGGGTGACAGCGTGGGTAGCACCACCGGCGCGGCCAGCGGGTGCGGCTGCGCGCCGGCCTTGCCCACCAGGTTGTCCAGGGCCAGCCGTTTCACCCGCAGGTCGTTTTCGGCCGCGATCTCCTGGGCCACCACCAGGTCGTAGCGGGCCTGGGCCTCGCGCGCATCGGTGATGGTGGAGGTGCCTACCTCGAAGTTGCGCCTGGCCGATGCCAGCTGCTCGGACACGGCAGTTTTCTGTGCGCGCACGAACGTCAGTGTGTCCTGCGCGGCCAGCACGTCAAAGTAGGCCTGGCTCACGCGGATGATCAGGTCCTGGCTGGCGGCATTCAGCTGCGCCTGGGCCAGCTCCACCTGCTTTTTGCCCTGTTCGTAGGTGGCCACGTTGGCCGGGCGGTACAGCGGCTGCGCAGCGCTCAGCGTGGCGTTTTGCGACGTGAAGTCCCGCTCCGATGGCGGCGTGCGCACTTCGGAATTGGTGCGCGACGCGCCAGCCGACAGGTTGGCCGACGGCAGGATCCCCGCGCGTGCCTGTTCCGCGCGGAACAGGTTGGCGTCGTATTGCGACTTGGCCGACTGCCAGGTGGCGTCGTAGGCGCGCGCGGCCTCGTACAGCTCGACCAGGCTTTGGGCATGGGCGGGCGCGGCAAACGCCGCACCCAGGGCCAACGACAGGGGAAGAAGCCGCAACGGGGTCATGATCGTCCTTCTTTGAAACTGCTTTTCGGGGGATGCGTGCTCGTCAGTAGCGGGGCACCCGGGGGTCGCGCTCGGCTGACCAGGCGTCAATGCCGCCCGCGATGTTGGCCACATGGGCAAAGCCCTGCGCCGCCAGGAAGGCGGCCACGCGCTGGCTGCGCGCGCCGTGGTGGCACAGGCAGGCCACCGGCACGTTGGCGTCCAGCTCGCCCAGGCGCGCGGGGATGTCGTTCATGGGGATGGCCCGCAGCGCAAAGCCGTCGGGCTGCACGCTGGCGGTCTGCAGTTCCCAGGGTTCGCGCACGTCCAGCACCACGCCGGCGCTGCCGCCGGGCTGTGCCTGCATCCAGGCGGAGATGTCGTTGGGGCGAACCTGGTCGATCATGGTCAGTGTCAGCTCAGAAGTTGAAGCGCGAGGGCTCGGGGAAGTTCAGCAGGCGCGGGGCCACGGTGTCCCAGGGCTGGATGGTGGTGTAGCTGGCTTCGCCGGTACGGGTGATGAAGGTGGCGCGCATCATGGGTTCGTTGCCCACAATGGCCCCCAGGCGGCCGCCGGTCTTGAGCTGGGCCAGCAGGGCCTTGGGCACTTCGGCCACCGAGCCGCTGAGCACGATGACATCGAACGGCCCGTCCACGGACACGTCCCTGGCGCCGTCGGCTTCGCGCACTTCGGCGTTGGTGACGCCGGCCTTTTGCAGGTTGGCGCGGGCCAGCTGGGCCAGCGCCGGCTTGATGTCCAGCGTGATCACGCGCTGCGCCCGGTGGGCCAGCAGCGCGGCCATGTAGCCCGAGCCGGCGCCGATTTCCAGCACCTTTTCGTGCTTTTGCACCTGCAACTGCTGCAGCATGCGTGCTTCCACGCGCGGCGCCAGCATGCATTCGCCTTCGGGCAGGGGCAACTCCATGTCCACGAAGGCCAGCGCCTTGTGGGCCAGCGGCACGAAGTCTTCGCGCTTGACGACCGACAGCAGGGCCAGCACTTCAGGGTCGAGCACATCCCAGGGGCGGATCTGCTGCTCGATCATGTTGAAGCGGGCTTGTTCCAGGGGGGTGAGCGTGGTCATTTCGGGGTACTCCAGGCAGGATCAGGACAAACCCTGAATTTTAGGGGGCACCGGGCGGCCGGCGAATCGCGCCCGCAACCAGCTGGCCAGGTCGTCCATGTAGCAATACACCACCGGCACCACCACCAGCGTCAGCAGCGACGAGGTGATGACCCCGCCGATCACGGCCTGGCCCATGGGCGCGCGCTGCTCGGAACCTTCGGTCAGGGCAAAAGCCAGGGGCACCATGCCAAAGATCATGGCCAGCGTGGTCATGAGGATGGGCCGCAGCCGCACCTTGGCGGCCAGCAGCAGGGCCTCGGCGCGTTCCATGCCGTCGTCTCTGGCGCGGATCGCAAAGTCCACCAGCAGGATGGCGTTCTTGGTCACCAGGCCCATGAGCATCACCACGCCGATGACCGAGAACATCGACAGCGACGAGCGGAACATCATGAGCGCCAGCACCACGCCGATGAGCGTGAGCGGCAGCGAGGTCATCAGCGCCAGCGGCTGCAGGAAGCTCTTGAACTGGCTGGCCAGGATCATGTAGATGAAGATGACGGCCATGACCAGGGCCGACACGGCGTAGCCAAATGACTCGGCCATGTCCTTGGTCGAGCCGCTGAACTTGTAGCGGTAGCCCGGCGGGAAGCTCACGCTGTCCAGCGCTTTGCGTACGTCAGCCGACACCTCGCCGGCCGAGCGGCCGGACACGTTGCCGTTGATCGCGACCTCGCGCGTGAGGTCGCGCCGGTTGATCTGGTTGGGGCCGGTGCCTTCGCGCACCGTGGCCACCTGGTTGAGCCGCACGATGCGCGGGCTGCCGTCGGCGTTGCTGCCCAGCGTGAAGGGCAGGCGCTCCAGGTCCTGCGGGCTGTTGCGCGCGCCCGGTGCCATGCGAACGATCACGTCGTAGGTCTGGTCGTCGCTGGCACGCCAGTTGCCCACCGTCTGCCCGGCCACCAGGGTGCGCAGCTGGGCGGCGATCTGGCCCACGCTTAAGCCCAGGTCGGACGCGGCGTCGCGCTTGACTTCCACGTCGATCACGGGCTTGTCGGCCTTGATGCTGGTGTCCAGGTCCACCAGGCCGGGCACGGTGCGGATTTTTTCCGTGACCAGGCGGGTCAGGCGCTCCAGCTCCTTCAGGTCGGGCCCCTGCAGCGAAAACTCCACCTGCTTGTTGCCGCCCACGGCGTCCAGCAGGCCCACGTGCGTGACGGTGATGCCCGGCACCTGGGCCAGCCGCGCGCGCAGCACGCCCGACATCTGGTCCACATTGCGGCTGCGCTGCTTGCGGTCCACCAGGCGCACGTATACGTTCGCGTAGATCTTGCCCTGCGCGTTGCCGGTGTTGATGGTGGACAGGGTGTAGCGCACCTCGGGAAACTCACGCACGATGGACTCGACCTGGCGCGCCTTGGCCTCGGTCACTTCCAGTGCCGAGCCCACGGGGGTGTAGAAGGTGATGGAGGTCTCGGAAAAGTCGGCCTTGGGCACGAATTCCGTGCCCAGCAGCGGCACCATGAACACGCTGGCGATGAAGATGCCCACGGCCATCAGCACAGTGGCCAGCTTGTGCACCAGCGACCAGCGCAGGATGTGCTGGTAGGCGTCGGACAGGCGCTCGGTGCCCTGGTCGAACCAGCCGGTGACGCGGCCGATCGTGCGGTCATACAGCGTGTTGCCACGTGGCTTGCCATGCGCCTCGATTTCCGGGTCGTGCCAGACGCTGGACAGCATCGGGTCCAGCGTGAAGCTCACGAACATGCTGATCAGCACGGCCGCCACGATGGTGATGCCGAACTCATGGAAAAACTTCCCGATGATGCCGCCCATGAAGCCGATAGGCAAGAACACGGCCACGATGGAGAAGGTGGTCGCCAGCACCGCCAGGCCGATCTCCTGCGTGCCGTCCAGCGAGGCGCGGAACGGGTCCTTGCCCATCTGCACATGGCGCACGATGTTCTCGCGCACCACGATGGCGTCGTCAATCAGCAGGCCCACGCACAGGCTCAGCGCCATCAGCGTGATCATGTTGATGGTGAAGCCGAACATGTTCATGAACAGGAAGGTGCCGATGATGGAGATCGGCAGCGTGAGCCCGGTGATGACGGTGGAGCGCCATGAGTTCAGGAACAGGAACACGATCAGCACGGTGAGCAGGGCGCCCTCGATCAGGGTGCGGCGCACGTTCTCCACGGCCACGCGGATCGGGCGCGAGCCGTCCAGGATGGGCTCCAGCCGCACGCCCGGCGGCAGCTGGCCCTGCAGCTCGGCCAGCGTGGCCTTCAGGCCGTCGATGACCTGGATGGTGTTGTCATCCTGGGCCTTCTGTACCGTCAGCAGCAGGGTGCGCGCGCCGTTGTACAGCGCCAGGCTGTCGATTTCCTGCGCGCCGTCCTTCACCGTGGCGACCTGGTCCACGCGCACGGCAGTGGCACCCTTCCTGGCGACGATGATCCGCCCGAAGTCCTCGGGCCGCTGCATGCGTGCGTCGATCTGCACCACGCGCTCTTGCTGCAGCGAGCGGATCGCGCCCACCGGCAGGTCCTGGTTCTCATTGCGCACGGCGGCCACCACCTGGTCAGCCGTGATGCCCAGCGCCTCCATGGCCTGCGGGTTCAGGTAGATGTTGATCTCGCGCTTGGTGCCGCCCACCAGCGTGACCGAGCCCACGCCGCGCACGTTCTCCAGCCGCTTCTTGAGCACCTGGTCGGCCCAGTTGGTCAGCTCCACCGCGTTCATGGCCGGGCCTTTTGCAGCGTCCGGCAACACGGCCAGCGACCAGATGGCGCGGCTGGCGGGGTCAAAGCGCAGCACGCGCGGCTCTTTCACCTCGTCACGGAACGTGGGGCGGATGGCAGCGATTTTCTCGCGCACGTCCTCGGCGGCCTTGCGCCCGTCGATGTGCAGCTGGAACTCGATGATGACGACCGACTGGCCTTCGTAGCTGCGCGAGGTCAGCGCATTGATGCCGGCGATGGAGTTGACGCCTTCCTCGATCTTCTTGGTGACTTCGCTCTCGACGATCTCGGGCGAGGCGCCGGGGTATTCGGCCGTGACCACCACCACGGGGAAGTCGATGTTGGGAAACTGGTCGACCTTGAGCCGCTGGTAGGAGAACAGGCCCAGTACCACGATGGCCAGCATGACCATCGTCGCAAACACCGGGTTTTGCAGGCTGACGCGGGTGAACCACATCGCTCAGGGCGCCCGTGCGGCGGAAGGTTGGGTGAAGCGCACCGCCGTGCCTTCGCGCAGGCTGCCCACGCTGCCCTGGATTACCAGCGCACCCGCGGCAAGGCCCTGCACGGCCACCAGGGTTTCGCCCGCGGCGTCCTGGGCGTCCTGCCCGCGCGCGCCGGCGCCCACGGGCTTGTGGACGACCTTGCCGTTTTCCACCACCTGCACATAGGGGGCAGGGCGGTCAGTGCGCAGGGCGCCCAGCGGCACGGCCACCGCGCTGGTGCGCGCCGTGCCCAGCGTGCCCTGGGCAAAAAGGCCCTGGCGCAGGCCGTCCACGCGGTCCAGGCCCAGGTACACCAGCACGCTGCGGCTGCCGGCCTGGGCGCTGGGGTTGATGCGCACCACGCGCGCCGTGACCGGCTGCGGGTTGCCTTCGATCTGCAGCGTGGCCTGCTGGCCCACGCGCACGGCCACGGAATCGGCGGCGCTCAGGGTGGCCTCCAGCTCCAGCCGGCTCAGGTCCACGATCTCGATCACGCGGGCGTCCACGCCCACGCGCTCGCCCGGCTGGGCCGCGCGCAGCGACACCACGCCGGTGATGGGCGCGCGCAGCACGGTGTCGTCCAGCGCCTTGCGCGCCACGTCCACGGCGGCCAGCGCGGCCTTGTGGGTGGCCTGGGCGGCGGCCAGGTTGTTGGCCGATGTGTCCAGCGCCGTGCGCGAGATGAAGCCCTGGTCCACCAGCGCCTTGTTGTTGTCCCACTGGCGCTGGGCGATGTCGATCTGCGCGCGGGCCGCGTCGGCCTGCTCCTGCGCCTGGCGCACGCGCGACTGCAGCTCGGTCGGGTCCACCCGGGCCACCACCTGCCCGGCCTTGACCGCGTCGCCCTCGCGCAGCGTCAGGCCCTGCAGCTCGCCGGCCACGCGGGCCTTGACGGCGGCCGAGTTGACCGCCTTGAGCGAGCCTGAAATCGGCAGGCCCTGGGCGATCTCGCGCAGCTGCGCCTTGACCACATCGCCCTCGGCCAGCTCCACGGCCGCCTGCTCGCGCGTGGCCTGGGCCTGCACCGCCGCCTGCTGCTGCGCCTTGCGCGCCGACAGCGCGCGGGCCACGCCCAGCGCCACGGCCAGCACCACCACGGCCCAGACGACCCATTTCAGCCCACGTTTCATTTCTTGCCTCCGCGTACCAGCAGGCCGCCCAGGATGATGGCGGCCTGCGAATCAATGTACCGGCGCGGGTCCAGCGCCTGGCCGGCGGGCACGCAGGCGCCCATGGAATGCTTGGACATCACCAGGAACACCATGGCGGCGATCACGCTGTACGCCGCATGGTCCATGTCGGTCACGGCAAATTCGCCGCGGTCCACCCCGCGCTGCAGGATGCGGCGGATCAGCGCGTGGCCGGGCTGGATGACCTCGGACTGGTAATAGGCGGTGACGTCGGGGAAGTTGTGCGCCTCGCTGATGATCAGCTTGGTGATGCCGGACGCACGGGTGGCGCCAATGCGCTCCCACCACATGTTCATGGCGTAGCGCAGCATGTCGGCGCTGCTGCCGTCAAAGGCGTCGAACTCCGCGTTCCATTCGGTGAAGCGGCCGGCGATGTTCTCGCTGATGACGGCCTTGAAGAGTTCTTCCTTGCTCTGGAAATACAGGAACAGCGTGCCCTTGGACACGCCCGCCCGCGCGGCAACCTCTTCGGCTCGGGTGGCGGCAAAGCCCTTTTCAACGAACAGGTCCAGCGCGGCGTCCAGCAATTCGCCGGGCCGCGCCTCCTTGCGACGCTCGCGCTTGGGCGAGGCGTCGTCCGGGCGCGCGCGGATGAGCTTGGAAAGGGACATGCGAAGTTAATGACTGACTGGTTAGTAATGTAGCTTTCGGCCACCCAACCGTCAAGGCATCCGCTTCGCGGGGGGGTCAGTAGAACGCCTGCAACCCCGTCTGGGCCCGGCCCAGGATCAGCGCGTGCACGTCGTGCGTGCCTTCGTAGGTGTTGACGGTTTCCAGGTTGATCATGTGGCGGATCACATGGTATTCGTCGTGGATGCCATTGCCGCCGTGCATGTCGCGGGCCAGCCGCGCGATGTCCAGTGCCTTGCCGCAGCTGTTGCGCTTGATCAGGCTGACCATCTCGGGCGTGGCGCGGCCTTCGTCCATCAGGCGGCCCACGCGCAGGCAGCCCTGCAGGCCCATGGCGATCTCGGTCTGCATGTCGGCCAGCTTCTTTTGAATGAGCTGGTTTTGCGCCAGCGGCCGGCCAAACTGCACGCGGTCCAGGGTGTACTGGCGGGCGCGGTGCCAGCAGTCTTCCGCCGCGCCCAGGGCGCCCCAGGCGATGCCGTAGCGCGCCTTGTTCAGGCAGCCGAACGGGCCCTTCAGGCCGGCCACGTTGGGCATGAGCTGCGCCTCGGCCACAAACACGTCGTCCATGACGATCTCGCCGGTGATGCTGGCGCGCAGGCTCATCTTGCCCTCGATCTTGGGGGCCGTCAGGCCCTTCATGCCTTTTTCAAGAATGAAGCCGCGGATGCTCTCCTGTCCGCCGACCTTGCCGTCGGGGTCCTCGAGCTTGGCCCACACCACAAACACATCGGCAATCGGCGCGTTGGTGATCCACATCTTGGCGCCCTTGAGGGTGTAGCCACCGTCCACCGGCTTGGCCCGCGTGAGCATGCTGGCCGGGTCCGAGCCATGGTTGGGCTCGGTCAGGCCAAAGCAGCCCACCCATTCACCCGTGGCGAGCTTGGGCAGGTATTTCTGCTTTTGCGCTTCGCTGCCGTATTCATTGATGGGGTGCATCACCAGCGAGCTTTGCACGCTGATGGCGCTGCGGTAGCCGCTGTCCACCCGCTCCACCTCGCGGGCGATCAGGCCATAGGCCACGTAGCTCAGCCCGGCGCAGCCGTAGCCTTCAATCGTGGAGCCCAGGAAGCCCATGGCGCCAGCTTCGTTCATGATCTCGCGGTCAAACTTTTCGTGGCGCGCGGCCATCAGCACCCGGGTTTGCAGCTTGTCCTGGCAAAAACTGTGGGCGGCCTCGACGATGGCGCGCTCCTCGTCGCTGAGCTGGTCGGCCAGCAAAAAGGGGTCTTGCCAGTTGAAGTGGGATTTCATGGGACATGTCTCCTGTAGATCGCTCTATTGTCAGACAGGCAAGAATAGCCGTCTAATATTGAATACCTATCCAACAATAGAAATTTCGTATTCATGGAATTCCGCCACCTGCGCTACTTCCTGGTGCTGGCCGAGGAACTGCACTTTGGCCGCGCCGCCCAGCGCCTGGCGATTTCGCAGCCGCCGCTGTCCACCAACATCCAGCAGCTGGAGGCGTCGGTGGGTGCAAAGCTGTTCACGCGCAACAGCAAGGCCGTGCAGTTGACCGAAGCCGGCCGTGCCTTCGTGCCGCAGGCGCGCGCACTGCTGGAGCAGGCGCAGCAGGCCGCGCGCCATGCGCGCGACGTGGCCGATGGCCTGGCCGGCAGCCTGCAGGTGGGGTTTGTGGGCACCATGCTGTACCGGGGCCTGCCGGCGCTGTTGCGTCGCTTTCAGGCCCAGCACCTGCGGCTGCGCCTGACATTGAAGGAGCTGAGCTCCAGCGAACAGCTCATCGAACTCGCCCACGAGCGGCTGGACCTGGGCTTTGTGCACACCACGCGTGTGCCGCCTGGGTTGGCGCAGGTGCAGGTGGCCAGCCAGCCTTTCGTGGCCTGCCTGCCGGCGGGCCATGCGCTGGCCCGCAAACGCACGCTGGCGCTGGCGGCGCTGCAGGGCGAGCCGTTTGCCTGTATCTCGCGCGGGGTGTCGGCGGACTACCACGAGCGCATCGTGAGCCTGTGCCAGGACGCCGGTTTCATGCCCGAGATCCGCTACGAGCTGCGTCACTGGCTCAGCGTGGTATCGCTGGTGTCGCAGGGGCTGGGGGTAGCGCTGGTGCCGCAGGCTTTGCGGCAATCGGCATTGCCGGGGGCTGCGTTTGTGGCGTTGTCGGGCAGCAGCCTGCCGTATGACACGTATTGCCTGTGGAAGCAGGCGCGGGACCATCAGGCCTTGTCTGCGTTTGTGGAGGCTGTGAGGGTTGGCGTGCGCGCCTAGTTTTTCTGAGCTTATGCTTCTTCCGGGTTCGAACGGGCGGGGCACTCTACTCCGCGAATGTCCTCCGGCGGGCTGCGCCCGCCTCCCCCTTAATTTCGCTGCGTAGAGCGCCCCACCCGTTCGATCCTGCCAACGCGGCCACGCGCGACCAGTGGTATGCCAACCCTGTAGCGGGGTGGTGGTGATGGTGCCCTGCGCAGCGGCATTAAGGAGGAGCCGGGCGCAGCCCGGCGGGGGACAGCCGCGGAGCAGGGCACCGTCGCCGCCACCCCGCGGTCCCGAAGAAAAAAAGCAAAGCGTAAGATGCCCGATCCCCCAACGACTGATGGTTTTCAGCAGGAGTTCTACGGATGACCGAAACCACCCCCCAAACCCTCGTGCTCGGCGGCGGCTGCTTCTGGTGCACCGAGGCCGTGTTTGTCAAGGTGCGTGGCGTGACCGATGTGGAATCGGGTTACAGCAACGGCCACGTGCAGCGGCCCAGCTACGAGCAGGTGTGCACCGGCACCACCGGCCACAACGAAGTGGTCAAGCTTGAATACGACCCGCAGCAGATCACCGTGCGCGAGCTGCTGGAAATCTTCTTTGTGATCCACGACCCCACCACGCTGAACCGCCAGGGCAACGACGTGGGCACGCAGTACCGCAGCGGCATCTACTACACCACCGACGCGCAGCGCGACGTGGCCGACGACATGATCCGCCAGATGAGCCAGGACAAGCTCTTTGGCCGACCCGTCGTGACCGAGGTGCTGCCGCTGTCCAACTACTGGGCGGCCGAGGAGTACCACCAGGACTTCTTTGAAAAGAACCCCTACCAGGGCTACTGCATGGCCGTGGCCGCGCCCAAGGTGGACAAGTTCCGCAAGACCTTCAAGGACCGCGTGAAGGCATGAGGCCGGGCAGCAAGGGGGCCGCGTGATCCGCACGCAGGGGCTGCGCTACCAGTACCCGAAGGGGCCGCAACTGGCGTTTGCCGATGTGGACGTGCCCCAGGGCGCCACGCTGGTGCTGCGCGGCAACTCCGGCTCGGGCAAATCCACCTGGCTGGCGCTGGTGGCCGGGCTGCTGACAGCCACGGCCGGCGCATTGACGGTGGCCGATGCCCAGCCGGGGGCGCTGGCGCAGGCCGCGCGCGATGCCTGGCGCGCCCGCACGCTGGGCTTCCTGCCGCAAAAGCTGCACCTGAGCGATGCCCTCACCGTCGCGCAGAACCTGAACCTGGTCTACTTTGCCGCCGGCCTGCCGGTGGATGCCGCCGCCGTGGCCCAGGCGCTGGCCGCGCTGGACGTGGCAGACCTGGCCGCGCGCAAGCCGTCGCAGCTGTCGGGCGGGCAGGCGCAGCGCGTGGCGCTGGCGCGTGCCGTGCTGCTCAGGCCGCGCGTGATCCTGGCGGACGAGCCCACCGCCAGCCTGGACGATGCATCGGCCGCCGCCGCGCTGCAATTGCTGGCCGGCAGCGCGCGGCAATGTGGCGCCACGCTGGTCATTGCCACGCACGACCGGCGCGTGGGCGAGACGCTGGCGGGTGCCATGGAATACCGGATGGGCGCGGCATGAAGGCACTTGCCGCGCTGTCGCTGCGCTACCTGTGGTCGCGCCCGCTCACCGCGGCGCTGAACCTGCTGCTGCTGACGCTGGGCTTGGCGTCCATCACCTTCGTGATGCTGGTCAGCACCCAGGTGGACCGCGCCTTTGAGCGCGACCTGGCCGGCATTGACGCCGTGGTGGGGGCCAAGGGCAGCCCCCTGCAGCTGATCCTGGCCGGCGTCTTCCACATCGACGTGCCGCCGGGCAACATCGCGCTGGCCGACGCGCAGGCGCTGCAGGCCAACCCGCAGGTGGCGCAGCTCATTCCCCTGAGCCTGGGCGACAGCTACCGTGGCTTTCGCATCGTGGGCACCACGCCGGACTACATCACGCACTACGGCGCGCAGCTGGCGCAGGGCGCGCTGTGGGCTGCCCCGATGCAGGCCGTGGCCGGGGCGCAGGCCGCCAGGGCGGCCGGGCTGGTGCCGGGCGTGCAGTTCGTTGGCTCCCACGGTCTGGGCGGCGGCGGTCATGCGCATGGCGACACGCCTTACACCGTGGCTGGTGTGCTGGCGCCCTGTGGCTGCGTGCTGGACCGGCTGATCCTCACGGCCAGCGAATCCGTCTGGCAGGTGCACGAGAAAGCTACGGCGGTGGACGAGGAAGACCGCAAGGCACTGCAGGCCGAGCGCGAAATCACGCTGGCGCTGATCCGCTACAAGTCGCCGCTGGCGGCGGTGACGTTCCCGCGGTTTGTGAACACAACGACGGACATGCAGGCCGCCGCCCCGGCGGTGGAGGTCACGCGCCTGCTGCGCATGGTGGGCGTGGGCACCGATGTGCTGCGTGGTTTTGGCGCCGTGCTGCTGCTGGCGGCGGCGCTGAGCGTTTTCATTGCGCTGTGGGGCGCCGTGCGCGAGCGCCGGGCCGACCTGGCCTTGCTGCGCATGCTGGGCGCGTCGCCAGCCCGCGTGGCCGCGCTGCTGGTGTGCGAGGCGCTGTGGCTGGCCCTGCTGGCCAGTGTGCTGGGGCTGGCGCTGGGGCACCTCTTGACAGGTTTGGTAGGCTGGCTGCTGCAGGCCGAACGCTCGCTGCCCCTGAGCGGGTGGCTGTGGGTGCCAGCCGTTGCCTGGGTGCCGCTGGCTGCTGCCGGGGTGGCGATGGCCGCGGCGCTGATCCCCGCCCTGCATGCCCGCCGCATGGATGTGGCCCAACTGTTGAACACAAGGTAACGCACATGAAAAAACTCTGTATCGCCGCCGCCCTGGCTCTGGCCGCCGGCCTGGCGCAAGCCCAGGCCCACAGTGACAAGGAAGCCAAACAGGACATTCAGCGCCACCGCGCCATGGCCGCCGCCCATGAGGCCGCGGCCAAATGCCTGGAATCGGGCAAGAAGCCCGACGCCTGCCAGAAGGAACTCCAGGCGGCTTGCAAGGGTCTGGCCATTGGCAAATACTGCGGCATGAAGCACGAGCATTGAGCCGTTGCCCGCCGCCGCCTGGAGCCCGCCATGAAATTCATTGCCCCGTTGCTGATCGCCGCTGCCGCCCTGTCGGCGCAGGCGCAGCTCAGTTCGCCGATGCCCGGTGTCGTGCCCCAGGGCAGCGGCGCCGGGGTGCACGGCGCCAACAGCCCGTTTGCGCCGTTACCCCAGCGTACCGACGTGGTGCCCTGGTCTGTGCTGACGGCCGTCAAGACCAAGACCGAAAAGAACCGCATCCTGCCGGTGTTCGAGCCCCAGCAGATGGCGCTGAACCAGAAGACGCAGCGCATCCAGGGCTTCATGATGCCGCTGGAGCCCGGCGAGAAGCAGCGCCACTTCCTGCTCAGCTCGGTGCCGCTGACCTGCTCGTTCTGCACGCCCGGCGGGCCTGAAAGCATGGTCGAAGTGCGCACCCGCACGCCCGTGGCCTACACCATGGAGCCAGTGACGGTGGAGGGCCGCTTTGCCGTGCTCAGCGACGACCCGTATGGCCTGTACTACCGCGTGACCGACGCGGTGGGCGTGAAGTAAGCCGGCCTGCCTGTGCAAATGCGCCGCGTGTTGCTGTGGCCCCTGGTGTTGGCGCTGCTGGCGGCGCAGACGCTGGGCCTGGTGCACCGCGTGGCGCACCCTTTCACGCAACCCTTTGCGCACCCTCGCGCTCATACCGCCGTAGCGCACGCCGGCCACGGCCACGCTTCCGACCACGCCCAACACGGCCTGATCGAAACCCTGTTCCAGGGCCATGCGGGCGACGCTGACTGCCGCCTGTACGACCAGCTGGCCCACAGCGACACGCTGGCCTGCCCGCCGGCGCTGGCCTTGCCGCTGCTGCTGCCGGCCACGCTGCTGGCGTATTTCCAGGGCGAGGCGCTCGCCCGCCATGCCGCGCTGTTTCAGGCGCGCGCACCCCCTCCAGTTCGTTGAGCTTCCCGTGACTGCCGATCCTGCCGCGCATTGCCCGGCAGGTGCTCTTCTTTTTTTCAACGAACCCAACATGCAGAAAATTTTCCGCTGCAGCGCGATGTGCGCTGCCGTGCTGACGCTCGGCCATGCCGTGGCGCAGACGCCTTCATCCCCTTCCAGCTTGCGCGAGATCACCGTCACAGGCAATCCGCTGGGTGCCACTGACCTGATCACGCCCGCCGCCAGCCTGTCGGGCGCGGCCTTGCTGTTGCGCCGTGGCACGACGCTGGGCGAAACGCTGGACGGCACGCCCGGCGTCAGCGCCACCTGGTTCGGCCCCAACGCGAACCGCCCGGTCATCCGCGGGCTGGATGGGAACCGCATCCGCATCCTGGGCAATGGAGGCGCCAGCATTGACGCATCGGGCCTGAGCTACGACCACGCGGTGCCGGTGGAGCCGGTCAGCATCGAGCGCATTGAGGTGCTGCGTGGGCCCGGCGCGCTGCTGTACGGCGGCAGCGCCGTGGGTGGCGTGGTGAACGTCATCGACAACCGCATTCCGCGCGAGCCGACAGACGGCGTTGCCGGCCGCGCTGACATTTCAATGTCCAGCGCCAACAAGGGCCGGGGCTCGGGCTTCATGCTGGAGGCTGGCAACGGCCGCGTGGGGCTGCATGCCGACGTGTTTGATCGCAGCGCGGCCGATGTGCGCGTGCCGGCCACACTGGGCTGCACCCAGGCTGGCGCCACGGCCCTGGCGCGGCGCATCTGCAATTCAGCCAGCGATGTACGTGGCGGCGCCGTGGGTGGCTCGGTGTTTTTTGACCAAGGCTACCTGGGCGCGTCGGTCAGCACCTACCGCAATGACTACGGTGCAGTGGCTGAGGACGAGGTGACCATCGGCATGCAGTCCACGCGTCACGCCGTGCAAGGGGAATGGAGAAGCCCGGCGCAGTGGCTGCAGCACATCAAGGCGCAGGCCAGCCACACCGACTACCGCCATACCGAATTTGACGCTGGCGCGCCCGGCACGGTGTTCAGCAACAAGGGCAACGACTTTCGCCTGGAGGCGCGCCACGCGCGGCTGGGGGCGCTGGATGGGGTGATCGGCGTGCAGGCGGAGGCCACGCGCTTTTCCGCCGTCGGGGACGAGGCTTTTGCCCCATTCAGCCGCACGCGCCAGAGCGCGGTGTTTGTGCATGAAGAACTGGGCACTGGCTGGGGCCGCTTGAGCTTTGGCGCGCGACGGGAGTCGGTCACGGTGGAATCGTTTGGCAACCCGGATCTGGCGCGCTTTGTGCCTGCCAGCCGCCGCTTCAGCCCCACCAGCTATGCGCTGGGGGTGTTGTGGAATATGGGGCCGGGCTGGCAACTCACCTCCAACCTGGCGCGCACCCAGCGTGCCCCCAGGGACTACGAGCTGTTCGCCGACGGCCCGCACGTGGCGACGGCGGCGTATGAGGTGGGCAATGCGGCGCTCGGCGTGGAGCGATCCATCAATGCCGACGTGGGGTTGCAATGGAAGAGCGGCGCCAACAGTTTCAAGGTCAATGCTTTCGCCAACCGGTTTGCGAACTACATCGCGCTGGAGTCCACCGGCAGCACCACGGACGACCTGCCGGGGTTTGCTTACCGGCAGGTGCGCGCACGCTTCGCCGGGCTGGAGGCCAGCGGCACCGTGCGCCTGCTGGCCGGGGCACAGACGCTGGACCTGGAGCTGCGTGGCGACAGGGTTCAGGCCTCCAACCAGGACACGGGCCAGCCGCTGGCGCGCATCGCGCCGCTGCGCGTTGGTGCAACGCTGGTGTGGGCGCAGGGCGCATGGGGTGCCCAGCTGGGCTTTGACCATTCGGCGCGCCAGGACCGTGTGCCGCTGGGTGAGCGGGTGACAGATGCCTACACGTTGTGGAAGGCGGCACTGACCTGGCGCATGAAGGCGGGCCCAACCCACCTGCTGTGGTACGCCCGGCTGGACAATGCAGGCAACAAGCTGGCCTACAGCGCCACGTCCATCCTCACGCAAACCGCGCCTGGCAAATCACCCTTTGCCGGGCGCAGCGTCAAGCTGGGCGTGCAAGCGACCTTCTAGGCCCCGCGAAAGCAGGACAGCCCCCAGGGCGTGAGCTTGACGGGCAGGTGGTAATGCTGGGAGAGGTCGGCCAGCCCGAAGCGGAACACCTGCACATCCATGAACGCCGGCTGGGGCAAGGCGGTGCCAAAGGCGCGGTAGTAGTCCCCCACATGCAGTCGCAGCTCGTAGGTGCCCACGTCAAACAGTGTTTCGCGGCCTTGGAAGCCGTCCACCACGCCGTTGGCGCCCACGGTGCCGGTGACCACGTGGCGCGCCGTGCCGCCTTCCAGGCAATACACCTCAACCTTCATGCCACGGGCCACCAGCCCGTTGGCAACGTCCACGACGTGGATGGATACAGCTTGCATGGAATCTCCTATCGGGGGATCGCGTGGGCGCGGATCCAGGTGGCGAACTCGTTTTCAGGTATGTCGCCCGCGGCGACTGCAAGCATGGTCAACGTGGCATCTGCCTGGTCTGCGCGAAGGCGATAACCATTCAAATGGAGAAACAAGCCGACGGCCAGGAACGCCGCACGTTTGTTGCCATCAACGAAGGGGTGATTTTTTGCGAGCCCAACGCCATAGCTTGCCGCCAAGTCCGCGAAATCAGGCTCGCCATAGGCTAGCTGATTGAGCGGACGAGCCAAAGCCGAGTCCAGCAGGCCTTCGTCGCGAAGGCCTTCTCCGCCGCCATGCTCCGCCAGACTTTCTCCATGAAGCAACAGCAGAGCATTCCTGCCGACCCAGCGCCAGCTCATTTGGCCAACTGGTGAAATGTGTCACGAAACTCGCGCATGAATTCGCGGCCCGCCTGAATCTGCTCGTCCAGGGAAGGATCGTACGGCGTCATGGCGTAGCCCTCTGGCGTCTCAGTCAAAAACACAGATTGCCCCTTCTCCAATCGCAAGCGGCTCAGCGCCTCCTTGGGCAAAATGACACCAACAGAGTTGCCGATCTGGGTCAGTTTGAGCATGTGCATGGGTGCTTCCTTCTGTTATAACGACAGTTATATTAATCGTGATCCTCACCCGACGCAACCAGTGAACCACCCCGTCGCCTCCGCCCTCATCCCTGTCGTGCTGCTGATCGCGGTCGGCTTTCTGGCCGGCAAGCGGCAGTGGATTGGCTCGGGGTCGGTCAAGGACCTGTCCAGCCTGGTGTTCATGGTGCTGGCGCCCGCGCTGCTGTTTCGCACGATGGCAACGCAGCAGAACCCGCAAGTGGACTTCAAGGCGCTGACGATTTACTTTGGCGTGGCGCTGGTGGTGTACTTCGGCGTGATCGCCGCGCTGGGCTTCAGCCGGCGTTCGGCCGTGCTGGCGCTGGCGGCCACCTTCAGCAACACGGTGATGATCGGCGTGCCGCTGGTGGGCCTGGCCTATGGCGAAGCCGGCCTGTTCATCCTGTTCACGCTCATCTCGCTGCACGCATTGGTGCTGCTGACGGTGGCCACCATCGTGCTGGAGTTTGCCGTGGCGCGCGAACAGGCGGTACAGGGCCAGCCCGTGACACGCGCCGCCATGGCGGCCACCGTGCTGGGCGCGGTGCGCAATGCCGTGATTCACCCGGTGCCGCTGCCCATCATCGCGGGGCTGCTGTTTGCGCAGACGGGGCTGCAGATACCCGACGTGATCGACCGCCCCCTGCAATTGCTGGGCAACTCGTTCGGGCCGCTGGCGCTGGTGATGGTGGGCGTCACGATGGCGGCCAACCCCGCCGGTGCGCAGCTGCGCGGTGCCTTCATGGTGGCGCTGGCCAAGAACGTCGCGCACCCGGCGCTGATGGCCGCCGCTGGCTGGGTGCTGGGCCTGCGCGGCGTGCCGCTGGCCGTGATGGTGATTGCGGCGTCGCTGCCCATCGGCGCCAATGTGTTCCTGTTCTCGCAGCGCTACCAGGTGGCGCAACAGGTGGTCACCGCCAGCGTGGCCTTGTCCACCGGGCTGGGGCTGGTGTCCGTGTCGCTGGTGATGCTGCTGCTGGGTTGAGCTGCGTCAGCCCATGCGATGTGCGCTGCCCATGCGGTGCGACACCGCAATCACCACAGGCAGCAGCAGCTCCGGGATCAGGTAGCCCAGCCACGCGGCGGCCGGCTGCGGCAGGCCCACCTGGCTGATGGACAGCAGGCGCCCCAGGCCCGCCAGAAACACGCCCATTGCCAGCAGGTACACCAGCGTCGTCTGCTTGCGGATGGTCAGCGCGGCCCACGCATTGATGAAGCCGGTGGACAGGTACACCCCCGCCATGAAGCGGTGGACGTTGTCCAGCCGGGGGGTGGTGTCAGGCTGGCCCAGCACCATCTGCAGCGTGCCGCCAGCGATGGCAATGAATGCCACCAGAAACAGGCTGATCTGCGTGACGCGTTGCGACGGGCGCAATGCCGCAGCGGGGCGGGACGTGGGGGGCATGTTCATGAACGCTCCTGGAAGCTGTGTTGTGAAGCTGGTTAGCATAGGTAGCCGCTTGCGGCACTGCCTTTCCCAACACGCCAACCTGATCGCCCAACGTGACAATCCGCCGCGACCTGCCTGAACCCCGCGTGGCCCCGCTGCCGCGCAACCTGCTGGACGCGCTGCAGGCCGGCGGGGTCGATCCACTGGTGCTGGCGGCCCGGCTGGGGCTGGCGCCCGATGCGCTGGCGTCGGGCCTGACGGCACTGGAGGCCGACCGCTTCTTTTGTGCCGCGTGGGACGCCGTGGCGGACCCGGCCATCGGGCTCAAGGCCGGCAGCCTGTTGCGGCCCGAGCGCTTTGGCGTGGTGGGCATTGCCGCCATGAGCAGCCCGACCTTTGGCGTCGCGGTGCAGCGCAAGGCGCGCTACTGGCAATTGATCTGGGGCGACACCTACCGCGTGCAGCTGACCGGCCAGGAGGCCGCCGCCGTGCTCATGCCCGTGGGGCCGCCGCGTCCGTACGCGCAGGCCAAAATTGACATGGAGCTGGCGTCACTGCTGGCCTTTGGCCGGCGCTTCACGGGCTGCCCCATCCAGCCGCTGCGCCTGACGCTGTGCCAGCGTGCACCCGCATGGCAGCAACGCTACAGCGACACCTTTGGCTGCGCCGTGCAGTTTGGCGGCCCGGAAAACGCGCTGGTGTTTTCGCGGGCCGACTTTGATCTGCCACTGGTCAGCCACAACGCGCAGGTTGAAGCGCTGATGGCCAGTGGCGTGGAGGCCGCGCTGACGCGGCTGGAGACACCGCGCCTGCAGCAGCACGTGGGCCTGGTGATTGACCGCATGCTGCAGGGCGACGAGCCCACGTTGCAGGCCGTGGCGCAGCGCATGCACCGCAGCGCGCGCACCTTGCAGCGCCAGCTGGCGCAGGAGCAACTGCGTTTTACGGACCTGCTGGACGAACGCCGCCGGGTGGCGGCCGGGCGCTACATCGGGTTGGGCAACGCCACGGCCGAGGAGGTGGGTTTCCTGCTGGGGTTTTCCACGTCGAGCTCTTTCTTTCGCGCGTTCAAGCGCTGGACAGGCCACAGCCCACAGGCCTGGCGGCGCCTGCAGGCCGCCGCCGGTTGAACGCAATGGGCCGTCGCGCCGGGTGGGCGAAGGCTCAGGGCGCCAGCCGCTCGCGCAGCCAGCCGCCGCTTTCTTGCAGCGTGTAGCGCAGCCGGTCATGCAGGCGGCTTTTGCGGCCCTGCCAGAACTGCCAGGTGTCGGGCACCAGCCGGTAGCCGCCCCAGTGCGGCGGGCGCGGCGGATTCAGCATGAACTGCGCGCCGTATCTGGCGGCATTGGTGACCAGCACCGTGCGGCTGGGGATCACCTGGCTTTGCGGGCTGGCCCAGGCGCCGATGCGCGAATCCAGCGGGCGGCTGTGGAAGTAGGCGTCGCTTTCCTCGCCACTGACTTTTTCCACGCGGCCTTCAATGCGCACCGTGCGCTCCAGCTCCACCCAGTGGAATTGCAGCGCGGCAAACGGGTTGCCCGCCAGCTCCTGGCCCTTGCGGCTGTCGTAGTTGGTGTACCAGACGATGCCGCGCTCGTCATACCCCTTGATCAGCACCACGCGCGTGCTGGGGCGCAGGTTGCTGCCCACGGTGGCCAGCGTCATGGCGTTGGGCTCGGGCACCTGCCCGGCAATCGCCTCCTGCAGCCACTGGGCAAACTGCTTCAGCGGGTCGGCGTGGGACGCGTCCTCGCTGAGTTCGGCGCGCTCATAGCTTTTGCGCAGGTCGGCAATGGAAGAGGGTGTGTCTGACATACTGGACGAGTATAGGCAAGCCCACCGTGCAACGTGTCTGACCCTCATCAACTCCCTGCCGTGCTCCCTGTGGTGCTGGTGCTGGCCGCGGGCCGCGGCGAGCGCTTTGCCGCCTCCGGCGGCACCACCCACAAGCTGCAGGCCCTGCTGGCCGGCAAGCCGGTTTTGCAGCACGTGCTGGACGCCGTGGCCGCCAGCGGCCTGCCGCACCATGTGGTGCACGCCGCCCCGTCGCGCCCCGGCATGGGTGACAGCATCGCGGCCGGCGTGCGGGCCACCGCGCACGCGGCGGGCTGGCTGGTGCTGCCGGGGGATTTGCCGCTGGTGCGGCCGCAGACACTGCAGGCAGTCGCCCGCGCGTTGCAGCACCATGCGGTGGTTACCCCGGTGTACCAGGGCCGGCGCGGGCACCCGGTCGGGTTTGCGGCGCCATGCGGCGCGCAGCTGATGGCGCTGGGCGGTGAGCAGGGCGCGGCGCCGGTGGTGAAGATGCGCGGGGCGACCTTGCTGGCGGTGGATGACGAAGGTGTGGTGACCGACGTGGATACCGTGGGCGATCTGGAGCGAGCCGCAACCGTTTTGATTGCGCGTCAAGCCTGAAAAGTATGCCGGTTCAGTCGATCATGAACAGGTCTGGCCTGTTCATGATGGGCGCGAGAGGGCCTTGTTTCAGGAACGCGAGGCACTCCTGCCATAGCAGACGTTCGTCCGGGCTGCGGGCACTCATGCCCATCACCGTAAACCGTTGAAGTGCATTGGCGTAGTGCCGCGCAGCGTCGATCGTGCGCAGGAAATCCGGCGCACGGCCCCCGGTCACCACGTTCTGCGCGGTCAGGACCTGGCCAAAGCTTCCGGCGGATGAGTAGCTGTCGACGTACGCCTGCTCGGTCGCGGCCAAGGCGGTGCCCACGACCATTCCGGGGTCCGTCTGGTCGTACTGGCAGGCCGCCCCGCCTGCGTGTGCGTACATGCCGGCGCACATGAAACAGGGCTGCAGCGTGGTGAACAGTTCAACCCCCGCGGGCAGTGCCGTTCCGATGCCTTGCTGGTACGACTGGATGGCGTTGGTTTCGGCATGCCGGGTCCCGTTGGCATCGTTGGTGTTGACGCCCCAGCCGATGATGCGGGTGCCGTGCACCAGCACGGCGGCGATGTTTTTGCCGGCGGACATGGTGGTTATTCCCGTGGCTGTGCGCAGATTGAGCGCACCGGGGGCCCCGGTTTGGGCGCCTGTCCAGGTCACGCTTGCCAGCACCCTGGTGAGCGACATGAAAAGCGCGGAGCGGTAAGCCACGCGAACGGCGCGGCTGTGGGTTGCCGGGCCCCGCAGCACGAATGTCTGCTCATGCTGCACGCCGCGAAGTGGCCCCCGCATCATCATGATGCTGAACAGGGCCTTGTAGGTGTCCCATGTTGTATTGACCGGCGTTTGTGCAAGGTTGAGCCAGGTCCGCGCGAACTGACGGGCCTGGGCGGGTGCCAGCCCAAACCAGTTGCCGGCCAGCCCATGGCCGCTCACCAATGTCCGTGCCATGAGGTCGGCCGGGATGTTGGCGGCATTGGCCAGTGTGGGTACCTGAACATTTCCCAGCGCGATGCGCCGCATCACGCCGTTGTCGATGTAGAAGATCGCCCTCGCGTTGCTCATTCGAAGGATCCCCAGGCACGCGGTGGTCGGAATGTAGGAGCAGTAGACGTCGCGGTTGCTTGAGCTGATGCCTTCTTCTGCCGCGCTCTGGTACAGGTTGACCACGGGCGTGCGGGTATTCGTTGCGGGGTGCAAGCGGCCCGTCGCAAATGCCATGAAAACCGGCGCATTCGCCTCGAATTTGCCCATGACCGCCACCGGCTGGCCTGTCTCTTGATGGAACGCGTGGGCAACCAGAAGACCCAGTTCGTGACGATTTCTCATGTGCGCAGACTCTCCCTGATGGTGATCCGCCAGACCGCGGTTGCGGCGCCAGCGGATTCCTATCGTAGGCGGGCAAGGTGGCGCGTCAATACTGTCAGATTTACTAGGTGAGGGTCGGCGCGCCATGCGCAGCCGGCTGCCGGCCGCTGATTAACCGCGCCCCATCTGCAGCAAGCGCTCCAGCGCCTTGTCACGGATGTTGTGCCGCTTCAGCTCATCCAGTGTGGCCTGCGCATAGTCCAGTGTGGTGCCATATCGCCCGCAGGCATCCGCAAAAATCTGGCGGTACTGCGCCTCGGTCAGCTCGCCGGTGTGGCTGGGGCTTTTGCGCGACAGGGTGAAGGCCAGCGCCTTCACCGGGCCCTGGGGTGTGTGGCAGGTGAGCCAGCGCGGGTCATACACGGCGGTGACCATCTCGCGGGCCCAGACCCTGTCCATCACGGCGGGCGCCTCGGCCTGCGCAATGCGGAACACCATGCCCTGGCAGGTGCCGCCCGACAGCATGCCAAACACCAGCCCCGGGCATTCGGGCGTGCCGCGGTTGATGCGGCTCCACATCTTCAGGGCGCGGTGCCAGCCGTGCACGCGGGCCGGGCGCCGCTCGGCGTACTCAAAATCGGGCTTCCAGATCAGCGACGCATAGCCAAACAGCCACAGGTCTGAATGGCCGCCCCATTCGCGCATCGTCTGGGCGAGCAGGGGGGCCGGGTCACGCAGGGGTTTGGCGGGAAATGTCATCAGCCGCCACTTTAGCGCCGCGCCCCCATCCCTTCACCGCACCTGGCCCGCATCTGCCTGGTTGGTAACCCGTCTGTAACTGCAATGGCCCACGGCAGGGGTGTGAAGGGGTACCATGGCGAACGTAATTTTGTTACCGACTCTCCATGAAACTCCACCCGGTGATCGACGCGGTCACGGACCGCATCCGCGAACGCAGCGTGCCCACGCGCAGCACCTATCTGCACCAGCTGGACCAGGCCGCGGGGCGCGACCGCGGCGCCGAGCGCCTGGGCTGCGCCAATGTGGCGCATGCCTTTGCCGGCATCCCGGCGGACGACCGGTTCAAGGTGGTGGCGCAGCGCGCGCCCAACATTGCCATCGTCAACGCCTACAACGACATGCTGTCGGCCCATGTGCCGCTGGCGCGCTTTCCCGACCTGGTGAAGGACGAGGCGCGCAAGCAAGGCGCCACGGCCCAGGTGGCCGGCGGCGTGCCCGCCATGTGCGACGGCGTCACGCAAGGCACGCCGGGCATGGAGCTCAGCCTGTTCAGCCGCGACGTGATCGCCATGGCCACGGCGGTGTCGCTCAGCCATGACATGTTTGATGGTGCGCTGATGCTCGGCGTGTGCGACAAGATCGTGCCCGGCCTGTTGATCGGTGCGCTGCATTTTGGCCATCTGCCCACGGTGTTCGTGCCTGCAGGCCCCATGCCCAGCGGCCTGTCCAACAGCGACAAGGCCAAGGTGCGCGAACAGGCGGCCCAGGGCCTGGTGGGCCGCGACGCGCTGATGGCCGCAGAGCAGGCCGCCTACCACGCACCGGGCACCTGCACGTTCTACGGCACGGCCAACAGCAATCAGATGCTGCTGGAGGCCATGGGCCTGCATGTGCCGGGCACGGCGTTCGTCAACCCCGGTGGTGCGTTGCGTGATGAGCTCACGCGTGAATCAGTGCGTACCCTGCTGGCAATTACCCAAGCGCACCGCTTCGCTCCCATCGGCCGTGTGGTGGATGAACGCGCCATCGTCAACGCCATGGTCGCGCTGCTGGCCACGGGCGGATCCACCAACCACCTGATCCACTGGGTGGCCGTGGCGCGCAGCGCCGGCATCCTGATTGACTGGGACGACTTCGCCCAACTGTCGGCGGCCGTGCCGCTGCTGGCGCGCGTGTACCCCAACGGTTCGGCCGACGTGAACCAGTTCCAGGCCGCGGGTGGCACCGGGTATGTGCTGCGCGAACTGCTGGACGCCGACCTGCTGCACCCCGATGTGCTGACCGTGAGCGCAGGCGGCCTGCGCGACTACACGCGCGAGCCTGCCATGGACGGCGCCGCGCTGGTCTGGCGCGACAGCGGTGTGTCGCGCGACGAATCCATCGTGCGGCCTGCGTCCGCGCCGTTCAGCGCCACCGGCGGGCTGAAGCTGCTGGACGGCAACCTGGGCCGCAGCGTGATCAAGGTGTCGGCCGTGCCCGATGACCGCCATGTGATCGAGGCGCCCGCGCGGGTGTTTGATTCACAGGACGCACTGCATGGGGCCTTCAAGGCCGGCGAGCTGGACCGTGACGTGGTGTGCGTGGTGCGCTGGCAGGGCCCGCAGGCCAATGGCATGCCCGAGCTGCACAAGCTCACGCCGCCGCTGGCCGTGCTGCAGGGGCGTGGTTTCAAGGTGGCGCTGGTGACCGACGGGCGCATGAGCGGCGCGTCGGGCAGGGTGCCCGCGGCCATCCATGTGTCGCCCGAAGCCGCGGCGGGTGGCCCGCTGGCTTGCGTGCATGACGGCGACATCATCCGCCTGGATGCCGTGGCCGGCACGCTGCAGGCGCTGGTGCCCGCGGACGAATGGGCGCAGCGCGAGCCTGCGCCCATGCCCGAGGCGTTGCGCGCGGCCAACCACACCGGCATGGGCCGCGAGCTGTTCGCGGGCTTTCGCCGAAACGCCTCTGTGGCGGAACAAGGAGCCTGTGCATGGCTGTGAATCTGACTGCCCTGCAAGTCATGCAGGACGCGCCGGTGATCCCGGTGATCGTGCTGGGCGATGTAGCCCATGCCGTGCCCCTGGCGCGCGCGCTGGTGGCCGGCGGCATCCGCATGCTCGAAGTGACGCTGCGCACGCCGGTGGCGTTGGCCTGCATTGAAGCCATCGCGCGCGACGTGCCGGACGCCGTGGTGGGTGCCGGCACGGTGCGCAGCGCAGCCGACGCACAGGCGGCCACGCTGGCGGGCGCGCGCTTTGCCGTAAGCCCTGGCTACACCCATGCGGTGGGCCGCGCCTGCCACGAGTTGGGCCTGCCGCTGTTGCCCGGCGTGGCCACCGGCAGCGAGATCATGGCCGCGCAGGAAGACGGCTACACCGAGCTCAAGTTCTTTCCGGCCATGCAGGCCGGTGGCCTGGCCATGCTCAAGGCCTGGCAGGGGCCGTTTGGCGATGTGCGCTTTTGCCCCACGGGCGGCATCAGCCCGGCCAATGCGGCGGATTTCCTGGCACTGTCCAACGTGGCCTGCGTGGGCGGCTCGTGGCTGACGCCGGCCGATGCCGTGGCCCAGGGCGACTGGGCCCGCATCACCACGCTGGCGCGCGAGGCCGCCGCGCTGGCGCGGGCGCCGGCCATGCATGAATGACGGCCGCGAATAAAATCGCGGCCATGCGCTATCAAAACCGTAGCATCCGGCTTTTTTTCGTCACGCTGCTGCTGGCGGCATCTTCCTTCAGCACTTTTGCGCAGGGCGCCCGCGTGCTGCGCGATGTGCCCTACGGCGGCGACGCGCGCCAGCGGTTTGACGTGTACCTGCCCGCCAGGCCGGCGGGCCCGGTGATCCTGCTGGTGCACGGTGGCGCTTGGGCTTTTGGCGACAAGGCATCGCCTGATGTGGTGAAGAACAAGGTGCGCCATTGGGTGGATGGCCAGGGCTATGTGCTGGTGTCTACCAACTACCGGTTGCTGCCGGCGGCCAGGCCGCTGGAACAGGCGGGCGACGTGGCGCGCGCGCTGGCACTGGTGCAAAAGCAGGCGCCACAGTGGGGCGCGGACCCGAAACGGCTGGTGCTCATGGGCCATTCGGCCGGCGCCCATCTGGCGATGCTGTTGCACGCTTCGCCCGACATGGCGGCCAAGGCCGGCGCCCAGCGTTGGCGCGTGACGGTGAGCCTGGACAGCGCGGCCATGGATGTGGAGCAGCTCATGCGCGCGCCCCATGCGCGCCTGTACGACAGGGCGTTTGGCCAGGACCCGGCGTACTGGCAGGCGGTGTCGCCCTACCATCAGGTATCAGCGCCGGGCGCGCCGGCGCTGCTGATGGTGTGCAGCAAGCTGCGCGGCGACGACCCTTGCGGCAAAGCCCTGCACTACGAGAAAAAGGCGGCGCACTTCGGCCACTACATCACCATCTGGGGCCGTGACCTGAACCATGCCGACATCAGCCGCCAGCTGGGCGCGTCGGGCATGTACACCGACCTGGTGACGAACTGGCTCAAGGATGCATTGAAACCCTGATCAGCGCCTTTCAATGAGTGTGTTCAGTGGGGCACGCAAGTGCCTGTTCGTTGGAAACCGTGTGCAAATCGTTTCCGGGTCGTGTCGGGGTCAAGCGCGTGGCAGCGGCAATGATCGCTGTAAGTCCTTGACCAAAAGGTAAACCACAGCCTCCTCGGGGATGGCTATTTCATGTAACTGCATGGCCTCGGTCAATACCTGGTCCCAAGACGCTGCAACCGCTGCTCCCTCAAGATCTCTATCCTTGGGGGGCGCTGTCTCGAGTGCCTGCAAGTAGTGTTCGCTCCCAAAGCGCCAAGGTGTGCATCTGCAGAGCCTCATGACGTTGTTGGCGATATGAATACCAGCCCAATCAAAGTCGCCGTGATACAGCAGCTGGGCCCCAGCGTCTGACAGCTGCTTCAACAGCACACGCTGTGCGGCCGCAGGCATGCCGTCGGTGCATACCAGTGGGGCACATACAGCACCCAAGCGGTCCGCAGCAATCGAGACGATGTTGGGGTTCTCGCAGACATAGATGATCTGATCCGCAACGTCCCAGTCAGGCGGTGTTCTCAAGAGGCGGCGCAGGGAAAGGTAACCTGGCTCACCTGGTGCGGCTGGCGCGTTTGCCGGAGCGCGGACTGGCAGATTCAGAAACAGGGCAGGGCGGGCCAACTCGTTGACGAGCACGCCCGATCGGGCCCAGATATCTCGCACCCGCTCGGCGGGCCGGCGAACGCCCTCTGCCACCTCCATTGGTTCTTCATTAGGGGGTTGCTCCTGCTCATCGGTACTGGAGCCATGTTGCAACGCTGCCAGCACAACCGTAGCTACGGCTTGCCCATTGTCGAGGGCATGTGCATTGCCGAGCACATCGGCGGCCAGTTGGGCGCGTGTCATACCCAGGGCTGGCAGGCGTTGCATGACGGCGTGCGCTTGCTGCAGCAATTGGTGAGCGGCCTGAGGCGCTTGTTTGGACACCCGCTTGAGCAGGCCGACGGCTGACGATCCCTGCAACCACGCGCACAGTGAGGGGTGAAGCCCTTGACCGTCGGTGACGCTGGACCAGCGTGACTGCAGCTCGGCCTTGGCCTCTGTTCGGTTGATGATGGGGCCATCCAGCGATTCCAAGGCTTCTTGGAGCGAGTTGGCTATGCCCGCCTCCTGCAAGGCGGCGTCGAACCGGGCAATCTCGATTCGGACAGATCGGGTGGCTCGAGGAGGTAGACCGATGAGCAGGGCCAACGCCTCGTATTCAACGGCGCTCAGCTTGGTCAGGTGGAAGCCTGATTTTTCTGGATCGCGTCCATGGCGCTCGAAATGCCGCCTCATCCGCTGTCGCAATTCAGCAAGCTCCGAGCCCCCGAGCCTTCGGATCAGCCTTGAATCAATGCTGGGGTCGTCAGCCATGTGGATCACTGAGTGGGAAAACGGCGGTCCGGATCGTCTTCCCGTCGCTTGGTTCGACCATCCCAGGCCCAACGAGAGACGAAGACCGCGTCTATGCCTTCGCGGCGTTGGAGTTGGCAGATCGATACGCCTGGAAGCTCTGCGTAGCACGCCCATTCGCGCTCACTGGTGATCACGAAGTCCAGATCGAACTCGCGTATCAGTCCCATGCAATGTGCACGGGCTGCATCGTCGATGCCTGCAAACGCCTCATCGAGCAACATCAGGCGAGGCGCAAGTGGGCTGCCTCCTCGTCCGTAGAAGCTTGAAATGGCCGCAAACAAGGGAACAGTCAGACCGAGTGCGCGTTCCCCGCTGGAGGCAGGACCAGAGAGCTTGCGCCACTGACCATCCTGATGCCTTTGCACGCTGAACCGATGCCAGCGGCGATAGTCCAGAGCTTTTGCCAACTGCTCAACCAGGCTTGAACCTGTGGTGCCGGCGTCTACTTGTGCGCGCTCCGCGGCGATCTGCTGCTGAAGCATGGCACCCACCACGCTGCGGTCTTCTGCCGACCACATGTCGGCACTTCGGTTGAGCAAGCGTTCGCGGGCGACTTCAAGACCGGTGGGAGCGCCCTGTTCCGGTGTCAGAGGGAGCCACTGCAAACGGTAGCGCACCCCCGTGGACGTGGGGCGTTTGCGGAGCTCTTCGTTGATGGCATCCACCTGCTTGTCGGCCGCGCGCATCAGGCGTTGAATTTCGGCCGCGATTTCTGCCTGCAAGTGGTTCTCCAGAACCTCTCGCTCTTTGGCAGTGAGCAGCTCGCTGCGTTGCGCGATCTCGTCGGCCAGCCGATTGGAAAGGGCATCGGGCCGCTCTGGCCTGTTCAGGTAGATGACATGAACAGAGAACCCCCAGTCATTGGGTTCCGAGGTCGCCTGATGGCCAAGCGCACTGAGTGATCGCTGTAACTCGGTCAGGTCTTCAGCGATCTGTCGTTGAATCCGACTCCATGCCGCCTCATCGTCTGCAATGTGGGCGAGAGCGTGCTCTGCCCGACGAGCGAGGTTCAGAGCCGGGTCAATGGTCCAGGGGATGTTCCCTTCCGGAACCGGAAAGTTCGGAAGAGCGGACGCCAGCAAGCTGCTCTCGGTGAAGCGCTGCAGGCGTTCTATGGCGTGCGCGCGGGTGGCTGCTCGCTCAGCCAGCGCGGCGTCAGCGGTGTCTGCCTGGCTTGCCGCCACCGCACGCTTCTCGCTGGCCGCTGTCAATGCAGACTGGGCGGCCTCCCACGCACCATTGGCAATCGATACCTCCGCGGATGCAGCTTGCAGCTGTTGACGCAGCGTGTCAACCTTGGCGCCGATCATTCCTTTCAGGACTTCATATCGTGCCGCAGACTCAGCTGCGCGCTCGCTGGCTGCGAAGAAGGACGTTTCCCGTTCGCTCAAGGCCTCCATAGCCTCTTTTTCACGCTCCTGTTGCGTCTGGAAATCGAGCCAGGCACTGCACCATTCCCGCGTTGCCAGGGCAAGTTGTTGATGAGCGTCGGCGAATCGGTCCAATGCTTCGTTGATGGGCGACAAATCCGCAAACACCGAGGGCAGTTGGAGGTCGGCGGCGTCGCGTTCCAAGGCCTCTCGGGCGGACTGAAGTTCCGCCTCAGCGGCTCGGCATTGGGCATCAGCAGCATCAAGACGCTGGCGGGCCTGGAGCACTTCCCGCTCCGCACTGGCCGCGGCAAGAATCGCCGAGCGCAGCAGATGGTCGGGGGGCGCGTTCTTCCATTCGCGTTCCGCCTCTTTTCCATCCTGCGTGAGGCGCAGGAATTTTTGTTGCAACTCTTCCAGCAGGATGTCGATCTCGCCCAGACGGTCCGCAATCTCGTGGAGGCGGCGTTGTCGTGCGTTCGCGCGGGCCGTGTGACCAATGTAGACGGCTTGTGGCTTTCGCCAAGCGCCGGCGAGGGCCCCCAAGCGGTAGCCGCCTTGCTCACTGATCCACGACTCGCTCTCACCTTGATCATCCGACCCATACGATACGGTGGTCAGCAAGGACGCAACCAGTTCAGCGGTCACTGCGCCGTCGTCAGGGACATCGGGGTGCAGCGCGCTCGCAAGGTTGTGGCCCAAAACCGGCGGGCGACGTACCCATGAACTGTCAAGCAACTGAACACCATTGGCGTCGCTCAGTGAGCCATCGGGCGATAGCCAGGCGTCCAGCAAGCCCGAGGCTTCAAGTGCGGCCTCTAATCCCGCACGCTGCTTTGCATCGAGCTCTGGCTGAAAGTCCACCAGTCGCCACAACGGCGCCCCCGGGCGTCCATCGCGGACCCCGGCTGCCCGCATGGCTGGAGGCGTCGGAACCGCATCGTGGCCGGCGAGCAGCCGATCCCTTTCAGTGCTGAGCGCTTCCTGTTCGGACTGGAGTGTGTTCTGTTGGGCGGCCAACGTCGAGTGCTGGGCGGCACGGCGTTGGGTTGATTGCCCATACGCTTCGGTCAAAGCCTCTTGAATGGGGTTTGCACCTTCTGGACGTGCAACCCAGTCGACAAGCTGTTCCAGTGGTGCAACCTGGTCAAGGTGAAGGTGGATCAGGTGGGAACAATGGGCGTGCCAAGCGTCGATCAGCTCGTTGCCAGCAGTTTCGGTATTCAGGTCGGCCTCGGCCCGTCGCTCAGCCGCTTCTTCCAGCTCTGCCTGGCGATCACGTTGCGAGGCCTGCTGATTGACCAGGGCCTGTTGCTTGACATTCACCGCCGTCTGCCGCGACTCCAGGTGACGGATGTTCTCGCGGCGTTTGATGGCGGCATCGCGCAGCAAAGTGGCCGCTCGCGTGATTTCCTTGGGCGCCAGTTGAGGCAGTTCTTCCGGCGCGGCGATGACCAGCAGGTTGTCCGACAGTGCGCAGCCCGTTCCCGCTGTTTCTGCCGCTTCGGCGCAGTGAGCTCGTGCTGTCAGGAATTCGTTTTTGGCTGCTGTGGATCGCTGGTTTGATTGGCGGCTGCGCTCTTCCTCGCGGTCCAGGACTTTCTTTGCCTGATCGCGAAGCGCTTGAGCAGCTTCGGCTTCTTTCTTGCGATCCTTTGCATCGGTTTCCGCATGACTCAGGCGGTTGGCGTCTTGATTGGCCGGATCGCTTTGAAGGGTTTCCAGGCGCGTCCGTGCAGCGGCCAGAAGTTCTTTGGTCTCCGTGTGATCTCTTTTGGCCTGGTCCTCTGCGTCCTGGGCATCCTTCAAGTCGGCATGAGCCTTGTTGCGGCCTTCACTTGCCTTGTCGAACCCCGTCTGGGCCTGCCTGAGTTCTCGCGTTTGGCGTCGCGTCACCGTGCCTGTATACGTGCGGTAGCGCTGTTCGAAGTGTTTGATGGCCCGTTCCAGGGAACGGATATCTTCCAACTGGATACGGTCCTCCTCCAGCTGGTTCAAGGCTTCTGCCACGTCACTGAGCAGCTCGATCGGCATGGGCGGCAGCGCCTCGGTCAATGCATGCGACAGCCCTGCTTCGTCCGGCTTTTTCGACAGCTGAGGCTGGCGCAGCTGGATCAAGGTGTCCATCAGCGCTTCATAGCGCTTGGTCCCTATCTGAAACAAGCGTTCATCGACTGCGCGGCGGTAGCTGTGGGCGTTCTCGAAAATCTTGCCTCGACCTTGTCCTTCAACCGCTTCGCGCAGGCGCTCCCGGGTCAGGACCATCTTCTGCTCATTGGCGAGCCAGATATCCTGGCCAATGCGGGGATCGGCACCGCTTGACCCACCTTCAAGGATGAAAAACCAGCTGTCTACCTGCGTTTTGCCCACCGCAGCCGACAGGCCGGCACCTAGGGTGAGGTAGTGCGAAACCCCATCTGCAGTCCGGCGACCAAATTCGATCCAGGTGTAGCCGATGCGTCGCTGGTAAGAACTCATCAGCAGGTTCCAGGCCATCTTTTTGCCGTTGTCGCCATCGGGCTCAATGCGTGATGGCCGTAATTGGGCATCGAACAAGAAAGGCAAGGTCAGCGAAAGCACCTTGGACTTGCCTGTTCCGTTATTGCCTCGCAGGAGCAGATGGCCATCCCTGAACCAGAATTCCTCGCTGTCGTAGTGAAAGAGTTCGACCAGACCCAGCCTCAGCGGCTGCCAGCGCTCCCGCTGAGGTTCGGGAAGGTCAGGGCGACGCGGCGGTGGTGGGGTGAAGAGGGCGTCGGTCATTCGTCAAACAGCGTATCCGGGCGGCCGGGGCGGGATGTGGGCGGGCGCACCTGGGTTTCGCCGAGCGCAAATCTTGCGATGGCTGGACGGGGATGAATCCAGCCCTCCTCGCGATGAATCAGTTGGAGCTTGTCGAGCCTGTCCAGCGCGATGTCGGCCAGTTCCTGTTCCGCCCCGGGCTCCCGTGCCGACTTTCGCCAATAGCGGCCAAACCGCTCGACGGCGCCACGCAAGAAAGCTGCAACCGCTTCGTCCGTGGTTCTTGCCGATCCAGAATCGAGACGCAGACGCTGAGCAAGATGTTCGGCCACCAGCAGCGTGGCGTGCGCTTCAGTGCCTTCCGCTGGCATCGAGACATCGGTCAACTGACCGGACTCATCGGTCAGCGCCAGCCCTTCGGCGCGTTGCTCAGCGGTCAGGGCGGCAGCTTCGCAGAGGCGGCTGGCCATGGTGCCTCGCTGATTGATGAAATACGCTTGAGCATCCGGATCAAGCGAGGCGGTGTAGATCACGGGATCGTCCAGCAGGCGTCGAGCAAGGTGATGGCGCAAGGCGTCACGTCGCCCCTGTTCGCTCTCGACCTGGTGTTCGATAACCAGAGACTGCAGGCGGTCCTCGAACTCAATGGGTGCATCCTCGGAGCGCCAGGTCGATGGACCACGCACAGCGGCCAGCATGCCTGCCAGCATTCGCCGTTGCACGTCATACAGCGCGTCATGCTGGGCGCCATTGCCATCGTGAATGAAGCTTTCTTCTTCGCCGGCAACGCGTTGCAGGACACCGTACTCAAGCAAGGTTCTGCAGACAGCGACCAGGTCGCGTCGATCTGCGACAGTGCGGAGCGTGAAAACAAAGCCTCGCGATTGCAGCGTGGCTTCTGATGCCCACTGCATCACGCGTTCACCCAGCAGTTGAAGGGTGATCTGCGGATCGGCGCGCTCAAGCACTGCGCAGGCCAGGCAGAGCAACACATAGCGGCGCTTGTCGTATGCAGAAATTCCTCTCGTGTCGTCGCTGAGGTTGGCGGGGCGCTTGAACAGCCGCGCTCCCTCGCGGTCCACGTGCAACGGCCAGCCGGTTTCCCGGGCAAACCACTCTCTCAACCGTTCGGCCTGGCGCCGCACGGTAGAAAAGTCCTCGTGTTCTGCTGCCATCAGGGGGCGCATCAATAGTGCACGCAAGCCTCTGCTGAATTCGTCCTGCTGCTGCGCCTTCTGGAGATCCCCAATGCGCTGGCTGTCTTGTCGTGGAGCAACGCGAGTGTTCACATCGACTCCTGGGTCGGGGAGATCGTGAGCAGGTGATCGCGACCCGAGAACACACCGCTGGATGTGGAGATACGGGCACGACTGTCTGCCCCCAGGGGCTCCATCCGTATTTGGAGGAGTCCGTCACCTGTCTGGCGTTCCACCGTCTGATCCGGGTGTGCCTGCTCGGCCAGTGCCTCGCCGAGCAGGCTGAGGAACAAGCTGAATGCGTGCGTGTCCAGATCGCCCAGTTCGGAGAGCTTGATCGGTTGACCGGTGGCCAGACGCTGCCGAGCCGCCTCCACTTGGCCCGATTCTTCCGAGAGCTGTTGTGCCATCAGCGCCCGTTCTTCGCTGCGGTCACGCACCCGGGCCAGTGGGCCGCGGGGCGCTGCTTCCCCGTACTCACGCAAACGCGGGCTGATCTGCAAAGGCGGCGCATCCAGCCAGGAGGTGCTCGCGGGAATGTCGTCTTCAGACTGCGGGTTCAGCGAAAAGTGTCGGGCAGGCTGGAGCGCAAAAGCTGCACGCGCAAGGCGGTGCGCCTCGCTCTCGGTTTCACAGGCTGCAAACCACTGGGCCAGCATCCGAAAGTCCGACGAACGGTCGCTGCGCCCGCTGCGCCGCTCGTTCATGGCCGCGATGGCACCCAACAGCTGGGGGATCGCAGCTCGTGCCCGGGCGCGCAGCAGTTCCGCCTGAGGTGGCTCCGAACCCGTTGACAGGAACCAGCCTTGAAGTCCTTTCCATCGCTCTCGCCAGCCCTGCCAGCGACGCATTTTTTCGTCCATCTGGTCTTGGGTACCACCCGGCGCCGCGTCGGTAGCCTCGCGCTCGGCAATCTGCAGAAAGATGTGATCGATGCGGGAGGAGAGATATTGAATGAGCTGGGCAATGGCTTCTGAACGGCGGACCAGATCACCCATGAACCGTTCGAGGTAGTCGATCAGCCGCCGCTTGTAGGTGACGACGGCATTCGCATCCGATTGCTGCAGCTCCAGGCTGCGAGCCACGCCGGCCATGAAGGCTTGTGCGTTTTCTGCAAGGTCCTCAAAAACGCGAACCAGATCGCGCAGCACCTCATGCATCTTGGCAACGTCAGGGCCATCGGGTGAAGTTGTGTCGTCAACCAGCTGCCGCAACGCCAGAAGGCGGCTGGTGATGTCTTCCAAGGCGACGGTCTGCAACTCAGCGCGACGGTACAAGGTCTGGAAAAAGACCGTCAGACCCGCTTCCACCGCTTCGCCTGCGTGGGACAGACGATAGAGAAAGCGGGCACGGTAGAAGTCGTTCAGTGATGAGACGCGTGCGGTGTCGGGCTGAGACTCGAGATTACCCCACTCCGCCAGTTGGACCAGGGCGCTGCTCACTTCTTCGAGGCGTGGGGGCGAACCGGACCAATCGGCTTCAGCAAGAACCTCGTCCGGCCGCAACTGGAGACGGTATTGCCGTTTGGCCGCAGCGAATACGTCCATGATGCTGCGGTAGAGCACTGTCTTCTCCGCGCTCAGGTGCCGAAACAGTTCTGCTGCTGTGTTGGTTGTCAGCACTGGATGTGCTCCTCCTTCGGATCGTGCCCCTCGATCAGTAAATAGTAACCGGAGGAGTTGGGTGTCAACATGAGCGGGCTAGTTAGCCGATGTTATTCAAGGGTCGGCCCACAGCTTTAGCGGTTTTGAATATTCGTTTAATTCGTAATGAAACTACGATTCAATTAAACATTTTAAGTTGACTGGATTTGAGAAAAGTAGTTGAATCGCCGTATGGCTACGACTACGGCGAGTAAACTAAATGCGCTCTATACCCGCCTGCCCTCTGGGATGCCCTTGACCTCGGAGGATCTGGCGGGGCTGGGCATTTCTGCAGATCTCGCGGTGCACTACGTGCGTGCGGGCTGGCTCACGCGCCTGACGCGCGGCGTTTTCTGCCGCCCCAACGACACCCTTGCCCTGTACCCGAGCCTCGTCTTGTTGCAGCGTCGGTTCGAGGGCTTGCATGTAGGCGGCAAGTCAGCACTGGACTGGTATGGCGTGCGCCAGTATGTGCCGCAACAGCCGTTGCTGCAGCTCTACGGCTGGGCGGCCGGGCGCTTGCCGGAGTGGTTCACCGAACGCTTCGCGGCCGAATACCACCGCAAACGCCTGTTCGATGAGCAGCCCGGCGCCTTGCTGCACGTCGGGCCGTTCGAAAAGCGCGGAGGGGCGCCGCAGGTGTCGGCGCCGGAGCGTGCGCTGCTGGAGCTTTTGAGCGACGTGGGTGTGCGCCAGCCGCTGCAGGAAGCGCGCGAGCTGGCGGAGGGCGCCTACAGTTTGCGCGCCGATGTGCTGCGCCAGCTCCTGCAGCGCTGTACCAGCGTCAAGACCGTGCGGCTGTGCCTGCAGCTCGGCCGCGAGGCTTCCCTGCCATGGGCTGCCAAACTTGACCCGGCCACGTTGCCCACCGGCAGCGACAGGCCGTGGGTGTCCCGGTCAGCTGATGGGCTGCTGGTGCTCAAGGCATGAACCCGACCTATCTGGACACGGCCCGGCTGCTGGTGCAAGTTGCGCCGCTGGTGTTCATGGACGACACGTTCGCGCTCAAAGGCGGCACCGCGATCAACCTCTTCGTACGCGACATGCCGCGCCTGTCGGTGGACCTCGATCTGGTCTTTACCGACCACACGCTGGCGCGCGACGAAGCGCTGGCGCGCATCAACGAAGCCGTCCGGCAGGCGGCTGGGCGTTTCGAAAAGCGAGGGCTGCAGGTGCATGCGCCCACTGCGGCAGCGGGCGAGACCAAGCTGCTGGTGCGGCGCGGTCCCGTGCAAGTCAAGATTGAGGTGAACTTCGTGATGCGGGGCACCATACGGCCGGTGCGCCAGGCTTCGCTCACGCCCGCCGCGCGCGACGCGCTGATGGCCGACCTGGAGGTTCCGGTGGTATCGCTGGAAGACCTGTATGGCGGCAAGCTGGTGGCGGCGCTGGACCGGCAGCACCCGCGCGACCTGTTCGACGTGATGCAGCTCTTCGCGCATGAAGGCATTACACCCGACATCCGGCGTGCCTTCGTCGTCTACCTGGCCAGCAGCAGCCGCCCGGTGCACGAGGTACTTTTTCCGGCGCTGCGCGATATCCGGTATGACTTCGAGCGCAACTTTCAGGGCATGACGGCCGAGCCGGTGCCGCTGGACGCTTTGTTCGCGGCCCGCGAGCGCCTGGTGCGCGAGGTCCGGAACGGGCTCGACAATGATGAACGGCGCTTTCTGCTGTCGCTGGCCGCCGGCACGCCCGAATGGGCACTGTTGGGTATCGACCATCTGGAACATTTGCCAGGCTTGCGATGGAAGCTGCACAACCTGTCACAGTTGCACCAGACCAATGCGAAGAAGTTTGCCGAGCAGGTCGCCCTGTTGGAGGCCCGGCTGAATGCCTAGCGCCGTCAGCGCAGGCCCTGGCCTTCGCCGTACTGGGCGCGCTGGATCAGTTCAATCTTGTAGCCGTCCGGGTCGGTCACGAACGCAATGACGGTGGTCCCGCCCTTGACCGGGCCGGGCTCGCGTGTGACGTTGCCGCCGGCAGCCTTGATCTTGTCGCACGCGGCATACACGTCGGGCACGCCCAGGGCGATATGGCCATAGGCCGTGCCCAGCTCGTATTTGTCCACGCCCCAGTTGTAGGTGAGCTCGATCTCGGCATGCTCCGGGTTGCCGCCGTAGCCCACAAACGCCAGCGAGTATTTGTACTCGGGGTTTTCAGACCGGCGCTGCAGCGTCATGCCCAGCACGTTGGTGTAGAAGTCAATGGAGCGCTGGAGGTCGCCAACGCGCAGCATGGTGTGTAGGAGTCGCATGGCGGCATTATCGACCGCCTGCGCATCAGCCGGGGGACTTCATTTCAAACACCAGGCAGGTTTTGGTGGCATGGGCGTACAGCGTGCCGTCGGGGCCGTACAGCCGGGCTTCTGCGGTGGCCAGCTGGCGGCCGCAGTGGATGACCTTGCCCTCGGCGCGCACGCGCGGCGCCTTCTGGAGGTTGATCGCGCGCACCAGGTTCACACCCAGCTCGGCCGTTGTGTAGCCGCGGCCCGCGGGCATCATGGTGTGCACGGCGCAACCCAGCGCCGAGTCGAGCAGCGTCGCATACCAGCCCCCGTGGATGGTGCCCAGGGGGTTCAGGTGCGCCGGACCGGGCGTGCCCTGGAAGACCGCCGAACCTTCGCCGATGGCGATCAGGGTGAAATCCAGCGTCCTGGCGATGGCCGCGTAGGGCAGCTCGCCGCGCAGCATGGCCTGCATCATTTCCAGGCCGGTCTTGCCGGCCACCTGGTCGGGGCGGGACACGCCGGGGCCGGGGCCGGCATTCAGGCGTGCCATGACTTCGCGTTCCTCGGCCAGCCAGGTTTCCAGGGTGTTGTTGTGGGACAAGGGCTTCTCCATTGGGTTCAAGATTTGATTTGCATATACAACAGTTGCAGATACAATAATCTGCATGGACACCGCTGTCAAGCCGCAGGGCTGCACCAACCTCAAGCTGCGCCAGCTGATGCGCCGCGTGGCGCAGCACTATGACGCCGAGGTCGGCAAGACCGGCCTGAAGGGAACGCAGTATTCGCTGCTGTCGTACGTGGTCAAGCTGGGCCCGATCCGACCGGGCGACCTGGCGCGCGAGATGAAGATCGGCCCGTCCACGCTCACGCGCAACCTGCGTCCGCTGATCGATGCGGGATGGGTGACGCTGGGCCCCGGCCCTGACGGGCGCAGCCGGCTGATACAGGCCACCGACGCCGGGCGCGACAAGCGCCAGGAAGCCCAGCGCCGCTGGCGCGTGGCACAGGAGGCCATCAACAACACCCTGGGCGTGGCCAATGTGCTGGCGCTGCATGCCCTGATCGACGACTGCATGGCGCTGCTGGCGCCGGCCCCCGGCGGAGAAGACGATGACGAATAAATCCCGGCGCACCGCGATGTGGCTGGTGCTGCTGGCCGCTGCCGGCACCTTCGCCCTGACCATGGGCACGCGCCAGACCATGGGTCTGTTCCTGAGCCCGCTGAACACCTCCACCGGCCTGGGGCTGGCCAGCATCAGCCTGGCGTTTGCGTTCGGCCAGCTCTGGTGGGGGCTCACGCAGCCTTTTGCCGGTGCCATGGCCGACAAGGTAGGCGCCGGGCGGGTGCTGTTCGCGGGCGCGTTGCTGGTGGCCTTGGGTACTTTCATCACGCCCTACATGACGACCACCTGGGGCCTGATCCTGGCCATCGGTGTGCTGTCGGCCGGTGGTGCGGGCATGGCCGGGCCCGCGGTGTTGATGGCTGCCACCACGCGGCTCATTCCGCCCGAGCGGCGCGGCCTGGCCACCGGCATCGTCAATGCGGGCGGCTCGTTTGGCCAGTTCGTCATGGCGCCCATTGCCGCCACGCTGATGGTGGGCCTGGGCTGGGCCAACGCCATGCAGGTCATGGGCCTGCTGGTGCTGCTGTGCCTGCCGGCGGCTTTCCTGCTCAAGGGCAATTCGCTGCAGGCCGCGCCCGCCGGGCACAAGGTGGTGGGCACGCGGGAGGCCATTGCCACCGCGTTGCGCAACCGCAGCTACGTGCTGCTGGGCCTGGGCTTTTTTGTCTGCGGGTTTCATGTGGCCTTCCTGGCCACGCACCTGCCCGGCGTGATCGCGGCGTGCGGGCTGCCCACGCAGTGGGCCGGCTGGTCGCTGGCGATGATTGGCCTTTTCAACATCGTGGGCAGCGTGGCCATGGGCTGGGCCGTGGGGCGCTGGCGCATGAAGTCGCTGCTGTCGCTGGTCTATGCCACGCGGGCCATCGCGGTCGTCATTTTCCTGCTGGCGCCCAAGACCGGCCCGGTGATGCTGGTGTTCGCGGCCGTGATGGGCCTGACCTTCCTGTCCACCGTGCCACCCACCGCCGGGCTGGTGGCCAAGTTTTTCGGGCCGGCCAACATGGCTACGCTGTTTGGCATCGTCATGCTCACGCACCAGATCGGCGGCTTTCTGGGCGCCTGGCTGGGTGGCAAGGTGTTTGAAGCCACCGGCGCGTATGACTGGGTCTGGTACATCGACATCGTGCTGGCCGTGGGCGCGGCGCTGATCCACCTGCCGATCCGCGAGGCCCGCCTGCCCGCACGCACGGCGGCCGCCCAATGACCAGCGCGGCGATGGACCCGCGCACCCGCGTGCTGCTGGAGGGGCCCATCGCCCCCACGCTGGCGCGCCTGGGCCTGCCCAATGTGCTGCTCATGCTGGCGCAGGCGGCGGCCGGGCTGATAGAGACCTGGTTTGTCGGCAAGCTGGGCACCGACGCGCTGGCGGGCATGGCGCTGGTGTTTCCGGCTGTGATGCTCATGCAGATGATGTCGGCGGGTGCCATGGGCGGTGGCATCGCCTCGGCGATTGCGCGCGCGCTGGGCTCGCGCCGCAAGGACGACGCCAACGCGCTGGTGGTCCACGCGCTGGTGATCGCCGTGCTGTTCGGCGCCCTGTTCACCGTCGTGCTGCTGGTCTTTGGCCGCGCGCTGTATGCGCGCATGGGCGGCACCGGCGCGTCGCTGGAGGCTGCGCTGGTGTATTCGGGTTGGGTGTTCGCCGGTGCGGTGGTCATCTGGGTCTTCAATGCGCTGTCGGCCGTGATCCGCGGCACGGGCAACATGGCCGTGCCCGCCGGCGTCGCCACCGTCGGGCTGGTGCTGCTGATCCCGCTGTCGCCGCTCCTGATCTTCGGCTGGGGGCCGGTGCCGGCCATGGGCATTGCGGGGGGCGCGGTGGCGCTGCTGGCGTATTACGCGCTGGGCACGCTGGTGCTGGTGGCCTACCTGCGTTCGCCGCGCAGCCTGATGCGGCTGTCTCTGGCCCATGCACGGCTGCGCTGGCCGCTGTTCAGCGACATCCTGCGCGTCGGCCTGGTGGCGGCGGTGTCCACCATCGCCACCAACCTGTGCATCGGCATTGCCACCGCATTCGCCGGCGCCTTTGGGCCCGCCGCCATAGCAGGCTACGGCACGGCGTCGCGGCTGGAGTATTTGCTGGTGCCGCTGGTCTTCGGCATCGGCGGGCCACTGCTGGCCATGGTGGGCACCTGCATCGGCGCCGGCCAGCGTGAACGCGCGTTGCGTGCCACCTGGGTGGGCGCTGGCATGGCGTTTGTGCTGACCGAAGCCATCGGCCTGGCGGCGGCGCTGTTTCCGCGTGCCTGGCTGTCGCTGTTTGACAGCGACCCGGCGATGATCGAAGCGGGCACGCGCTACCTGCAGGTGGTCGGGCCGTTGTACGGCTTCTTTGGCCTGGGGCTGGTGCTGTACTTTGCGTCACAGGGTGCGGGCAGGCTGCTGTGGCCGGTGGTGGGCAACGCGGCGCGGCTGGCCGTGGCGGCCGCAGGCGGCTGGCTGGCGCTGCGCTGGGGTGGGGACCTGACCATTGTGTTTGCTGCTCAGGCCGCGGCCCTGGTGGTGTATGGCGCCGTCAATGCGTGGTCGGTGGCTGGCGGTGCCTGGTTTGGCCGCCCTGGCTGGCCGCGCACGCCAGCGGTGCTGGCCGCGCGCCACCCCTGAACCGTCGCTGGCGCTACAGGCTGTCACCCACGCGGCACACGGCCTGAGCGCGCACTTTCATACTCGGGGGTTTTGAAGGAGCGACCCCATGGAACTGCGTGACAAAGTGGCCATCGTGACCGGCGGCGCAAGCGGCATTGGCGCCGGGCTGGCGATGCGGCTGGCGCAGGAGGGCGCGCGCGGCATCGTGGTGGCCGACGTGAACCTGGAGCGTGCCCAGGGCGTGGCCGCGCAGTGCGGTGGCGTGGCCATGGCCTGCGACGTCAGCAAGGAGGCCGACATCCAGGCGCTGGTGGCCGCCACGCGCGCGAAGTTTGGCCAGGTAGACGCCTATTTTTCCAATGCCGGCATCCTGGGCCAGATGGGTGGCTTCGAGCTGGAAGACGCGCTGTGGGACAAGATGTGGCAGATCCACGGCATGGCGCATGTGTGGGCCGCGCGCGCGGTGGTACCCGAGATGGTGGCCCGTGGCGAAGGGTGCTTCATGGTGACGGCGTCCGCCGCGGGCCTGCTGAACATCGTGGAGACCGCGCCGTATGGCGTGACCAAGCACGCGGCGCTGGCTTTTGCCGAATGGCTGCGCATTGCCTACGGCCGCCGGGGCGTGCGCGTGAGCTGCCTGTGCCCGCAATCGGTACAGACCGACATGGTGACCGGCGACGGCGGCTCGGCTGGGCATGACGGCATCCTAACGCCCGGGCAGGTGGCGGCGGAAGTCATGGCCGTCATCCGCGACGAAACTTTCCTGATCCTGCCGCACCCGTCGGTGCTGACGTACTTCCGCGCCAAGGGGCAGGACTACGACCGCTGGATCGGCGGCATGCAGAAGCTGTACGCCATGCATGTAGCCAAGGGCTGACGCTATCGCTTTCTAGTCGCTGCCGCTCACGCGGGCGCGCAGCTTCTTCACTTCGCCCCGGCTGGTCTTGGCGTCCACGCGCCGCACCTGCGATGCGCGCGTGGGCCGGGTCGGCTTGCGCGGCGTGGGCGGCACGGCCACGCTGTCCACCAGGGCCTGCAGGCGCGCAAGCGCTTCGGCGCGGTTCTGGTCCTGGCTGCGGCTGGTCTGTGCCTTGATCACCACCACGCCCTGGTCGGTGATGCGCCGGTCGCCCAGCAGCAGCAGGCGCGCCTTGATGTCCTCTGGCAGTGACGATGCCTCGATGTCATACCGCAGGTGTACCGCGCTGGAGACCTTGTTGACGTTCTGTCCGCCCGCACCCTGGGCCCGGATGGCGGTGAAGACGGTTTCGTCTTCCTTGACGGCCCAGCGGCTCATGACAGTCAGACCGGCACGGTGTAGTTCAGCGTCATGCGCCCGCCGTCTACCACCAGGATTTCACCGGTGACGTAGCTGGCCGCGTCGCTGGCGAGATACGCCACGGCGTCGGCAATCTCATGCGGTTCACCCAGGCGCTTCATGGGGGTGCGGCCCAGGATGCGGTTCCTGGCCTCGTCGCTGGTCAGCACGGCCTTGGCGGCCAGCTCGGTGGCGATGGTGCCGGGCGCCACGGCGTTCACGCGGATGCCGTGGTCGGCCAGCGCCAGGGCCATCACGCGCGTGAGCTGGTTGATGCCGCCCTTGCTGACGTTGTAGCTGGCAATGGTGGGGATGGTCAGCGTGCCGTTGACCGAACTCATGTTCACGATGCTGCCTTTACCAACTTTTGCCATCTCGCGCGCCACGGCCTGACCCACCAGGAACGAGCCCTTCAGGTTCACGCGCAGCACGGCGTCAAAGTCGGCCTCGCTCATCTCCAGGAAATCGCTGGCCTTGAAGATGCCGGCGTTGTTCACCAGGATGTCGATACGCCCGTGGCGCGCCAGCGTGGCGGCCACCAGCGCGTCCACCTGGGCCTTGTCGCCCACATCGCAGTGCACGTACAGCGCGCCAAGCTCGGCCGCCAGCTTCTGGCCCGGCGCGTCGGCCATGTCGGCAATGACGACCTGCACGCCGTCGCGCGCAAAACGGCGCACGCAGGCTTCTCCTATGCCTTGCGATCCGCCCGTGACGATGGCCACGCGGCCGCCCAAACCGAATGAGATTTGCTGTGTCATGCGCGCATGATACCGGCGTACCCCGCGGCAAACTCGGCAGCGCCGGCGCCCACTTGCACGGCCGTCATGCCCGGCTTGTACAGTGCCGAGCCGATGCCGAAACCATCCGCGCCGGCCGCCCGGTAAGCGGCCATGTTGGCCAGCGAGATGCCGCCCACGGGGAACACCCGGGTGCCCTGGGGCAGCACCGCGCGCAGCGCCTTGACCACGGCTGGCGTGATCATCTCGCCGGGAAACAGCTTGAGTCCGCTGGCGCCCGCGTCCAGCGCGGCGAAGGCTTCGGTGGCCGTCATCACGCCGGGCAGGCAGACCAGGCCCAGGCGGGCGGCTTCGCGCACCACCTCGGCGTTGAAGTTGGGCGACACGATCAGTTGCCCGCCTGCGGCATGGACCTCGCGCACCTGCCCGGCACGCAGCACGGTGCCCGCGCCCACCAGTGCCTGGGGGTGCTGCGTGGCCAGGGTGGCGATGCTTTGCAGCGGGTGTGGCGAGTTCAGCGGCACCTCGATCAATTGCCAGCGCGCGTTGGTCAGCGCGGCGCCCACGCCCGTAGCCTCGGCGGGTGTCAGCCCGCGCAGGATGGCTACCAGTGGCAGCGATTGCAAGGCGCGGTCAAACTTGTTGTGCGGTGTCATGCGGTTTCTCCCAGGGTGCGGGCAATCGCCCACAGGCCTTGCCATGTTGCTTGCGCGCCGATGTGCTGCGTGGCGATGCCGCAGTGCGCCAGGGCGCGGTCATAGCGCTGCGTGAGCGCTGGCGAACCCATCACCACCACGGCGCTGGTCTGGGGTGCCTGCGCGCGCAGTTCCTCGCCAATGACCAACCCGGACAGATAGCTTGGCAGGGCGGCCGCGGGCAACTGTTCAAACAGCGACAGCGTGCGCGCGCTGAACGCCGAACCCAGCAGGCTGGCCGTCTGCAGCGCCCGGTCCACACCCCGGTCAAACGCCGCGATGTCCAGCTCGCCGTCCTGTGCCGGCAGGGTGCGCGACAGGATGGAGTGCTGGCGCAGCAGCGCATAGAACTCGCCCGTCATCCAGGTGGCAAAACTTTCAATGCGCCCGCCGCGCACCGTAACCCATTTGCTGTGCGTGCCGGGCAGCACCACGGTGGCGTCGATCAGGCCCAGCAGGCGCAGCGCGCCAAACACCTGCACTTCCTCGCCGCGCATCACGTCGGGCACGCCGTCGCGCTCGCAGCTCATGCCGGGCACGATGGCCACGCGGCCTGGCTCCACCCAGGCCAGTTGCCGGGCGATGTCGTCAAACCCGGCGGGGCAGGGGCAGTAGGGCGCTTCCATCCAGCCCTGGCGGCTGCCCACCATGCCGGACATCAAGGCCAGCGAGTCGCGGCTTTGCCAGCCTTTGCACAAGGCGTTGAAGGCGTCGGGGAAGCCGCCCGGGGCGATGGCCAGGATGCCCTGGGGGGATGCGCGCTCTTCCTTCACATGGCCCTGCTCGTCCAGCAAGGCGGCACGCAAGGAGGTGGTTCCCCAGTCGATGGCGATGAGTGTTTTCATGAGACGGCGTGGACTTGAGCGGGGCGAGGCAATGGTGCCACGGCACCAAACCCCTGCACGGCTAGAGCCGCGGCGGCGTTGGCATAGCGTGCCGCGTCCACCAGTGCATCGCCTGCCGCCAGCCGCGCCAGCAGGTTGCCGCAAAAGCAGTCGCCCGCGCCGGTAGCGTCCACCAGCGGCACGCGGTGGCCGGGGATGTGGTGCTGCTGGCCATGCTGGCTGACGAGGCAACCGTCTCCACCCAGCTTGAGCACCACCGTGGGTGCGCCCAGCCCGTGGGCCCAGGCGATGACGTCGGCCGGCGCTGTGTGGCCGCTCAGGTGCACCGCATCGTCCATGCTGGGCAGGAACCAGTCGCACAGCGCGGCGGCTTGCGCAATGGCCGCGCGCGCTGCCTCCAGCGTCCACAGTTTGAGCCGCAGGTTGGTGTCAAACGACACCTGCGCGCCGCTGCCGCGCGCGGCCTGCATCGCGGCCAGAACGGTATCGCAGGCGTTTTGCGAAATGGCCATGGAAATGCCCGACACATGCAGGATGCGTGACTGCGCCACCACGGCTTGCGGCGTGCCGCTGAACCAGGCGGGCGTCATGCGCGCGGCGGCCGAGCCGCGCCGCTGGTAGCCGAATTCGTGGCCTTGCGGTCCGTGGGTGACGAAATACAGGCCGGTGGCCGCGTCGGGCGTGACCTCCACGGCGCGTGTGTCAACGCCCTCGGCGCGCCACAGATCCATCAGTCGCTGGCCCGACCAGTCGTCACCCACGCGGCTGAGGTAGGCGGTGCGTGCACCGGCCCGCGCCGCGGCAATCACCGCATTGCTGGTGTCGCCGCCAAAGCCCTGCAGGTACGTGGGCTCACCAGCCCGGATCTGGTTGAACTCGACCATGGCCTCGCCAAGGGCAACGACGTCGAACGAGAAGGCTTGGGTCATGGCGGGGTGGATCCCGGGTCAAGCCCGGGATGACAGATCTTGCTGGATCAGTGATTGTCCTTGGGGACAAAGGCACCGCGCTGGCCGACCAGAAAGTCGAGGTCCGCGCCTTCGTCGGCCTGCAGCACATGGTCGATGTACAGCTTCCAGTAGCCCGACGACAGCGCGGGCGGCGGGGCCGTCCATTTCGCCAGGCGGGCCTTCAGTTCTTCCTCGCTGATCAAAAGCTGCAGCCGGCGCTCGGGCACGTTCAGCTCGATCATGTCGCCGTTCTGCACGATGGCCAGCGGGCCGCCGGCCGCGGCTTCGGGCGCCGTGTGCAGCACCACCGTGCCATAGGCCGTGCCGCTCATGCGGGCGTCGCTGATACGCACCATGTCCGTGATGCCCTTTTTAAGCACTTTGGGCGGCAGCGGCATGTTGCCCACCTCGGCCATGCCGGGGTAGCCCTTGGGGCCACAGTTCTTCAGCACCAGGATGCAGGTTTCGTCCACGTCCAGGTTCTCGTCGTCGATGCGCTTGTGGAAATCATGGCTGTCCTCAAACACCACGGCCCGGCCGGTGTGCACCATGAGCGAGGGCGTGGCGGCGCTCGGCTTGATGACCGCGCCGCGCGGCGCCAGGTTGCCGCGCAGGATGGCAATGCCCGCCTTTTCCTTGAACGGCGCGTCGAATTTCTTGATCACGCGTGGGTCGAAGTTCTGCGCATCGGCAATGTTTTCGCCCACCGTCTTGCCGCTCACCGTCACGATGTCGCGGTGCAGCAGATGCTGGATTTCCTTCATCACCACCGGCAGGCCGCCCGCGTAGCAGAAGTCTTCCATCAGGTGCTCGCCGCTGGGCTGCAGGTTCAGCAGGCAGGGCAACTCACTTCCCAGCTTTTCAAAATCGTCCACCGTGAGCTTCAGGCCCAGGCGGCCGGCAATGGCGATCAGGTGGATCACGGCATTGGTGCTGCCGCCAATGGCCGCCAGCGTGCGGATGGCGTTCTCGAACGCTTCACGCGTCAGCACCTTGCTGATGGTCTGGTCGGTGTGCACCATCTCCACGATGCGCCGCCCGGCGTTGCGCGCCAGCACATTGCGCCGGCCGTCCACCGCTGGATAAGCCGCGTTGCCCGGCAGGCCGATGCCCAGGGCCTCGACCATGGACGCCATGGTGGAGGCCGTGCCCATGGTCATGCAGTGGCCGTGGCTGCGGTGCATGCAGCTTTCGGCCTCGAAGAAGTCCTGCAGCTTCAGCGTGCCGGCGCGCACCTGCTCGCTCATGCTCCACACGCCGGTGCCACTGCCCAGCTCCTGGCCGCGCCACTTGCCGTTGAGCATGGGGCCGCCGCTCACGCCGATGGTGGGCAGGCCCGCGCTGGACGCGCCCATCAGCAGGCTGGGCGTGGTCTTGTCGCAGCCCATGAGCAGCACCACGCCGTCGATCGGGTTGCCGCGGATGGATTCCTCCACGTCCATGCTGGCCAGGTTGCGGTACAGCATGGCGGTGGGGCGCAGCAGCGTCTCGCCCAGGCTCATCACGGGGAACTCCAGCGGAAAGCCGCCCGCCTCGTACACGCCGATCTTCACCTGCTCGGCCAGCGTGCGGAAGTGGCTGTTGCAGGGCGTGAGTTCGCTGAACGTGTTGCAGATGCCGATGACGGGGCGGCCGTCGAACTGGTCGTGCGGCACGCCCTTGCCCTTGACCCAGCTGCGGTAGGCAAATCCGTCGCGGTCCTGGCGGCCAAACCATTGTTGCGAGCGGAGTTCAGAAGGTTTCTTGCGGTCAGTCATAAGGGTTAGTCCTGAATGTTCTTTCATATTATCGTCATACCATTGGCGGCGCTGGCTCAGTACAAACCATGATCAAGAACGTCCACGGCAACACGGTTGACCACCTCGGCGAGGCCATCGTCTCGGGGCGCTACGCGCCGGGTGCGTCCATTCCGCCCGAGCCCATGCTCTGCGAGGAGCTGGGCGTGAGCCGCACCGTGGTGCGCGAGGCCGTGAAGTCGCTGGTGGCCAAGGGCCTGGTCAGCACCGGCCCCAAGGTGGGCACCCGTGTGCTCAAGGATGACCACTGGAACTGGTTTGACCCTGACGTGATCGTCTGGAAGTCCAAGGCCGGGCTGACGGCGGAATTCCTGCGCGACCTGCAGGACCTGCGCCGCGTGGTGGAGCCCGCCGCCGTCCGGCTGGCCGCCGAGCGCGCCACCCCCCAGGACATCGCGGAAATCGAGCTGGCCTTCGCCGGCATGAAGCGCGCGGTGGAAGAGGGCGGCGACTACGTGACCTACGACCTGCGCTTTCACCAGGGCCTGCTGCGCGCGTGCCACAACCGCATGCTGGGGCAGATGAGCAAGGCTCTCAGTGCGCTGCTTCGCACCAGCTTTGAGATTTCCACCACGCGCAAGGACGGGCCGAAGAATTCGCTGCCCCTGCATCGCGCCGTGCTGGACGCCGTGATCGACCACAACCCGGTCAAGGCCGAAAAAGCCATCCTCGTGCTCATCGACGGCGCGCGCGGGGATATCGAGGAAGTGCTGGCTTCGCGCCGGCGCCTGCCCCGGCTGAACACCCCCGCGCCGTTGCTCAAGGTCGCCTCATAACAACATGCAAAAGACCATCGATTATTTTTTCAAGCTGCTGGAGTTCCTTGTCGTGGCCTGCATGGTGGCCATGGTCATCATGGTGTTTGGCAACGTGGTGCTGCGCTACGGCTTCAATTCCGGCATCACCATCTCGGACGAGATGTCGCGCTACTGTTTCGTCTGGCTGACCTACATCGGCGCCATGATCGCCATGCGTGAAAAGGGCCACCTGGGCGTGGACACCCTGGTCAAGCACCTGCCGGTGGGCGGCAAGAAGGCCTGCCTGTTCGTGAGCGAGATGCTCATGCTCTGGTGCAACGGCCTGTTCCTGCTGGGCACCTGGAAGATGCACGGCCTGCAGGTGAGCAATGTGTCACCGGTGGTGGGCATCTCCATGATCTGGATCTACGGCATCGGCTACGTGGTGGCCGTGGTCATGGGCCTGTTCAACATCAGCGTGTTGTACCGGCTGCTGACCGGGCGCCTGCGCGAGGATGAACTGGTGCAGGTGGTCGAATCCGAGGATGTGCCGCACGAGGTGCCGCATGAAGTGCCCAATCAGGTGCCGGGAGCGCGCGCATGACCGTCGCCGTTTTTGTCTTCAGCCTGCTGGGCGCCATGGCCATCGGCATGCCCATTGCCTACGCGCTGCTGATCTGTGGCCTGGCGCTGATGTCCTTCATGGCGGCCACCGGCGCGCTGCCGGCCTTTGACAGCCAGATCCTGGCGCAGCGCTTCGTGGACGGCGCGGACAACTTCCCGCTGCTGGCCGTGCCGTTCTTCCTGCTGGCCGGCGAGTTCATGAACGCCGGAGGCCTGAGCCGCCGCATCGTCAACATGGCCATGGCCTGGGTGGGCCATTTCCGCGGCGGCCTGGGTTATGTGGCGGTGATCGCGGCCGTGATCATGGCCTCCCTGTCGGGCTCGGCCGTGGCCGACACGGCGGCGTTGTCGGCGCTGCTCATTCCCATGATGAAGCGAGCCGGCTACCAGGTGAACCGCTCGGCAGGCCTGATTGCTGCGGGCGGCATCATCGCGCCGGTGATTCCGCCGTCCATCGGGCTCATCATTTTCGGCGTGGCTGGCAACGTGTCGATCACCAAGCTGTTCCTGGCGGGCATCGTGCCCGGCATCCTGATGGGCGTGGCCATCGGCATCACCTGGTGGTGGGTGGCCCGGCGCGAAAACGTGCAGCCCGCACCGCGCATGGGCATGGCCGAGCGCCTGAAGATCACGGCCGAAGGCGGCTTTGCGCTGGCGTTGCCGGTGGTGATCCTGGGCGGCATGAAGTTCGGCATCTTCACGCCCACCGAGGCGGCCGTGGTCGCGGCGGTGTACAGCTTCGCGGTGGGCATGTTCATCTACCGCGAACTCAAATGGTCGGCGCTGTACCAGCTGGTGCTGTCGGCGGGCAAGACGACGGCGGTGGTGATGTTCCTGGTGGCCGCGGCCATGGTCAGTGCCTGGCTCATCACGGTGGCCAACATTCCCACCGAGGTGGCCAACATGCTGGAGCCCTTCATGGGCAACAAGATCCTGCTGATGTTCGTGATCATGGTGCTGATCGTGATCGTGGGCACGGCGCTGGACTTCACGCCCACCGTGCTGATCCTCACGCCGGTGCTGATGCCCGTGGTGCTCAAGGCCGGCATCGACCCGGTGTATTTCGGCGTGATGTTCATCATGAACAACGCGATCGGCCTGATCACGCCGCCCGTGGGCACGGTGCTCAACGTGGTGTGCGGCGTGGCGAAGATCACCATGGACGAGGCCTTCAAGGGCGTGATGCCGTTCTTCCTGGCGCAGCTGGCCGTGCTGTTCCTGCTCGTGTTTTTCCCCGAGATCGTGCTTGTGCCACTGAAATGGTGGATGGCCTGACGATCGCCTGACCCTTTCCCAACCCTGCTAACCCTACCTAGGAGACAACCATGTTCAAACGCAGAACCCTCGTATCGGTGCTTGCCGGCGCTTCGCTGCTGGTCGCTACCTCGGCCTTCGCGCAGTTTGCCGACCGCACCATCAAGTTCACCAACGGCGTGAACGAAGACCACCCGGTGGGCGTGGGCGTCAAGAAGATGCAGGAAGTGCTGGCGGCCAAGACCGGCGGCAAGATGAAGATCGCCGCGTTCTGGGGCGGCGCCGCCGGCGGCGACCTGCCCGCCACCCAGGCGCTGCGCGCCGGCACCCAGGAAATGGTGTGCACCTCGTCCAGCCCGCTGGTGGGCATCGTCAAGGAACTGGGCGCGTTCGACCTGCCGTTCCTGTTCGCGAACGAGAAAGAAGCCGACGCCGTGCTGGACGGCCCGGCCGGCCAGTACTTCAACAAGAAGCTTGAGGAAGCCGGCCTGATCAACCTGGCCTACTGGGAAAACGGTTTTCGCAACCTGACCAACAGCAAGCGTCCCGTGGCCAAGGCCGAGGATTTTGACGGCGTCAAGGTTCGCGTGATGCAGAACAACATCTTCCTGGACACCTTCAAGACGCTGGGCACCAATGCGGTGCCCATGGCCTTCGGTGAAGTGTTCACCGCGCTGGAAACCAAAACCATCGATGGCCAGGAAAACCCGTTCGTGACCATCGAGACGTCCAAGTTCAGCGAAGTGCAGAAGTACCTGTCGGTCACGCGCCATGCCTACACGCCGTTCCTGGTGCTGTACAGCAAGAAGCTGTGGGACCAGCTCAGCCCGCAGGAGCAGGCCGTGCTGCGCGAAGCGGCGATCGAAGGCCAGAAAGTCCAGCGCGCCGCCAACCGCACGCTGAACGAGCGCTCTCTGGCCAACCTGAAGAAGACCATGACGGTCAACGAAGTCAGCCCGGCCGAACAGAAGCGCATGTTCGACAAGGTCAAGCCCGTGTACGACAAGAACGTGCCCACCATTGGTGCGGAAGCCGTCACCACCGTGCTGGATGCACTGAAGAAAGCGCGCGGCGGCTGAGCGGCATTCCGGCGCGCGTGACGCGTGCGCGCGACACTGAAAACAGGCATGGCCGGTACAATTGTCTATACAAGATCTGCATCGACGGGGGCATTTCGCCCCCGTGCATGCGGACACTCCCGGCCCGGCGCGAACCGGCCGGGGGGCCGTCGTTGGAAAGTTGTACCCGTGTCTGAATCTTCAGTACCACCCGGTACGCCGCCACACGCGGACGTGGAGGACCCTGGCCGCTGGCTGGGCTCCACGCCCCTGCTGGACCTGGAAGACCCCAAGCTCAGGCTTCGGGCCAGGGCACTGACGCAGCTGTGCAAGAACCCTCGCGAGAAAGCCCTGGCCATCTACGGCTTCGTCAAGCGCATTCCCTTTGCCAAGCCGTTCAAGCTGCGCCAGCACACGCCGCGCGAGGTGCTGGACGCCGGGCGTGGTGATGCGCCCGACAAGGCGGTGTTGCTGGTGGCGCTGCTGCGCCTGGTGGACATTCCCGCGCGGCTTCGCTATGTGGAGCTGCGCGGCGACATCCTGCGCGGCCTGACCTCCAGCATGGCCAGTGCCGCGCGGCCGGTCGCCGAGATCTGGCTGAATGCGCGCTGGGTGCGTACCGACACCTACATCTTCGATGCGGTGTACATGGCCGCGGCGCGCCAGCGCCTGAAGGACAGCGACTGGGAATGGGGCTACGGCATCCACCGCAACGGCCACGGCATCTGGAACGGCGTGGACAGCGCCTTCCTGGGCGGCATGCCGACCGAAGAAGACCCGATGGTGATGGCGGACCTGGGCGTGTTCCACGACCCGTTGACCTTCGTCTCGTCCGACGTCTACAAGGCCCACCACCCGCGCATTGCCCGGGCCGTCCACTGGAACATGCTGGCACCGCTCATGGACCGCGTGGTGCGCGACCTGCGCGACGACATCACCGGCCCCGACGGCGCCAGCGTCAAGAAAACCTCCTGACCGTGAAGATCACGCAACTGGAAACCGTCCGCCTGGGCGAATTCCCCAACATCATCTGGGTGCGGCTGCACACCGACGAAGGCCTCACCGGCCTGGGCGAAACCTTCATGGGTGCCCAGGCGGTGGAGGCCTACCTGCACGAATGGGTGGCGCCGCGCATCACCGGCCGCGACCCGCTGGCGATCGAGGCGCGCAACAAGGACATCATGGGCTACCTGGGCTGGCGTGGCTCGGGGGTGGAAACGCGCGGCAATTCGGCCGTGGACATTGCCCTGTGGGACCTCTTTGGCAAGGCCGCCAACATGCCGGTGCACACCGCTTTAGGCGGCAAGAGCCGTGACAGCATCCGCATCTACAACACCTGCGCGGGTTACCAGTACATCCGCAGCACCAACAACCAGACCAGTTCCAACTGGGGTCTGGACAATGCGGGCGGCCCTTATGAAGACCTGCAGGGCTTTTTGCACCATGCCGACGAGCTGGCGCAGTCGCTGCTGTCCGAGGGCATCACGGCCATGAAGATCTGGCCGTTCGACCCGGCGGCCGAACGCAGTGACGGGCAGTACATCAGCAACGCCGACCTGAAAGCCGCGCTGGAACCGTTTCGCAAGATCCGCGCGGCGGTGGGCGACAGGATGGACATCATGGTGGAATTCCACAGCCTGTGGCGCCTGCCCATGGCGCAGAAAATTTCTCGCGCGCTCAAGGAATTCAACACCTTCTGGCATGAAGACGCGATCCGCATGGACTCGCTGGACCTGCTCAGGCAGTACGCCAAAGATTGCGACGCGCTGGTCTGCGCCAGCGAGACGCTGAGCTACAAGTGGGGTTTCAAGGATTACCTGCAGACTGGCGTGGCCGGCGTGGCCATGCTGGACCTGAGCTGGTGCGGCGGGCTGACCGAGGCCCGCAAGATCGCCGCCATGGCCGACGCCTGGCAACTGCCCGTGGCGCCGCACGACTGCACCGGGCCGGTGGTGTGGGCCGCGTCCACCCACCTGTCGCTGCATGCGCCCAACGCGCTCATCCAGGAAAGCGTGCGCGCGTTCTTCACCGGCTGGTACAAGGAGCTCGTGACCGAACTGCCCCAGGTGGAGAACGGCATGATCAGCCTGAACAACAAGCCCGGCCTGGGGCTGGAACTGCTGCCCGACCTGCACAAGCGTGCCGACGCCGTGGTGCGGGTAACGCAGGCCGCTTGATACAGGCCGCCTGATTCAGAAGCGCTGCAGTTCGCCCGAGGGCACCACCTGCGTGCCGGTGCGGCCCGCGCTGACCAGCTGCACCAGTGCGGCCGCGACCTTGCGCACATCCACCGAGCGGTAGTTGGCCGGGATCAGCGGGCGCAGCCAGCGTGATACGGCCAGCGCCAGGCCTTCACCCGGGCGCACAGGCTGGCCCAGCGATTCACGGTCACCCGCCAGGAACGACGGACGGGCCACCACCAGTGTGGCAAACCCCAGCGCATGCAGGTCGCTCTCGGTCTCGCCCTTCACGCGGTTGTAGAAGATTGCGGATCGGGCATCCGCGCCCATGGCGCTGACCAGGCCGGCGCGGGTGGCGCCCGCCGCCAGCGCCTGGCGCGCCACGGCCAGGTTGGCGTCGTGGTCCACCGCGCGGAAGGCAGCCTGGCTGCCCGCGACCTTGATGGTGGTGCCCAGCGCGAGGTAAACCTCTTGCGCCGCTGGCAGCGCCGGCAGGGCGGCGAAGTCCACCACATGGTGGGTGTGTTTGGCGTGCTGCGGCGCCAGCGGCCTGCGGCCCAGCGTATGCACGGCCGCGACCGAATCATCGGCCAGCAGGCTGCGCAGGATCTCGCGGCCCACCAGGCCGGTGGCCCCGGCGATCAGGGCCGTGCGCGGCCCGGCCATGGGCTTCAGCGGCCGTAGGAGCGGTTGCCGCCCCCACCGCCCCAGTTGCCGCCACCGCCGCCGCCAGAGCGGCCACGGCCTCCACCACCACCGCCCCCACCGCCGCCCCGGCGCCGGCCACCACCGGCCATGCTGTCGATGCTGGTGCGCATGGGGTCGGGCTGGCCGCCCGGCTGCACGGGCTTCGTGCCGCGCGTTTCATGGCGGCGGTTGTGCAGGTTGGTCTGCAGCGGGTTCACGTTGCGCGGCATGGTGTCGCGCTCGTCATCGTCGCGGTCCACGCGCTCGGCGCGCGGTTGCTGCGCGCGCGGCTGATGGGGGCCGCGTGGCTGCTGGGCCGGCGCCCCGCCATTGCGGCCCTGGCCGTCGCGCGCACCATTGCGTGCGCCATTGGCGCGCGCGCCGCCGCCATTGCCGCGGCCACCCTGGCCCTGGCTGGCCTTGTTCTCGCGCACGCGCTGCATCATTTCGGTCCGTGCGGCCTTGGCGGCAGCGGCCATGACTTCGCGGCTGGGCGGCTTGCCTACGCCACCCCAGATGGTCTGGCGGCCCATGGCGATGGGCTCGGCCTTCTCGCCAGGTTCGGGGCCAAAGCCCTCCACGATCCGGATCTCGATGTTCTGCTTGGTGAAGCGTTCGATGTCGCGCATGAAGCCTTCTTCGTCCATGCAGACCAGGCTCACGGCTTCGCCGCTGGCGCCGGCGCGTCCGGTGCGGCCAATGCGGTGCACGTAGTCTTCGCTGACGTTGGGGATTTCGTAGTTGACCACGTGCGGCAGGTCGTCGATGTCGATGCCGCGCGCGGCGATGTCGGTGGCCACCAGCGCGCGGATCTCGCCGCTCTTGAACCCGGCCAGCGCCTGTGTGCGGGCGGCCTGGCTCTTGTTGCCGTGCAGGGCCATGGCGCTGATGCCGTTCTTGGTCAGGAATTCGGCCACATTGTTGGCGCCGAACTTGGTGCGCGTGAACACCAGCACCTGGCTCCAGTTGTGCTCGTTGATGATGTGGGCGAGCAGGGCCTTCTTCTTGCCGCGGCCCACCGGGTGGATCACCTGCGTGATGCGCTGCACCGTGGTGTTGCGCGGCGTGACCTGGATGCTCTGCGGGTTCTTCAGAAGGCCGTTGGCCAGGTCGCGGATCTCGTCGCTGAAGGTGGCCGAGAACAGCAGGCTCTGCTTGTTGCCCGGTACCAGCGCCAGCACCTTCTTCACGTCGTGGATGAAACCCATGTCCAGCATGCGGTCGGCTTCGTCCAGCACCAGGATCTGCACCTGGCCCAGGTCGAGCATGCCCTGCTGCTGCAGGTCCAGCAGGCGGCCGGGGGTGGCCACCAGCACATCCACGCCCTTCTTGAGCTTGGTGATCTGCGGGTTCATGCCGACGCCGCCGAACACGACGGTGGAGGTGAGGTCCAGGTATTTGCCGTATTCGCGCACGGACTCTTCCACCTGCGCGGCCAGTTCGCGCGTGGGCGTGAGCACCAGCATGCGGATGCCGGTGCCGCCAAACTTGTTCTTCACGCTGGCGCCCTGGGCCAGGCGGTGCAGCGCAGGCAGCACGAAGGCGGCGGTCTTGCCGGTGCCAGTCTGGGCGCCCCCCAGAAGGTCATGGCCTTCGAGGATGACGGGAATGGCTTGCGCCTGGATGGGGGTGGGGGTTTCGTAGCCCTGCTCGCGCACAGCCTTCACGATGGCGGGTGCCAGGTTCAGTTCATCAAAATTCATGTTGAGGTGCCCGTTCCGGGGCACTGGGGAATCGGCCTGTTCCGGTGCGCGTGCGCCGGGCCAGTCATAGGCAGATGGGGTTCACGGGTGGCCGGCGATCGCAAGATCCCGGCCCCAGCAGCTTGCTGGTGTTGAGCGCAACTGGTGGCACGCAACGGCATGTATTGTCGCACGGAAGCCCGGCAGGGTCGTTTGTCTGTCTTTTGCAACCCGATACAAAAGTTGGCGTCCGGGTTGTAACGGCCGTGAAGGCGCGGTTTCATAATGGAACGACACCTCCCCAGCTCATGGCCAAACTACTCTCGCTCGGACTCGGTATCTCTGAAAACCCCACCGCACTGCAGCCGTCGCTGAACGACTGCATCGAGGTGGCGCTCAACCATGCCGAACTCCTCATGAGCCATGTGCTCAAGGGGCTGGAGGCCGTCGTGCTGGGGCCGCGGCGCAACGCCGCCCTGCAGACCCAGCCCATCCGCGCGGCGGTGGAGCTTTTGCTGGCGCGCCCGGATGACGTGGGCCGGCAGTTTCGCGCCGACCTGACGCGCGAGACCTACTACAGCGGTGGCAAGGACGACAACGGCGCCGAGGTGCTGCGCTTTGAGGACCTCAAGCTGTTCGAGGACGCCGACCTGGACCAGAGCATTGAAATCGCGCGTGCGCAGCAGGAGGTGTCGCTGGCGGTGGACGACGTGCTGCCGGCCTTTGACGCGCGCATCAGCACGCTGCTGGGCTGGCGCACCGTGCAGCCTGGGTTGAACCCGCTGCGCCCCGATGTGTTCGTGCGCGCGCTGCAGGCCTGCCTGGCCACGCAGGTGGTCGACGCGCGCGTGCGCGAATCCCTGATCGCGCCGGCTGCCGGCTTGCTGGGTGTGAACCTGCGCACCGTGTACCGTGAGCTGTCTGAATGGCTGACCGCCACCGGCGTGGAGCCGGCCGTTCCCGTGGGCGGGCTGGTGCAGGCCGGCCAGCCTGGCACCACGGGCACCAGCGACAGGATGTCGCGCACCATGCTCACGCTGGACCGCTTGCGCCGCCTGCTGGCGGGCGATTTCCATCCCGCCGCGTCTCCCCGGCGCGACTTCCTGCACACGGTGCCGGCCTCGCTGGTGGCGCTGCAGGACCTCAAGCAGGTGGATGCGCTGGTGCAGCGGCTGGAGCAGCGCCCCGCCCCGGAGGCGCCCGTGGCCGACGCGGCGCAGCCGCCCGCCGCCGACGCCATCCCGCGCCTGGGCCACCAGCTGGGTGCCGAGGTGGTGCGCCTGATGTTCGACAACCTGGCCCAGGACGCGCGCCTGCTGGCCCCGCTGAAAGAGCAGCTGCGCGCCATGGAACCGGCGGTGCAGCGCCTGGCGCGCGAGGACTCGCGATTTTTCAGCGACCGCACCCATCCCGCGCGCCAGCTGCTGGACGTGATCACCCAGCGCAGCCTGGCCTTCCCCTCGGAGACCGACGAAGGCTGGCAGCGCTTCATGGCCACCGTGCGCGACGCCGCCCAGTGGCTGACCGGCAAGGTGGTGGACGCCGACGTGGTGGGAGAGCTGATCGACCACCTGCAGGCCGAATGGGACCGCCAGGACAAAGCCAGCGTGGCGCGCAACGCCGAAGCCGCCCGCGCGCTGGAGCACGCCGAGCGCCGCCACCTGCTGGCGCAGGCGCTGGCCACGGAATTTGAGGGCTTGATGGACGGCCTGGACGTCCCCGAATTCGTGCGGGACTTCCTGCGCGGCGCCTGGCCGCAGGTGGTGGCCCAGGCGCGGCTGACGGCGCTGGACGACGCCACCGACCCCTATGGCTACCGGGCCGTGGTGGACGACCTGATCTGGAGCGTGCAAAAGAGCACCTCGCGCCGCGGCCGGGCGGCGCGGCTCCTGCAGATGATTCCGGGCCTGATCGGCAAGCTGCGCGACGGGCTGGCCCGGTCGGGCTATCCGCCGGAGCTGACCGCCAGCTTCTTCGAGGGCCTGGGTGCGCTGCACCATGCGGCGCTGCAGGCCGGGCGGGACGCTGCGGCGCAGGCGGCAGCGCAGGCAGCGGCCGATGCCGCTGAAGCCGCCCCCAGCCAGTTTGCCGACAGTGGCCTGCACAGCGTGGACCCCTGGGTGGCCGGCAACGAGGCGCAGGAATCGGGCTACCTGGGCGCGGACTCCGTCATGCCGGCCGACGCGGCCGCCCACGCCGACGAGCATGCGCCCGTGGGCGCGGCGGGGCTGGTGATCGGCACCTGGGTCGAATTGATGGGCGGCGACGGCCAGTGGCTGCGCGTGCAGCTGACCTGGGCCACGCCGCACGGCACGCTGTTCATGTTCACCTCACCGGCCGGCACGGCGCATTCCATGTCGCGCCGCACGCTGGAGCGCCTGCGCGCCCAGGGCCAGGTGCGCGTGGTGGCCGGGCGGCACGTGGTGGACGAAGCGCTGGACCTGGTGGCCCGGGCGGCGCTGCGCAACAGCCTGTCGGACAAGCCCTGACGATGGCGCAGGGCCGCCGCGGCGGCCCTGCCCTGATAATCAAGGGTTTGCACCCTTCGCAACCCCTGTAGCTATAAAGAATCCCATGGCCCAGTACGTTTACACCATGAACCGCGTCGGCAAGATCGTGCCGCCGAAGCGTCATATCCTCAAAGACATTTCCCTGAGCTTCTTTCCCGGCGCCAAGATCGGCGTGCTGGGCCTGAACGGCTCGGGCAAGTCCACCCTGCTGAAAATCATGGCCGGCGTGGACAAGGAGATCGAGGGCGAGGCGATCCCGATGCCGGGGTTGAACATCGGCTACCTGCCGCAGGAGCCCAAGCTGAACCCCGAGCACACCGTGCGCGAGGCCGTGGAGGAAGCGATGGGCGAAGTGCTGGCCGCCAAGGCCAAGCTGGAAGAGGTGTACGCCGCCTATGCCGAGCCTGACGCCGACTTTGACGCGCTGGCGGCCGAGCAGGCGCGGCTGGAGGCGATCATCGCCACCTCGGGCACCGACTCCGAGCACCAGCTCGAAATTGCCGCCGACGCACTGCGGCTGCCAGCCTGGGACGCCAAGATCGGCGTGCTGTCGGGCGGCGAAAAGCGCCGCGTTGCGCTGTGCAAGCTGCTGCTGTCCAAGCCCGACATGCTGCTGCTGGACGAACCCACCAACCACCTGGACGCTGAAAGCGTGGACTGGCTGGAAGTGTTCCTGCAGCGCTACCCCGGCACCGTGGTGGCCATCACCCACGACCGCTATTTCCTGGACAACGCGGCCGAATGGATCCTGGAACTGGATCGCGGCGCCGGCATCCCGTGGAAGGGCAACTACAGCACCTGGCTGGAGCAGAAGGAAGCGCGGCTGCAGCAGGAGCAAAAGGGCGAGGAAGCCCGCGCCAAGGCCTTGAAGAAGGAGCTGGAATGGGCGCGCGGCAACCCCAAGGCCCGCCAGGCCAAGAGCAAGGCGCGCCTGGCCCGCTTCGAGGAACTGAGCGACTACGAATACCAGAAGCGCAACGAGACGCAGGAAATCTTCATCCCCGTGGCCGAGCGGCTGGGCAGCCAGGTGATCGAATTCCACAACGTCAGCAAGTCGTTTGGTGACCGCCTGCTCATCGACAACCTGAGCTTCAAGGTGCCCGCGGGTGCCATCGTCGGCATCATCGGCCCCAACGGCGCGGGCAAGTCCACGCTGTTCAAGCTGATTGCCGGCAAGGAAAAGCCGGATTCCGGCGAGGTGGTGATCGGCTCCACCGTGAAGATGGCCTTCGTGGACCAGACGCGCGACGAACTGTCGGACAACAAGACCGTCTGGGAAGACGTCTCGGGCGGGCTGGACATCCTGAACGTGGGCAAGTTCCAGATGGCCAGCCGCGCTTATTGCGGGCGCTTCAACTTCAACGGCGGCGACCAGCAGAAGAAGGTGGGCATGCTGTCCGGCGGTGAACGCGGCCGCCTGCACCTGGCCAAGACGCTGATTGCCGGTGGCAACGTGCTGCTGCTGGACGAGCCGTCCAACGACCTGGACGTGGAAACCCTGCGCGCCCTGGAAGACGCGCTGCTCGAATTTGCCGGCAGCGTGATGGTCATCAGCCACGACCGCTGGTTCCTGGACCGCATTGCCACGCACATCCTGGCGGCCGAAGGCGACAGCCAGTGGACCTTCTTTGACGGCAACTACCAGGAATATGAAGCCGACAAGAAAAAGCGTCTCGGCGAAGAGGGTGCGAAACCGAGGCGCGTACGCTACAAGGCATTGAAATAGGTTCCCCCCCGAAGCGCCTGCGGCGCCTCCCCCTCAAGGGGGCGCCACCAGCGGCCCGGCGAAGCCGGCTCCGCGGTGGCACTGGCTGATGCGGGTGGTTGGCGGGGTGTTACATCAGGAGAGTTGCATGTCCACATCCTCGCCGCACCGCCACGAAGCTCCGTTTCGCGCCTGCATCGGGGAGGCGGCGCAGCGTGGCAAGCTGCTGATGGAGCGCATGATCCAGGGCGCGCGCCAGTCGCTGCCGCAGCGCATTGCGCTGGCCAACGATGCGCGTGAGCGCGAGCTGCAGCAGGAGTCCTTGCGGCTGCTGCTGCAGTTTGAAGGCCGGCTGCGTGAAAACTACCCCCAGGCCCTGCTGGCCGAGTTTGCCCAGGCCATCGCCGGCAACGCAGACAAGGAAGCCGCCGGCGGGCTGAGCTTTGATGCGCTGGAACTCATGGGCGACGACCAGATCCAGGAAAGCGTGGAGGTCGCGCGCGCCCAGCAGGCCACCTTGCTGGCCGTGGAGGGCGAGCTGGGCGAGCTCAACGCCCTGATCTGCGCCGCGCAGGGCCTGAAGTCCGTGCAGGCCGAACGCAACCCGCTGCGCCCCGACATCTATGTGCGCGGCTTGCGCAGCGTGCTGGCCGACACCGGCGTGCCGGTGCCCGTGCGCATGCGCTGGCTGTCCCACCTTGGCGAGGCCCTGGGCCCGGCGCTGGCGCGTGACTACGTGCACCTGTCTGACATGTTGCGCGACCAGGGCGTGGTAGCCGCGGGCTTCAACGTGATCATGCAGATGGAGTCGCCCGCGGCCGCGCGGGCAGCGGCGGCCGGCGGTGCCGACGGCGCGACCGGTGCCGATGCCAGGGGGCAGCAGCACCGGCCCGAAACCCTGCTGACCGTGCGCCAGCTGCGCCGCCTGCTCTCGGGCGAACTGGACGCGGGCGGCAATTCGTTTGACGAAAAGTTTGCCCGCGAATTCGAGGGGCCCGGCCATGACGTGCCGCATGCCGATTTCTCGCCCACGGTACCGGCGGCATTCGAGGCGCTGCAGGAGATGAAGCAGGTCGATGAAGTCATGCAGCGTCTGGCGCAGCGCAAGCCCGAAGGCAAGCCCGCCACGCTGCGTGAGCAGCTGCGCACCACCGCCAGCCCCAGCCAGGCGCTGGGCCTGGAGGTGGTGAACCTCATGCTGGACAACATCGCCAGCGACGCCCGCCTGTTGCCCGAGGTGCAGGCCGTGGTGCGCGAGCTGGAGCCCGCGCTGCTGCGCCTGGCGCTGATCGACCCGCGGTTTTTCAGCGACAGGCGCCACCCGGCGCGGCGCTTCCTGGACCTGCTGATCCAGAAGAGCCTGGCCTGGCAAAGCGCCAGCGCACCTGGGTTTGACAGCTTCATCGATCCGGCGCGCCAGGCCGTGCAGGCGCTGGTGGGAACGCACATTGAAGGCGCGGAGCCTTTTGCCTATGCGCTGCACACGCTGGAAGAAACCTGGGCCGAGCAGCAAAAGCGTGAGCGGCGCAAGCGCGAAAAGGCCGTGCGCGCCCTGTTGCAGGCCGAGCAGCGCAACCTCCTGGCCGAGAAAATCGCCAAGGACCTGCGCCAGCGCGCCGAGACAGCGGGCGCGCCGCGCGGCATCGTTTATTTTGTGACCGGCCCCTGGGCCCAGGTGATTGCCCAGGCGCGGCTGCTGGACAGCAGCGGCCAGGCCGACCCTGGGGGCTATGAAGACCTGGTGACCGACCTGTTGTGGAGTTCCATTCCGCAGGTGGCGTCCACCAACCCGGCGCGGCTGGCGCGGCTGATTCCCGGCTTGCTTGCGCGCCTGCGCGAAGGGCTGGAAAGCATTGGCTACTCGCGCTCCAAGTCTGGCCGGTTCTTTGATGAGCTCATGGCCTTGCACGCGCGCGCCAGCCAGCCCGCCGCGCCGCTGGACGATTCACCGCGCGGGCGGCTCGAAGCCCAGTTTCGCGAAGCCGACGAAGCCGGCCTGTGGCTGGCGCCGTCCGAGCAGCACCAGTCGGGCTTCATGGAAACGCAGGCGCCCCAGCAGGACAAGCCGTTGTTCGAGATGACGCAGCCCGCTTTCAGCGAGACCCTGCTGGAAGGCGTGGCCCGGGCCGAGCCGGCCGCGCCCGCGGCGCCGCAGACGCTGGCGTTGACGCCAGGCGCTTGGGTGGAGCTGCGGCTGGACGACGCCTGGACGCGCACCCAGCTCACTTGGGCCAGCCCGCACGGCACGCTGTTCATGTTCACGCAAGCCGACGGTGTCAACCATTCCATGACGCGCCAGTCGATCGACCGGCTGTTTGCCGGCGGCAACCTGCGCGTGCTGGCCCAGCAGCCCGTGGTGGAAGGGGCGCTGGATGCTGTTGCGCAGGCCGCCCTGCGCAACAGCGTGGACTTCAAACTCTGAGCAGCTTCTTGCGCACCAGGTGGATGTTGCCGCGCAAGGCGTAAAGCTCGTCGGCATACGACAGCGGCACGTTGATCCTGCCGGCCTTGTCGTCCAGCGCGTTCAGTTCGGCCAGCAGGTCTGGCCCCGGCGCCGCGCCAGCGTCCAGCCGGGCTTCGATGTCGCGCAGCTGCGCGTACCAGCGGAACACCCGTGAGCGGATGCGGAACTCGTACAGCGGCGGCACGATGCGGCTGGCGGGCAGCAGGATGGCAATGATGATGGTCAGCACCAGCCACATGCGCTCGACCAGGTTGGCGGCCCAGAAGGGCAGCCAGCGCTGCAGCAGCGGCTTGCCGCCCTTGATGGCGCGCTCGGCCTCGGGTGACAGCGGAAATTCGCTGCGCTCGGCGCTGGGGAACACGCCCGCGCGGTTGAACCAGCCGGCCTTGCCATGGAAGTCGCGCGCGGCCTGTGCAAACAGCTGCAGCAGCGCCGGGTGCGTGCTCTCGCGCGTGAGCAGCGATGTGGTGGACGCGATCAGCCGCACATTGGCCGGCGGCATGTCCTGCGCCAGGTCCACCACGCCCCGCGGCAACGTGGCGGGCGTGAGGAATGCAAAGCGGCGCGAATAGGCCTCGGCCTGGGCAAAGTCCATGAGCTTCACGCCCGGCGTCTGCAGCAGCATCTGCACCATCAGCGATTCCGGCGCCGACGCGAACACGATCGCGTCCAGCTCACCGCCCAGGAAGGCCACGGTGGCCGGGGTCTGCTCGAGCTGCGACAGCTTCAGCGCGGCGGTGTCCACGCGGTTGGCCTCGAACAGCTTGGCCATCAGGCTGGGCACGCCACTGCCCGGCGTGCCCACGTTCAGGCGCAAGCCCTTCAGTTGAGACAGCGCCGTGAGTGTGCCCGTGGCGGTCACCGCGCGCGCCGCGCTTTCACGGTAGAACAGCCACACCGGCTCCACGAACAGGCTGCCCAGGGATTCAATGGCGCTTTCATCGCCTTCGGCAATGTCAGCGCTGCCGCCCTGCACAAAGCCCAGGTCAGCCCGGCCTTCGCGCAGCAACTGCAGGTTGGCCGACGAGCCTTCGCTGGGCAGCAGAACCACCTGGATGCCGTTGGCCGCCAGCGCCTTCTGGTAGCGCTTGCCGAACTCGTCATACGCGCTCTGCGCGGGGCCGGTGGCCAGCGTCACGGTTTTGGGCGGCGTGGGCTGCAGCCACAGGTAGGCCAGCACGACCAGGCCGGCGGCCAGCAGCGCAAACGGCCCCGCCGAGATCAGCATCTCGCGGATGGACAGCAGCGTGTAGCGGATGGCCTGGGGCATCACAGGTCGCGGGCAGCGGGCAGGTGCAGGCCGCCGGCCGTCAGGCCGCGCGCTGCCAGCACCGCGCGCAGCGTGGCGCGCGCGGTGGCCTCGGCCGCCATGGTGCCCAGCACCATCATGCCGGGGTGCGCCTTGGCCTGGCCCGTGCCCAGCGCAAACAGCGTGTCGCCATCGCTCATGGTGTGCACCGGGTTGATGGCGCGCGCCAGGCCGTCGTGAGCCATCTGTGCCAGCTTGGTGGCCTGCAGCTTGTTGATGGCGGCGTCGGTGGCGATCACGCCGATGGTGGTGTTGGTGCCAGCCAGCAGCGGGCGCGGCGCGTCGCCACGCAGCAGCGCGCGGCGTGTGTCCAGCAGCTTCCTGCCGTTGGCGGTGCGCGCGCCGGCCACCACCTGGGCCGTGTCAGGGTCCAGCACATCGCCCAGTGCGTTGCAGGCAATCAGCGCGCCCACTGTCACGCCACCGACGGTGACGGAGGCCGTGCCCACGCCACCCTTCATGGCGCGGTCAATGCCAAAGATCTTGCCCACCGCGGCGCCCGTGCCCGCGCCCACATTGCCTTCGGCCGGCCGCTTGGCGGTGGCGGCGGCGCAGGCGGCATAACCAGCGGCGGCGTCCGGGCGGATGGACGCATCGCCCACCAGCAAATCAAACAGCACGGCGGCGGGCACGATGGGCAGGCGGCCCACGCGCACGTCAAAGCCCACGCCGCGCTCTTCGAGCCAGCGCATCGCGCCGCTGGCGGCGTCCAGCCCCCAGGCGCTGCCGCCGGCCAGCATGACGGCATGCACGGTGTCCACCAGGTTCACCGGCGACAGCAGGTCGGTTTCGCGCGTGCCTGGCGCGGCGCCGCGCACGTCCACGCCGGCCACGGCGCCACCGCGGGCCATGACGACGGTGCAACCGGTGGGCCGGCGGGTGTCTGTGAAGTGGCCGACTTCGATACCGGCGACGTCGGTGATGGAGCCCGCCTTGCGGGCGCTGGTCAGAGAGGGCATGGATTCATTATCCATGCCGCCATGCGTGCGTGGGCCCGCACGGCAAGCCTGTCAGGGCGCGGCCTTTTCCACGCCGGTCATCACATAGGCGCCTTGCTGCTGCTCGGCGGTGAAGCGGACCTTGTCACCCGCGGCCACCTTGTCCAGCAGCGCGGCGTCCTTCACCTGGAACACCATGGTCATGGGGGGCATGTCCAGGTTCTTGATCGGGCCGTGCTTGAGCGTGATCTTCTTCGCGTCCTTGTCCACCTTGCGCACTTCGGCTTCGGCCATGTCCCTGGCGGGTGCCTGCGCCAGGGCGAGGGTGGAGGACAGGGCGATGAGCATGGCGGCAATGAGCTTGTTCATGGTGTTTCCTTTCAGGTGTTGTAGCTTTGGTAGATGCGTGTCTTGCCGTCGGTGGCCACCAGCAGCACGTCAAAACGGTCCTTGCGGCCCCCGTATTCGGGGCCGTCCATGCCGGGCGAGCCCACGGGCATGCCCGGCACGGTCAGACCCAGCGCGCGCGGCTTTTCGCGCAGCAGGCGCTGGATGTCGCGGGCCGGCACGTGGCCCTCGATCACATAGGTGCTCACCACCGCCGTGTGGCATGAGCCCAGCGCGTCTGGCAGGCCCACGCGCTTTCGCGCGGCGGTGTTGCCCTGGTCATGCGCCTTCACCCGGAAGCCGTTGGCCTCCAGGTGCCTGATCCAGTCCTTGCAGCAGCCGCAGTTGGGGTCCTTCCAGACTTCCACCAGCGGCAGGGTCTGTGCCTGCAGGGGCAGGGCGCCGGCCACCAGCACGGCGGCGATGAGGTTGCGTCGTTTCATATGTGTCTCTCCTGGGTATTCAATTGGGGGTCACGGTGATCCGGCCCACCATGCCGGCCTGGTAGTGGCCGGCAATCAGGCAGGCAAAGTGGAATTCGCCCGCGCGGTTGAAGTGCCACACGATCTGCCCGGTCTTGCCGGGGTCCACATGGGCCATGTAGGGCTCGTCGTGCTCCATGTTCGGGAACTTCACCATCAGCGCGGCGTGTTCGTCCAGTTCCTTCTGCGTGCCGATCACCAGTTCATGCAGCATCCTGCCGTTGTTGCGGATCAAAAGCCGCACGGTCTCGCCCTGGCGCACCGTCAGGCGGTCGGGCGCAAAGCGCATGGCGTCGGTCATGGCAATTTCAATCGTGCGCTTTACCGTCCGGGCGTCACCCGCAATGCCCCAGGGCTTTTGCTCCTTCTTGATGGCGGCCGGCTTCTTGTGGGCATCGCCATGCGCCAGCGCATGGGGCGCCGCGAGGGGCAGCAGCCCCATGGCGATGGTGAAATTTCTTTTCTTCATGGTGTACGTTCTGTCGTCAATGCTGGTGGCTGCTGGGTTTGCGCACGCTCAAGGGCGCCGCGGCGGGGTTGTGCAAGCCGGGGACCACGCCGTTGTTGGACGTGACCTCGGATTGAAAGCGTGCCGGCTCGGCCAGCGCGCCGGTGAACTCGAACGCCTGCGTGCCCGGCGGCTGGCGGTACCAGCCCGGGTCCTTGTAGTCGCCGGGCTTCTGGTCGCGCCGCACCTTGAGCGTGGTGAACATGCCACCCATCTCGATCGGGCCGTGCGGGCCGGTGCCGGTCATCATGGGGTGCGTGTTGTCGGGCAGGGCCATTTCCATCTCGCCCATGTCGGCCATGCCGCGCTCGCCCATGACCATGTAGTCGGGCACCAGCTTCTGGATCTTTTTCACCAGGCCGCGGTGGTCCACGCCGATCATGGTGGGCACGCCGTGGCCCATGGCGCCCATGGTGTGGTGGCTCTTGTGGCAGTGAAAGGCCCAGTCGCCTTCCTCGTCGGCCACAAACTCCACCTGGCGCATCTGGCCCACGGCCACGTCGGTGGTCACCTCATGCCAGCGGGTGGACCTGGGCGTGGGCCCGCCGTCGGTGCCGGTCACCACGAATTCATGGCCGTGCAGGTGGATGGGGTGGTTGGTCATGGTCAGGTTGCCCACGCGGATGCGCACCTTGTCGTTCAGGCGCACGTTCAGCGATTCGATGCCCGGGAACACGCGGCTGTTCCATGACCAGATGTTGAAGTCCAGCATGGTGTTGACCTGCGGCGTCATGCTGCCGGGGTTGACGTCAAACGCGTTGAGCAGGAAGCAGAAGTCACGCTGCACGTCGTCGATCATCGGGTGCTTTGCCTTGGGGTGCGTGACCCAGAAACCCATCATGCCCATGGCCATCTGCGTCATCTCGTCCGCATGCGGGTGGTACATGAAGGTGCCGGGGCGGCGTGCGATGAACTCGTACACGTAGGTCTTGCCCACGGGGATCTGCTTCTGGGTCAACCCGCCCACGCCGTCCATGCCGTTGGGCAGGCGCTGGCCGTGCCAGTGGATGGTGGTGTGCTCGGGCAGCTTGTTGGTCACGAAGATGCGCACGCGGTCGCCTTCCACCACTTCGATGGTGGGGCCGGGGCTCTGGCCGTTGTAGCCCCACATGTTGACCTTGAAGCCCGGCGCCATTTCGCGCACCACCGGCTCGGCCACCAGGTGAAACTCCTTCACCCCGTTGTTCATCCGCCAGGGGGCCGTCCAGCCGTTCAGGGTGACGACCGGGTTGTAGGGTCGGCCGGTGTTGGGCACCAGCGGCGGGGCGGTGTCGGGTCGGGTCACGATCACCGGTTCGGGCAGCGCGGCCATGGCCACGCGGCTCACGGCGGCGGCGCTGACGGCCGTGGCGGCGCCTGCGAAGAATGTTCTGCGGTCCATGGTGTCAGGTTCCCTGTGGTTCGGGTTTTTTGGCTCTTTGCACCTCGCGGCAAAGCTGCCCGGCTGGGCGCAGCTTTGCAGAGGCAGTGTTGGAGCGCCCCCAGTGGCGGGCCCAGGTTCGGGGCTCACGGCGGGCGGTGTGCGGCGGGGCGATTTCTGCGGTGGCGAGAAGCGCAGGGGTGAGTGTCGGCGCGCGCAGCGCGCGTCGTGACATGCTCGCCGCGACTGTCTGAGCGTAGCGCGCAAGCGCGTAGCGAGTTTCGCGGCGCGACCGACCCCCGAGCATCACAGCGGAGTTTTCGCGAAGCGAAAACCACCGCAGTATGAGCCCCGCCGCACACCGCCCGCCGTGAGCCCCGCGATTGAAGCTATTGCGACGCATGCTAGTGCCCCTTTTCTTCAACAGCAGAAGACGTGGCAGAAGAGCGCAGCGCCGACAACCCGCCCGGCGACGTTCCCGTCAGCACCAGCTGCAGATCGGTGTCCGCCAGCCAGAAATCGCGTTGCGCCTCGATGCTGGCGTTGACTGCCGCGATGTTCATGCGCACGTCGCCCAGCAGGTCCCACACGCTGGCCAGCATGCCGTTGTAGCGCAGCACCACTTCATCGTTGATGAACTTGCGCAGCGGCACCACCTCGTCGCGGTAATGCTTTGCCAGGTCGTGCGCGGTGCGCCAGCCGTGGTACGCCTCGCGCGCCTCGCTGCGGGCCTGCACCGCCACGGCGCGCACGCGCGCGGCTGACTGCAGGTACACGCCTTCAGCGCGCGCGTTGCGCCCTTGGCCCCAGTCAAAAATGGGCAGGGGCAGCTCCAGCTCGAAGCCCCTTTTTGTTTCACGCTCGCCATTGGCGTTGTTGAACGTGGTGTTGCGGCCATAGCCCAGGTCCAGCGCATTGATGAAACCCGTGGCGCGCGTGTAGCCCAGCGACTGCGCCACGTAGCGCGCTTCCAGCTGCGCAGCGCGCACGTCCAGCCGCTCGCGCAGGGCGCGGGCTTCCAGGTCCTGCGGTTCCTGCAACGTTGCCGGCAGGTCGGGCAGGCGCTCGGGCAGGGTGAAGTTCGTCTGTGTGCCCCACAGGCCCATCAGCCGGGTGAGCTGTTCCCGGCTGGCCAGCGCGGCCTGCTCGGCGCGCGCCAGCTGGGCCGTGGCGTCGGCCAGCAAGGCCTGTTCGCGTGCCTGCTGCAGCCGGCTCCAGTTGCCCACGCGCGTCATGCGCTGCGCCAGCTCGGCGCCGGCCTCGGCGGTTTCCTTCACGTCGCGCATGTAGCGTGCCGTCTGCTGCGCGGCCACGGCACGCACCCAGGCGCGGCGCGTGTCGGCGGCGGTGCGCACCACGTCCTGTGCGGCCTGCAGCCGGGCCAGCTCGCTTTGCTGGCCGGCCCATTGCGCGCGCCAGGGCAGCGTCAGCAGGCCCAGCACATCAAATTTCAGGAAGCGTTCGATCTCGACCTTGCTGCCTTCGGTGAAGCGGCCGATCGCGAAATGCGGGTTGGGCAGGCGCCCGGCCTGCACGCGCTCGGCATCGCTGATGCCCAGCGCCGCCATGGAGGCATGCAGCTGCGGATTGTTCAGCAGGGCAATGCGCACCGCGGCCTCGGCCGTGACCGGCTGGGCCAGCAGCGCGGCCACGGCTTGCTGCGTGTCGGCCGTGGCGCCGCGCGCCACTGCGGCGTCCACACCCGCCGTCTTGCCGCGCGTGAGCTCGCTCACCTGGCTGGCGCCGCCGTCGGGCGTGACGCTGGCGCAGCCGGCCAGCAGCAAGGCGGGCGCCAATACGGCCCATGCAATAAGGCGTGTCATGGCTTGTGCCCCCCGTGGTGCCGATGGTGCCCAGTCGTGCGTGACGGTGTGGCGGGTGCCGGGGCGGCGCGTGCGCGCTCCTCTTCCCACTTGAGCAGGTCTACATGGCCGCGGCGGAACTGGCCCACGTCGGCATTGGCCTTTTTCCAGTCGGCCTGTTGAGCCTCCACGCCGGTAGGCGTATCGGCAAACACAGAGCGGTAGGCCACGCGCGGTACAGCCGCCGCCGGGTCGGCCGGGTCAGCGGTGGCGGGGCTGGCCGGCGGGGGCACTTGCGCCCACACAAGAGGCGGTGCCAGCAGCACCGCCAGAAGACGTTTTTTCAAGAGGAATCTCCAGGCACATCACGGAACGCACCGGGCATTCAGCCCACTGCGGACGGACTACGGGTGGGGAGATCAGGAAATGGGCGGCTTGAAGCCGCGCGCCGGCACGGCGCTGGCAAAGTGCGCGCCGCGCACAGGGGGCGCGGCTTGGGGGGCGGGGGCCAGCGGGCTGGCGCCGGGTGTAGCGGCCATGGCGACCGAATGGCAGACCTGGCAAGCGGTGCAGTTGCCGCAGTCCGTGACGGGCGCCGCCGCGTCGGCCGCTGGCTGCTGGGCGGCGCCCTGGGCTGGCGCCTTGCCGTGGCAATCCGCGTGCGGATCAGCGTGTGGATTGGGGTGCAGGCCGGCGCCGGCTGGCTGCGCGGCGGCGGTTTGCACTGGCGCGGGTGCCAGCGCGTGGATGCGCTGGGTCAGCGTGTCGGCCGCCATCACGTCGCCCACCCAGCCGCGCAGGGGCAGCAGGGCGATCATGAGGAAGACGAACCAGCGATGCATGAAATGAATGATACGGGGCGGCGGGCGAAGTTCAACTGCGCCGGCTCAAGCACCCGTCATGTAGCGGTCCCAAAACCCGGCGGCGGGTTCGGCCTGTTCCACGATGTCCAGCACCAGGCCCGACGGCGCCTGCACCTGGAAGCGCACCTGGCCCCAGGGCTCGTGCCGCGCGGCGTAAGTGATCGCTACCCCGGCATCGCGCAGGCGCTTTTCTTCGGCGCGGGCATCCTGCACCTGCAGCGTCAGCAGCAGGCCCTGGTTGTTGAAAACCTCCGGCCCCGGCGGGCGCGAGGGATGGTCCGGCAGCATGAACGCCAAGGCCACCGTGCCCGATTCGCTGGTGCCGCGCGACAGCCAGACAAACCACGATGCCTCGAAGCCCACCTCAAATCCGAAATGCTGGACGAAGAAATCCCGGGATTCAGTCAGGTGGGGCGTGGTGATAAGCGGATAGCAGGAGGTGAGCTGAGAAGACGGCATGTTGGACTCCAATCAAGGGGATTGCCTTCAGGTTTTTAAAAATACATACTATCTGTATGTTTGAAAAACTATAAATACGTACTGCCTGTATGTCAAATGCGCCTGAAGTCAAGCCGGGTACCGGCAACCGCCGGGTCGAGCAAGGCCAGCAATCCCGCGCGCGGCTGGTGGAATCGGCTCGGGTGCTGTTCCAGCGCGATGGCTATGCCGCCACATCCACCGAGGCATTGCTGGCCGCCACCGGGCTCACCCGCGGCGCGCTATACCACCACTTTCGCGACAAGAAAGCGCTGTTCCTGGCGGTGTGCGAGGCCGAGCATGCCGACCTGTCGCGGGCGATTGACGCCGCCACACAGGAGCTGGCCGACCCGATGGCGCAGCTGATGGCGGGCTCGCTGGCGTGGATCGACGCCGTGTCGCGGCCCGGACCGCGCCAGGTGCTGCTGCTGGATGCGCCGTCGGTGCTGGGTGCCGACGAATGGGCGACGCTGGACGACCGCCATGGCTACCGGCAGTTGCGCGCGGTGGTGGCCGAGCTGCTGGGGGACAGCCCTGGCATGGCGGGCGCCACCATCGACGCCAGCGCCGCCGTGCTGAACGGTGCCATCAACGAACTGGCGCACTGGGTAGCCCGCAGCGGTGCCCCCGGCGCGCGTGCGGCGGCGCAGGAGGCGCTGCGCAAGCTGTTTGCTGGCGTGCTCGGCTGATCAGGCCGCCCAGCCCAGTGCCGCGTCCACCAGCCGCTGCACCTGGGGCGGCGGCTGCATGGGCCGCAGGGCGCTGACGGTTGCGCGGCCGGTGTTGCCCAGCGGCAGGCGCTGCAGCAGGTGGCCCAGTGGCACCAGGGCCAGGCGCAGCCACTGGCCGGCGATCTCGCGCCGGTCGCCCAGCGCACGCGCATAGGCCAGCATGTGCCGGTGCGACTGCCAATGCAGCGACAGGCGCGTCTGCCCCACCACATGGGCTGCTTCCAGCCACAGCCAGCGCGCCGCGGGCGGCTGGCCGGCGCTGGCGGCAAAGGCGTCCAGCAGGCTGGCGAAGGCGCGCGCTTGCAATGTGCTGTCCATGTTCAGGCCCCCTTCAGTTCGCGGCCTGCATGGCGCAGCACCGAGATGCCGCCGGTGATGGCCAGGCCCGCCATGATGGCCGCCACGGCCAGGTCGGGCCAGGCAGAGCCGGTGCCGAACACGCCCAGGGCGGCGCCCATGACGGCCAGGTTGCCCAGGGCGTCATTGCGGGTGCACAGCCATACGCTGCGCATGTTGGCGTCACCATCGCGGAATGCGTACAGAGCGATCGCCACGCCCACGTTGGCCGCCAGCGCCAGCAGGCCCACCAGGCCCATGGTCATGGGCTCGGGTGGCGTGCCATAGGCCAGGGCCCACAGCGCGCGGCCGGCCACAAACAGGCCGAACAGCAGCATGCTGGCCCCTTTGAGCAGCGCGGCGCGCGCCCGCCAGGCCAGGGTCATGCCCAGCACCATGAGGGATACGCCGTAGTTGGCCGCGTCGCCCAGGAAGTCGATGGCGTCGGCCAGAAGCGACACCGAGCCCGACTGCACGCCCGCGGCAATCTCGATGGCGAACATGGCGGCGTTGATGATCAGCGCCCACCACAGGATGCGGCGGTAGCGCGGGTTGTTGGCGTTCAGGTCGCCGGGGCCGTGACTGTCATGATGGCAATGTGCGGACATGTGTTTTCTTCCTTTCGATGGCATCATTGGAAACCTTAAAGTCACTTCAAGGTCAAGCCATGCCTGCCGCAAACCCCCACGGCACAGACGGTTTTCGTATCGGCGATGCCGCGCAGCAAAGCGGCGTGAGCGCCGCCAACATCCGTTATTACGAAAAGGAAGGCTTGCTCGCACCGCAGGCCCGCGCCGGTAACGACTACCGCATCTACACCGCGGCCGACGTGCACCAGCTGCGCTTCATCCGCCTGTGCCGCGCGATGGACATGAGCCTGGATGAGGTGCGCACGCTGCTGGCGCTGGACCTGCGCAAAAAGGCCGATTGCGCCCTTGCCGACGCTGCACTGCGCGAACACATCAGCCATGCGCGCGAGCGCCTGGCCGAGCTGCGCACGCTGGAAAAGAACCTGGTGGCGCTGCAGGCCCGCTGCCAAGGCGACGGCGACCGCTGCCACATCATCGAGGCGCTGCACGAACAGGCCGATGCCGCCGCGCCCGCGCGCCAACGGGCGGCGCCGGCCAAGCGGCATGTGTGAGCTTGTGTTTGAGGCCGTGTGTGGGCCCGTGCCTCAGGTCTTGTCCAGCTGGCCGCGCGCCTTGTCAATCCACAGCTGCAGGTTGTCCAGCAGCCCGTCCTGGCTGAACGAGCAGCTTTCCTCGCTGAACAGGGCACTGGATTCGAGGCGGTCCAGCAGGTCATCCAGCACCTGGCCGTAGCGCGCGGGCAGCTGCGCCAGCAACCCGGCCTGGCTGCGCACCTGCGTGCTGAATGCCTGCACGCCGATACCGCCGACGCGCAGCGTATCCAGCGCGGCCTGGATGCCGGCCAGGGGTTGGTGCATCGTCAGTTCCGTGCCCGCGCGGGGGGCAGCGGCATGCCGCGCTTTTGCATCACCTCGCGCAGGCGGTCGGGGTAGTCGGTGATGATGCCGTCCACGCCCCAGCCGATCAGGCGGTCCATGTCGGCGGGGTTGTTGATGGTCCAGGGCACGATCTTCAGGCCCAGGCCCTGCGCTTCCTTCACCAGGGCTTCGGTCACCGCGCCGCCGTTGGGCGACCACACGGCACCGCCCGCGGCCTTCACCATTTTCGGCACGCTGCCGTGTTCGGCGATCTTGAAGCCGGCCGTCCACACGCCGTCACGGATGTTGTCGGTGTTGGCCGTCTGGATGCTCAGGTAGACGGTGGGAATGGCGGGCTCAAAGCCCTGCACGATCTGCAGCGTGCGCCAGTCAAAGCTCTGGATGGTCACGCGCTTTTGCATGCCCGCCTCGCGGATCACGTTCAGCAGCGCGCGCGCCATCTGCTCCGGGTTCACCGTCTCATCCGGCTGGGTGGGGTTGATCTTGGTTTCGATATTGAAACGGATGTCGTTGATGCCGCGGTCCTTGACCAGCGCAAACAGCGACGCCAGCGTGGGCACGCGCGTGCCGTCGCGCGGCACCTGGGTGCTGAAGGTCTTGGCGTAGGGCGTGTCGGGGTTGATGCGGCCCACGTCATAGGCCTGCAGCTGCGCCAGCGTCAATGACTTGAGCGTGGGCCCCTTGCCGGGCGGCAACCATTGGCCGGCCGCATTACGCGTGATGGCAGGGTTGAGGTAAGGGTCATGTGCCACCACCACCACGCCGTCGGCCGTCACGCCCACGTCCAGCTCCAGCGTGGTCACGCCGATGTCCAGCGCGCGCTCAAACGCCGGCAAGGTGTTTTCAGGTGCCAGACCGCGCGCGCCGCGGTGGCCCTGCGCGTCGAAAGCCGGCGCGGCATGCGCCAGGGTGCTGCAGCCTGTCAGCGCCAGCAGGCCAAAAGTACACAGCAGGATGCGCAGGCGGTGGGGTGTGGTGAAGGTCATGCGCGCATTGTGCCGCGCCCCCGTGACCGCGTGCAATCAATGCAGCGACGACAGGAACTGCTTCAGCTCCGGCGTCTGCGGATTGCCAAACAGCTCTTCGGGTGGCCCCATCTCGTGCACCCGCCCCTGGTGCATGAAGATCACGCGGTCGGCCACCTTGCGGGCAAAGTTCATCTCGTGCGTGACCATCAGGAGCGTCATGCCTTCCTCGGCCAGTGTCTCCACCACGCGCAGCACTTCGCCTACCAGCTCCGGGTCCAGCGCGCTGGTGATTTCGTCGCACAACAGCACGGCGGGCTCCATGGCCAGGGCACGGGCAATGGCCACGCGCTGTTGCTGGCCCCCTGACAGCTGGTCGGGCGTGGCGTCGAACTTTTCGGCCAGGCCTACACGCTGCAAGAGTTTGCGAGCTTGTGCATCGGCCTTGGCCGCGTCGGTCTTCTTGACCAGCGACGGCGCCAGCATGATGTTCTTGCCCACCGTCAGGTGCGGGAACAGGTTGAAGCTCTGGAAGATCATGCCCACGCGCTGGCGCAGCTCGCGCATGGCCGTGGGGTTGTCGTACAGGAGCTTCTTGCCGTCCACCGATAGCGCGCCGTCCTGGAACTCCTCCAGCCCGTTGATGCAGCGCAAGAGCGTGCTCTTGCCCGAGCCGCTTTTACCAATGATGGCGATGACCTCGCCGGGTGCCACTTTCAGGTCGATGCCCTTGAGCACCTCGTTCGTGCCGTACGACTTGCGCAGGGCGGTGATGTCCACGATGGGGTTCATCGCATCTTCCTTTCCAGGGTCTTGGCGTACAGGCTGATCGGAAAGCACAGCGCGAAGTACAGCAGGGCCACGCAGCTGTAGACGACGAACGGCTTGAACGTGGCGTTGGTGATCATGGTGCCGGCCTTGGTCAGCTCGATGAAGCCGATGACCGACGCGAGCGCCGTGCCCTTGATCACCTGCACCAGGAAGCCGACGGTGGGCGGGATGGCGATGCGCGTGGCCTGCGGCAGCACGACGTAGCGCAGCTGTTCTGTGAAGCTCAGCGCCAGGCTCTGCGCGGCCTCCCACTGGCCCCGGGGAATAGCGGCCACGCAGCCGCGCCAGATCTCGGTGAGGAACGCGCTGGTGTACAGCGTGAGCGCGACCGAAGCAGCCACCCAGGCAGAGGTCTTGATGCCGAACAGCGCAATGCCGAAGTAGGCCAGGAACAGTTGCATCAGCAGCGGCGTGCCCTGGAACAACTGCACATAGCCGCCCACCAGCCGGTCGGCCCAGGGCGATTTCGTCAGCCGCGCTACCAGCAGCGCCAGCCCCACCAGCCCGCCACCGATGAAGGCGATCAGCGACAGCACCACCGTCCAGCGCGCGGCCAGCAACAGGTTGCGAAAGATGTCCCAGACGGAGAAGTCAACCATGGCTTACTTCCCGAAGAGAAAGCGGGGACCCGCCCAGTTCAGCAGCTTGCGCACGCCGATGGACAGCAGCAGGTAGAGAGCCGTGGCGACGATGAACGCCTCGAACGCGCGGAAGTTGCGGCTCTGGATCAGGTTGGCGGCAAAGCTCAGCTCCTGCGTCGAGATTTGCCCGCACACCGCCGAGCCCAGCATCACGATGATGATCTGGCTGACCAGCGACGGCCACACCTTCTTGAGCGCGGGCGGCAGCACCACGCGCATGAACGTTTGCGCGCGCGTGAGCGCCAGGCTCAGCGCTGCCTCGATCTGGCCGCGCGGCGTGGCCTCGATCCCCGCGCGGATGATCTCGGCCGCGTAGGAGCCCAGGTTGATCACCATGGCGATGATGGACGCCGCCTCGGGCGACAGCTTCACGCCCGCGGCCGGCAGGCCAAAGAACACGAAGAACAGCTGCACGATGAACGGCGTGTTGCGGATCAGCTCCACGTACGCGCCGGTCACCCACTTGAGCCAGGCCGCGCCATACACGCGCGACCAGGCACAGGCGATGCCCAAAGCGACACCGATCACGGCCGAGATCGCCGTGAGCCCCACCGTCCATGCCACGCCCTTGACGAGCAGGGGCCACTGGGACAGGACGGCCCCGAAGTCGAGAGTGATGTTCATGCGTGGGTTGTTCAGTCTTGACGGGGTAGCCGCGGAGCCGGCTCTGCCGGGCCGCTGGCTGCGCCCCCTTGAGGGGGAGGCGCCGAAGGCGCTTCGGGGGGGAACGTCACTGGGGCAGATCGCCCGCAGGGCGGCCCAGCCACTTCATCGCCATCTTGTCGATGTCGCCGTTCTTCTTGCCCTCGGCAATGATTTCGTTGACCTTCAGGCGCAGCTTGTCTTCGCCCTTGGCCACGCCGATGAAGTTGGGGCTGTCCTTGAGCAGCAGCTTGTATTCGGTGCCCAGCTGCGGGTTCTTGCCCATCATGTTGCCGGCCACGGAGGCGCCGGTGGCGATCAGTTGCGTCTGGCCCGACACGAAGGCCGACACGGTGGCGTTGTTGTCCTCGAAGCGCTTGATGTCCGTGCCGGCCGGGGCCAGCTTGGTCAGCTCCTGGTCCTCGATCGCGCCGCGCGTGACGCCGATGCTCTTGCCGCTCAGGTCGGCAAAGCTCTTGATGTTCAGCGACTTGGCTGCGAACACGGCCTGGAAGAACGGCGAGTACGCAGCGGTGAAGTCGATGACTTTCTCGCGCTCGGGATTCTTGCCCAGCGTGGAGATGACCAGCTCGGCCTTTTTGGTCTGCAGGTAGGGAATGCGGTTGGCGCTGGTCACGGGTGCCAGCTCGATGGCCACGCCCAGCTTGGCGGCGATGTAGTTGGCCATGTCGATGTCCAGGCCCTGGGGCTTGAGGTCCGTGCCCACGAAGCCGTAGGGCGGGAAGTCGGTGGGGATGGCGATGGTGATCTTTTTCGCCTTCATCACGTCGTCCAGCGCGGTCTGCGCCTGCGCGCCGGTGGCGGCCATCAGGGCGGCGGCGGCCAGGCCCAGGGTGAAATTGCGTTTGCTGAGTGTCATAACAGGGCTCCAAGGTAGGTGGAAGGTTCGGTAGAAGAATCCGCGGATGGGGTCAGGGGCTTCCTGCGTTTTCTTGTACGCAAGTCTTGTGCCGCACCGGCTTCGCTCATGGGCGCCAGCGCGTCGCGCAGCCGGGCCAACGGGTCGGCCGCGGCGGGCAGGCGCAGGTGGGCCTGCACCGTGCCGATGTGCTCGGCCATCAGCGCCTCGGCGCGGGCCAGGTCGCCCCGTTCGAGCGCGGCGACGATCTGCACATGGTCCTCGCACGACTGCGCGGCGTCGTGCGAGCTTTGGTAGAGCATGGCGATCAGCGTGGTGCGTGCCGTGAAGTCGCGCAGCGTGTCGGCCAGCAGGCTGTTGCCCAGGCATTCGGCCAGGCACACATGAAAGTCGCCCAGCAGGTAGCTGCGCGCCCCCACGTCGTTGCCCCTGAGCGCGGCCTTCTCGCGGGCAAGATGGGCCTTGAGCTGCTTGATGGCGGCCTTGTCCACCGTCTTCATGCTGCGGATCAGGCCGGACTCGATCACGCGCCTCGCCTCGAAGGCCTCGCGCGCCTCGTCTTGCGACGGCTCGATCACGTACCAGCCGCGCCGGGCGCTGACGGTGACGATGCCGCGCGCCGCCAGCCGGGTGAGCGCCTCGCGCACGATGGTGCGGCTGCAGTCAAACAGCATGGCCAGCTGCTGCTCGCCCAGTCGGGCGCCAGGCGCGAGCTTCTGCGCCATCACCGCTTCAATGATGCGGTCGCTGATTCCGGATGCGGTTGTTGCTGCCACGCTCTTGCATAGCAGTTACCGTGCCATCTTGTATGCAAAGGGCGTGCACCAAACTTGTGTGAAAGTGCGGCGCATCATGGCGGCGTGCACCAAAAGGAATGTCCAGAAGCGTGAATGCGATGTCAACCAATCGCCAGCCGTACCGGCTTGCCCACCCGGCTCAACATTTCCACCAGCGTGTCGATCGTGAACTTCGCAGTCTTCTTGTTGACCACATCAGATACACGCGGACGCGAAACCATGAGAATTTCCGCGGCTTCGGCCTGCTTCAGGTGGTGCTGAGCGATCCAATCGGCCAGCTCCGTCATCAGTTGTTCCTTGAGCAACTGAGTGTCATTGATCTGCTTGCGCGACGCCGCCTGCAACCGCGCGGCCTCTTCGGCAGAAAACCCAAGCTCAAGGAACAGGTTTGCCCCGGGCCTCGTGACGTGGCGAATTTCCGTGTCGATCTTCATGGCTTGCTCCTTCGCGTGTTGACCACGGCGCGATAGCGCTCGGCGGCGATATCCTTGTCCCGCTTGCTGGTTGCCTGCGTCTTCTTCTGGAAACAGTGCAGGACGTACACGGCTTCCTCGAATTTGGCGACGTACATCACCCGGAAAATGCCGTCGGCATCGCGAATGCGGATTTCCCGCGTTCCTGCGCCCACGTCATCGAATGGCTTCCAGTCGTCCGGTTCCAGGCCAACCTGGACTTTACTGAGCTGGAATCCGGCATCCCGGCGAGGCTCCTCGGGGAAGCCGACGAGATCGTCATAGGCGGACCCGATCCACAGGATTTCCTTTTCGCGCCAGGTTTTGTCTTGCACGTCTCTCCTCCCTCATACCAGCTTTGTATAAAATTTTATACCAGTTGACGTCCAGCGAAAAGCAGTTCACGGCGTACGGCCCGACGTTCGCGGGCACGGGTGGATGTGGCGCTCGTAGTCCGACGTGAGCAGGCTCAGGTCCAGCAGGTGGGGCTCCAGGCCGGCGAACCGCGCGCGAAAGCGCCTGGAAAAGTGCTGGCGGGCAAGAGGTTGGGGCGCCTGGCCCGTGACGCGCGGATTGCTCATGCATGCCATGTTCCGCAGTGCAGTCACGCGGCAACGCCGGGCACCGCGCCAGCCGCGATGGGCCATCGTCCTGCGGTCACCCAAGTGACCCAAACGCTCCTGCCTTGGGGGCTACCCTGATGCCCCGCAACAGAGGCACGCGCTACGCTGCGCGCAGTTTCTACGGAAAGCCCCCGAATGACGACGCGACCGCATCACAAGTTCTGGCCCCGGCGCCTGCCGCATGCCATCCACCCGCCCGTGACACCCCTGTGGGACAACCTGGCGATCAGCGCGCGGCGCTATCCGGACAAGGCCGCCATCGTTTTCTTCGGCCGTGAGTTCCGCTATGCAGAAGTCATGCACCTGGCCGGGCGGCTGGCCGCGCGGCTGCACGAGCTGGGCGTGCGAAAGGGCGACCGCGTGGTGCTGAACATGCAGAACTGCCCGCAGCTCGTGATCGCGCACTTTGCGATCCTGCGGGCCAATGCGGTGGTGGTGCCGGTGAACCCCATGAACCGGGCCGAGGAGCTCAAGCACTACATCACCGATCCCGACGCCAAGCTTGCCATCACCACGGCCGACCTGGCGGCGGAGTTCGCCAGGGCCAGCGACGGCCTCCCGGAAGGCGAAGGGCTGGCTCACCTGATCGTCAGCGAGTTCACTGACTGCATGCCCGACGACCTGAGCGGCGCGCAGATCCCGCCCACGTGGAACGACTGGCTGCTGACGCGTCACGCGCTGCCGGGGCTGCGCGGCGGCAAGGTGCACACCTGGACCGACGCCCTGGCCTGCGCCGGCGCGCCGCCCGAGCCGCAGGTCGGCCCCGCGGACCTGGCCGTGCTGCCCTACACCAGCGGCACCACGGGCCTGCCCAAGGGCTGCATGCACACGCACGGCAGCATCATGCACAACGCCGTGGCCAGCTGCCTGTGGGGCAATGCATCGCCTGACAACGTGACGCTGATCGTCGTGCCCATGTTCCACATCACCGGCATGGTCAGCGTCATGCATGCGAGCATCTACGGCAGCAGCACGCTGGTCATGATGCCGCGCTGGGACCGCGACCTGGCGGGCCGGCTGATCTCGCGTTACAAGGTGACCAACTGGACCAACATCCCCACCATGGTGATCGACCTGCTGGGCAGCCCGCACTTCGACCAGTACGACCTGTCCAGCATCCGCTACATCGGCGGCGGCGGCGCGGCCATGCCGCAGGCCGTGGCGCAACGCCTGCTGGACAGCTACGGCCTGCGCTATGTGGAAGGCTACGGCCTGACCGAAACCGCCGCGCCCAGCCACAGCAACCCGCCTGACGCACCCAAGCAGCAGTGCCTGGGCATCCCGTTCATGAGCTGCGACGCGCGCGTGGTGGACCCCGAAACGCTGCAGGAAATGCCGCCAGGTGAGCAGGGCGAAATCATCATGCACGGGCCCATGATCTTCCAGGGCTACTGGAAGCGGCCCGACGCCACGGCGGCGGCATTCATTGAATTTGAAGGCAAGCGCTTCTTCCGCTCGGGCGACCTGGGGCGGGTGGACGAAGACGGCTATTTCTTCATCACCGACCGGCTCAAGCGCATGATCAATGCCAGCGGCTTCAAGGTGTGGCCGGCCGAGGTGGAGGCGCTGATGTTCCGCCACCCCGCCATCCAGGAGGCCTGCGTCATTTCCACCAAAGACAGCTACCGCGGCGAGAGCGTGAAGGCCGTGGTGGTGCTGCGCCAAAGCCACAGGGGCCAGGTGAAAGAAGAAGACATCGTGGCCTGGTGCCGCGAGAATATGGCCGTGTACAAGGTGCCGCGCATCGTGCAGTTTGTGGATGCCCTGCCCAAGAGCGGCAGCGGCAAGGTGATGTGGCGCACCCTGCAGGAAGCTGAACAGACAGGCTGAACACAACCACAAGAGGCTGACCATGGCGGAAGTACCGGGCACAGACTGGCAGGAAACCATCGCCCCTGACGAGGCGCAACGCTACGAAGACGCTGCACGGCGCTTTGCCGCCATCCAGCAGCGCAAATCAAAAACCTTTGGCACCGGCCGCACGCTGCACCGCAAGCAGCTGACCGCCGCCTACGGCACGCTGGAGGTATTGGACAGCCTGCCGGCCTGGGCGGCGCAGGGCCTGTTCAGCGAGCCGCACGACTACGAAGTGTGGGTGCGCCTGTCCAACGGCGGATTTGACAAGGCCAGGGACGCCATGCCCGATATACGCGGCTTTGCGTTCCGCGTGCTGGGCGTGCAGGGTGATTCGGCTCTGGGCAACGGCCCCGCCAGAAGCCAGGACTTCACCCTCATCAACCAGGAGGCCTTCGCCTTCAAGGGCAGCGCCGAGTTCGTGGACTTTGCCGAGGCGGCGTCGTATGGCAACGGCGCGCTGCTCAGGTACATCTTCAAGCGCTACGGTGTGTTTGGCGCGCCGGTGCAGCTGGCCAGGATGATCAAGGTGGCGGGCAAGCCCTTCAGCGGCTTTGCTACCGAACCCATGTTCAGCAGCGTGCCCATGGCCAACGGCCCCTACGCCGCTCGTGTGCGGCTGGTGCCGGCCGAGGCCAACGGCAAGCCTGAGCCCGGCGCCAACAAGGACTGGAACGCCGACTTCAGCGCCCGCCTGGCCAAGGGTGCCCTGCACTGGGACTTGCAGCTGCAGCCCTGGGTGAATGAAACGCTCACGCCCATCGAGGACGCATCGGTCAACTGGCCCACCCGCTACGTGACCGTGGCGCGCCTGATGCTGCCGCAGCAAGACACAGCCGGCGCTGACGGCCAGGCCCTGGCCCACCGCGTGGAAGCCACCGTGATCGACCCCTGGCAGGCCCTGGCCGCGCACCGCCCGCTGGGTGATGTGCAGCGGGCGCGCAAGGCGGTTTACTTCGCCAGCCAGAAGGGGCGGGGGGCGGTTTGAAGCTGGGCTCCTTCCCGTCGGCAAGGACGGGGGGTAGGGCCGCAGCGGCTTCACTGCGGTGGTCCGGCCTGTGGCCGGACTCCCCTGCGCTCCTCGTTCCGCGGGGCGGCTGCGGTCGCTTCGCAACGGCGCTGATACGCGCCGTTCCATAAATCGTCCTCGCCGGTCCGCCCTGCGGTCGGACTCCCCCCGCTGCACTCCGGTGCTCGGCACCGCAGAGGCGCCGCTGCGGCCCTACCCCCCGTCCTTGCAGCAGCATGGTTGGCGCGCGACGGTTCAACAGCCGGATTGTTGGCCATCGTGACCAGTGGCGCACCTGCACGCAGGCTGCAAGGTTGTGGGTGAAGCGCCAGCAGCCCCACCCACAACCTTGCGTACAAATGACCGGATTCAACAAACCCGTTACCCCTTCAAATACTGCCCCGACGTCACCCCCATCGACACATAGATGCTGGTCACAGCCTCCATGCCGATATCCGCAGGCTCGACCCACTCAGGCGGCACATACAGCAGCCCGCCGCCCACGGGCACCGGCGCAGTGGGCACCAGCACCCCCATGTAGGGCTGGCCGTTCAGCATGACGGGCTGCGGGGTGGACAGCAGGCCCAGCACCACCGTGCCCTGTTCCTTGCCTTTGCCGCCAAAGTACAGCCACACCGGGCTCATGGATTTCAGGCCGTCGTCGTCCTTGCGGGCAAACAGCTGCACCAGCTTCTGGACCACGTCATACACCGTGCGCACCACGGGAATGCGCTGCACCAGCGCATTCATCAGCCGCGCCGCGCCGCGCTGGAAGCCAGCCTCCACCAGCAGGCCAAACACATAGATGCAGGCCATCAGCAAAAACGCGCCCAGCAGGTAGCCCACGGCTTCAGACGTGGTGACGCTCAGGCCAATGAAGGTCAGCAGCCGGCCAAAGGCGCTTTCAGGCCCCAGCCAGCCGGACAGGAAACGCAGCGTCCACGCCAGGATGAACAGCGTGGCCGCCAGCGGCAGCAGGGCGAGCGCCCCAGTAAGAAAGGTACGAAGAACGTGTTGCAGGCCAGGTTTCATGGCCGGGAGCTTAGCGTGTGCGGCGGGATCGCGGCACAATGGCTCAAGCCAATCGTCATACCAATAAAGGAGACCGCCTTGAAGATCATGTCCGTCGAACCCTTCATCCTGCATGTGCCGGTGACCGGAAGCCAGATCGCCGACAGCACGCACACCATCAGCCACTGGGGCGTGGTGGGGGTGAAGATAGGCACAGACAACGGGCTTGAAGGTTATGGTTTTACCGGCACCCATTCGCACCTGCCCAGCGACCAGCTGATTACCCGTTGCATAGAAACCTGCCACGCGCCGCTGTTGATGGGTGAGGACGCGCACGACGTCAACCGCCTGTGGCTCAAGCTGGCGCGCAACCCCGCGCTGCAATGGGTGGGGCGTGCGGGCATCACCACGCTGTCGCACGCCGCCATTGACGTGGCGCTGTGGGACCTGAAGGCCAAGGCCGCCGGCATGCCGCTGTGGAAGCTGCTGGGCGGGCAGGTCCGGGACAAGGTCCGCGCGTACAACACCGACATCGGCTGGCTCAGCATTGCCGACGACAAGCTGGTGGAAGGCGCCAAGCGCGCGGTGGCGGACGGCTTCACTGGCATCAAGATCAAGGTGGGCAGCACGGTGGAGCGCGACCTGCGCCGCCTGGAGGCGGTGCGCAAAGCCATCGGCCCCGACGTGACGCTGGCCATCGATGGCAACGGCAAATGGGACCTGCCCACCTGCCTGCGCTTTTGCCGCGGCGCGGAGCCGTTTGATGTGTACTGGTTTGAAGAGCCGCTGTGGTATGACGACGTGAAAGGCCACGCCGAGCTGGCGCGCGCCACACGCATCCCCACCGCTTTGGGCGAGCAGCTGTACACACAGGATGCGTTCAGCGAGTTCTTCCACCAGAACGCCATCCACTGGGTGCAGCCCGACGTGACCCGCATGGCCGGCCTGACCGAAGTGCTGCGCGTGTGCGAAACCGCGCACAGCTATAGATTGCCGGTGGCGCCGCACGCGGGCGACATGAGCCAGGTGCATGTGCACCTGAGCTATGCCCACCCGGCGGTGCAGGTGCTGGAATACATCCCCTGGATCAAGGACTGCTTCACCGACCCGGCCCAGGTGGTGGACGGTTATTTCAAACTGCCGCAGGAGCCGGGTGCGGGCACGACGCCGACGAAGGCGGCTTGGGACAAGTTCCAGAAACCCGCGCGTTGAACACGATGCCAGACACCCAAGCCATAGACCACCGCCTGACCGAGCTGGAAATCAAGGCCAGCTTCACCGAAGACCTGCTGGAGCAACTGAACCAGGTCGTGATCCGCCAGCAGCAACAGATTGACCTGCTGGTGCGTGAGCTGACTGACCTGAAGCGGCAGCAGCGCGACAGCGGCAGCGGGGAATTTCGCAGCTTGCGGGATGAGCGGCCGCCGCATTATTGAATAGCTGTTGGAGCTTGCGCCCTCCTAAAAATGGAGGATGTAAGGCTTGGCCTTTTGCTGTATTCTCCCCCGCAGTAAAAAGATGTGGATGAGAATTGGGTTGTATAAAACAAGACTCGGCTTCGAATTGCCTATGAGTATTTCGAGGCCGACTCGCGAGGCAGTTGCGGCGGGGCGCAGTCTCATCAAGCTGCCGCATTTTCTTTCCAAAAACTCCTGGTTTGGCCGGCTCACCGACGGTCAAACCAGCGCTACGCTGACCTCCTTGGGGAGGGGCAGCCAGTGCCGATGATCAGCAATACATACAACATGTCTTCTGTCTCTTGGCAGGCAAATGCCACTTCATCGCAATCTCATGTTCGAACAATCCTCCAAATCTCACGCAAAGGAAGTTCTTCATGAAGAGTTCATTTCTGAACCCCATGAGCGAGTTGCGGGTCAGAGGCTACCGCCGGAAAGGGTTTCAGTCATGAACCGCCGCACGATACTTCTCTCAGGTCTTGTTGCTGGATCCGGCATTTCCCTTTCTGGTTGTCTATATTCCCGCTACTTCGACTTGGAGTGGGATGAAGAAGTGCAGTTGCACGATGGACGCGTAGTGGTTGTGCGTCTAAAGCACACCTACGAGCGACTGCGGCAGGGACTAACGCCCTACAGCGGAACGATCCTCGCGCGTGACACAACCGTAACTTTTGACGGAGGCGGTGGTGTGGGCCGGGTGACGCAACTCTTCAAGGGGTTTCATCCGATGCTTCTCGACCAGCATCAAGGAAACTGGTACACGATTTTGTATGGGGGTCACTACTACAAGTCAAACGAAATACCCGGGCAGAACTGGGGTTTGAACTGGTACGAATCTGGCCAGGTCGCCATGCTGCAAGGTGGGAAGTTCGTTCCCATATCACTGCACGATCTGCCCCTCGTGTTCGCGAAGCCGAACATGCTTTATCTGCGGGGCCGCGTGTCCGAACACGCTGACTTCGATGGAGGCAGGGTTACGTTGCAAGACAAAGCTACTTGGCTCGCAAAGTATCCGGCTGGGTGGGCGGATGCAACCATCCGTCGGCCACCTCCAGGTTCGGTTAAGCCCACAAACTTATTTGTAGATCAAGAACCTCAACGAGGAAAGAAATGACAGTGGAATCCGATATGGCTTTGCTTGCCGCTGATGCCTACCGCGACATTCGTGCCCTTGACGTGAACCGTGCACCCGTTCCCGCAGGATGGTCCGAGTTGTCCCAGTACGCCATCACTGGTTTGAACCGCCCCGAGTTTCATGGAGGCCCGTTGGTTTAAGTCAGGCCTCCACCGTGGAGGGCTGACTGGCGAGTTGCCGGTAGTAGTTTGCCTCAGCTTCTGCCGGC